>Ga0187780_10000902_pt1 | contig 22132 bp, 24 predicted proteins | sample 1015_Q2_SP10_20__FD_132429 | JGI IMG/M metagenome (GOLD analysis project Ga0187780, IMG submission 132429) | Tropical peat soil microbial communities from peatlands in Department of Meta, Colombia - 1015_Q2_SP10_20_MG | ecosystem: Environmental > Terrestrial > Soil > Wetlands > Peat | place... | reverse complement strand
CAGGGGATCGAATTGAAGCTCCCGGAATCCACCCCCCATGAGACGGAGATGGAGAGCAACACGCCCACGATCTCGGTGAAGAAGGGCGGCGAGATCTATATGGATGAGGAGCGGGTCAAGCTGAGCGATCTGGAGAAGCTGATCCGAGATTTGAAGGCAGCCAAGGGCGGCAAGCTGCCGCTTGTGCTACGAGGTGACGCGGGTGTGGAGTACAAGCATGTGGTGGCGGTGCTGGACATCCTGCAACGGATTCCGGTCGAGGATTTGGCGATTGCGACGAAGCCGATCGACGAAGGGCATTGATGCGTGATTCATCATGGCAAGCCATTGATTCGAAGCTGTCGCGTGTGATTTTCTTGAACGATGCCTGGCTACACCGGATATCACTCGAGCAAGAAAAGCAACTGGAGCGCAACCACGATTGCTGTCGTAGTCACTGGTCATATTGTGCTCGTTGCCGGCATTTATCAGCTCTCTCAAACGGAGTACTTTCAGAATCTCATCCAAGTATCGAAGTTGATAACAGTCCAGGAACCGGTCAAACCGCAAGATCAGCCGCCTCCTTCTCCCGAAAAGGAGCCGGAACCAGAGAAGCCCCCCGATCTGCCGCCAGACTCTCCACCTGTGGTCAAGGAGTTTCCGCCGGAGCCGGTGGAGTCGACACCGGTGCCGGAAGAAGCCCCGGCATCTCCTTCAGAAGGAGAACCGAACGATGCATCGCCGGTGGCATCTGTTCCGTTTGCGATCGGGAAAGGCGGAAGCCGATTTTCGGGTTACGAGGGCATACTCACCGCAGCTATTCAAGCGGTGTATCAGCCGCCCAGCGATTTATCGGTCAACGTCGAATACACAGTGTTGTGTCAGCTGGTATTGGATGATGACGGGTATGTGCTTCGGTACAAACTCTTAAACTCGTCGGGCAACGCCATGTTCGACCGTTCGGCGCAACTGGCCCTTTCTCGATTACGACAGGTCCGGCCTCCGCCGCCCGGTATGTCCCGAACAGTCGTGGTGAAATTCTTTCCTCCTTAATCTTGGAGGTAATTGGATTGTTCGAGCTGTTGTTCTTGAGAGTGGAGTATGGCACGTCGACATATCATTTCAGATGAACTACGGAAACGTCTGCTTCTGACGGCTTTTGTGAGCGCGGGGACATTCTTGTTAGCCCATGCTGTCAATGGAGTTGTGGCGTATTCCCTTGTTCAGCCGGTTGATCAGCTCCATACGATGGAGCCGGCCATTCAGTCGGGGCCGGATTCTCATGCGTCGCAGAGAACCAGACAAGCTCTTGTCCAGGAAATTCTCTCGCGCGGGCTATTTCCCCTTCCCCCGGCCCCAAAGGAAACTGGTTCGCCGGGGTCTGTTACTGCTCCTTCTGCGCCTCCATTGGATGTTGCAGCAAAAGTCAGCTTGATCGGCATTGTCAGAGGAGTACAGGGCAGCGAGCGTGCAATCATTGAAGACCTGACGAGCAAGAAACAACGGCTCTATCGAGTATCACAACATATCCAGGATGTGGGTGAGCTGGCAGCCATTGAAAAGGATCGGGTGTTGTTTCGTGAGGGGGAGCAGGAAGAGTGGCTCGAACTCGCGATTGTGAAACAGAGAGCTGCGATGGTGCCCTTTCCTCGAGAGTCTCAGCCGATACCGGAGGTGATACCTCTTCGATCTTTGCTCCAGAACCCACCTTCCCGCCGAACTGTTGATCGTGCTCAACTGATCGATCTGACGGCGAAACCCGAAGCGTACCTGACGGAAGCGAGGTTTCTACCGCATTTCAGCGGGAGCGGCCAGTCTGACGGCTTTCGGGTGGATGGCATTCGTCAGGTCGGGGTGCTCGAGAAGGCAGGGTTCCAGAATGGAGATGTGCTGGCAGGCATCAATGGGGTCGAGATTCGCGATCCCGGGAGATTGTGGGAGATGTTCAAACAACTTCAGCAGGAGCGGACCGTTCAATTCAATGTGGTTCGCCAGAGTCAACCCATGACTCTGGTCGTAGACATCCGCGGATGAGCGTTCCATCGAGGAAGGCCTTGGGGCGGTACGCCCACCGATCCCAAGGCCTTGACCTCCAGGGGTGTTACGCGTCATTTCCTGGGGGGAGGGGAGAGCTGCTGTTTTACACGGTGGCTCTCCTTCTTTTTTGGATCGCTGAACCTCTCAAGTTGAGCAGAGACTCTTAAATTGTGAAACGTACTTTCGTGAACCGTAGCCTGCGGCGTTAATTTATTGTCAATATATACTTTGGATAATTGACATAATGACTAGTATAAAGTATTGCAAAGACCGTCATTATAGACCGTGCGGGGTGCTGTAACGACGGGCGATCGTTGACAGTGGGGCGGCTCCGACGCCGGAAGGGAACAAGCGGTTTTCGGTACTCGAATCGGATGAGGGGTGACCGCTAGTTCAAAAGACTGCGTAGGAACCATCACACTTTCAACGGGAGGTGTCTATGCATTATCGCTCGAATCGTTCCGTGCCATGGTTATTGATCGTAGGTTTTGCCATCGCCGTCATGCTGAACGACGTGGCCTTCGCGCAAATCACCACTTCCTTTGATCTGCAGGGAATTGTCAACACCCCGGGGACCTACGATGACACGACCCTGCAATCGCCAGCGTTTGCCCCGCTGACAACACAAACCGATACGTTTACAGCGGGCGGAACACCCCAAACGAACACGTTCACGGGTGTTCCGCTCTATAATTTTCTTACCAGTTCGGCCGGCGGTGGCGGAATCGTGACAACGCCGGGAGTCAAGAATGACTTCCTTCGCGATTTTGCGGTGGTCACAGGCAGCGACGGGTATCGGGTCGTCGTGTCGGAAGGGGAGATCGATCCGAACTTCGGCCACGAACCGGATCTGATCGCGGATCAAGTCAATGGTGGATCGCTTGGCTCGAACGGAGATTTTCGCACGACGTCTCCCTCCGACGTCGCGGGGGGCCGCTATGTGTCGAACGTGGCCAACATCAGTATCTTTTCGGCGACAGTCTACTCCACGATCCAGGGGACCGGAGGAGGGACGACGACGTCGTTCGTCATACAGGGGCAGGTCGCGAACTCCGGGACCGTAATGAATCTTGCCACCCTCAACGCCTTGCCCCAGACCACCGTGACCGTGGGAGCCAACACATTCACCGGGGTGTCGCTCTATACGCTGCTGACCAGTTCGGGAGGGGGTGGCGGGATTCTCACGAACCCCAGCATTAAGAACGATCTTCTCGGAAAATACGTTGTGGCCACGGGGAGTGACGGCAACAAGGCGGTCATTGCGTTGGGAGAAATTGCTCCAAATTTCGGAGGTAGCAACGGGCTTCAGCAGGATCTGATCGCGACCAGTGAGAATGGCAGCCCCTTAACGACCGATGGGTTTGCCAGACTGATTGTGCCGAACGACACCAACGCGGGTCGTTGGGTGTCGTACCTGGTGGGCCTGGAGGTTCTCAGTGCTCCTCCAGCCATTGTCCCAGCCCCGGCAGCAGGGATCCTGTTTGCCACCGGTCTAGGCGGCCTTGTGTGGCGGCGAGTCCGGCATATTGTGTGAGTGCGCATACGTCAATGCGCCGTAACCTGTTCTATACAAGGACAAATGATTTTGAGAGAGTGATCGAAGGGCTCAGTGCGGCGAATGGCATTTTCGCCGCCAGTAGCGCCACACACAGGACATCTAGACGATTCGATGCCGAATGTTGAATAGGCTCTTGTGAATATGACACTCTATTGTTGCCCTCGATGTCAAAAACGCGAACTCTTTTCGACCGGCGCGTTTTGGGTGTGCGCGACTTGCAGGTATGCAATCACGACCACTGCCCTTTTCAGAGATCAGAATCTGCAGACTGAATCGCGGTTTCAGGTAGAACAGTACGCTGAGACGCAGGTCAGGGTCTTTGGTGGATTGAAGATTGTGCTTCAGATTGTGATTCTTATCGTCGGCTTGATCTTGGGCTGGCTCTCCCTGGTTTTGGCGGAAGAGCCAGCGCCATCTCATCGTCATGACGGGAACGTGCAGGAGCAAAACCTGCACGACGGAAAAGAAGCGTGCAGAACATCCACGGCCGGTGAGATTAATGGACTGGAGAGTCTCCAGATTGAAACGTCGGACTTGAAGCTGTATGAAGGGTTCTTTGAGTCTATTCTGCAGGCGCCATCGGTTCTGCGTATGGACCATCCGCAAAAGGATGTCCTGAGAGGCTATTGCTATCGCGGTATCTCGATCATTGTTCGGCAGGATTTGCAACAAGCGCGGCCAACGGGATGGATCCAGATCAATTTCTCGGTGCAGGATGTCGGTGCCGTTCAAGGAGAATTAGAGCGAGCCTACCAAGGGTCATCCGTCTTCAAACTGGAAGAGGCAGAGCGTAACAAGATCATTCGCTTCAAACTGAAACCGGATGTCATGCGCGGGAATCGCAAGGCAGCTCGGTTGGAGGTCTTCGGTCCCGAAGGGCTCATGATCGGATTCGATCAGTACAAGTAGCCGATTTCCGTAAATGTCGGGTTGCCGTGAAGGCAACCGAGATCATAGGGAGAAAATAGGACGAGACGCGAGGGCGGCGATCAAGTCTCAATCGGTGGCAACGTCGGCACACCCCTCCAGCATCTGCTGAACAGTCACGAAGAGAGACAGGGCGTCCTCAAATCTCGACCCTCACTGATTCAGTCATGTGAGTCATTATTCACACGTTTGGAGGATGAAATGTTCTGGAAGTTTTTGGCTCCGTGTCTCTTATTCTTCTGTGCCGGGCTGCTCGTTGTTTCGATTGCACAGGCGGAACAGGTACAGGTGGCCGTCGCCGCAAATTTCGTTCCACCGTTTAGAGAAATCGCCATTGAGTTCCAAAAAGTATCAGGACACACAGTCGAGCTGAGTGCCGGGTCGAGCGGAAAGTTTTATGCCCAGATCAAAAACGGCGCACCATTTGAGGTGTTCTTTTCCGCCGACGATGAACGGCCCAAGTTGCTGGAAGACGAAGGTCTGGGCGTGAAAGGTAGCCGGTTTACCTATGCAATCGGCCGGCTCGTGTTGTGGAGTCAAGATCCCGCGTTGGTGACCGGTGAAGACACGCTCAGAAACGGCAAGTTTAAGCATCTAGCAATCGCAAACCCTAAGACTGCTCCCTATGGAACTGCAGCCATGCAGGCCATGACCAAATTGGGTGTGTGGGAGAGTCTTCAGCCCAGGATCGTCATGGGAGAGAATCTCGGTCAAACGAGCGGATTTCTGGAGTCGGGGAACGCGGAATTGGGATTCCTGGCGCGCTCACAAGTGCTCGACGAGAAACTCAGGGGAAAAGGAAGCCGGTGGGAAGTTCCGCAGAGTCTGCATGAGCCGATCAAGCAGGATGCGGTTCTGCTGGTGAAGGGTCAGGATAACCCCGCAGCAAAGTCCTTGATGGACTTCATGCACAGCTCGCAAGCGCGAGTGATCATTGAGCGATACGGGTATGAATTGAAATAGGTCAGAGAGGACCGGGTATGGTGCTTAGCGATCTCGACCTCAGCGCTTTGTGGGTTACGTTGCGCCTTGCCTGCATGACCGTACTCGTCTTGTTGATCGTGGGGACTCCCATCGCCTGGTGGCTTGCCCATACACGGTCCAAACTTCGCACGACGGTCGAAGCCTTGGTGGCGCTTCCAATCGTCCTTCCGCCGACCGTGCTGGGTTTCTATATTCTTGTTGCGCTCGGACCCTACGGACCCATCGGCAGGTTCACAGGCGTCACACTGGCGTTTACCTTCTGGGGACTTGTAGTGGGGTCCGCATTTTATTCCATGCCGTTCGTTATCCAACCGTTGCATGCAGCCTTCGAGGCAGTTGGCAAAGCACCGCTTGAGGCCGCTTGGTCCTTGCGCGCCTCTCCACTCGATGCCTTTCTCACCGTAGCGTCTCCGATGGCGATTCGAGGCTATATCTCCGGCATCGTACTAGGGTTTGCTCACACCATGGGAGAGTTCGGGGTGGTTCTGATGGTCGGTGGATCTATTCCAGGAAAGACGCGCGTCCTCTCCACCACGGTGTTCGACCATGTCGAGGTGATGGAGTATACCCAGGCGCACATTATCTCCGCCGGTATGCTGGTGTTTTCCTTCCTCGTCTTGTTGGGTGTTTACATCGTCAACCGTAAATTTCCCATCCATGTGTCATGAACCGCCTGGTCGCGCGGTTTAACGTCTCCTATCCCAACTTCCAGTTAGACGTGTCGCTGGATCTTCCGGTGAAGGGAGTTCTTGCGTTGTTTGGCCCCTCCGGGTCCGGCAAAACCACCCTTGTTCGCTGTCTCGCTGGATTAGAGCGTGCGCAAAACGGGTTCCTCTGTCTCGGCGACGACGTCTGGCAAGACGAATCTCGTGGGATCCATGTGCCGATCTACCAGCGTCCGATCGGCTATGTCTTTCAAGACGCACGATTATTCCCCCATCTGAGCGTGCGATCGAACCTTGTCTACGGATTTAATCGGACTCCGGTCTCCCAACGAAGAGTCTCGCTGGAGCAAGTGATCGACATTCTCGGAATCGAACATCTGCTGGAGCGCCGGCCACATAAACTCTCCGGCGGTGAACAACAGCGAATCACGATCGGTCGGGCGCTCCTGACCAGTCCTCGTCTACTGTTACTGGATGAACCCCTTTCATCATTGGATGCCGATCGGAAGCGCGAGATTCTTCCCTTCATTCAACGGCTGTACAAAGAATTACATATCCCCATTGTATATGTCAGCCATTCGATCAATGAGATTCTGCAGTTGGCCCATCAGATCGCATTTCTTCAAGAGGGCAAGATGGTCGCTCTCGGACCGTTGAGCGAAGTGTTCTCCCGTCTGGATCTTCACCGAAAACTGGGACCACATCCGATCGGTGCGGTCATCGATGCCACGATTGCGGAGCATGAGCCTGCCTTCGGCCTGACTCGCCTTATATACAAAGGGCAATCGTTGTATGTCCCTCTTCAATCGCTCGATATCGGTGCGCCACTGCGCATCCACATTTTGTCGAGCGATGTCAGTCTTGTGCTGGGTCCCTGTTCCACTTCTACTAGTGCGCTCAACATCTTGGAGGCGACTGTTGTTGAGATCAAGGAGGTGGATCAGTCTACGGTGGATGTTCAACTGGATATCGGTTGTCCGCTCGTGGCCAGCATTACCAAGAAGTCACTGGTGGACCTTAAGCTCGCACCAGGACAACGGCTCTGCGCGCACGTCAAAACGGTCGCACTGCTTGAGGAACTCACCGATTAGCCTGAAAGCCGTTCACTATTGATCTTCTATTCTTGTCTTGCAGTCACAACTCCATTCCGACACTGTTACACTGCCGGAAGCCAAAGGCGCATGCTTCGCCTAGGAGAGTCGTCTGCGTGGCAATGTCATGCCCACTGTGCTGTGCCATGTTAAAGAAACACAATCTTTTATGTTTGACATCTTGACAAGTATTCTGAAGTCGAGCATATTGACTTACAGGATTCTGATCCCGCTCTGAGGATGCATTGATCGAAGGAGAGTGCAATGGCCACAATTGTAAAGGCACCTGAAGCCGAGTTCTCTATCTCATCTCAGCGAGGGACGCCTCCTCGAATCTTCAATCGCATTGTGGGCACCATATTGGCGGTCGACATGACGTCACATCGGACTCTGCACGTCGTATCGGACGAAGGAGGGTTTCTGGAGTTGGAAATGGATAGATGCGCGTGCACGTGTGACTTCCAACGGTTTCTTGTGCCGGGCCATCGGGTCCTTGTAGCATTCGCTGCCTCGCACGTAAAGTTAGGCCCGCATCAGCCGAAGAATCCGATGAATTGTAACCAATGGCCAGGGCGGGTCGTGTTGGTAGACCATCGAGAGACCCGAACCATCGTCATCGTCAAGATTCGAGGGCAGCAGATTACACTCAAGAGTCTCGACGGAGAAGAAGGGTTCGGGAGACCTCTGCAGGTATGGGATTTGGTCAGTGTATCCATCCCTCCTGAGCGGCTACGCCTAGTACCTCTAGGGACCGGCGCTCGACTCCAGCGACGACTATTAATCGGTTGTTCCGATTAGCGGCGAGCCAATCCCGCCTTGTTCTATAGGCGATTCCGTGGCCCTCCAAGAAGAATTTCCATCAATGTCAGAGGGATAAGCTAGTGGTGACGTCACTATGAACCCTGATATCTACTGTATCGTCACTCGATGAGATATGTTAAGTATCCGAGTATGCTGAAATAGGACAAGTGACTGCAGTGCGATCATATTGCTGCGGCAAGAATGAAGAGAACGAGCGGCCAAAGACACGGGGGAGCGGAAGTGCAGAGATATCAATCAGACCGCGGGGATGTGCTCACGGCAAAAGAGGCAGCCAAATATGTCAGGCTGACGTTAGCCACGTTCTACCGCTATATCTGGGAAGGCAAAATTCAGGCGCCCAAGATCGGAGGCCGATACCGGTTCAAGAAGTCACTGCTTGACCTGTGGCTCGGGAAAAAGAAGTCCGGCACCGAAGACATGAGCGGACGAAACAAGCTGGTGGGGAAAATCATCGCAATCAAACGCGATGCAATCATGGCACAAGTCGATATCGACATCGGTTCACACAAGATTACGGCCGTGATTACCAGAGATGCCCTTGACGAGCTGGGGGTTCACGTGGGTGATACGGCGATGGCCCTCGTCAAAGCAACCGAGGTTATGGTCGTCAAAGACTAACGAGACCGACTCCGCATCCGTGCTCCTTCGACCTTTCACCACACGCGCTTTATAAACCTCAACAGCTTCCGTCAAATTGGCTCGTTGTGCGACCAGGTGTCCTGTGACGAGACTAGCGAAAAATTCTCACACGACTCCCATCCTCTTATCGAGGCCTGATGCTATGGTTTGTACAAATACGGTCAGCCTCGGGAAGAGAGCTGGCCTAAACATATGTTCACAACAAAGGAGGGAGCATCATGAAACTCAGCGCACGCAATCAATATCAGGGGACCGTTACCCACATTAAGGAAGGGGCGGCGATGGCGGAGGTGACCGTGAAAGTCGGTAACCTGGAATTTGTAGCCGCGATCACGGAAGGTTCGGTCAAGAACATGGGGTTGAAAGTGCACGATGGAGTGACGGTTGCAGTGAAGGCGACCGAAGTTATGGTCGGAAAATAGGTCGTTTCGTTCGAGAGTCATCGTAGCGGCGTAGCGTCATGAGATGGCGCTACGCCGCTTTCGTTACTGCACATGAGATAAACTCCCTTTCTTCAATTTTCTGTACGCTTTAGTGGGGAACATCTCCCACGCAGGACAATGCATCGAAGCCGGCACCTCTAACGTCGAAAATGTGGTTCTTTCCTCAGCGCTCGCACCAACGAGAAATCATAAGAGATATACTTAGAAATTCTGTGGGAAGCGCAGCCGCCGCTCGAACAGGGGCGCGCGATATTGATGCCATCAGCGCCCCAAGAATCTGTTAGGCTATTCCCAGGATTTATGAGAAGTTCTCAGGAACGAAAGAGCATCACGCGATATGGTGTTACCTTACCTCAGTAATCGACCGGTGAATTTTCTATGGCCGGCGCTGCTACTCGTCTGCGCCAGCTGTTCGGACGCGGTCATGCTAACCCACGAAACAGAGCAAGGCGGGGTCGTCACCTATTTATACAAAGAGGACCGCGGTGGCCCGATGGGATCACCGCACCGGAAGGAGGCCACACAGGTTATGGAAAACAAATGTCCGTCCGGCTACATCATTCTGAAAGATGGGGAAGTACGAGGCTATGGCAGCCAATCTATTGTAGAAGGTACGGAAGGTGATACCTTAGGGCGTCGATGGGGCATGCAGTTTCGGTGCAAGGGACTGTAACGACGCGAATGACTGGCTCGATGATTTAGGCGATTGACGTTTGGCGGACTGTGTAGGGGGAGAACCTACAGCCCGCTGATGAAGAAATGTCCTGCCGAAGGCCTACCTCAGGACACATAGCAGAAGAAATCAATAGCAAAAGTGAAGGATCCGTGATGATTCAGATCAACATGGATCATGGTGTGTCATGATGCTTCCGCACCAAGAGTGCCGTAGGATGAGACGACTAGCCGCATCTGTCTTTTCCCCCGTGAGGAACATCAGTGGTACTAAGGGAAATGAGTCTGTTGGCTATTAAGTGACACTCGCAGTAAAGAGCTCCCGTTTGAGCGTCTTTCAGGAGGAGTAACCGCTCTTGTGTCTCAAGCGACTGGAATTCGTCCACGAAATCCTGCAGCATGGTGCCGACCTGTTTACCTGCGGTTTTAGGATCACTCAAAGTTGCGTCATCCAATAATTCGGTGGTGAATTTAAACTGCAAAAGCTGGCCGGATGCAAGTGGATGGTCCCATATTCTGCGACGGCATAGAAGGAAGGCATGTAGGGAGGAAGCCCCCGGAGGGCCGGAGGCTTCCCACTGAAGCGGCTCAGTGCTTCAAGGTATGTGCCTCGATCCACTCCTTCGCTTCAAGCGCGACGTTGATCAGGGCCTCAAGGTCGTTGAGACCGAAGGACGTCCCATTGCGCCACGCGCCGGACTGGTCCTTGAACGGTCGAGAGAAGGTCGTCGCGAAGAACGGGCCGTTCTCACTGACATTCTGCCAGATCGTCGCTTTGATGTTGCCGCATCGCAGCGTGTGAGTGGGTTTTTTGTTGTTGGTAGCCATCTTGTTTCCTCCTTTTGTTGAAATGAAGCTGGCTCTCTCATGAGAAGAGGAGAGCCAACGCACAGTTCAAGGAGGAAACACGAGGCAGAGGCCGTTGCCGGCGTGCCGAAGAGGATCAAGCGGCGGAAGTGACAGTGAAGCTGGCGCGAGCGGTGCGCCTCGGAGGCGTGAGCCGGTCGGCCAATGCAGTGGCTACCAAAGCAACGAAGGATAAACGCGATGGTGTCCCCAACGGGATTATCTATAGGGGAACCAAGCCCGTAACCTTCCAAATTGACATGAACCCGTTGGCCGGTTAGTTGTGGCCTCAGCGAGGTCATGTCGACTCGGAGCAGGGCCCTCGCCTTAAAAGTTCAATCGATCGGTGTTTGACGGGGCTCGCTATTGCAATGGTTTCCCCATTTTCTTCAAGGTTCCGAGAGGATCGAGCAGTCTATTCATTCCGTTGTATTCCAGTCCTTCTTATCGTTTGTGATATTTTCTGACACAAAAATGGCACAAAAGAAAGCGGGGGGAGTCAGTGTGGGCGCCCCCCACTCTTACTGGCCCTTACCATTTATCTATACTGCACTGCATTTTACACGTGCGAAATGTATTGTGCGGAGGTGGGTTAGGCACACGCAAGGGCGGGTCAGCGGGACCGGCCCTAACCGTTGATCTAGACTGGTTATGTAGCTAGGTTCTTTGTGATTCGGGTTTGGCCCCTATTTTCCCCCTTGACAAGAGTAAAACAATAGTCTATTAGTCCTATAGGCTAAATATACAATGCTCAACAAGAAAACGAAATACGGGCTCAAAGCTCTCCTCAAACTGGCCAGTTCGCCGGACCAGACGCCGATGCATGTTGCGGATCTTGCTTCAGGCGAGGGAATTCCCAAGAAATTTCTTGAAGCCATTCTCCTTGAATTAAAGAACCACGGGATTTTACACAGTAAGAAAGGACGCGGAGGAGGTTATCAACTGAGTCGCCCGTCACATACGGTAATGCTCGGCGACGTGATCCGCATTTTAAGCGGACCCCTCGCTCCCATCCGATGCGCGAGTGAAACCCGGTATCGACGCTGTGAGGACTGTCCACGCGAAGATATTTGTGGGGTTCGAGCCATTATGAAAGAAGTGCGTGATTCAGCGGCGCGAATTCTTGACCGAACCAGTCTCGCAGCAGCAGCTGCTCACGTTGAGCTGGTAAAGACAAACGGATTTCAAGCACATATGTATTACATTTAGCGATATTTTTTGGGCTAAAAATATGACTATTCTGGTCAACATAGGTGATATATGAACCACCAACAGAACAACCAAGAACTTTTAAACAAAATATCTGACTTCATTCAAGAAGTTAAATTCGGTTCAATTGAACTCACGATTCATGAGGGAATCGTTGTATCCATTGAACGAAAGGAGAAAATACGTATCGAGCAGTCTCAGCGTAACCTCAATCGAAGTGGGTGAGGTCGCCGCTGGCCATAGCACCGACCAGACAACTGGAGGGTAATAGGATCACATACGCACAAGCGTGAACTGACTGGACCACCGGAGGTTCCCATGCTGGAAAGGAAGGAAAGGCATGAGTATGCCTCGGTGGGTGGCCCTTGGTTCTATCGTAATGCTGCTGAGCGCAGCCGGAGTAGTCCTCGCTGCTGAAGATGAAAACGCTCTTCAACAGAGCGAGGATGCGAAAAGTGCGCAACGTCTTAAAACCCTCGAACAGCGAATGAATGAATTGGAACAGAAGCAACGCATTTCCGACCGCCTTCGTGAATTATTTCAAGAACGCGAAGAAGAGCGAGTTAAGGAAGACCCGGTCCTGGAAGTAGGCCGGGACGGTTTTTTACTTCGCTCTCGGGATCGTGACTTTGAACTCCGAATCCGCGGATACATGCAGTTCGACAGTCGGTGGTATATCGCCGACACCAAACCCGCCACGACGAACACGTTCGACATCCGACGGGCTCGGCCTATTTTGCAAGGTACTCTGTATCGGTACTTCGATTACTACATCATGCCGGATTTTGGACAGGGACAAACGATCCTCTTTGATGCCTACGGGGGAATCAATGTTTGGGATGAATTACGCGTTCGGATCGGAAAATATCGGCCGCCCGTCAGCGTAGAGATGCTCCAATCCGCAGCAGACCTAACGTTCGTTGAACGGAGTGTTGCGCTGAATCTGGTTCCCAACCGTGATATCGGCATCCAACTGTACGGTGATCTCTTTGATAACCGGCTGGGGTATCAAGTCGGGGTCTTCAACGGAGTGGCCGATAATACAACGAATGGAGGCAGCCCCCCAGATTTCGACCAAAACAACGCGAAGGACTATATTGGACGGTTAATTGCCACACCATTTGCCGGCAGTGACCAGGCCTGGATAGAAGGGCTGCAGGTTGGAGTCGCCGGATCCGCAGGCCAAGAGTTCGGCATTCTTGATAGCTATCGCATTCCAGGACAGGGTACGGATGGTATTACATTCTTTACCTATCGGGCTGGCGCCCAAGCTAATGGGGCCCGTTATCGCTTGGACCCCCAAACGTACTATGCCTGGGGGCCATTTAGTCTCCTCGCCGAGTACGTCTATCACTGGCAAAAAGTGCAGGCGGCTCCCGCTCAGGGTGGACGCCTAGAAGTGTTGAACGATCGAGCCTGGAACGCTCAAGTGAGCTACGTGCTCACCGGTGAAAAGGCTTCTTATACCGGCGTCAGACCATGGCAAACGTTCAACCCCGCTAAAGGCCACTGGGGAGCTGTGGAACTTGCGGCTCGATATAACGAATTGCGGGTTGACCCGAATTCATTTCCTGTGTTCGCTGATCCATCAAGCAGTGCGAGAAAAATTCGGTCCTGGGACGTCGCCGTCAACTGGCACCTGGCGTATCGCATCAAAGCCGTGGTGGATTACCAACAAGGTATCTTCGATGGGGGAGCGCCTCGTAATGGCAATCTCGAACGAGAACATCTCATCATGACAAGGTTTCAGGTCGCCTGGTAAGCCCTTGGTCATTGAAATAGAAATGTCCGTAACAGAAAAGGAGATATCTTATGAAGTTGTTGAACACTCTACGACGGTCTTTGCCAATCATCGTTGCACTGACGGCACTGCTTCCAATTTTCGGATACGCTGAGACGACAATCCTAAATGTATCCTACGATCCCACTCGGGAACTGTATCAAGAGATCAATACGTCCTTTGTTCGCTATTGGAAAGACAAAACGGGGGAAACCGTGAGGATTCAACAGTCCCATGGTGGTTCGGGGAAACAGGCCCGTGCTGTCATTGATGGGCTCGAGGCGCATGTGGTCACCTTAGCCTTAGCATACGACATCGATTCGATTGCCGAAAAGTCCGGCGTGATCGATAAAAATTGGCGATCGAACCTGCCTGACAACAGTGCTCCGTTTACCTCCACCATCGTGTTTCTCGTACGGAAGGGCAATCCTAAGAACATTAAGGATTGGGACGATCTAGTGCGGCCTGGCATCTCCGTCGTGACACCTAATCCCAAGACTTCTGGCGGTGCCCGATACAATTACTTGGCCGCTTGGGCATTTGCGAGCAACAAGTTTGAAAGGGACGAGAAGAAAATCCGGGAATTCATGACTCGTCTCTTCCAAAATGTCCCGGTCTTAGATTCCGGTGCACGGGGGGCGACATCCACGTTTGTTCAACGGGGAATCGGCGACGTCCTCTTGGCTTGGGAAAATGAAGCCCTGCTCGCAGTAAATACACTTGGGGAGAAAGGCTTCGAGATTGTTGTACCGTCGATTGTCCTGCCCTCCAGCAGCATCCTCTGCGAAACACCCGTGGCCCTCGTGGATCGCGTCGTAAACAGAAAAGGAACGCGGAAGGTAGCTCAAGCATACTTAGAGTATCTCTACTCCAAAGAGGGGCAGGAAATTGGAGCCAAGCATTTCTATCGCCCTCGTGATCCGGAAGTCCTGAAAAAGTACGCCGCTCAATTTCCACAAATTGAACTAGTTACTGTTGATGCCATCTTTGGTGGATGGCAAAAAGCACAGAAGGTCCATTTTTCAGATGGAGGAACCTTCGATCAGATTTATGGAACCGTCCCGCCGGTACTGAATTAATGAATAAGCCGGCTACCCCTGATTAAAGCCAACATGACAGAGACAAGGAGACATCCATGATTGCGGTGGTTGGTGGAGACTCAGTAGAAACCATCAAACAACACGCGGGCGCCGCGAAGATCGTGCATTGGAGCGGACGCCGGGCACGCGATGTTCAGCGTACCCTTCCTCAAGATACAGAAGTGGTCGTGGTCATTTTAGACCGAATCAGTCATGGTCTGAGCCGGAAAATTCGGGCCGAAGCGCGACGTCGAGGCCTACCAATTTTGTTCAAAACGAGAAAAACTACCCGCTCAACCATGAGTCTCGACAGCAGGAGAGCATTCTGATCCGGAACAAGGGTCTCCGAGGCAATATGGGCAGCCGTACACCTCAAATGACCGTTGGCTTTACTCGACCTACATTTCGCAATTGGAGTAAGCAATGAGTCTTCCTCAATGGATCAACCATCGCTTTCGACCACACGGCGTCCTACCGGGTTTCGGTCTCACGCTGGGTTACAGCGTGTTTTATCTGAGTATCATTGTCTTGATTCCGCTGGGAGCGCTGCTCTTCAAGACCACGACATTGTCCTGGAGCGAGTTTTGGGCCATCGTGACAGCACCCCGCGTCTTGGCCTCGTACCGACTGAGCTTTGGAGCTTCCTTAGCGGCAGCATTGTTCAATCTCGTCGTGGGTTCCCTGGTGGCATGGGTATTGGTGCGATACACATTTCCCGGAAGAAAACTACTGGACGCTCTCGTGGACTTGCCCTTTGCCTTACCCACCGCAGTAGCCGGGATTGCTCTAACGGCACTGTATGCCCCAAATGGATGGATTGGCCGATACTTTACCCCCTACGATCTCAAAATTGCCTACACCCCGCTCGGGATAACGATTGCCCTGATCTTTATCGGCCTTCCGTTTGTCGTGCGGACGGTGCAGCCTGTCCTCCAGGATATAGAACCCGAACTTGAAGAAGCCGCAGCGAGTCTCGGGGCTTCCCGATGGCAAACATTCACTCGCGTCATTCTCCCGACATTAACCCCTGCCCTGCTTACAGGCTTCGCGCTCGCCTTTTCCCGTACACTTGGTGAATACGGGTCCGTCGTATTCATTTCCGGGAACATGCCGATGAAAACGGAAATTGTCCCGCTTCTGATCATCACCAAACTTGAACAATACGACTACGCAGGCGCCACGGCCATTGCCGTGGTGATGCTCTTTGCCTCGTTTATCTTGTTACTGGTGATTAATCTATTGCAGGAATGGAGCACCATCCGTCGGGCCACCCCGTAAACGTTCAACACCAGGACTTAGATCGGAGGACCATGAACGACCTCACCCAAAGACTACCTCGTGCCTCATGGTTAGCAGACAGGGCCACAACGGAGTCGGCTGCCATTCGCTGGACTTTGACCGGGCTGGTCATAGGACTTCTCGGACTACTGTTGATTTTGCCGCTTATCGCTATCTTTGCACAGGCCCTCGAAAAGGGCGTTCAAATCTATCTCGCATCATTCACTGAACCCGATGCAATCGCAGCTGTGCATTTGACTCTGCTCGTGGCTGCCATCGCAGTCCCCCTGAATGTAGTGTTTGGTCTGAGCGCCTCTTGGGCAATCGCCAAATTTGACTTTACGGGCAAACAGGTTCTACTCACTCTCATCGATCTACCCTTCTCCGTCTCGCCAATTATCTCCGGCCTTATTTACGTGCTGCTATTCGGGCTCCAGGGACTGCTAGGGCCGTGGCTCGCCTCTCATGACATCAAAATTATCTTTGCCGTGCCAGGTATTGTTCTGAGCACGATCTTCGTGACGTTTCCCTTCGTGGCCCGGGAGCTCATCCCCCTCATGCAGTCCCAGGGGACCGAAGAAGAAGAAGCCGCCCTCGTCTTGGGTGCCACTGGCTGGCAGACATTCTTCCGTGTGACAATTCCTAATGTGAAATGGGGACTCCTGTATGGAGTAATTCTTTGTAACGCCAGGGCAATGGGTGAATTCGGTGCCGTGTCGGTCGTCTCCGGGCATATCCGTGGGCTCACCAATACCATGCCTCTCCATGTTGAAATTCTGTACAACGAATACAATTTCGTCGCCGCATTTGCCGTGGCTTCTCTCCTCTCGCTGCTCGCGCTGGTGACCCTGGTGGTCAAAAGCGTCATAGAATGGTATACGCACCACGAGCAGCGGTTTCGAGAGGATATTCGATTACCAGTCCCAGAGGGACTATCATGAGCATCGAAGTACGCCAGATTACGAAATCCTTTGGCCGATTCGTGGCGCTGGACAACGTTAGTCTCCATGTGCCGACAGGCCAGCTCGTGGCCTTGCTGGGACCATCAGGCTGTGGCAAGACAACGCTGCTGCGCATCATGGCTGGCCTAGAAACCCCTGTCAGCGGATCAATTCTGTTTCATGGCGAGGAGACCACCAACACACCGGTGCGAGAGCGACGAGTGGGATTTGTATTTCAACACTACGCGCTATTCCGTCATCTCACGATCTTCGAAAATGTGGCATTCGGACTTCGGATACGGCCCAAGCAGGACCGTCCGACTCACAGCGAGATCAAGGCACGCGTCTTCGAACTGCTGCATCTCGTACAATTAGACTCCGTTGCCGACCGTTATCCAAACCAGCTTTCAGGAGGCCAACGCCAACGAGTGGCATTAGCCAGATCTCTGGCAGTGGAACCCAAGGTGCTCCTGCTTGATGAACCTTTTGGCGCGCTCGATGCCAGAGTCCGTAAGGAATTACGGCGGTGGCTGCGTCGTCTCCAGGACAATCTTCACATCACGAGTGTGTTTGTCACGCACGATCAAGAGGAAGCGCTAGAAGTCGCGGATCGCGTTGTTGTGATGAATCAAGGGAGGATCGAGCAGATCGGCACCCCACAAGAGGTCTACGACCATCCAGCCACTCCCTTCGTCTACCATTTTCTCGGAAGTGTGAATGTGTTTCATGGCCGGGTCCAAGACGGCAAAGCACGTGTCGGAGGAATCGAATTAGCCCCTCCTTCAGACGAGCCTCTTCCCGATGGGCCCGCGATTGGCTATGCCCGCTCCTATGAAATCGACCTCGACATTCATCCTCTCGTTCCAGGGGCCATTGAAGCCGTCGTCAGCCGAACTCAAACTGTTGGACCGATAGTCCGCCTTACCTTACTCCGTCAAGACAATAGTGCGGTCTTGGAAGCTGAGCTTACACGAGATCGCTATGAGGCGCTTGGCATAGGAGTCGGATCGGTGGTATTCGCTCGCCCCAAGACAATACGTGTATTTAGTGACAGACCTTAACCGTTGCGGAAGACCAAAAGCGGAGGATGGGGTCAGCACATAGCTGATGAGAACCCAGGGCTACGATGATTGCGAATGAGGCCCAGTTCCTAATGAAGAAAAGGATGAAGTGGGAGTCCTCTTGTGAGGGCCGAGCAGATACACTGCGTTGCCATACGGATCTGATTGGCCATACACCGTTGGTACGGCTGGATCGAATTTCTCCAGCAGGCGGCGCAACGATCTATGCAAAGATCGAGTCGTTCAATCCAGGCGGAAGCGTGAAAGATCGGGTCTGCCTCAACATGATTACTGAAGCGGAGCGGAGCGGCCGACTCAAGCCTGGCGCTACCATCATTGAAGCCACCAGCGGCAATACAGGGATTGGACTTTCACTCGTCGCAGCCGTCCGAGGGTATCAGGTGATTTTGGTCATGCCGGAAGGCATGAGTGCGGAGCGGATCAGCCTTGTCTCTTCATACGGGGCGAAGGTAGTGCTCACACCAGGATGGGAGGGCATGAGAGGCTCAATCCGCGAGACTCAAAACATCCTTGCACAGAACCCATTGTATTTTATGCCGGATCAGTTTTCGAATCCCGCCAATCCAGACATTCATCGAAAGACAACGGCCATAGAAATATGGGAGGCGCTTCAAGGAACGTTCGACGCCTTCGTCGCAGGCGTCGGGACCGGTGGAACAATCACCGGCTGTGGGGAAATCTTCAAAGAACGGAACCCGCTGGTCCAAATCATTGCCGTGGAGCCAGCCGCATCCCCAGTTTTATCTGGCGGTACGCCAGGCCCACATAACATTCAAGGCATTGGAGCCGGATTCATTCCTCAGGTCTTGAATCAGAACATTCTCGATCGCGTGATTACAGTCACAGACGATGAGGCTTATCAAACATCAAAATCCTTAGCGAAGATGGAGGGTTTATTCGCAGGCATTTCCTCCGGCGCCAATATCTTTGCAGCCCAACAGGTCGCTCAGCAACTGGGCCCTGGCAAACGCGTGGTCACAGTGCTCTGTGATACTGGTGAGCGGTACATCAGCATGCAGAAATATTTGGAGTTTTCATGAACTCCTACATTCATAGAAGCACGCTTCCAATATCTGATTGTCTGATATGGAAGGAATTTCTCCTGGAGTGTGCAGTGAATCCTCTTCCTTGCAATCCTGCGCCAGACTGGCACCTGGCGTAGCTTTTCAAGACCCCTCACGGCTCTTCTTCTCAGAGGCTGAGGATCGAACGCTGAGTGAGCTCTCCGTGACCTGCATCTGATATTTGCCGGTCGCCGCAAGAGAAACGATTCCACTGTGTCAATATTTTCTGATCATCAAACTGGAGTTCATATCCGTCGCACACACTGGAACTTGCGACAGGACTATAACGCTTAAACCGATAGAGCCACATCCTTCCACCTGTAGGCAGTTCCCGCTCCTCTGTGGGCAGTCCGAACTGTTGCACAATGTCTTCTTGAGTCGCCTTTCCAATACTCTTGTCCAGATATTGATCTTTCAACGAAGCACAGCCAATGAGTAACGAAAGGCAGGCTGTAATCAGCACCCATCGGGGCATGAGATGCCTACCGTGCTTGTGCGATTCAACATGGGGAGGAGGTACACCATGACATCGATTTCGACATTCACAGAATTTCGACCTGCCGCATCTCGATTGCGCCCTACGTAGCATCGTGCGTCCTCACTGTTCGTTGACTCTCCTCCCTCTCAAGTGCTTATCGTGGCGTATGTGACCGATGTTATATCGCCAGCGTTCCCTCAATGATTTTGCGCTCCATATATACATTGAACATATTATCTTCCTATCGCCGTCCATATCTACAGATTTTTGGGCAGACACTCAGTGGACATTGCCTATGGATCTGGTCCCATCGTAATAAGGGGGCGAGGTTACTAGCACAGAGGAAGTCCGTAGAGCCGGCAACGCGCAAGGCCGGCAAAACCTTAATGCCAGATGCCGTTGGCATTCACCGACAGCCGTTCCGTGCACGATCACACCTTATCGCGTTTCAACAGTTCGCGAATCAACCGATTCAGCCCTTGATGCATCAAGCTAATATCGGTTTCGAGGAGATCGAGCATGGCGGCTCTGGCTCGGAGCTCATCGATGGTGTAGCGGCCTCCCTTCCCAAAAAACAGGTCGATGCGGTGCCGTTCGGTGTCCGATCCGACAGGGCCCAGCCGGCCCTCTTCTTGCCATCGCATGATGAGGTTTTCTCGCAGGGTCCGTTGAGCCGGCTCATCCGTCAGGCGCCTGTTCAGAAAGGACCAGACGGCGGGGACAAACGTGCTATTTTCGCCAGTCCAGATGTCTCTGAGAAGATTGCGCTCGTGATGAAGCTCCCCTCCTGCGGTTGTGTCGACCAACGCGGCTGACCCAAAAATGAGTTCGCTAACTCCGCCGATAACAGTGGCGATATTCGCCGTGTTGATCACACCGATGCTGTTTGCCCCTATGGCAATGGCTCCGCTCACAATCGTGAAGACGCCGCTCCCGACTAAGCCGAATACGGTATAGGTCCCCTGACGCTCATCGAGGGCCTTTTGTAAATGTTCGGCCAACAAGGCGGCGCGGCCTTCCTCGCAGTCCGCCTCGACGGCCACGCTCGACACATCGAGAATGCCTAACGTAATGCGGTCGGTGATATGCCGACGCTCTCGCACATACGCGAGTGCTGGACCTTCTCCCTGTGGACCGACTTGGTCTTCAAGAATCAACAGGCGATCAAGAAACGGGAGCACTCCCAGCGCGGTGGCGGTCTCAAAGGCTGTGGTAGAAAACTGAGTTCTCAACAATGCGACGCGCTCGGCTGACACCTTCTGCGCTTCGCCATCAAGCGGCTCCAGTGGCAGCGTGGGACCGCATCGACGCTCGTAGAACGTACTGGCAGATGCAGCATTTCCCCGTCCCTCGGATAAAGTGGAACATCCTTGTATGACACTTGTGAAAAAGAGTAGGCCTGCGACTAAATGGTTCATGTCTCCCTCCATGTTTTATCAATAGGCGGACGATGCCTCGCAGCTCGGGACACCTGGAGCCACGATTTGGTTCAATATGACTTCCTCGAGGTAGCCTGGGTTCACCGGCCGCATCTTCTTACCTCAGTCAGCAATCTCATAGCTATCGACATCTAATAGGGCGGACCGAAAGACCAATTGGGCTGAAGACGTCACAGTGGCAAGAGTTCAAGTCAGACGGATTTTCTCATCAAAAGCTACGGGAATGACCTTGCCCCGTTATACGGAGCCAGATCTTATGTTAGGGTTAAGTCGAAATGCGTTGGGCCTGACTCACAGTGAAGGAAGCCCCCAGAGGGCCGGAGGCTTCCCAGTGAAGCGGCTCAACGCTTCAACACCTGGGCGGCAATCCATTCCTTCGCTTCTAGCGCGACGTTCATGAGGGATTCCAGGTCGTTAAGACCGAAAGAGGTCCCATTGCGCCACGCGCCGGACTGATCCTTGAACGGCCGAGAAAAGGTCGTCACGAAGAATGGTCCTTTTTCACTGACATTCTCCCAGATCGTGGCCTTGATGTTGCCGGATCGCAGCGTGTGAGTGGGTTTTGTGTTGTTGGTAGCCATCTTGTGTCCTCCTTTGTTGAAATGAAGTTGGCTCTCTCACAGGAAGAGGAGAGCCAACGCACAGTTCACGGAGGAACACGAGGCAGAGGCCGTCGCCGGCGTGCCGGAGAGGATCAAGCAGCGGGAGTGACAGTCTTATTGGCGCGAGCGGTGCGCCTCGCAGGTGTAAGCCAGCTGGTCTACGCGGATGGCTACCATGTAAGCCCGAACTGCAGGAGCGGGACATCCCATAGTAACCATCTCGGAGGGGGCAGCAAATTGCCGGTGAGAGCCGTGAATCGGCTGTGTGTCTACCTGTTGAGTCCGTTCCAACCTGCTTCTTCGTATTCCAAACCACAGCGCATCAGATTTGCACGCGCTTTTCGCTTCCCGCCGTGCAGTCGTCTGCGGCAACAAGCAGACATCAGCAGAAACAAGTGACCTAGCCCCCTTAATCCGGTCCACCCTGTATGTTAGGGTCGGGCCAAAAGGAGGGCCATATGCCACGTTTCCGTCACACCGTCGAACAGATCCTCGCCAAATTGCGTGAAGCCGAAGT
>Ga0187780_10000901_pt1 | contig 22144 bp, 19 predicted proteins | sample 1015_Q2_SP10_20__FD_132429 | JGI IMG/M metagenome (GOLD analysis project Ga0187780, IMG submission 132429) | Tropical peat soil microbial communities from peatlands in Department of Meta, Colombia - 1015_Q2_SP10_20_MG | ecosystem: Environmental > Terrestrial > Soil > Wetlands > Peat | place... | reverse complement strand
GGGAGTCGGCCCGTCGCCATTTCGAACAGCGCCGTCCCGGTGGCCCAGATATCGCTGCGGGCATCGATTCGCTCGCCCTTCAACTGTTCAGGCGCCATGTAAGGCAGCGTGCCCGCGACTGCGCGGGTTTCGCTCAGTGTCTCGGTTTCGGCGGTACCACTCACTGGCTGCACCAGTCTTGCAAGCCCAAAGTCAAGGATCTTCAATCTTCCGTCGGGGGTGAGTCGCAAGTTGCCAGGCTTCAAGTCACGATGAATGACTGCTTGCTCGTGAGCAGCAGTTAACCCTTCGGCCAGTTGTACACCGAGGCGAGCAACTTCTTTTTCCGGCAGCGGTCCTGCCGCCAGCTTCTCGCTGAGGGTTGTTCCAGGAACGTACTCCATCACCAGGAAGTCCACTCCTGCCTGCGTGTCGAAGTCGTGAACTGTAGCGATGTTGGGATGGTTGAGCCGGGAAAGGGTCAGGGCTTCATTGCGAAAGCGCTTACGGGCAGTTTCGTCGGAGAGCGTACCCGGAGGCAGAACTTTGATGGCTACGTCGCGCCCCAGGTGCTCGTCTTGGGCGCGATACACTTCCCCCATTCCGCCGGCGCCGATCCTCTCGACGATGCGGTAGTGGCCCAGTTGGAGTCCAACGAAAGCGACTCCGACAAGCGCCTGGCTAGCCATGGGGAAAGAAATCCTTTCCCCTCACCTCTGAGGCAAATGTAGACCCGTGCACGGCTCAGGTCAATGACGACTACGCACCTGCACTTCCGGCACGTCGACGCTGCAGCACTCGCTTATACACCTTCATTGTCGCTAGACTGGGAGACACAGCTCGCGGGGATTTTCTGTACTCGACCAATGACCGATCAGCCAGTATGGCTCAAGCAACTCAACGCTGAGCTCGTCGCTTGCACGCGCTGCCCGCGCCTGGTCGAATACCGCCAGAAAATCGCCCGTGAAAAGCGTCGCGCCTACCTCGATTGCGATTACTGGGGCAAACCCGTTCCTGGCTTCGGGGATGCCAACGCTCGGGTACTGATTCTTGGTCTGGCGCCCGGTGCTCACGGCTCCAACCGCACCGGACGCCCATTCACCGGCGACGCATCTGGCAAATTCATGTATCCGGTGCTGTTCGAAACTGGTTTTGCCAATCAACCGAATGCTACTCACTGCGGCGATGGCTTGGAGCTCAGGGATCTATACATCACTGCCGCGGTCCGCTGTGCGCCACCCGACAATAAGCCACTTCCATCAGAGTTGGCGAACTGCGCCGCTTACCTGGATCGGGAACTTGAAGGCCTCAGCAACTTGAAGGTCATAGTTGCTCTGGGCAAGATCGGCTTCGACGCCTACATCAACTACCTTAAGCGGCGTGGACTGATCACCTCCAAGCAGCCTTATGTTTTTCGACATGGCGCCAAATACCGCATACCGGATGGCAGGACTTTGCTGGCCTCTTATCATCCGTCCAACCAAAACACTCAGACTGGGAAGCTGACCCGGCCCATGTTCGTCCGCATCTTTGAAGAAGCCGGTCGACTTGCCGATAAGTAACGGAGTGACTGCTGGGGCCGGATCGTCATGCCCTCCCTACGCGACGGGAAGACATAAAGTGGGTCGCGATCCCGAGCCTCGCCGCCTACTTAAACCCATATCCCGGCTTGAGTTCACAGCGATACATCTTGCTCCCGTCTCTTGAGATTCCTTGCGTGCACTTAGCCCAGGTCAGCAGCAGATCGGGTCCAAGCGGAAAAACAATCGCCTGCCCATTTACATCGGCTTCGATGCTTGGACCCTCCGCAGTCCCGGGCAAGCTGAAGCTCAACGTTGGGCCGAAGATCACGGGATAAGACTCCCGGACCAGGTCACTAATCATGGGGTGAACTACCTCGGCCTCCACCAGGAATGTCGCGCTGTCCGACCAGGCGCGTGCAACGACGTTCAACAGCCGGCCCCCCTCAGTAGGCTCGTTTTCAATTTTCGTGAATGGACACGGCCCCGCAATACAAGCGACTCGCGCGTTTCGGAATTCATTTCCCGAACCCGCGTCCAACACCTTTGACACATCGGCTGCCTTCCAACGCCCGTCCGGCGAACACGGATCAGACCCATTGCAGGGGACGTTCCCGGTATTGCGAACCTGGAACGGCTTCACTTCGCTGCCAACGTCGAGTTCCGTCGTGGTCTTTACGGAATAGCGGATCCGCACATTCGAAATCAAAATCGGCGGGTGACGGTCAGGCTCGGCTGGCTTGGCAATCGCTGTTGGCTGCATCTGAATCACGTAGAGCTTGCCGATGCTCTCGTTAATGTCAACCGGACGATAACCGGTAAGCCGCACTTGCAGGCTTACCGAACGCCGCCGCCGGAAGCCTTCCGGCAGTGTGAGGCTGAAAAAGCCGGACGGATCCGAGTGCGCACTACCCTTTGCCGAACCTGAAATAGCCATGATCTGGGCCCCCGAAATCGGGCTCTGCTTGTCCGGGTCGGAGTCTTGCCGGATCACCACTCCCTGCAGGGTTATTCGATGGCTACTTCTGTGAATGGCGTAAATAATTCCCACAGCAGCTACGGCAATTACGATCAACCACATTGCAACTCTTGATCTCGCGGCCATCATTTCACCTTGAAGGCCCGTGGGGTTGCAGAGTTACACTGGCAGAAATGCTGCAACGATGCGGACCTGCGATGTATTGGTTCCTTCGCGGTCTTAAATTCGCGATGCGGGGTCATTTAATTCATTGTTAGATAAAAACGCGCTCAAGCCTGGAACGCTTTCCCGCCGACAACTGCTGCGGCAGGCCACCCTTCTCGGGCTGGCTCTGCCATTGTTTCGGCATTCTAGTTTCCCTCTCGTCGGGGTAAATGAAGCCCAACCCCCCGATCAGGCTAACGCCAACAGTCCCTCGGTGTTCGCTCCCGAGGACGAGCAACTGCTCGACGAGTTGGAGAAAGCCAACTTTCTCTATTTTTGGGAGCAGGCCAATCCGCAAACCGGCTTGGTTAAGGATCGCTCCAATGCCCGCTCCGCCTCTGACACCAGTATAGTCGCCAGTATTGCGGCAACCGGCTTCGGCCTGACTGCACTTTGCATCGGACAGCGGCGCAACTTTATTTCCCCGGGTGAAGCCCGGGAGCGCGCCCTTGCGGCTTTACGCTTTCTCTGGAAGAAACTTCCGACCCATCGCGGCTTCTTCTATCATTTCGCCAACATCAACACCGGCGAAAGAGTCTGGGATTCCGAAGTTTCCTCCGTGGACACCGCCATCCTGCTCTGCGGCATTCTGACCTGCCGCCAACATTTTGAACGACATTCTGAGATCACTAATCTGGCGTACGAGATTTTCAATCGCGTCGATTGGACCTGGCTGTCCGAGGATACATCCCTCTTGCCTCAGGGGTGGACGCCTGAAATCGGTTTTCTGCCTTACCGCTGGGACTATTACAGCGAATTGATGATGATGTACCTGATGGGTTTGGGTTCCTTCTTCCATCCAATTCCGGCGGAGACCTGGAATGCCTGGAAGCGCACCACGTTCGAATACGATGGCCTTCGCTATATTGGTTCCTTCGCGCCATTGTTTGTCCACCAGTATTCTCAGGCGTGGTTCGATTTTCGTAACAAGCGCGACAAGTACGCCGACTATTTCGAAAATTCGAAAATTGCCACCCAGGCCCACCGCCTCTTCTGCCTGGAGTTGGGAAAGCAGTTTCCTGATTACACGGAAGACCTGTGGGGCATCACCGCTTCAGATTCCCAGAGTGGATACGTAGTTTGGGGTGGCCCGCCAGCCATGGGTCCGATCGACGGAACCGTTGTACCCGCCGCTGCCGGCGGCTCTTTGCCATTTCTACCGCAGGAGTGTATGCGCGTGCTTCGTACCATTAAAACCCGCTACCCCAACGCGTGGTGTCGCTACGGCTTCGTCGACGCATTTAACCCGCTGAAGAACTGGTACGACATTGATGTGATTGGCATCGACACTGGAATCACTATGCTCATGGCAGAAAACGCCCGTACCGGTTTTGTGTGGAATACGTTCATGAGGAATCCGGAGGCTAGGCGTGGTATGGAGCGTGCCGGCTTCACTAGTTACCGGGAGTAACGTCCGGGCCCACGCGGCGCATGTCGGACGCGCACGTCGCAGAACCTCAAAAACCCACGAACACAGGCTCCGGCTCCAGCCGAATTCCCCAGATGTCCTCGACCCGCCTCTGGATCTCTTCCTCGAATGCTACAATCTCAGATGCTGTTGCCCCGCCGCGATTCACGATGGCCAGGGCGTGCTTGCGCGAAATCCCAACCCTCCCGTGACCAAAGCCCTTGCTGAAACCTGAATGCTCAACCAGCCACGCGGCTGAAATCTTCTTAAGCCGGTCCAGCGCCGGGTAGTTCGGAATCGTCAGATTTCGCGCAGCCGCCCGCGCACTCAACTCCTGATATTGCTCCGGCGAGACAATCGGATTCTTGAAAAATGACCCTGCGCTGCGACTGTCATCATCACCCGGCGAAATAAGCATTGCTTTGCTCGCGCGGATTTTTCGGACCGCATCCCGAGTCTCAGCCAAAGTCGGTTTTTCACTCCAGCCGGTAAAATATCTCTTGATGTCGGCATACTCAACTTGCGGCTCCCCACCTGGCTCCAAGCAATAGGTGACACGAAGGATGATGAACCGCCCGCGCTCGCTCGTATTGAAGATGCTGGTTCGGTAACGGAAGGAACAAGCCTCATTGCATAGTTCCCGAACCTGATCGTCACGAGTATCGAAGGCCAGTACGGACTCGATGGTCTCGGCGACCTCTTGCCCATATGCTCCCACATTCTGTACTGGTGTTCCGCCCACGCTTCCCGGGATGCCGCTCAGACATTCGATTCCAGCACAACCGTGGGCCACAGCCTTTGCAACAAATTTGTCCCACTCCTCGCCGGCTCCAACCTCGAAGATTGCTCTTCTGTTTTCGGCTCGTTGCTCAAGCCCCGAAATTGCAATTTTCACTACAAGACCTGGCCACCCCCGATCGGAGACCACCAGATTGCTGCCACCCCCGAGAACGAACAACGCAAGTTGCTGCCTGCGAGAGAAGCTAACGGCTTCAGCGACTTCGGCCGCCGTCCGCGCTTCCAAGAAATAGCGGGCTGGCCCCCCAACGCCGATCGTGGTCAGTGGCGCCAGAGGCACATTCTCGCGGATCAGCATCTTCCCACTATAACGGACTGCCGTCTGGGATCGTGTGTTTGACTCACATTTTGTCCCCGCGTATCCTGACCTACATGCGTAAACGCTCCCTGCCACGCCAGCTTTACTGTTGTTGTCCGCGGGCGCCGGGGTGTGGGTAAGGCGAAGTTTCCTTGAACCCACCCGGTAAATCCAGGGTGGGTTTTGATTTTCCCTCGAATCCCACCTACGCAGGGTGTCGTTCCAGGCAAGAAAACAGCTTTCATCGAGGAGGATTCATGAGCACAGCCAGAGTTCTAAGCACCCCTACTGCAACTGAAACTGAACCGAAAAATCTCCGTATCAACGACACTGCTCCGAATTTCACTGCCGAAACCACGGACGGAACTATTGATTTTCATCAATGGATTGGGGATGGATGGGCCATCCTGTTTTCGCATCCCAAAGACTTCACTCCCGTCTGCACTACCGAGTTGGGCTATATGGCCGGCCTGCAGCCGGAATTCGCGAAGCGCAACTGCAAGATCATTGGCCTCAGCGTTGATCCTGTCGCCGATCACAGCCGCTGGGCCAAAGATATTGAGGAAACTCAAGGGCACAAAGTGAATTACCCGATGATTGGCGATCCGCAACTCAAAATCGCCAAGCTCTACGGCATGTTGCCCGCCCAGAGTGGAGAAACCAGCTCCGGTCGCAGTGCAGCCGACAATGCTACCGTGCGCACGGTTTTTGTCGTCGGGCCCGACAAGAAGATCAAGTTACAGCTTATTTACCCGATGAGCACAGGACGTAACTTCGACGAAGTTCTTCGCGTCCTCGACTCACTGCAACTTACCGCCAAGCATCAGGTTTCCACCCCGGTGAACTGGAAGCCAGGCGACGATGTAATCATCAGTGGTTCAGTCTCAGACGAGCAGGCCCGGCAGAAGTATCCGGGCGGCTGGAAGTCGCCCAGGCCATACCTGCGGATCGTGCCGCAACCTAAGTAGTTGAGTCTCGATATCAGGTTTCCGGTCGTCTTCCGTGTTGACCCCGGAGCCGCAGTTAAAGCCACGGACAGCGTGCTTCTGCAGCCGCCACGCCGTGGCTTCATTTATTCTGGAAAGGAACCTCGATACCTTTCGGAAGCGCATGGGGTCCGGTGACTCTCGCGGTCTTCAAAACCGTTGTGCGGTAGGTTAAGCCCGTCGCAGGTGGGTTCGACTCCCACTCGCTTCCGCCAATTTCAACCCATTGCGGCTGGCGATAGCCAGGGTCGGCTTTGGAAAGCCGCTGGGAGAGTCCCTTACAAGCAATGCCATGAGTGCGCCCGATGCCTCACAGACTGCATGGCGCGATCCCTCTCGCTGGGCGGCCCTGATCGTATATCGTGGTACGATATAAAGTGAAAAGTCTTACTACGATATAATCCGGCGGCATGAAACGAAACCTCTCGTTGGCTGATTATCAATCATTGGCAGACTTGCGTTATCAGATACGACGATTCCAGCACTTTAGTGAGCAGGTCGCCCGCAGCGTCGGCCTGGAACCACGGCAACACCAATTGCTGTTGGCCATCAAGGGTTTACCAAACAGCAACCGGCCGCGCATCGCAGAATTAGCCGAGCGTCTGCGGATTCAGCATCACAGCACGGTGGAACTTGCCAATCGGCTTGCCTCTCGCGGCTATGTGCGACGCCGGAGGGGCGGCAGAGACCGGCGGGAGGTGCTGTTGGCTTTGACTCCGAAAGGGGAGAAGGTGTTGAGGCAATTGTCGCTGCATCATCGCACTGAGCTGCGCACGCAAGGGCCGGTGTTAATCGCTGCCTTGCGGCGCGCCGTTCAAATGAGCAAGGGTGCAAGCGAGGCTACGTCGAAGTCGGCTTCGCCCGTGGGGAGAACTCATAAGCATGCCTGAAAGTTCCAGCGTAGCTTCAACCAATAACCCCCCGCCAGCAACCATCGGTGCCACTGGCGCACAGGTTGCAGATGTGCGCGAGGCAGAGCCGGCGCAGTTCCGCATGGTACTGATGTGCTTGCTCGCCGCGGGAGTGGGCCTCATCGCCGGACTGATCGCTTACTTGTTGTACAAACTCATTGGATTATTAACGAATATCTTCTTCTATCATCGCTTCGTCGCCGAATTCATAAGCGCCCGGCATAACCATCTGGGATTGTGGGTGATCGCAATTCCAGTCATCGGCGGAATCATTGTTGGATTCATGGCCAAATACGGAACGCCAAAAATCAAAGGTCATGGCATTCCCGAGGCGATGGAAGCCGTGCTGATCAACCGTAGCCGCATTCAACCGCGGGTTGCGATCCTCAAGCCGCTTTCGGCGGCAATCGCCATTGGAACCGGTGGCCCTTTCGGCGCGGAAGGCCCAATCATTCAGACTGGCGGCGCATTCGGATCGTTGGTTGGCCAAGCCGTTCACACGACCGCGTCGGAACGCAAAGTGCTGCTTGCCTGTGGCGCGGCTGCGGGAATGTCCGCCACTTTTAATACTCCCATCGCGGGGGTAATTCTTGCCATTGAACTCCTCCTTTTCGAATTCCGATCGAGATCCTTCATCCCGCTGGTGATCGCGAGCACGCTTGCGACCGCAGTCCACATGCAGCTTCTGGGCGCCGGGCCGATGTTCGAGGTCACGCCCATGGATTTCGGTATTCCACGCGCTTTGCCTTTTTATTTAGTGTTAGGGGGCATTTGTGGGCTGGCTGCGGTGGGTTTCACGAAGCTGCTGTACTGGACTGAGGATCAGTTCGAAAAATTGCCTGTCGATGAACTGTGGTGGCCTGCGATCGGTGCTTTCGGCCTAGGCATTATCGGGTATTTTGTCCCCCGCGTGCTAGGTGTCGGCTATGACACCATTGGTGACATTTTGAACGTGAATCTAACGTGGAAGTTGCTCGTGGTGGTGATGATCGCGAAGGCCATAGCGCTGGTGATCTCGCTCGGCGCGGGCACATCCGGCGGGTTGTTGGCACCCATGTTTATGTCCAGCGCCGCCTTGGGAGGAGTTTTCGCCATGGCTATGGATAGCGTTTTCCCTGCAGCCAACCTCTCCGCCGGCGCCTTTGCGTTAGTCGCCATGGGCGCTGTTTTTGGCTCTGCTTCTCGCGCCACATTTTCTTTTATCATTTTCGCCTTTGAAATTACCCGCGATTACAATGCCATTCTGCCGCTGATGCTGGTCAGTGTCATCGCTGACGGCGTTGCCATGGCACTCATGCCGCGGGCTTCCATCATGACGGAAAAACTGGCTCGCCGGGGTCTGCATATTCATCAGGATTACGAGGCAGATGTGCTGCAGCAAATGATGGTCTCGGAAACCATGGACAAGGAAGTGCCTACTCTTTCGGCGGATATGCGTGTCAGCGAGTTATCGGACCGCATCGCACGCCATGACCCAACAGTCAGCCGCCACCAAGGCATGGTGGTCGTGGATGCGGAAGGGAAACTGGCCGGCATTATCACCCGCGGCGACGTCCTGCGGGCCCTCGACAAAGACCCCAGCGGCTCAATCTCGGTGCTTGATGCTGCTGTGAATAATGTGATCGTGACGTACCCCGACGAGCTATTGCACGAAGCCTCGGCAAAAATGTTGCGTCACGATATCGGCCGCTTGCCCGTTGTGGATCGTCGCGATCCCCGCCAAGTGGTCGGTTATCTGGGACGGCCTGGAATCATGGCCGCGCGTTTGCGCCGCTTGCAGGAGGAGCATGTACTTGAGCCTGGGTGGCTCGGGCGCCAGCGCAAGGCGCTCTAGGGTAGTTTACGTCGGTTGTTAGCTTCTGCCGTCAGGATCAATGGCTTGAGCGCTCGAACCGAAACTCCCAGCGTACCGCCCGAAAAGCCATCGAGATAAGCAGCGTTAACTCCGAGCACTTCACCTTGAGAATTGAAGACGGGGCCGCCGCTGGCGCCATGGGCCGTGGGTGCGTCATAAATCAACTTGTCACCAACCACATCTCCTAAGTGCCCGCAGGTGGCCGAGGGCCGAATCAAGGAAAGAGCTGCCAACTCGCTGGCTGCGCCCTGATCGTCGCGGCGATACGCCAGCCTCTCGTATATCGCCGGCGGAGACTTCGCCACCATCCCCAGCACGCCCATGGGATATCCGACGACTGAAACCAATTCACCCGGGTTGGGGGGATTCTCGGCCAGGGGCAGGGGCCGGAGCCGGCGCACGGCCTGGGAATCCTCGATATGCAGGACTGCCAAGTCTCCTTCCGCCGACAAGGCCGCCGCGGTGACGTTAATCGGTTGCGGCAGGCCCGGGAAAAAGGCCAGCAGTTTCTCCAGATGTGGTTTGGCGCCCTTTCGGATCAAAACGGCCGAATCGGGGTCCTGAAACCACGGTTCGGCAACGTGCCGATTGGTCGCCAGAAATCCGTTGGCAACGACAAACCCACTTCCGGAAACCCGCGCTCTAAACTCGGGCGGATGTCCGTCGAACCCTACCTGATATACGCCGTAGATGTAGCAGATCGAGTCGCGGTAGCGGTTCAGCACCAGCTCGGGCATCGTCTGCTCTTGCTTTAGCTGCTGAACTTCATGGTTTAGGGTTTGCAGTTGTTGTTCGAGTTCAGTCGAGTTGCTGGTGGGATAGTAATGGGCGACCAGAGCAACGATGGCCAGCAGGAATACTCCCAATGCTGCCTGCAGCGTTCCCTGCCAGGCACCGCAGACCGACTCTTCCTGACCCCGTGCGTCGCTCTCGATCATAGGCTTGGACTTTCAGCATTGAGGGAGGGCGTTCGGCCAGCAAATTTCCGAGCTTCTATGTTCCCGCGCGGACCGGTGGTTTCCTAGGGTACGGAAGGTCGATGCATATACCCGTCGCCACATACACCAAGGGAGGCGTCTTTGGTGAGAATGAATGGCTCTTAAGTGCTATTGGATTCTCGCAATTCCCAGACCTGCATTCGGAAACCTGGCGAAGAACGCCGGGTTGTGTCCAGGAATGAGTTCAACGGAGCGTGATTATCCCAAATTTTGGGACTCCCGAGAAATCCCAGCAACATAAGAGTTTAGCGTTGCAGTTATCTGAGCCCCGCCTGCGACTAAACACGCTTCAACTCGCGCAGCGTGCGTTCATTCACCACATTTCCGGTGTTCAGAGTCGATGACGGTTCAAACAGCAGGATCCAGCATTCATCGTCTGCTACCGGACGGTGCTCGACGCCGCGCGGTACCACAATAAACTCGCCTTCTTCGATCCACACCTGCCGGTCGCGGAATTCCATTCGGAACCGCCCTTTCACAACCAGAAACAGCTCATCTTCGTTTTCATGATGGTGGAAAACAAATTCGCCCTTCAATTTGTCAAACTTGACTTGTTGTCCGTTGAGTTCAGCGGCGATGTATGGTTTCCAGTACTCGTGGATCTGAGCAAACTTCTGCGCGATGTTTACCTTCTGCATGATGTTCCTCTAAGAGACCAGTTAGCCGCCGGAGTAATTGATGAGATGAGTTTGTTGCAATATCGCCGCAAAGAATTGTGAACAGATAAAACCGCAACAGACGACTCACATTGGCGTAAATCAGGATTCATTTTCCGTCAGCACGATGGAGTCATTCTCTCCGCCACAGGCCTTGTACGGATCAAAGGTTGCCGAGCCCTCAACCTTACCTTTGATCGCATTGAAGTACAGCAGTTGACCTTTGACCTTCTTTGGCAAGCCTTTGAACTGCGCCTTGCCATCGATGTTGGTAGCGGCCTCCAGATCGAGTCGCCGCACTCCCGCAAAGCCGTACTCGATGTGTACACGTATTTTCGCATCGTAAACTGGGGCCCCGTTCACATCTGTCACGGTGAACGACACGGAGCAAGGGCCGGCCTGTCCGTCCATGACCGGAACATCGTGCGGGTTCGGTGGCGTCCGACTCTGCGCCCAGCACGCCATACCTGCCCACAGAATGCTTAGGGCGACTGAAAACACAAATTTGCCACATTGCTGGTGTGTCACCATGGATTTCTCTCCAATACGGCGAATCAGAATAACCGTTATTGGTTAACCATCTTAGGCGGGCTCTGTTTTACTGGCAACGCGGGAGACAGGAAAGAAATTCCGCGGCGAACCAACAGCTTTGGCAGGTCCTTCGGGCCAGGAACTAATCACGATCACCCATGTGCTGCTGAGTGTACTTCTCTAGCTGATCCTGATAGACCAGTTCGACGTGTTCCTCACAGCTGGGGTCTCCGTCCACTTTGCGAGTGGCGGGCTTGCCACAAATGATGCACACAGAGGGACTCTTGACCTCGGATTCCGGTTTCTTAGACTCAGCTACTTTCGATTTCACTGATTGCCTCACTAAACCAGCATTGCTTACATTGAACAGACTTTCGTACTACGGCACTGGCCACGAATCGGTTTCTGTCAGGCCAGAACCGGGTGTTCCTCTGGCACAAGCGTCGCAATCAGCTTAATCGGCACATTCAGCGCGTGGGAGATTGGGCACTTCGTCTTGGCAGTCTTGCATGCACTCTGGAACTTTTCCTCATCCCGTTCGGGAAGGGCTGTCGATGCGCGTAGTTCGATCCCGCTAATGTGCCATCGTCCCCTGTGTTCTTCCAGGGTCAGCTCAGACTCCGTTTTCACGAACTGGGTTCTTACTCCCAGCTTCGCTAATTCTTGAGTGATGATGAGCGACATGCAGGACGCGACCGCCGCTGCTAACATCTCCGAGGGGCTGGTGCAAGGCTCATTTCCGGTGCTTGAGCCGAACGAGTACAAGGCCTTGGACACAATGCCGCTCGAGGTCGAGACCGATCCTTCGCCGGCTGCCGGGCTGCCCTTCCATATTGCTGTTGCGCTGCGAATCATAGATGCCTCCGAGCGTCCACTTTCTTTATAGTCGTGCTGTTCGCAAGGTGCTGTGATTGCCGTAACCTGAGGACGTGACAGTCGCCGGATTTCTTCGTGATCTTCAGCGCGACCGCCCCACAGGATCGGTTGATCTGCCGATGTGACAAGTGTCTGAAACCAGGAGTTTTGTTAAATCGTGGCGAACGAACTCTTTCCAAATCCCTGAGGTTGAATAGGATACCTTGCGGCCCCCGATCGTTCGGTAGAGGTTCTCGATGTTCTTAGCATCCAGCAGAAGGCCGCTCAGCGTGCCCTGTGCCTTCAATCGAGGTCATGCGCACTCCAGAGGTTTATGGTGCTCTGCTGGAACTTTAGCTTCCACTCGCCGTCTTCTTTCACCCAGGTGTCACTCACGTGCTGGTATCGCTCCAACTGGCTGGCGCGAAATACTGCCCTGTAAGTGAGAACGGCGCAGTCTTCATCGAGTTGTATGATGTTAAAGTCGTACAGAATCGGAGATGGTCCCGGCTGCTCGGGACGCTCAACGCGTACGAACTCTGATCTCTCACTGGTGCTGCCATTCGTTTCAATGGCGACGAAATCCTCGGCAACTGCTTTTTTGACGTATTCTGCATCGCCGCGCTCCTGGGCGTTTACAAAAGCTTTTTGTAACTCGATCAGTTCCTGACGCAACGAGGAATCGTTAAGTTGTTCGCTCGCGGCGTCGCGAGCCTCCGCTGTTAACGACCCGAACAGCAAACCAGCAACACAAAAGCAGATCACGGTCTGACATGGAGTTTGCATCTACTCTTCTCCCTCGGCATTTTTCCCTTAGCTTACCATTCAAAATCAGCTATTGAAACGTATTAATAAACGTGATTATCTAATGGACTTGTCTTAATGTTTTCATAGTCACCCAAACCGGTTTGGGAGGTTTCGCGGGGCTGTATGTTTCTGTTTCCGCGCGAAGGAACTTTCAATATGAAAACTCGAGCTCTTACCTTTACATCGTTTGTCTCTGCACTTCTTCTCTGCACTTCTTCAGTCTTCGCACAAGACCCCAAGGCGGCAACCGAGAATTCAGCTACGAGTGCCCTCTCCGATGGATGGAACCTCCAGTCGTCCGGCAAGGTGGGTGAGACCGGCGATGTGATTTCCAAACCATCCTACCAGCCGAAGGGGTGGTACACGGTGACGGTGCCCACAACTGTGGTTGCTGCTCTGGTCAAGCAAAAGGTCTATCCCGATCCGGATTTCGGCATGAACCTGCAACAGCTTCCCGGAATGACTTATCCCATCGGTGCCAATTTTTCAAATTACGCGATGGAGCCGGACAGCCCATTTGCAGTAGCGTGGTGGTATCGCAAGGCCTTTACCCTTCCGGTCGGCTACAAGGGTAAGACCATCTGGCTTGACTTCAACGGGATCAACTATCGTGCGAACATCTGGCTCAACGGCATTCAGATTGCCAACCTTCATCAAGTAGCCGGAGCTTGGAGAACTTATGAATTCAATATCACTGACCTGGCGCGCCTCGGTGAAGAAAATGTCGTTGCGGTTCAAGTCTGGGCCCCCGGACAGAATGATCTAGCGATCACCTTCGTTGACTGGAACCCGGCTCCGCCGGACAAGAACATGGGCCTCTGGCGTGGCGTAAGCGTAAAGACCTCCGGCCCAGTCGCTGTGGGATATCCGGCCGTGATCTCCCATTTGAATTCACCGCAGAATAATGTCGCGCAACTCACCGTCACTGCGCAACTGAAGAACGCCACCGATCAAGCGGTAAAGGGCACTCTGGGAGCGAGAATTGAGAACATCGCGTTCGAGCAGGCAGTGGAACTCGGACCGCACGAGATCAAGGACGTTGCCTTTACCCCGGACAAATTTTCGCAGCTAAACGTTCTCAACCCCCGTCTCTGGTGGCCCGCTCAGATGGGCACGCCAGACTTGTATCCCCTGCATGTCGAGTTCGTCGCCGACGGCCACATTTCTGATTCTGCCGACTCGCATTTCGGAATCCGCGAAATTACCTCCGAGCTCAACGAAAGCAATAATCGCGTCTTCAAAGTCAACGGCAAGCGCCTTCTGATCCGCGGCGGTGGCTATTCGTCCGACATGCTGCTCCGGTACGACGTCAAGAATATTGACGATCAATTTAAGTACGTGCGCGACATGGGCCTCAATACCGTCCGACTAGAGGGAAAACTTGAGCGCGACGACTTCTTCGAGAATGCCGATCGCCTGGGAATCTTGATCATGGCAGGCTGGTGTTGTTGCGATCATTGGGAGCATTGGTCGAAGTGGTCGGATGCAGATTATCAAATCGCGAAAGAGTCACTAATCTCGCAGATCTACCGCCTCCGTGGTCATCCCAGCCTGGTGATGTGGATGAATGGCAGTGATAACCCGCCTCCGCCGGATGTCGAGCAAATGTATCTCGACGTCGAAAAGCAGGCACTTTGGTCAAACCCAATCGTCTCCTCGGCGACTTCCAAGCCGGCCGCATTCTCCGGGCCGAGCGGCGTGAAAATGACCGGGCCGTATGAATATGTCGCGCCCTCTTACTGGTTTGAGAATTCCCTGACGCGTCCGTCGCCGACTGCCTGCAGCGAAGGTGGTTGCGGCGGCGCCTATGGCTTCAATACCGAGACCAGCCCCGGCCCGGCCGTACCGCCCATCGAAAGCCTGGAACAATTCTTGCCGAAAGATCATCTGTGGCCCATCGATGATTACTGGAACTACCACGCGGGAGGCGGGTCGTTCAAAAATGTCCACGTTTTCAACGACGCCCTCAACGCGAGGTATGGCACAGCTCAAAGCGTTCAAGACTATGCCCTCAAATCGCAATTAATGACCTACGAGGGCATCCGGGCGATGTACGAAGCGTATAGCCGCAACAAATACACCTCCACCGGTGTGATTCAGTGGATGCTGAACAACGCCTGGCCTTCGCTGATCTGGCATCTTTACGACTATTACCTTCGTCCCGGAGGCGGATATTTCGGCGCCAAGGCGGCCATGCAACCACTTGATCCTGTCTACGGCTACGATGACCATTCGATTTGGCTGGTCAGCAGCCAATACGAGGACGCCAGCAATCTCAAACTTTCCGTCAAGATTTACAACCTGGACATGACGGAAAGATTTTTCAAGAGTGAGATTCTCAACGCTCCCGCCGACAGCACCACCAAGATATGGACCTTGCCGGAAACCTCGGGCCTGAGCCCGACGTACTTTCTCCGTCTCACAGTCGAAGACTCGACCGGAAAAGTTGTCGGCTCCAATTTCTATTGGCTTTCCACTTCTTTGGAAACGCTCGACTGGGAAAAATCAAACTGGTACACGACTCCAACCGCAAGCTACGCCGATTTCAGCGCCCTCAGACAACTGCCCAAGGTCAAGCTGAAGATGAGCACCAGCAGCGAACGTAAGGGCGATGACGAGGTCACGCATGTTCGCTTGGAAAACCCCAGCAAGGACTTGGCATTTTTCATTCGTTTGAAGGTAGATAAGGGCAAGGGCGGTGAGGAAATCCTGCCGGTCCTGTGGCGGGACAACTACATCTCTCTGCTTCCAGGAGAAGCGCGTGAAATCACCGCAACGTATCGAGCCAGCGATCTTGGCGGGGTGAAGGCCTTCGTTGAAGTCAGCGGCTGGAACGTGCAATAGCGAGCCTTGTTGGAGGATGATCTAACCGTTCTGCCGCTACCATTTGCTTGCGCTTCTGGCACTCGTTCCAGCTTACCCGTAAAATAGGAAACTTGCGGATTCATATGCAGAACTTATGTGTGTTGGTGTGCCGATGAAGCGTGCAGGTGTTTTTGGTGCCGCAATCATTGTGTTTCTAGTTTTCGCCTGGGCCGGGTGCGGTGAGTATTACCGGCCGGTGGCTTTTCCCATCACACCCCCTCCGCCGAATCCTACGTTCTTCCACATGGTGCTGGTCATCACAGCAGCCGGGAATAACAACCCCGGCGCGAGTACGACGATCGACGTTTCGGGTGACGCCGCAACTTCCCAATCTATTGTAGGAATTAAGCCGTCGTACGCAGCTTTGGTCGCAACTGCGACGCGTGTTTATGTTGCTAACACCGGGGAGGACACCGTTTCTGAGTTTGCCCCTACGAGCGCCACTCCAGTTAACATCATCAGCTTTCCTTCGGGCTCCGCTCCAAATTTTGTCGCTTCCACTGAGAGCGGCACCGTTTACGTGTCCAACGCCGGAAGTGGGACCGTTGCGGCCATCTCAACTGCTGATAACGTGCTGACGAACACAATTCCTGTCGGCGGCATTCCAGCATCCATGGCGGAGCTTCCCAATACACAAAAACTCTATGTCGCGAACGGTTCTAGTCCCGCTGGGAACGGATCTGTTGTCAGCATCAACACAATCGACAAGAGTTTGAATCTGCCGATTGTGCCGAAGCCGTCAGCACCCTGGGTTTCGCCGATCTGGGTAGTATCGCGTTCCGACAGTCAACGACTGTTTGCACTGGATAGAGGCAGCGGCTTTGTCTCCGCCATTGACACGGCGTCTGACATGGTCGTCGGCACTGCGTCGGTTGGGATCGGAGCCAATTTCATGACTTACGATCCCGTTCTGAGTCGCTTGTACGTGACCAACCCTATTACGAACACGGTGACAGTATTAAACGCCTTAAGCGATGCTCTTACTCCTATGACAGCGTCTGTGCCCAGCCCCATCTCCGTTTCGGTTTTGCCCGATGGCACTCGCGCCTATGTAGCGAGCGCGCTGGTTAGCGGCACTAATGTGACTTCGAGAGTTACGGTACTCAATACGGCTGACCTCACCGTCAAGACCACAATCCCATTGACCTCAGTTCCGCTGGTGTGCGCAACCGGTGCCTGGTCTGAGTTGTCTATCGCTGCAGCGGCTGATAGTTCCCGGGTTTACGTCGGGAATTGCGATGCCAGCAACACGGACGTAATCCAGACTTCAAATGACACGCTGTCGCTGGAAATAACGGCACCGTTCGGCGGCCCGTTCAGTCCTACTGGCAAGCAACAATTGCAGAATCCTGTTTTGGTTTTGGCCGGACCCTAGCAAGTTTCAGATTGCTAAGTGTTGGTGTTTGAAGCGGGGGAATTGGCGGGCTGGACCACATAGCCGGTCGACAATTGGAACTAACGATCAGCAACGGCGACCTACCTGCCGGCTGTTGCAGATTGTCGAACTGGGTTGTAACGCATCGCGATATTCATAAACACGTTCCCACTGCATGTCTCAAAGCAAATGACCAGCGCTTCCGTATCCTCCGTGTTTTTGGGACCATGGTCGGAGGTGTGAAGGGCGGGGGGATGGACGCGGAAATGAAATCCCTGGTCATTGAGCGACGTGACCGCGTTACCGATCACCTGGTTCGCCAGTTCGAAAACGGTTTCTTTTACCAATTCGTCGGACTCCGGTAGTTCCGTTCCGGCGAACTTACTGGCGACTTTCACTGCCGTGTCAACGTCGAGATCGAAGATGATTCTGCCTTCGATGTCGCCCGTAATCCACACCAGCGCCGCGACTCCTTTTCGTCGATAGGCTTCCTCTTCCATGCTCAGGTTGCCAATCGCAGTGGAACAATGCAGGTTCTGCGCCAGTACGGCATCCGCCGCATTGATAAATGGCTGGATCAACTCCATTTTCATTTCAGGCCCCCGCGCCCGCGGCATTGACCACGGTTCCATCCTCACCCATCACGTACTTGATCACCTCGTACAGGACTTCCGGTTTTACTGGCTTCTGTACGAAATGGCGCGCCCCGCGCTGCAGTGCAGCCACGATGTTCTCCTGGTACCCGACTGAAGAAACCATGACCACCCGTGCATCGGGATGCTTCTGCACGATTTTCTCGGCTGCCTCAATTCCCTCCATCTGTGGCATGGTGATGTCCATAAGCACGATGTCGGGTTTGGTGCGGTCGTACTCGGCGATGGCACTTACCCCATCGCCCGCTTCCCCCGCCAGTTGTCCCCCGAAGCTTTCAATCATTCGGGCGAGATTCTTGCGGGCAAAGACCGAGTCATCCACTACCAGGTAGCGGACCGGCTGTCCGTCTTTGCTACGTTTCATCGGCGCAAACTGCTCCATAACTACCTCCTAAAGCGAATTGCTGACTTCGTACGCATATCTCAAAAACCCTAATTTTTCGCGGCTCGGGCAGCTTTTGCATCGTTGCCGCCGTCAACCGCCTTGCGATCTGACATGCACTGCGCGAGCAAAGTGTTGGCAATCGCTTCCAGCCCCACGACTCGCACTGCGTAACCACGTTCAATGGCGGCCTTGGGCATACCATAAACCACGCACGAGTCTTCGCTTTGTGCGATGGTCATCCCACCTGCGGCTTTCACATGGTTCATCCCTTGAGCCCCATCCTCACCCATACCAGTCATGAGCAATGCGAGGGACTTGCTGCCAAATTCGTCGGCCACACTCTTAAAGAGCACATCCACCGATGGACGGTGCCCGTTCACACGCGGCTCATCGCTAAGTACTGCCACATCTCCTAAGGGCAGGCGCTTAACCTTCAGATGCCGGCTGCCTGGGCACACTAACGCGCGGCCAGGCAGCAGCAGATCGCCGGATTGCGCTTCTTTTACTCGAATGGCGCAGATTTCATCCAGACGCCGCGAAAACATTTCGGTGAAACCCTCTGGCATATGTTGGACAATCAAGATCGTACCGGGGAAGTCTTTCGGCAGCTGGGGCAGCACATATTGCAGTGCTTGCGGCCCGCCGGTGGAGACGCCGATGGCTACGACACGCGTTGGACGGTGCCCGCTGACTGCCGCCGTTTTCTCAACTGCCGCTGGAGCGGCGGACGCTGGTGCAGCAAGGCTGATCCCCCGGCTTTGGGCTGCAGCCTTAATTTTGCTGATCAATTCGTCAGCGATTTCAGGCATGCGCGCGGACACATCGGCCGGCTTCGCTACAAAGTCGAATGCTCCCATCGAAAGTGCCTTCAATGTGACCGCTGCCCCTTGGGTGCTGTGCGAGCTCACGACAATCACGGGCACACGATGGGTTCGCATGATTTCCTTGAGCATGTCGAGTCCACTCATGCCGGGCATCTCAAGGTCAAGCGTTACCACCTGTGGCCGCAGTTCTTCGATTTTCTTCAAACCGAAATTCCCGTCCATTGCGGTTCCGACCACGTGAATGGAGTTGTCACTGGCCAAGACCTGCGGAATCAGCTTGCGCATCAGCGCGGAGTCGTCGACGACCAGCACGCGAACCGGATCCTTCATGCGCGGCCCTCCTGCGCACTCGTCATGCTTCTTGCCCGCTCGGCGCGGGAGAGCAGCAATCCAAAGACCGGCCTGATTTCGGGGTCTTGTCGCATTCTGGTAAAGCCCTCGACCAGCGCGGTCAGATTCAGGATCAACACCACACGTCCGTCGCCAAGAATTGAAGCGCCGCTGACCAGATCGGTTTCCACGGTCTGATCATCCAATGCTTTAATTACCAGTTCCTCCTCGCCCTCGAGTGAGTTCACCAGCAGGCCAAACTTACGCTCACCCATGTTTATGACGAGAACAAAGATTTTCCCTCGGCGCTCGCTTTCCACAAACTTGGGAAGAGCCCCTAACCGAATTACCGGCAACACTTGATTGCGCAGTTGCAGCATCTCGCAACCATCCACCAGGTGTAGGTCGGATTCATCTGCACGAGCGATTTCGCCAACTGCGCCCAGAGGAATTGCATAGAGCCGATGCTCGACCCGGAAAAGCAAGGCCTTGATGATTGCCAGAGTCAATGGCAACTGCAGGCGGAACTTCGTGCCCTGCCCAGGGCGTGTTTCGATTTGGACGCTTCCTTTCAGCCGCTGCAACACCGTCTGCACAACGTCAAGTCCCACTCCGCGTCCGGAAACCTCCGTTATCTTGTCTGCCGTGCTGAATCCCGGTTGAAAGATGTATTGCAGAATTTCTGCTTCACTCAACCTTTCGGCTTTCTGCGGAGACAAAATCCTCTTCTCAATAGCTGCGCCTTTCACTTTCTGAGCGTCAATCCCCCGGCCATCATCGCTGACTTCCACGATCACGTGGTTGGCCTGGTGATATGCATCCAGAAATATCGTCCCCTGCTCCTGCTTGCCATTACACAGGCGCTGCTCTGGCACTTCTATGCCATGGTCCACTGCATTGCGTACAAGGTGCGTAAGCGGCTCCGCAATGGCATCCAGAAGACCCTTGTCAAGATCAGTATCCTGGCCTCGGACCTTCAGCTGGACCTCCTTGCTGCATTGTTTGGCAACGTCACGAACAATCCGCGGAAACCTGCGAAAAAGTTGCTCAACCGGCACCATGCGGACCTTCATCACCGAACGCTGAAGGTCACTTAAAACACGAGACTGAAATGCCATGGCATCCGCAAAACGGCTCCGTGCTGGATCCTTCGGATGGTGCCTTGAGAACTCGTTGATGGCTTGCTGAAGCATGGATTTGCCAATGATCAGCTCGCCCACAAGATTTAGAACCGCATCGATACGCTCGGCGTCCACGCGCAAAATGTTTTCGGCGACCGGCTTGGTCGGACTGGCAGGCTCTTGCGGCGTGTTGACCGCGACCGATACGGACTCCGCCAAGGCTGGCTCTGCGCTCGATCGCTCAGTCTCGGGGACTGTGCTGCCTCCGTCGTCCGTGTCACGGTGATGGTTGGGTTCCAGTGCGTTGACCTTCACATCCGCAATCACCGTAGGAATTTTGCACTTTGCCGCGATCTCCTCGCTGGACTTATTACTCGCCAGCAGCAGTTGGAACACCGGGGTAGTCTCGGTCGATCCGGCAGCAGGACGCGATCCAAGCACCTCGCCTATTTCGCTCAATGCTTTCAAAACGAGTTGCCGCGCTGCGATAGGCATCGCGCAGTGTGGATCGATCTGAGTCTGAACACAATAGACATGCTTGCCCTGGTCCGCAGCCTGTTGCATCGCAAGATTTTCGTATTCAGTCCACACAACTTCCGCGAGCCCAGGGCTCTTGGATTTCTTCGCACGAGACTTTTTTGTGCTCGGATCGCGCGTCAGCTCGCGAATTTTCTTTTGCAACGTTGTGGTCGAGGGCAACTCGCCCTGATTGCGATATGCGTTCAACATAGCGGCAAACATATCTGCCGCGCTGAAAACGATCTCTGTAAGCGAGCTATGGGCGCTTGCCGATTCCAACGCCAGCGCATCCTCCAACTTGTGCGCCAGTTCACTCAGTTCGTGGAAACCGGCGGCCGCCGCATCTCCTTTCAATGTATGCACGATGCGACGAATCGTGCGCACAATTTCTCCCTCGCCTGTTTTCTGCTCCAGCTTCAGCCCTTCTTCATTCAGGGATTGCAGCAGTTCCTGTGCGGTCTCAAAGAACAGCTCCCGCAGTTCGCCGCCACGTTCATCCGAAAACTGGCTCACGGAGTTACCCCGATCTGCTGATATGCCGTTCCAGTGTCGCGATAGACCATGGTGAACTTGTCGGTCAGGCCCAGCAAACTTTCTGCGTGCCCCACGAACAGGTAGCCACCGGCATTGAGGCATCGCGAGAATTTTTCGATCAGGCGTTTCTGCTCGGCCTCGTCGAAGTACATCATTACGTTGCGACAGAAGATGACGTCGTTGCGCTGCGGCAGGTATTCAGTCTTCAGATTATGAAAGTCGAAATGTACAAGTTCCTTTAATGCCTTCTTTACCGCGTAACGCTCGCCAACCTTATCGAAATGGCGAAGGCGATAGGTGTAATCGACCGACGCCATTTGGCTTTCGCTGTAGATGCCTTCCTGAGCTGCGCGAAGCGCGCTGTAACTGATGTCGCTGGCCAGAATCTCTGCCCTCCATGGGGGTGGGATGAGAGGCTTGGGCAGGGGCAACTCATGGCCGGACGGATTCCGCAGACAGTGATACGAGAGCGCGTCGGACACTAGCATCGCCATCGTGTAAGGCTCCTGGCCGGTGGAGCAACCCGCGCTCCACAAGCGCAGCGAGAACTCCCGTTTCTCCTGCTTCTGCCGCAGGATTTGATCCAATACGTGCTTATGAAACAGATCGAGCTGCGCTTTATTGCGGAAGAAGCTTGTCTCGTTGACAGTGAGGTTCTCCAGCAACCGGGCGAGCTCTGCCTTGCCTTCATTACTGATCAGCAGGCGGTAGTAGCTGTAGAACGAATCCAGCTGACATTCCTTCAGACGCCGC
>Ga0187780_10000900_pt1 | contig 22147 bp, 18 predicted proteins | sample 1015_Q2_SP10_20__FD_132429 | JGI IMG/M metagenome (GOLD analysis project Ga0187780, IMG submission 132429) | Tropical peat soil microbial communities from peatlands in Department of Meta, Colombia - 1015_Q2_SP10_20_MG | ecosystem: Environmental > Terrestrial > Soil > Wetlands > Peat | place... | reverse complement strand
GGGAGCAAGCCGCGATTCGCCGGCCAGATGCGCGACCACTTCGAGCAAGGTGCGCGCGGGCAGAATCGTTGCGCCCTCGGCAAGCGCAGCCTGCGGCGCATTCGGCTCCGGCAGCACGAAACCGCGATTGGCCGCACGCGCCGAAAGCGCCATGGCAAGCGCGCCGCGAACCGGGCGCAGCTCCCCGGTGAGCGAGAGTTCGCCCGCGAATTCCAGCTCGCCTAGGGCTTCCGGGGCAATTTGACCGCTCGCGGCCAGAATTCCGAGCGCCATCGGCAGGTCGAACCGCGCGGAATCCTTCGGCAAGTCCGCCGGCGCGAGATTCACCGTGATGCGCCGCGCCGGAAACTCGAAGCGCGTGTAATTGAGCGCGGCGCGCACGCGGTCCCTCGCCTCGCGCACTTCCGCGTCGGGGAGCCCGACGATATGGAAAGCCGGCAATCCCGGCCCGAGGTGGACTTCCACCGTGACCTCGGGCGCGTCAATGCCGGCGAGCGCGCGGCTCGCCACCGATGCAAGCGACATGGCAATTCCCCTTGCCGCATTCAACGCGGCCGGGGCGCCTCAGGTTTACTTCGACGGCGCTTGCGGTGCGCGGTGCTCCAGCTCTGCAAGTCGCGCCTCCAGCGCCGCCAGGCGCAACCGCGCGCGCTCGAGCAAGGCGCTTTGCACCTCGAAATCCTCCCGTGCGACGAGCTGGAGTCGATCGAACAGGGATGTCAGCAGGGCGCGCAGATTCTTTTCCAGATCGGCGCTTGGCGCATTGCGCACCACGCCGAGGATTTTCTCCTGCGCTTCATCGAGCAGAGATTTAGATTTCACGGTCACCTATGAGATAGATCCCAGAACAATGAAGCGCAGCCATCGCTAACAACGCACCAATCTCGCGCAAACGAATGCGCTTGCGCCCGGAATTGGTGCAAAAAATAGCCTGCAACATAGCAAAATGATCTCAAGACATTGACATTCAATAGCTTATTGACTGGCACAACCGATGCTTCTGGCAGGAAGGCAATGTTCCCATTTTTGGAGGTAAACGTGCGTAAATTCATCGTAGCAGCTTCCATCGTTCTTGCCGCAAGCGGAACCACGGGCGCTCTGGCACAGCAAGCGGCCCCTGCCGCCGCCGCTCCGCCACCCTCGCCTAACACCTTCACTGCCAACGCCACGTTGGTGAGCGACTACCGGTTCCGCGGCATCTCGCAGACGTTCAAGCTGCCGGCGATTCAAGGAGGGTTCGATTGGTCGCATTCCAGCGGCTGGTACGCCGGCACCTGGGGCTCGAACATCAGCGGCAACGAGTACCCGAACGGGGCGAGCCTCGAATGGGACCTCTACGGCGGTTGGAAGGGCGAGGTCGCAAAGGACCTGACATTGGATTTGGGCACGCTTTACTACTACTACCCCGGGGCCTACGCGCCAGCATTCGCTAATGGAAATATAGTGCCTCCGCAGAACACTCAGAAACTCAACAATTGGGAGATCTATGGGGCACTGAGCTACAAATGGTTTAGCGCCAAGCTGTCTTATTCCCTCACCGATTACTTCGGCCTGAACAATACCTTGATCACCGGGTATTCAAATCCGGCCATTCCAGCGGGCAGGGCTCTCTGCGGCATTGACAGCAGCGGAAACGTTGCGACTACCAACTGCTATACCTCGATGCCCGGCAATTCGAAGGGAACGACCTATCTGGACCTCAACGGCAATTGGCCGATCGCAGAAGGCTGGAACCTGCTTGCCCACTTCGGCCACACCGCGGTCAAGAACTGGACGCAGCAAAGCTACAGCGACATCAAGCTCGGCCTGACCAAGGATCTTGGCAGCGGATGGTCATTTGGCGCCTCGCTCATTACGACCAACGCCAAGGCAGAGTGGTACAGAGCGACCACGTTGAACGCCAACGCCTTTGCCCCGGGCATCAATGTGCCGGGTACTCAAGTGGCGGGCGCCGGCAATCCGAGCCAGAGCATCAAGTCGCTGGGCAACGGCACGATCGTGCTCTCGATCGGACGGACGTTTTGACCTGAACAGCAGCGCCGGCGCGCGCGAGAGCGGCCGGCGCAAGGGAGAAAAGCATGAAACTAGTCACTGCCATCATCAAGCCGTTCAAGCTCGACGAGGTGCGCGAGGCGCTGTCGGCGATCGGCGTGCAGGGCGTCACTGTCACAGAGGTGAAGGGCTTCGGGCGCCAGAAGGGCCACACCGAGCTCTACCGGGGCGCGGAATACGTGGTCGATTTCCTGCCCAAGGTGAAGATCGACGTCGCCATCAAATCGGACTTGCTCGAGCGCGTGATCGAGGCGATCGAGAAGGCGGCGAACACCGGCAAGATCGGCGACGGCAAGATCTTCGTATTCGACTTGGAAAAAGCGATCCGCATCCGCACCGGCGAGACCGATGCGGACGCGCTATAGGGAGAGGCCCATGAGAAAACTGTTAGCTCGGCTTGTGCTGTTCGCGTCGCTGGCGGCGTTTCTTGCGCCGGGGGCCGCCTTGGCGCAGGACAAACCCGCGCCGGCGGCCGAGGCCAAGCCTGCGGCCGAAGCGCCGGCGGCCAAGGCAGAAGAGAAAAAGGAAGCGGCTCCTGCCGCGAAAGCCGAGGAGAAGAAGGAAGCGGCACCCGCCGCAGCCCCTGCCGCGCCGGCCGCAACACCGAAATGCGGCGACAAGGGCTTCGATTGCAACAAGGGCGACGTGGCGTGGATGCTGACCTCCACTGCATTCGTGCTCCTAATGACGGTACCGGGCCTGGCCCTGTTCTATGCGGGCATGGTGCGCTCGAAAAATGCCCTTTCCACGGTCATGCAGAGCTTCTCCATCTTCTGCGTCGTCGCCGTGCTCTGGGTGATCTACGGCTATAGCGTCGCGTTCACGGCGGGCAGCAATCCGTTCTGGGGATCGTTCGACAAGTTGTTCATGCTGGGCGAGGACCCGGCGACCGCGGTCGCGGCGACCTTCAGCAAGGGCCAGTACCTGCCCGATTTCGTGTACTGCATGTTCCAGCTGACCTTCGCCGCGATCACCGTGGCGCTGATTGCCGGCGGCTACGGGGAGCGCTTCAAGTTCTCCGCGATGATCCTGTTCAGCATCCTGTGGTTCACGTTCGCGTACCTGCCGGTTGCCCACATGGTGTGGTATTGGGACGGCCCCGACGCTTACGCTACCGCGCAGGCCGCCGAGGAGGCGAACAAGCATGCGGGCTTCATCTTTCAGAAGGGCGCTCTGGACTTCGCGGGCGGGACCGTGGTGCACGTCAATTCGGGGATCGCGGCACTCGTCTGCGCGCTGATGCTCGGCCGGCGCAAGGGCTACGGCAAGGTCGCCATGCCGCCGCACAGCGTGATGATGACGGCGATCGGCACCGGCATGCTGTGGATGGGCTGGTTCGGCTTCAACGCCGGCTCGGCTCTCGAAGCCACGGGCGCCGCCGGCATTGCGTTCTTCAACACGCTCTTCGGCACGGCCACTGCGGGCGTGGCCTGGGCGCTCACGGAGTGGCTCGTGAAAGGCAAACCGAGCCTGCTCGGCATCTGCTCCGGAATCGTCGCGGGCCTGGTCGCGATCACGCCTGCCGCGGGTTACGTCGGACCCATCGGCGCGTTCGTCACCTGCGCTGTGGCCGGAGTGCTGTGCTTCTTCGCCGTGACCAAGGTCAAGGCCTGGCTGGGCTACGACGATTCGCTGGACACCTTCGGGGTCCACTGCATCGGCGGCATGATCGGCTCGCTCGGCACCGGAACCTTCGTCAATCCGAAGTTCGGCGGCACCGGGGTCTACGACTATGTCGCCAACAAGGTCGGCGATTTCGACGCCGGGGCGCAGATCGTGTCGCAGCTCTGGGACATCGCCATCACGCTGGTCTGGTCCGGGCTCGTCGCCTTCATCATTCTGCTCATTCTGAAGGCAACCATCGGCCTCACGGCCAGCGACGACGCACAGGAAGAGGGGCTCGACCTCGCCGACCACGGCGAGAAGGCCTACAACTACTAGCCCGGCGTCGCCCGCGCGGAAGGGGCCGGCATGCTGCCGGCCCCTTCTTTACAGGGAGGGAACGATGAGACTACGGATTGCAGTTTTCATGCTGCTAGCGGCGGTATTCGCCCTGGCGCGGCCGGCGATGGCCCAGGACAAGCCGGCCACAGCTCCGGAAAAGCCGGCGGCAGAAGCAAAGGCAGTCGCGCCGGCGCCGCAGGCCGCGCCCGAAGCGCCGAAGTCCGCCGCCGAAGCAAAGAAAGAGGAGGTGAAGCCGGCGCCCGCGCCGAACAAGGGCGACGTGGCGTGGATGCTCACCTCGACCGCGCTGGTGTTGATGATGAGCGTGCCCGCGCTGGCGCTTTTTTACGGCGGCATGGTGCGCTCGAAGAACATGCTGTCGATGCTGATGCAGGTATTCGTCGTGTTCTCGCTCGTGACGGTCCTGTGGTGCGTCTACGGTTACAGTCTCGCGTTCACCGAAGGCAACGCGTATTTCGGCGGCTTCGACCGGCTGTTCCTGAAGGGCACCTTCGATTCGGCGAAGGGCGAGTTCGCGATGGCCGCGACCTTCAGCAAGAACACGCCGCTGCCGGAGCTGGTGTACGTGGCGTTCCAGGCTACCTTCGCCGCCATCACGTGCTGCCTGATCTTCGGCGCGGTAGCCGAGCGCATGAAGTTCTCGGCGGCGCTCGTCTTCATCGCGCTCTGGTTCACTTTCAGCTACGCGCCGATCGCGCACATGGTGTGGTACTGGCCGGGACCGGATGCCTACACCGACCCGAAGCTGGTCGATGCAATGAACGCCAAGGCCGGCCTGATCTGGCAGTGGGGCGCGCTCGACTTCGCGGGCGGCACTGTGGTGCACATCAATTCCGGGGTCGCCGGCCTGATGGGCGCCTATCTCATCGGCAAGCGCGTCGGCTATGGCAGGGAAGCGATGCCCCCGCACAACATGCCGATGACCATGATCGGCGCCGCGCTGCTCTGGACCGGCTGGTTCGGCTTCAATGCGGGCTCCGCACTGGAAGCCAACGGCACGGCGGCGCTGGCGTTCATCAATACGTATCTCGCGACCGCGTGCGCAGTGCTGGCGTGGGTCCTGGGCGAAGCGATCTTCAAGGGCAAGCCCTCGATGCTCGGCGCCGCCTCCGGCGCCGTGGCGGGCCTGGTCGCCATCACCCCGGCGGCGGGTAACGTCGGGATTCCCGGTGCCTTCGTGATCGGGTTCGCGGCGGGTTTCGTCTGCCTGTGGGGCGTGAACGGCCTGAAGAGAATGCTCGGGGCCGACGACGCGCTCGATGTGTTCGGCGTGCACGCCGTCGGCGGCGCGCTCGGCGCGCTGCTCACCGGGATTTTCAACGACCCGTCGCTCGGCGGACCCGGCGTGGTTTCCGATTGGGTCACCGGCAAGATCGGCTATCCGGGAACGGGCGAGCAGCTCTGGATCCAGTTCAAGGGCGTGATCACGACGTTCGTCTGGTCGGGGGTCGTCGCACTCTGCGCCTTCAAGCTGGTGGATCTGACGATCGGACTGCGCGTACCGCCGGAGGAAGAGCGCGAAGGCCTGGATCTCACCTCGCACGGCGAGGCGGCGTACCGCATGTAAGGGTTCGGGGTCCGGGATGCTTCACGTCCCGGGTCCCCAACGAGGGTCCTCCTCCTAGCAATTCGGGGCGCTTCGGCGCCCCATTTTTTTTGCCGCGCGCCTGCACGATGTTGCCGCTGCGGGCGCGCCCAAACACGGTATCCTGCGCGCGATGAACGCGGCGGAGCGCCTGCTCGGTCCGGACGCCCTCGCCACGCACGGGCGCCGGATCGCGCTGATTTGCGAGCGGGAACACGTCAGCTACGCCGAGCTGGCTTCGCGCGTGTCGCGCTGCGCGGCCGCGTTGCGCCGGCGGCGCGTCGCCCCCGGCGATCGCGTGCTGTTCCTGCTGCGCGACTCGCCGAACTTCGCCGCCGCCTGGCTCGGCGCGGTGTGGTCCGGAGCCGTCGCGATCGGAGTCAACACGCGGCTCGCGGCGGAGGACTACCGGCACATCGCCTCCGACAGCGCCGCGCGCCTGCTGGTGACCGAGCCGGGACAGGGCCGCGATTTAGGTCTGCCCGCCGTCGATGCCGCGGAACTGCTGCAATCCGAGGCAAAGCTGGAGGCGCACGATGGTACGCTCGAGGACCCGGCGTTCTGGCTCTACTCCTCGGGCACCACTGGCCGGCCGAAGGGGGTGATCCACACCCATCGCGCCGTGCTCGCCGCCGGACAGGCGCAGCGCGAGGTGCTGCGGCTTGCGCCCGGCGACAAGGTGCTCGGCACCTCGCGGCTGTTTTTTGCCTACGCGCTCGAAAACGCGCTGCTCGGCCCGCTTTCCATCGGCGCGACGGCGATCCTGCAGCCGGAATGGCCGGAACCCGAAGGCATTGCGCTGCTCGCGTCCCGCGAGCGCCCTGCGGCGCTATTCAGCGTGCCTTCCTTTTACCGCCGATTGCTCGCTCTCGGTGCCGGCAAGCTCGCGCCGTTCCGCGATCTGCGCTTTTGCCTCGCGGCCGGGGAGCGGATGCCGGTGCCGATCCTCGTCCAGTGGCGCGAGCTGACCGGGCGCGAAATCCTCAGCATCTACGGTATGTCGGAGACGTTTTGCGTCTGCACCCTCACGCCCCCCGGCGCGGCGCCGGCGACAAGTTCGGGCAAGCCGCTGCGCGGCGTGTAGATGCGCCTGCTCACGAGCGAAGGCCGGGAAGCGCCCGCGGGCGAGCCGGGCGTGGCCTGGATCCGGCATCCGGCGCTCTGCCTCGGCTACGCCAACCGGCCCGAGGAGAACCGCCAGTACTTCCGCGATGGCTGGTTCTGCTCGCGCGACATGTTCCTCAAGGATGCGCAAGGCCTCTACTCGCACCAGGGCCGCAGCGACGAGCTGGTGAAGGTGGCGGGGCAGTGGGTGCAGCCCGGCGAACTCGAGGAAGTCGTGCTTGGCGAGCCTTCGATCGCGGAGGTGGCGTGCGTGCCCTGCGCCGACGCCGACGGCTTCGAGCGGCTGGCACTGTTCGTTGCGCCGCGCGCGCAGGCCGAGGAAGCGGTGGCCGCGGCCACGCGCGCCTGCGAGATGAACCTGCCGCGCCACAAGCGGCCGAAGTGGGTGCGCCCGATCGCGGAGCTGCCGCGCACCGCCACGGGCAAGGTGCAGCGCTTCAAGCTGCGCGAGATCCTCGAACGCGAGCTGGCCGGCAGGCGATAGAATTCCGGCGCCGTGGAGCTCTACACCGCCGCCTACAGTTCGGCCTCGTTTCGCGTCCGGATCGCGCTGAACCTGAAGGGCTTGCCTTACGGTGCACGCGCCGTGAATCTCGGCAAGGGGGAGCATCTCGGGCCGCAGTACGGCGCGGTGAATCCGCAGGGCCTGGTGCCGGCGCTGCGCACTGACGGCGCGCTGCTGACGCAGTCGATCGCGATCATGGAATACCTGGAGGAAACGCAGCCCGAGCCGCCGCTGTTGCCCCGCGACGCGCTGGGGCGCGCGCGCGTGCGCAGCCTGTCGCTCCTGGTCGCCTGCGAGATCCACCCGCTCAATAACCTGCGCGCGCGCCAATATCTCAAGAATGTCCTGCAGTTGCCCGAGCAGGCGCAAACCGACTGGTACTGCCACTGGATTCGCGACGGGCTGGCCAAGCTCGAAGCCGAGCTGGCGGAGGGTGCCAGCGCGGGGAAGTTCTGCCACGGCGACCGGCCGACCATGGCCGACTGCTGCCTAGTGCCTCAGATTTTCAATGCGCGGCGCTTTCGCTGCGACACCGCCCACGCCCCCACGGTGATGCGCGTGTTCGATCAGTGCATGAAGCTCGACGCCTTCGATCGCGCGCAGCCGGCTCGGCAGCCGGACGTGGACTAGCTCAGGCCGGCTTCGCCCGGGTCCGGAACAGCGCCCTCAGTTCCTCGGTGATCGCCTCGCCGCGCATGCGCGAACCGGGGCCGCTCTCGTAGCGCCCCCAGACCCGGGTCTCGCTGCCCGCGGCGAGCGCCGCGCCGTCCGCGCGCACCACGCGGTGCGAAACCACGAAGGACTTGCCGCCCCAGCGCGCGATGCGCGACTCGACCTCGCAGCGGTCGTCCTGGCTCGCGGCGACCATGAACTCGCAGGACGCGGCCACCAGCGGCAGCGCGCGCTGCTCGGCGCGCATGCGCCGCGCCGGGTAGCCCACGCTGGCGAAGAACGCCCAAGTCGCGCTGTCGAACCAGCGGAAGTAGGTCGGATAGAAAATGATGCCGGCCGGATCGCAATCGCCCCACTGTACGTGGCAGGCGAAGCGCCCGACGATCGAATCGAATTCGGTCTCGGCCACGGAGCGCGATCTTAGCAGGGCGCCGCCGCTATAATGGCCGCCCATGGGGAAGGCGACAAGCGCACGCGGCGCGGCAAGATCTACAAGGGCAGCTACGGCAAGAAGCGCCCGCACCGCGCCAAGACGAAGAAAACGGCCCGCTAGGCGGCCGCGGTCTCAGCCTTCGTCACGCCGACCGACGGCGATGCCCAGGGCCTTGAGCTTGCGGTAGAGGTGGGTGCGCTCGAGTCCCGCGCGTTCGGCGACGCGCGACATCGAGCCGTTTTCCTTCGCCAGCAGGTTCTCGAAATAGACGCGCTCGAAGGCCTCGCGCGCCTCGCGATAAGGCCGGTCGAGCGAGAGATCCGGCGGCGCCACCGGATCGGCCTGCGCGGCGATGACGCGTTCCACGTCGCCGAGCTGGACTTCCTCGTCGAGCGCCGTCAGCGCGACGTTCTTCACCACGCCTTCGAGCTCCGCCAGGTTCCCCGGCCAGCCGTAGTTGCGCAGCGCGTTGAGCGCGGCGACCGAAAACCGCCGCGGCGGGCAGGCGCGCGCCTCGACCAGCTGCCCCAGCATGAGCGAGGCGAGGTCGGGAAGATCCTCCGCCATCTCGCGCGCGCTCGGCAGGCGAATGACGAGCTCGGTCAGGCGCCATGCGAGCTCGGCATCGAAATCGTGCGCCTCGATCAGCGCCTTGGCGTCGACCGGCGAAAACGAAACGATGCGTACCTTTTGCTTGTCGGCGCGCGCGAGCAGGAAGTCGAGATTTTTCTGCTCGGCGCGCGCCAGCTTCGACAAGTCGGCAACGAACAGGATTCCGCCCGCGGCGCGCGCCAGCGCGTCCGCGGCCGCTTCGCCGAGGAACTCGACGCCCGAGAGGAACGGCGCGCCGGGCGCGGCGAGCAGCCGCGCGAACAGTTCCGGCAGCATGCCGCGCTCGCCGCGCAGGGCGAGCGGGGCCGCCGCCTGCGCGAGCTGCGCCAGGCGCTTCTTCACCTCGACCAGCGCCGGGGAGCGGCCGATCGGCTGCAGCGACAGCCGCGGCGACGCCCACGTTTCGCGATTGCGCAGCGCCCGCTTCACCGTCGCGAGCAGCCGCTGCAGCGCGATCGGCTTCTCCAGGTAGTCGAGCGCGCCGATGCGCGTCGCCTCCACCGCGGTCTCGATCGTCCCGTGCCCGGACATCATCACCACCGGCATGGTGAGCTGGCCGCCCGCCGCCCATTCCTTGAGCAGCGTGATGCCGTCGGTGTCCGGCATCCAGATGTCGAGCAGCACGAGGTCCGGCCGCTGCTTCTCGCGCAGCCGGCGCGCGGCGCCCGCGCTCTCGGCGAGCGCCACCTGGTGGCCTTCCTCCGCGAGGATCTCGGACAGCAACTCGCGGATGCCGATTTCATCGTCGACGACGAGGATCTGCGCCATGGCTCAGGCCGCTTCCGCCAGCGGCAGCAGCACACTCACCGAGGCGCCGCGCCGCGGCCGGTTCTCGATCGCCACCTCGCCGTGGTGCTCGTCCACGATCTTCTTCACGATTGCGAGCCCCAGGCCGGTGCCGCGCGGCTTGGTCGTGACGTAGGGCTCGAAAATCCGCGTCGCGAGCTCCTCGGGGAATCCGCCGCCGTTGTCCGACACCGACAGCCGCGCCCTGTCGCCGGCGCGTTCGGTGCGCACCTCGATCAGCGGCTCGCCCTCGCGCTCCTTGCGGCTCTCGAGCGCATCCTGCGCGTTCTGCACCAGGTTGTGCACCACCTGGCGGATCTGCGCCGCGTCCACCCACACCGGCGGTAGCTGTGGCGCGAGCCGCCGCGCGATCGGCGCCTTGGAGGTTTCGTACAGCGCGAGCACGTCTGCCACGAGCCGGTTCAGATCGATCGCGGCGGGCGCCGGCGCCGGCATTCGCGCATAGGTGCCGAAGTCGTCGACCATCGCCTTGAGCGCCGTGACCTGGCTGACGATGGTCTGCGCGCCGCGGCGCAGCGTCTCGGCGTCCTCGCTGCCGAGCTTGTCGGCGAGCTTCATCTCCAGGCGTTCCGCCGAGAGCTGGATCGGCGTCAGCGGATTCTTGATCTCGTGCGCCAGGCGCCGCGCCACTTCCGCCCAGGCGGTCGCGCGCTGCGCCTGGATCAACTGCGTGATGTCGTCGAACACCACCACGTGGCCGCCCCCGGAAGCTTCGGGCAGGGCGGCGCCGCGTGCGTGAAGCGTTTTGCCCTTGCCCTTCAGCTCCAACTCGAGCTGCCAGGTCTTGCCGGCTGCGCTACGCAGGGCTTCCCCCACCGGCCCGGCGAAGGATTGCAACGGCTCGGGCCACGCAGCCGGCGTGCGCCCCTGACAGCCGGGCAGGTCGTCGCCGAGGATCGCCACCGCGCCAAGGTTGCAGATGCTCAGGCTGAGGTCGCCGCGGAACACCAGTACCCCCGCCGAGAGATTGGCGAGCACATTCTCGAGGTGCGCCTTGGCGGTCTCGAGCGCCACGCGGTTCGCCTCGACGATCCGCTGCGCCTCGTCGAGCTGGCGCGTCATCGAATTGAACGAATCGGTGAGCACGCCGAGCTCGTCGCGGCTGGTCGCCGGCGGCCGCCTGCTGAAGTCGCCCCGCGCGACCGCCTGGGTCGCCCGCGCGAGGTGCGCAAGAGGCTCGGAGAGGCGGTTGGAAAGGATCACCGCCAGCGCGATGGCCACGAACAGCGCCATCAGGAGCGCCAGCGTGAGCGTCACGATGTAGATCCGCTTCAGGCCCTGGCGCGAAAGCGCGAGCTCGCGATAGTCGCGGTACGCCGACTCGATCGCCTCGGCGCTGTTGACGAAGCTTTCCGGCAGGATGCGCCGCAGCTGCAGGAAGCGCTCCTCGTCGGCGAGCGCAAGGCCTTCGATCGGCACCACGACACGCACCGCGGCCGGCCGGCCGGCAGGCGCGTCCACGTTGGCGTAGCCGCGGTCGAGGCGCGCCTGGCGGAGTGCTTGCGGCTGCGGCAGCTCTGGCACGAGCTTGGCGAGCTCGTCGCTCGCGCTCGCGACCAGGCGGCCGTTGAAAGTGACGATGACCGCTTCTTGCACGCCGGCCTGCGCCCGCAGGCGATCGAGCAGCACCACCTGCTGCGTCGCGGGCCGGAACGCGAGCTCCGACGCGATCGCGCGCGCCTTCAGCTGCAGCTCGGCGACCGCCTGGTCGATGGCCGATTGCCCGAGATTGATGCCGCCCTCGAGCGCGGCGTCGACCTTGACGTCGAACCACGACTCGATGCTCTTGGCCAGAAACTGGACCGATACCGTGTACACCAGCGCGCCCGGCACGATCGCCACCAGAGCGAAAAAAAGCAAGAACCGCACCGCGAGGCGCGAGCCGAAGACCCGGCCGCGGTGCTTGTGCCACAGCTGCAGCAGCTGCCATCCGACCAGCACCGCGAGCAGCGCGGCGAGCGCCGCGTTCAGGCCGAGCAGAAGGGAATAATGCTGCGCGAAGAGCGAGGTGTTCGCACTCGCGGTCGCAAGCAGGAACAGCAGCACGCCCGCCAGCGCCGCGCCGACGATGAGGAGCGGCATCATTTGGCCTCCGCGCCCTTGGCTTCGCGCGCGTCCGCGCCCGCGGTCGGGGCGGGCGGCGGACGGAACGCGAACCGCGCCCACTGCGACTCCAGGTGCCACTCGGGACTGGTCAGCGCGCTCACCTGGAAGGGCTTGGGCAGCTGCGCGATGTCGAGCCGCATGCGCACCGCGGCCTCGTAGCTCGCATTGCCCAGCATTGCCGTATGGTCGACCACCAGCCAGTTGCGCACACGCCGCAGCACGTGCAGCGCCTCCTCGAGGCTGCCGAAGCTCTGCTGCAGCAGCCCGGTCGAGAGCCGGTACTGCCGCGACATGGCGTGATACGAAAGACGGATCTGCATGCGCTTGGAGGCGCTCTTCTCGTCGAACCAGTACCAGCGCGGCCGCATCAGCTCGAACTCGACGGCGAAGTACAGCGGAACCCCGTTCGCGATCGCCTCGGCCAGCCGCGGATTGAAATCGAACGCGAATTCGGCGTCGAGAACCAGCCCTTCCTCCGTGCTCGAGAGCCGCGCGCCGCGCACCTCGATCTCGTCGGCCTGCGCGGCGAGTGCCGCGCCGAGCGCGAGGACGACGAGGATTCTCGTCAGGAAAGCGAATCCCGGCATCGCGGGTCGAGTGCTCAAGCGCGCTTAGTCAGCTGGGCGAAAAAGAAGCCGTCGTGCGTCGGGCCCGGCAGCAGCTGTGCCGGCGCGCCGCCGGCCAGCGCGAGCCGCTGCGCGCCCGGCGTGCGCTCGAGGAATGCGCGCACCACCGCCTCGTTTTCTTCCGGGAACACCGAGCAGGTGACATACAGCAATTTACCATCGGCCGCGAGCACCCGCCAAAGCGCGTCGAGGATTTCGCCCTGGCGAGTGGCGAAGGTGGCGATGTCTGCGGGCCGCCGCAGCCACTTGATGTCGGGATGTCGCCGCACGACGCCGGAGGCCGAGCAGGGCAGGTCGGCGAGCACGCGCTCGAACCCGGTGCCGTTCCACCACGCCGGCAAATCGGCGCAGTCCGCCGCCTGGACGCGTGCGCCCGCAAGACCGAGGCGATTCAAATCCGGCGCGATCCTCGCGATGCGCGCCGCGTTCGCATCGAGCGAAGTCAGCGCCACGCGCGCGAGCTCGAGGATGTGCGCGCTTTTGCCCCCCGGCGCGGCGCAGGCGTCGAGCACGTTCTGGCCGTCGGCGAGTTCGAGCAGCTCCGCGGCGCGCTGCGCCGCAGCGTCCTGGATCGACGCAAGCCCGTCGGCGAAGCCGGGCAATCGCGCGACCGGAACCGGTCGCTCCAGCAAAAGCGCCGAGTCCCCGACGCGCCGGGCCCGGATACCGGCACGCTCGAGCTCGCCCGCGTACGCGCCGACCGCGATGCGGCGGCGATTCACACGCAGGCACATCGGCGGCCGGGAATTGCCCGCATCGATCACGCCGCGCCAGTCGCCCGGATAGGCGCGGCGGAGCGCTTCGACCCACCACTCCGGGTGCTGGAAGCACGCTTCGGGACTCGCGGCAATCGCGCCTTCGAGGGCGTCGCGCGTGCGCAGGTACCCCCGCAGCACGGCGTTCACGTATGCCTTCGCCGCAGGCTTGTCGAGCAGCTCGCAGGCCCGCACCGCCTGGTCGACGACGGCGTAATCGGCATAGCGGCCACTCTCCAGCGCATAGAGCGCGCACCAGACCAAGGCTCGCACCGTGGCGTCGCCGCCGCCGTGGCGCGAAAGCCTTTCCTCGATCGCCTGCACGCGTCCAAAGCGGCGCAAGGTGCCATGGCACAAATCGATCAGCGCGGCGCGCAACGACGCTGCCGCGGCGCCGGGCCCCGTCTCGAACTCCGCGGCCAGGCTATGGCCGCGCGATACCCGCGCCACGAGACGCGCGCAGTCCCGCAGCACCACGCACAGGAGCGGCTGACGAGTCAACGCGACCTCTCAGGGCGTTAGCCGGTCACCCGCAATGATCGGAGATCCCAGCAGGAAATCCCGCGCCGGCAGATGCCTGCCGCCGGGCCGTTGCAGCTCGGTTGCGAGGAGCGTTCCCGAGCCGCAGGCGATGCGCAATCCGTCCTCGCCCGCAGCCAAGACGGTACCCGGCGCACCAGCGCCTGCTTCCGCGCGCGCCGCCCATATCTTGAGCCATCGCCCGCCCCACCGCGCCCGCGCACCCGGCGAAGGCCGCAGCGCCCGCACCTTGCGCTCCAGCGCCACGGCGGTCGCGCGCCAGTCGAGCTCGGTCTCGCTCGCTTCGATCTTGCGCGCGTAGCTCGCCCCTTCGAGCGGCTGCGGCACGGCGCGCGCGCGGCCTTGCGCGAGCGCATCGAGCGTCGCGACGAGCAGCTCGGCACCCGCGTCGGCGAGCTTGTTGTGCAGCGATTGTGCGTCGTCATCGGGAGCGATGACTAGCTTGCATTGCGCGAACACCGGACCGGTGTCCAAGCCCTCGTCGAGCTGCATGATGCTGATACCGGTTTCGGCGTCGCCGGCCATGATTGCGCGCTGGATTGGCGCCGCGCCGCGCCAGCGGGGCAGCAGCGAGGCGTGCACGTTGAGCGCCCCGAGCGGCGGGAGCGAGAGGATGCTCGCGGGCAGGAGAAGCCCGTAGGCGACGACCGCGAGCGCTTCCGGCGCCGCCGCGCGGATGCGATCGGCGCTCGCCCCCGAATCGCGGAGCGTCTCCGGCTGGAACAGCGGCAGTCCGCGCTCGCGCGCCAGGCGCTTGACGGCGCTCTCGGCCAGCCGCTGCTGGCCGCGGCCGGCGGCTCGGTCGGGCTGCGTTAGGACCAGTGCGACGTCGTGGCCGGCGGCAAGGACCGCGGCAAGCGAGCGCGCGGCGAATTCAGGAGTACCCGCGAATGCCAGGCGCATGGGGCGCGGTGCTTCGGCTCGGCCGCCTCGTGTGCCGCGATGGGGGATACCGCGCCGCCTGCCGCGCGCGGCGCGCGTTACGCGCTTTTTCTCAGCTGCTTGGCCAGCTTGGCGCGAATGCGCTGCTGCTTGAGCGGTGAAAGATTCTCGACGAACACTTTGCCGAGCAGGTGCTCCATCTCGTGCTGGATGCATACTGACAGCAGGCCCTGCGCCTCGAGAATGAACGATTTTCCGTTCTGATCGTAGGCCCGGACCTTGACGCGCTCGGCGCGCTCGACCGTCTCGTAAATGCCCGGCAGCGACAGGCAGCCTTCCTCGATATCCGAGACGCCCGTCGTTTCCATGATTTCCGGATTGACGAGCACTACCAGCGAGTCGCGCCGCTCGGAGACGTCGATCACGATCACCTGCTTGTGGATATCCGCCTGCGTCGCCGCAAGACCCACCCCAGGTGCGGTATACATGGTTTCGGCGAGGTCCTGTACGAGCCTGCGCAGCGCCTCATCGAATACGGTAATCGGGGAGGCTACCTTGTGCAGGCGCGCATCGGGGTATCGGAGGATGTTCAGCAGTGCCATCTGGACCCTAATTTCACTTGCTAATTGAATACATTACCTGCACAATCTCAGGCCACACCTAAGCAAAATGCCGTCTGTGCTACATTTGGGCCGAAACGGTTTTTCCAAACCGACCCAATGACTTAGGCCACGACTGGGGGCCGCATGCGTAACCAATTGATTAATTTTATCACAAGCCTCGGATTGACCCTGGCGGCCCTGTCTGGCGGGGGCGCCTTCGCGCAGGCGCCAAAGTCGCCGCTCAGCCTGAAGCCCGATGCGCCGGAGCGCTACGTCGTCGTCCCGGGGGACACGCTGTGGGGGATCGCCGAGCGCTTCACCGATTCGCCGTGGCGCTGGTCGGAGCTCTGGGAATTGAATAAGTCGCAGATCAAGGATCCCAACCGGATCTACCCGGGGGACGTGATCGTGCTCGACCGCGCCCGCGGCCAGCTCGCGCTCGCCGACACCGTGAAGCTCTCGCCGCGGCTACGCGCGGATTCCACGGCGCGGCAGGCAATTCCCAGCATTCCGCAGGCGATCATCGAGCCGTTTCTGTCCAGACCGCTCGTTATCGAGCCCGAAGGCTTCGACAAGGCGCCGACCATAGTCGCGACCGAAGGCAGCCGTGTGATTCTCGGGCCGGGGGACCGCGCCTTCGTTCGGGGCGTCGGCAATTCGAAGGAAAACTCGTGGTACGTGTACCGCAGGGGCAACGCGCTGGTGGATCCCGACTCCAACACGACCTTGGGCTACGAAGCCATTTATTTGGGCAACGCGCAGCTGGAGCGCGCGGGCGATCCGGCAGTCGTCACGCTCGCCACGGTCACCCAGGAGGTGAGCCGGGGCGACAAATTGATTCCCGCCGGGCGCCCGCAGGCGATCGACTATGCACCGCACGCCCCGAGCACGCAGATCCGCGGGCGCGTGATGTCGATCTACGGCAGCGTCGGACGGGTAGGCGAGGCCGGACCGCAATCCGTCATCACCATCAATCGCGGGCGCGCCGACGGCATCGAAATCGGACACGTCCTGGCGCTGTATCGCCCGGGCGTGGATGTCTCTTACGTCGTGAGCAGGGACAATGCAACAAAAGAGCAGGCGAAAATTCCCGGCGAGCGCAATGGGCTTGCGATCGTGTTTCGCGTTTTCGACCGGATCTCGTACGCGTTGGTCATGCGGATAGCCAAGCCGGTCAGTCCTCTCGATGCGGTCCAGAATCCCTAGTCCGCGCGCCGGAGCCCCGGCGCCAAGGAAAAATCCCGCGCCCGATTCCGTCGCGGCATGACGCGAGATCCGGGGCTGGCGAGCTGGCTCCAGCTCACACTCACGCCGGGTCTCGGCCCGGCCAAGCTGCGCGAGTTGCTCAAGGTCTTCGGCCTTCCCGAGCGCGTGGTCGCGGCCGGCCGAGCCCAGCTCGGCGGTCGGCTCGAGCCGGCGGTCATCGAGTCCCTGCTCTCCGAGCCGGTCACGCGGGCCGTCCAAAAGGCGCTCGACTGGGCCGAGGCGCCGAATCGGGCGCTGGTCACGTTTTCAGACCCCCGCTATCCCGAGTTGCTGCTTGAAATTCCCGATCCCCCAGCGCTGCTCTATGTCGAAGGGCGGCTCGAACTGCTTGGGCGACCCGCGCTTGCGGTCGTCGGCAGCCGCAACTGCACCGCGCAGGGGGAACGGGACGCGGAACGCTTCGCGCGCGCCTTCGGCGATGCGGGCCTCACCATCGTTTCGGGGCTCGCGCTCGGCATCGACGCCGCCGCGCATCGCGGCGGCCTCGGCAGCCGGGGCTCGACCCTCGCCGTGCTCGGAACCGGCGTCGACGTCGTCTATCCCGCACGCAATGCGGGCCTCGCCGAGCAGATCCGGCGCGAAGGACTGCTGCTCTCGGAATTTCCCTTGGGGACGAAGGCGCTGAGCCACAATTTCCCGCGGCGCAACCGGCTGATCAGCGGCATCGCGCAGGGGTGCCTGGTGGTCGAAGCCGCGCTCGCATCGGGCTCGCTGATCACGGCGCGCGCCGCCGCCGATCAGGGACGCGACGTTTTCGCCATTCCCGGCTCGATCCACTCGCCGCTCTCCAAGGGCTGCCATGCGCTCATCAAAGCGGGAGCGAAGCTGGTCGAAAGCGCCGAGGACCTGCTCGCCGAGCTCTCCGCCTTTCGCGGCGCCGCCCGCGCTCCGGCCCCGCGTGCGGGCGGCGCGTCGCGCGACGGCGCGGAAGAGCCGCTTCTCGCGCAGATGGGCTTCGATCCGGTGGATGTCGATTCTCTGTGCGCGCGGGTCGGATTGAGCGCGGAAAAAGTGGCCGCCGAGCTGCTGCGCCTCGAGCTCGCAGGCCGCGTCTCGTCGCTGCCGGGAGGGCTGTTCCAGCGCCTCAGCTAGGCGGCGCGGTTGCGGCGCCCGCAGTTCTGCGCTTATCATCGCGCCCTTTCTTTCGGGCTGGACCCCGCTTCGCTCGCGCGTGGACAAGAAGCTGATCATCGCCGAGAAGCCTTCGGTCGCCGCGGACCTCGCGCGCGCGCTCGGCGGCTTCGCGAAAAAGGGCGAGTATTACGAAAGCAAGGACTTCGTCCTGTCCTCGGCCGTCGGCCATCTGCTCGAGCTCGCGCTCCCGGCGAGCCACGACGTCAAGAAGGGCAAGTGGTCCTTCGCCCGCCTGCCGGTGATCCCGCCGCATTTCGACTTGGCGCCGATCGCGAAGACCGAGCCGCGCCTGAACGTGCTGCTTCGGCTGCTCAAGCGCAAGGACGTCGCCGGGGTGATCAACGCGTGCGACGCCGGCCGTGAGGGCGAGCTGATCTTCCGCTACATCATGCAGCACGCGCGCAGCAAGAAGCCGGTCGAGCGCCTGTGGCTGCAATCGATGACGCCGACGGCGCTGCGCGAGGGATTCGCTCAGCTGCGCCCGGACAAGCAGCTGCTGCCCCTCGCGGACGCCGCGAAGAGCCGTTCGGAAGCCGACTGGCTGATCGGCATCAACGGCACACGCGCGATGACGGCGTTCAATTCCAAGGAAGGCGGCTTCTACCTGACCACGGTCGGGCGCGTCCAGACGCCCACCCTCGCGATCCTGGTCGAGCGCGAGGAGCGCATCCGCGCCTTCGTGCCGCGGCCGTACTGGGAAGTGCACGCCCGCTTCGGCCCCAAGGCCGGCGCCTACGAGGGCCGCTGGTTCGATCCGGAGTTCAAGAAGGACGACGACACCGAGCGCAAGGCGGAACGCCTGTGGGAGGCGGCGCGCGCCGAGCGCATCGCGGCGAACTGCCGGGGTAACACCGGCACGGTCAGCGAGGAGACGCGGCCCGCGACCCAGCTCTCGCCGCTGCTGTTCGACCTGACCAGCCTGCAGCGAGAGGCGAATGGCCGCTTCGGCTTCTCGGCGCGCTCGACGCTCGCGCTCGCGCAGTCGCTGTACGAGCGGCACAAGGTGCTCACCTACCCGCGCACCGATTCGCGCGCCCTGCCCGAGGATTACCTGGCGACGGTCAGGAAGACCCTGGAAAACCTGTCTTCGGCGCCGGACTACGCGCCGCTGGCGAAGACCGTGCTGAAAAGCGGCTGGGTGAAGCCCAACCGGCGCGTGTTCGACAACAGCAAGATCTCCGACCATTTCGCGATCATCCCGACCCTGCAGACGCCCAAGCAACTGAGCGATGCGGAGCGAAAGCTCTATGACCTCGTCGTGCGCCGCTTCCTCGCGGTGTTCTTTCCCGCCGCGGAGTACCTGCAGACGACGCGCCTCACGCAAGTGGGCGAGCACCGCTTCCGCACCGAGGGGCGCGTGCTGCAGAGCCCGGGCTGGCTGGCCGTCTACGGGCGCGCCGCCGAAGGCCAGTCCGAGACCCTGCCGCCGGTGGCGGAGCGCGAGCGGGTCGCAGTGCTCGAAGTGAACGCGGCGCCGAACCAGACCAAGCCGCCGGCGCGCTTCACCGAGGCGACCCTGCTCTCGGCGATGGAAGGCGCGGGCAAGCTGGTCGAGGACGACGAGCTGCGCGCGGCGATGGAGGCGAAAGGCCTGGGCACGCCGGCCACGCGCGCCGCGATCATCGAGGGGCTGATCCACGAGGAGTACGTGCACCGCAGCGGCAAGGAGCTCGTGCCGACGCCCAAGGCGTTTTCGCTGCTGTTCGCGCTGAAGCATTTCGGCATCGGCGAGATCACCTCGCCTGAGCTGACCGCCGACTGGGAATTCAAGCTGAAGCAGATGGAGGTGGGCAAGCTCAAGCGCGGCGAATTCATGGATCACATCGAGTCGGTGGCGCGCGACCTCGTCGAACGGGTCAGGAACGGGGAAATCCCGGATACCGCGTTTGCCACGGTGAGCGCTCCTTGCCCCAAGTGCGGCGGCGTGGTGCAGGAGAACTACCGCAAGTTCCAGTGCCAGTCCTGCGATTTTTCGCTGTGGAAGGTCACCTCGGGACGCGAATGGTCTCCCGAGGACGTCGCCGAGCTGATCCGGAACCGTTTCATCGGGCCGCTTACCGGATTCCGCAGCCGGATGGGGAAACCGTTCGCCGCCGCGGTGCGGCTCACCGACCAATGGCGCACCGAGTTCGATTTCGGCCGCGACGAGGCCGCAGGCGAGACCGTGCCCGACTTCAGCGGCCAGGAGAGCGTCGGCGCCTGCCCGAAATGCGGCGGCCGCGTGTTCGAGCACGGCGCAGCCTACGCCTGCGAGAACGCGTTCGGCCCCGCGCGAAGCTGCGACTTCCGTTCGGGCAAGATCATTCTCCAGCAGCCGGTCGAGCGCGCGCAGATGCAGAAGCTGCTCGCCACCGGCAGGACCGACCTGCTGCCGCGCTTCATCTCGAAAAAGGGCCGACCGTTCAAGGCCTTCCTGGTGAAGACGCCCGGCGGCAAGATCGGCTTTGAGTTCCAGCCGCGCGCGCCCAAGGCCATGCCGGCGCCGGAAAAAGCGGAGAAAAAGCCCGCGGCGAAAGCCGCGCGGCGGCGGCGCGCGGCCTAGCCGCGCTCAGACGTCAAGATTGCGGACGCCGAGCGCGTTCGACTCGATGAAGGCGCGGCGCGGCTCGACCTCATCGCCCATCAGCTTGGTGAAGATCTCGTCGGCGGCGATGCCGTCGTCGATCTGCACTTTGAGCAGGCGCCGGATCTGTGGATCCATCGTGGTTTCCCACAGCTGCGGCGGGTTCATCTCGCCGAGTCCCTTGTAGCGCTGCAGGCTGATCGATTTCTGCACTTCCGCGAGCAGCCAGCGCACCGCCTCGGCGAACTCGCGCACCGGCTGCCGGCGTTCGCCCCGCTGCACGTAGGCGCCCTCGCCGACTAGCCCGCGCAGCATCTCCGCGGTCTGGCGGATCTGCGCGTAGTCGCCCGAATGCACGAACTCCGGATCGACGTAGGTCACCCGCACGTTGCCATGCCGCGTGCGCTCGATGCGGATGCGGTAGCGCTCGGTCTTCGGGTCGAAATGTGCCGAGACGCGCACCGCGCTGCCGGCCACGGCGGCGGCGAGCGCCTCGGCCGAGGCCTCGGCGGTGTCACGCCGCGACAGATCCACCTGCGCCCCGCGCAGCATCGCCTGCAGCACCTCGCGCTCCACCCAGCGCGACACGCGCTCGACCACCGCCTCGGCGAGCAGATAGGATTTCGCCAGCTCGGCGAGCGTCTCGCCGGCGATCGGCTCGCGCCGCGCCCCGGGGTGCAGCGCGGCGTCCAGCAGCGCCTGGCGCAGCATGAAGGCGTTCAGCTCGTGCTCGTCCTTGAGGTAGCGCTCCTCCTTGCCGAGCTTCGCCTTGTAGAGCGGCGGCTGCGCGATATAGATATGGCCGCGCTCGACCAGCTCGGGCATCTGGCGGTAGAAGAACGTGAGCAGCAGCGTGCGGATGTGCGAGCCGTCGACGTCGGCGTCGGTCATGATGATGATGCGGTGGTAGCGCAGCTCGTCGGGGTTGTATTCCTCCTTGCCGATGCCGCAGCCGAGCGCCGTGATCAGCGTCGCGATCTCGGCGGAGGAGAGCAGCTTGTCGAAGCGCGCCTTCTCGACGTTGAGGATCTTGCCCTTCAGCGGCAAAATGGCCTGGAAGCGCCGGTCGCGGCCCTGCTTGGCGGAGCCGCCCGCGGAATCGCCCTCGACGATGAAGAGCTCGCTCTGCGCCGGATCCTTTTCTTGGCAGTCGGCGAGCTTGCCCGGCAGGCCCATGGAATCGAGCACGCCCTTGCGGCGCGTCATCTCGCGCGCCTTGCGCGCCGCCTCTCTGGCGCGCGCCGCATCGACGATCTTGGCGGTGACGACCCGCGCGTCGTTCGGCCGCTCCTCCAGGTACTGGCGCAGCTTCTCGGCCACGATCTCCTCCACCACCGGCCGCACCTCGGAGGACACCAGCTTTTCCTTGGTCTGCGAGGAGAACTTCGGTTCCGGCACCTTCACGGAGAGCACGCAGGCGAGGCCCTCGCGCATGTCGTCGCCCGTGGTCTCGACCTTCGCCTTCTTGGCGAGCTCGGTTTCCTCGATGTACTTGTTCAGCACGCGCGTCATCGCCGCGCGCAGGCCGGTGAGGTGCGTGCCGCCGTCGCGCTGCGGGATGTTGTTGGTGAAGCAAAGGACGTTTTCCTGGTAGGAGTCGTTCCACTGCATGGCGACTTCCACTGTGATGCCGTCCTTCTCGCCCTTGCCGTAGAAAACGTTCGGGTGCAGGACGTTCTTCGCGCGGTTCATGTACTCGACGAAACCCTGCACGCCGCCGGAGAAGGCGAAGTCCTCCTCCTTGCCCGAGCGCTGGTCGACCAGCGAGATGCGCACGCCGTTGTTGAGGAACGACAGCTCGCGCAGCCGCCGGGCGAGGATGTCGTAGTGGTAGTCGACGGCACCGAACACCTGGCGCGAGGCGAGGAAGTGCACCTCCGTGCCGCGCTTCTCGGTCGTGCCGGTCACGCGCAGCGG
>Ga0187780_10000899_pt1 | contig 22173 bp, 26 predicted proteins | sample 1015_Q2_SP10_20__FD_132429 | JGI IMG/M metagenome (GOLD analysis project Ga0187780, IMG submission 132429) | Tropical peat soil microbial communities from peatlands in Department of Meta, Colombia - 1015_Q2_SP10_20_MG | ecosystem: Environmental > Terrestrial > Soil > Wetlands > Peat | place... | reverse complement strand
TAGCCCGCGGCCCCAGGCCGCACACTGGCACTTGGGCGACGTAAACACCGGAGAGCTTGAACCGCTAGAACTTGCCCGTTTAGATCCATTCAAGTGCTTGGCACGCCTCGCATGCTAGGAACCCGGCCTCAGACATGAGCCAGAATGGGCACCCTCAATTGATCCGACTCGCCAACCCACTCGCAACTGAGCAGCGTCTGGCAGGCGTAGGCTCGGCGGCGTCCCTATCTCCTGAAGATTCGTCGCTGCAACTCGTCAACCACCCGAGAGCGTGCTCGAGCGCTATACCGCGTGCTTCCTTTCGTGGACCAGCAGCGACTCTCCTAGTACGTCACACCTAGCGCATCATGCGTCTCGACCCCGTAGAGCTTAGTCGTCTTGCGGCAGTACAACTCAACCCTGCAAGCTACATAGAACGGAGGGTTGAAGAGCTGTCCCTGCTCGATGACTACCACTACGCCGCAACCGTGACGCAGCAGATTATGATCCCGCGACTACATGGTGAGCGCGGTGTCCGCCAAGCGCGCAGCCGAGCAGCGCGGCGGCTTGCAGCGCACGACGACAAGCTGTCTGCACCAAACCGACTGGTTCCATTGGGCTGGTTTCCAAAGGATCGCTTGCCCGACCTCGCCGTGGCGGATAGCCTGGGCGATCGGCTGCCTGCCCTCACCCGAGACGACCAAGGCCGGGTCGCTTCCTACGTGTTCTTGACGCGATGGGAGACTCGCGTGTTTGCAGGGTTCTCGAAACGGCAACGAGTTCTACTGGAACCCCTGTGGGAAATCATTGGAACCGCTGTGGAGCGCATTGTGACAAGTTCCCCCCAAGGCGCATACCTCGTCATCTACAGAGTGCGGCGGTTTCTGCAGTCGCAGCTCGACACCCCGACTATATCCGACGACCAGCGTCTCTTCCTGGACCTACTTCTCAGACGTTCCGACTTTTGGGAAGCCCTGGCACGCCTTGCGCGCGTCCGGCTTCTCGTAGCACGGATGCCTGCCAGGCTAGACGAGACATACCTCGTTCGCGTCTCGTATACCGAGAGCTTCAGCTATCTTCTGCTCAAACCGATCGGAATAAGGCGCCGATTGGAATCTCGCATTCGGCGAGGCCTCCGTTGGTTGGGTTTGATTGGACTCGGAGTCACACGCGACGCAAGCAATCTCGGACATGCGGCATCGCTCTGGATAATCTTCACCGTCCCGCCAGGCCTAGAGGCCGTACGCTGTTTTTGGCGCTCCGAGCAACACCAGGCCCGTACAGCGCAGCGCATATCACTCGATGTATCGAAGGCGGCCGTGGGCCGGCACGCGACACTCGAATTCGCGCCCACGCGCGACGCCACTGTTCTGGATCTTCAGGTCGCGCCCACGCCAGATGTCTCTACGGCCGCACTGGTCGCAGTGCTCATCTTCGGTGTCGCCGTGTACCTATACAAATCAGGAATGCGCCTTGCCCAAGCGACCGGCGACGAGCGCTCTCTCGTACTTGATCTCGCGAGCCTCTTTGCGGCTGCACCAGCCGGTGTCGCCGGAGCACTCGCCTTCCGCGGAACCACCATTCTTCGGCGCGCGAGCAGCGGACCCCGACTCGTGATCGTGCTCTTGACGATGAGCGCAGCTGCGCTCGCGCTGTCAGTCGGATTGCGGCAGCCGGCAGAAGTGACCGAAGCGATCGGCTATGTCGTTGGCGTCTACAGCCTAATCGCCAGCGGATTGTTTCTCATGATCCGATACGCACCGCGTTGGCGGCGCAACGATCGGTCAAGACGTCAAAATCTCACACGCAAGACAGCCCCAGCCCGCTGCCGCAAACGGCAGAACCAGGGCGCCCTGGTACTGCTTCTACTGTGGCTCGCTATCACCGGTGGAGTTGCATACGCCCTCAAATCGCTGCATCATCGCGAGGTGGTGCAGGAAATCGACGTGAGCCACATCGCCAGGCTAGTTACCCGATAAGCTATTGCGTTTCGACCTCGGATTCTGTATCGTGAGACAATGATGCGTTTTTTCTGGTCTCGCGCACCAAATGAGTCAGCCCCGCCGCTCGACGAGATGGGGGAAGACGCCTACGATATTCTCAATTCTGATTGGCTCAACGCGGTTCCAGATGAGGGCATGCATGAGCTGGAGGACTACCAAGTCAACGTACCAACCGAGTCACCGTTTGTAACCGCTATGAGGAAGGCCAAGGGCGGCCCATATATCATTGCACCGGACAGCGCGGATTGGGTGCCGCCCGATCTACTGGCGACATCAGACACAAAAAAAGTCGAAGAGACTACTCGTCGCAAGAACAAGGAACTCGATGCGGAGCGTGTTCCAGAGGGCCAAGTTGCCGTTCCTCATGCGCAACAGAGTTACCTTAAAAAATTGGCTGACAGAGGGAATGAACCGGCCGCCAGATTGCTCGACGTCCTAGGACGAGGACTTGAGGCAAGCTCACACGAGCTTGATAGAGCAGTCGATGAACGCCGTCGGCGCTGAAGGCACCGTCAATGCCAGTTAGCTGCACCCCTCAGCATCGCGCCAGCGGGTGTGCAGGGAGAAAACGAATTGCATCGCCGCGCACAGGGAACACCCAACGCGGAAGGTACGTAAACCGCTTGCCTCCACGAAGGCGTCTGTGGTGAAAGTCGAATGAATCGTAAAGGCGATGTCCTTTATGGTTCGTCCTCGCAACGTAGGCCCATACCAACGGCATAGAAGCTCGGCCGCTTATGCGCGCAATATCGATCAGCGTCTCGGCTAGCAGAGCATGACCGACCGACCTGCCGTCCGGCAACAAATGAGCACAAAACTGCTCGCTTCTGCCGAGCGCATGTATGTAGACATCGGGAAGACTGGGGTTCGTGCCTGGGAGACGTTCGGTACGCCAAGCAGCCACACCAAGTGTCTCGCCTAGCGGGTCGTCCTGCTCCATCACAACAACCCTCGCCTTATGACGTGCCTCGCCGGTGACCTGTCGCCCAATAAGTTCGTTGACTGCCTGCGCGTGGCGATCAGAGCCAGTCGAGAAGTTCCTTAGCGCCAGGTCGGTCGTCGGGTCTTGGACGTGGCGTAGTCGGAACCCATCCCTCAGCTGCCGCATCTACGGCTGTGGGCTAGGCGGATCTAGACCGATGCGGTCGGTGTTGAGCGCCTTCAAGTCACGGTCTGTGAGATCCCTGCGGCCATCCCCTTCAGAAAACCGGACGACCCGGTCCCTAATTTTGCTCTTCACCGACCGTCTGATGCTAGCTCGAAGGCTTTCAGCTTCAGACTCTGCATCGGGCTCGGTCAGCTCTGCGGCTAGTTGTACCTGCAACGAATCGCCTCCGCTCCTTAGTGCCGAGTGATCTCGACGGTGTTTGCGTAGTGTGGCACGGAGTCTATACATGACCGTCGCTGGAAAGCTGTCAGCGGCCCATCGTCGTGCTCACTCGCCAAGCCAAGCGTTGCATGTCCTCGTGCAGGCGGGCACGCTGCAAATCGTCCGATAAGCAGCGACTCACTGCCGCCTCGTCGACCTTGGGATCGGTCATCCCGCGATCGTAAGCGATGCGCAACCATTTCGAGGAGCGACGACCGTGCGTCGATGAAGAGCGACTGCTCGCTGTCAGGCTGGCACGGCTAGGACGGCACTAGCAAGCAGCATGCGGTACCGTCGCCGCCACAACGACATTCAGCGCCCGCTATTTCTATCCCGGTGTCTGGTCGGGTCAAGTCGCTTGTGGGCGCCGCAACGACTTGCTCGTCGATCGGATCTCATCCTTCTAACGGGATCTGCATCAAGTGCCCGACGGCGAACCTCCATCGGTCTACCTGTGAGCATGTCCCCTAACGCCGATTGTGCGACGCGCGTGAGGCGCCCAGCTATCGTATGACGAGTTGATTGCGACAGACGTCTCAGAAACCGCCTTCCACATTGTCGCTTCGGTCGCGATCGTTGTTGGTGGCCTCTGGACTCTCGCGACGTGGGGTTACGATGAGCTTCGGCGGCGCCATCGAGAACACCCCGACCTTGACGGGCAGCTCAGTGCTAGTCAGGTCGACGCCGGTGGAGGGCGTGTGATCGTTACGCTTGACGCGCTATGGCGCAACCGCGGGCAAACGCCTGTTGAATTGGATCGCGGCCGGTCGTTGGCGGAGGTGTATGTCCTCGACTCGAAAGTGCTGACTCATCCTATGGAGATAGATAAGAGAAGTGAACCGGCCGCCAGCTCGCGAGCCCGCTGGGCGACGTATCTGATTGGCGCCAAGAGCGAATCACAGATGCAAGCGCACTTCGTCCTTGACGCAGATGGTGTCTACCTGCTTCGATGGAAGATTGGTCTTCCGCATGACCGTTGGTGCCAGCGTGATCTCGTCTGGTGCCCTGCGGAACATGTCTGAAAGTGATTCTGGCGCCCAATGCCGCTTGTGCGACGCAGCGCTCAGCGCCGTCTGGCCCCGGCCCCTTTTACAGACTTGAGACGATCGCGAATAATCATCTCTAGCATGTCACCATCCTGGGATATGTCTGCGTGCTCCTGGAAGGCAGCAGGCCGACCGCGCACACGGATTCCACTGCCGAGGACAAACTCTTCCTCTCGCAACCGGCTGTCAATGAGCGTAGTATCCCGAGGAAAGTGCGCCGCAGTCACTCCGTCACTGCGCAGGTGTGCTATGAAGCTTTGTCTCTCGGCTTGATCCAAGTGTTGCTCAGCGAATGCTTTCGGGTGAACCGTGTCAGCTTGGCTGGTGAGCTCAGTGAGCAAGGCGCGGTGATAGCGCGCTTGTCTCTCTGGATCGGTGACCATGTCGTTGATAAAACGCTCGGCAGCCACGTAGAACCGTCGGCCATACGTTTCTCCGGCGATGAGAATCGCTGCTTATCCGACACCAGGCCGCTGACGTCATCAACAGTGTGAACGTCCATCGAATCAAATAGCGCCACCTTGAACACCCGTGTGTCGTTCGTCAGCATCAACCGTCGCAGGTGCTCAAGGCTGTACGTCTCAGCGCCGGCGTCCCCCACTCGCTCGAGATTGAGGCCCTCTTGCTTCTGAAGCTTCAAGATCGCAAGACACGGTCCCGTATCGAGTGTGCCCGTGGAGACGACCAGCAATCCGGGCGAAGAGCGAACGCGCTGCTGGGCGTCGAATAGATGGGTAGCCATTGCCTGGGACGTATCCACGAGATTCGTGGTGCGATCATGAAGGTGGTTGAAGACGAGATCCGGGGCAGGCGACGAGCGGTCGGGGTCGGCGATCACGGGGTAGGCGGCTTTCGCCAGACTCTCGGCGATTCTCGCTTGGAAGTACCCTCGCAGGTCCGCATCGAGTGGGCTCAAGGCGTTGCTTAGGATTAGCTCAGGGGGCGCTGGCGGCGCCAGCGATCGGTCCGTGATCTCGTGGATAATTGCTTGATCGATGCTTAGCGTTGCAACATTCATCGTCTTGGGTGCGAAGGCCGCAGCCTCGTCTAGCGGATCTTCTTTCTGGCCTGCGCTCGCTGGCGCGGGTGTTGGGGGAGCATTGTCGATAGGGACGACCTACGTCGCCGAGCGACAGAAAGCGAAGGCGCGGGCAACCGAACGACAACGCGAGATGCAAGCAGATGCCTATCTAGCAAGCCGGATCATCCGCCTTGAGCTTGTCGACACTGAATCTGTACTTCGAGTAGCAATTCAACAGGCGCCGTTTCAGTGGCCACCAACGTCTGGCTACCAGCTCCCTGTAGCCGCATGGACAGCATACGCTGCGAAGCTTGCATCGGCTTCGACGCCGGAGGTATGGGATCAAGTATCGGCCGTATATTCGACGTTCAGCTACACGAACCTGCTCGCCAAGCTGAACCTCCAGACCGCGCGATCGCTCCTAGCCGAGACAGAGGCCGCAACTGCCTCACTCGCGGCGCTAACCAGGCCATCGATTACGTAGGGCTTGGCACTTGCCTTCGTCATCGAGCAGCTCAGCCCGTACCAGCCGGAAAGGCGCTGGCGAATGTGTCCGCTTGTGCGACATCACATGCCTTCTACTATTCCTGATCTGTGACAAGCTCGCTCTCAAGGAGTTGTCGACTCATCCATCGTAGTGCCGGCAATGCCGACTCAACACGACGGACGTCCTCCCAACTATCTTGCACAAGAGGGTCTGTGGCCGGATTGAGATGAGCGATGGCATTTCGCAGGCTCGCTCGAATATCGTCAAACGCAACGCGAAACTTCTTGCCGGCGTATGGAGCGAGCGCTTTTGCGAGAGCCTCATGATCGCTGGGGTGTCCGATCGCGGTCACATCAGCCGGCACGCGCTCTGATGGTTCGTTTACTTGCTCCCCATCATCTAGCGCGGCCTTCCGTCGTTTGGCTCGAAGCGCCCAGACTCCTTCAGCTACCTTATATAGCGACAACGCCCGCCAAAGAGGCTCGGCCGAGCTTAGCCCCTCTCGATAGGCAGCAAGTAGCGCGCGATGCTCAGGATTGCTGCTGCCCATATCATCAGAAAACGCCTTGACCGCACCGATAATTGTCACTTCCATGCTCCTGGCTCCGGTGGCGAGCTCCTCAAGCAAGAGACCAGAGGTCGTCATCGCAACATCGTGAATAAATGACCATCGACTTAGCACAGGTATGAGGAAATCGTATCCCTGTTTCGCCGCTTCATGGAAGCTGTCGGCGTCGAACTCGATCGAGATATCACGCACCCTGTGATGCTCGTTGATACGAGCAGTCGACACGAGATCACCGCGATCGGTGTCTAGAAAGTCGATACGTATTTCGTGAATGCTCGGCGGAACAACCAGGAGGCTATCTCCTTGCTGAACTGCCTCGTCGAAATCGACGCTATCCTGTACGACGTAGCGACCTGGCACCGCGAGTACGAAAGTAACACGATATCTTCCGGGCGAGCCGTGTGGACCATTCGTCAGGGCATTGCGTGGATCGCCATCTGCGTACGTCGGTACGACGACATAAGTCAGGTTCGACGTCACAAGAGGGCGAGCGGTCTGGGCAGGCTCACCAGCCGGACCGCGCTGACCGCTCCGAGGCCGCGGAGCTGTGCGAGAACGATCCCGAGAGGCTGCGCGCTTTCGCTTTGGGCGAGCTTTTTTCGGCACGCATGAAGGCTAGTGACTTACCCCCTCGGCACCGGGCACCGTTGACCATGTGTGCCGCCGCATGGATTACGTCGAGCCAGTGAGCCGGTAGCAACCGTATGCCACCCGTTCAAAGCGCGGCTCGTTCCCACGGACACCACTTGAGAGGCACCAACCCACAGAGTCCTTGGACACCGTGAGCCTAAGCGACTTCTCGACCGCAGCATGGATATGCGTTGATCGCATCGGGCCGCCTTCATTGGCGAGCACGCTGACGACGGCATCCATGACCCAACCCGGACGACGATTGCGTTGGCGCTGACGCTTGATGGGCCGTGGCTTCGCATCGCTGGCACGTAGGCGAGCAAGCTTCTTGACCACGTAGCTCAAACGAGAGCGGTCGACAGAGGCCAAGATCTTAGTTACTTCTGCCACAAGGTTGCCAGAAGGGCAACTTTGGTTCGATGGTACTTGCGTCGCCCGCATAGGCAGGAATCGCCTCTAAACAAGCGGATTTGCAGGTTCCGCTGGCGCGTCGCGTAGGAAGTCCTTAAGCGCGCCTGAAGCGTGAGGTTCTCCCACGCAGGGCCGAACGGCGTCATGCCTGCCCTCGCGGAGATGCGGCGGTCGCGCGCACTTAGAGGTCGAATCGCCGGTGGCGGCGTGGGTCGCCAACGCGATAACGTCGATCGACGCTGGCCGCCGTAGAGCCGTGCTTCGCCGGACCTTCCTCTGTCGCCCGAATACGTGGGAGAACGCGAAGCAGGCCAAGAGCAGCCCACCCCAGCACCTCATTCCCCGGAAGCTGTGTGGACGCGGCAACGTAGTCCGTCGTTTGGCCCTGCAGGAAGAGCATGGCGAGCACGATCCGCTCGGGGATACCGAGTTCTGGCAAGAACTCGACGAGGCTCGTGAGGGCCGGTTGACCGAGGGCTGCCAGGTCGTCGGCGACTAGCGGGTAGAGACCCATGAGTGCGCTGAAGACCTGCTCGATGGATGTCGCAAAACAGCTCGCGAGGTCGGCCGGCAACGCCTGGTTGTTCTGCTTGAGAGCCTGTTCAAACTGGGCGGCAATCTCGCGGAGCGGTCTATGTTCACGACTCTCGGAGAGCATCCTGTAGAGGGTCGGCCGGCTGAGACCAGTCAGCTGGGCCACATCGACAACAGAGAGGCCCGCCTGTATCGCCCTTGGCAGCAGGTTCGCAATGTCCTGCATGGTCCTGTTTGCATCAGCGTGGGCTCGCTCTCGCTCTTGAGCGAGCTGCACAAGCACAGCTCGATACTGAGCCACGTCGGCTTGCTCGCTTGCGACGCTGCGGAGAGCGAGCGTTTGCTGTCGCTGTGGCATAGGCTTGGGCAGCGTATCAGCCGATGACGCATCTGTAAAGTGTTGAGAAAGCAGCCCAATCAAGACCCTTGACAGCGGTCGTGTCGTGCGATGTGACCGATACTTCGCGCTAGATGATTGATTCCACGGGGGTTATGCGCAGTAGTTGACGAGTGCGCGGCTGGGGCGGCCGAGTTGGTGGTTGAGGGTGATTGCGGCTGCGAGGGTGAGTAGGCGTTGCGCGACGCGCTCTCTGAGGCCGGCGAGGGTTCTCGCTCCGTGGCGCTCGAGCGTGAGGATGTCCTTGCAGGTCCAGAAGATGCTCTCGATGCGTTGGCGGATCGGCGCGAGGTGTGGTCTTGGTCCGGGCTCATCCTTGCGTGTGGGTCTGAGAATCGTTGCGTCGAGCTCGTGCACACCAGCCGCGAAGGCTCGCCCGACGTAGCCCTTGTCGCCGATCACGGTCTCGCCGCCGATGCGCGGGGCGCGAGCGAGCAACTTCAGCGCGATCTCGCGCTCATCCGTCTTGGGGGAAGTCAGCGCGAGCGCCCTGGGCGTGCCATCGGGCGCGAACAGTGCGTGCAGGCGAAAGCCCCAGAAGAAACGGGAGTGAGAGCGGCAGTAGCCGTAGTCGGCGGCATCCGCGAGCGCGGAGCGCTTGACCGTCTCGCGGCTTCTGGCGCACTCCACCGGAGTGGAGTCCACCAGCAGCGTGCGGCTTTCAGATCCTGGGCTCTGGCTGGCGAACACCCCGATCAGCCACTCAAGCGTGTCAGCCAGCCGCCGGCGTCGCTTGTGGTAGCCGGCCTGGCCGGGGATCTTCGGGAACAAGTGGCGCAGCCACTTGCCCGCGACCGCGAGAAACCGCCGATCCGAGGGTATCCCCATGATCGCCTGCGCGACGCACAGCGTGACGACCTCCGCGTCTGTGACGCTTCGCCGGGCGTTCCCCGCCCTCCGAGGCAGGAGATCGTCAGCCGTCACGTAAACGGCAATCAGCAGCAGGTCGAGGTCGGCGTCCATCGAGGCCCCCTTCGGTCAGCGGTGTGTTTGAGCACCGCCGACTTCGACCCTGCTGCCCACAAACCCTCGAAAACCACGGCCCGCCGCGGAATCAATCATCTAGCGTCGATAGGCGCGACCCCTTGGCCTGACTGCGAGAACGTCTATCACCCGCTCAGCATCTCGACGATCGAAGATCACCCGCCACTCACCGACACGCAGCCGCCACAGACGGTCGGCGCCCCGCAAAAGCTTGACGTCACCCTCGGGCAGCGTGTCGATCGCAACCTTGATGCGCTCCCGGTCCCGCCGACCGAGCCGTCGCAAAGACTTCAACGCGGCAGGGCGGATCTCGATCCGCCATCCGCGCGGCTCAGCCAGCGCGCAACTCCGCGGCAGCCTCAGACCACGGGACGCCGGGCTCGCTCCTCGCCTGCCGGATGGCCTCCAGATCCTCCTCGCTTAGCTCCTCGTCGTCGTACGGCGCAGCGTCTAGCTTGGCGATCACGGGGTCCTGAGCGCGGCGCAGCAGGATTGCCGCGGCCGGCAACGATTCATCAGGAAGAGCATCGACCAGTTCGTGCAACTCGGTCTTGGTCACAAACAAACGGTAGCAACCGAAGCCTATGGCAACAGTTTGGCAACAGTCATATCGTCCGATGTGTCCGATGCGTCCGCGAAACCCCGCAAACTGGACGATCTGGACGCCCGCGGGCGCATCTGGCGCCCGTGTATCCGGTTCAGGTCCGTGTCGGGCAACCCGGTGGAGGTCCGAGTCCTCTCATCCGCATTTTCGAGGACCGGTTGATCGTCGTTGGAACCGCGGCCACCCTAATAGCGGGTCCTTGACCGTTGTCGGACGCTCGTGGGCAGCGGTCGTAGCCCTGAGCCTTGGCGAGAAAGGCGACAGCAAGGCGACGATCCATATGAAGATCCGCCAGAAGTTCTTCGAGCAATACTGCAGCGGCCACTACGACACGCGCTTCATCACCGGGAGCATGCTGAGGCATCCAAGCTCGTTCCTGGTCCTCGGACTCGTGCACCCAAAGCGGGCAGCACGCGCCCAGGAGGCGTCGCTCTTCTGATGTCGAATATGCCAGCCGTGAAGCCGAAACTCTTTACGGTCGGATACGAGGGGCGATCACTCGACGAGCTCATCACCGAACTGGTTGACGCCGGCATCGACCGGCTCGTCGACGTCCGCGAGCTGCCGCTCTCGCGACGGCGTGGATTCTCGAAGACCGCGCTGAGCGAAACCCTGCACGAAGCCGGCATCGAGTATGTCCACGTAAAGGCGCTAGGCAACCCGAAGTCAAACCGCGAGCGCTATTGGGCGGGCGATATCGAGGGCGGCGCGGCGGTCTACCGAAAGCATCTGAACAACGGATCGCGATCAGCGCTCGTCGAACTCGCCGACAGCCTCGGCAATGATCCAACGTGCCTCCTTTGCTTCGAGCGCGACCACACCGAGTGCCACCGAGATGTGATCGTCGAGGCGCTCCAGGAACTGCATCCCCAGCTCACAATCAGCCATCTGTAAGCGCACGGCACCCGACCAGGAACGCAGCCCTGGCACAGCACAGTGAGCAGATGCTACATCGCTCTACGGATCGCCTTCAAAGCTCGCTGTCGGGCCTGTCTTGCCACTGGCTCCATCAGGTCGTCTAGGAGAAGACCAGGGTTCCGACGTTGTACCCGGCTCTGCATAATCGAGGGGCATTTGGTCCTTGTTGGAACCAGGCGCGTTGATAGCTTGCAGCCGTGGCCCATTACAAGCGAAAGAGACCCAAGCAGCGACGTGCGGGCTGTTTGCTGTGCAAGCCGCAGAAGCTACCGTCGCTGAAGAAGGCCGCACGTAGGCGCGGTCGACGCGACGCGCTTCGTCACGAGCTCCGCGCTACACATGGTCCGCAGCCGGAGCGAGGCATCTCCAGCAAGCGGTAACCTGCTGAGCATGGCCAAGTCACGGCCCACCCAGATCGGCTCGGACACCTCGCACGAGGGAGCCATGCGAGTACCAGGAACTATCGGCGGAGCGGCGGCGCTTAGACCCGCCACGCGCAGCCTGCGCGACGTGCTCACCGAACGAGGCCCGCTCACCGGCCCCGTGACCGACGCCGGCACGCGAGCGCTGCTCGCGGTGCGCGGCGAGCGGTCCGACGGCGAGCATGGCCACTGATTCACCGGCGCCCTCGCCGGCAATCCTCTACGTCGACACCTCCGCGCTGCTCAAGTTGCTCGTACGCGAGGCGGAGTCCGCTGCGATTGAGCGCGAGCTACTGACGTGGAGTGAGCTCGCGACCAGCGTTATCACGGAAGTCGAGTTGCCGAGAGCCGTAGCACGTGCCCGAAAGGAGCGGCCTGACGCAGTCATCGACGGCAGCGTTGTGCTGCAAGGTGTACTCGCATCGGCTGCGATCATTCCGCTCAGCGAGAGCGCCGTCGCCGCGTCTTGCAAGGTAAAGCCGGTCCACATCGGCGCGCTCGACGCGATCCACATAGCCAGCGCACTCGCTCTCGACAGGCAACTCGCGGGTGTTGCAACCTACGACAAGCGGATGCAAGACGCCCTTGTGCCGCTCGGGGTCCGCGTGATCGCGCCCGAGGAGGCCACTCAGAAGTCATAAGTCAAGGCATCGCCGTTGACCGCTGGCAATCGTCAGACTCGGTATAACTCGCCCGGCGCATCGCCCTCAGAGCCCGTCGCCGAGCCTGCCGGGCGACCGGCTCCAGCAGGTCTTCAAGGAGGCTTGCCGGGTTCCGACGTTGTGCCCGGCTCCGCATTTCGGCCTACGGCGGGAACACTCTCACGATCCTCAATGCCTGCACAGCGTAGATGGTGGGTCCATCAGCCGCGCACTTCTCTTCGATGCTCTCCTGGTTCCGGTCGAAGCGCGCAGCCTGCTCGGCGGCGAGCAGGCTGCCACTGGTGAGCAGGAACGCGCGTACGCGGAAGCGTCGGATTGCGTCGATCTCAGCCGGCCGGTAGCGAAGCCGCCTGTCCTTGCTGAGGACGGGCAGCCCCAGACGACCGCAGAACTCGAGCCACTCGACATCTGGGACCTGCTCATCGCGGTCACCGTATACCTCGTGATGGGTGCGCAGCGTCCATCCAGACTTGCGCAGGGCTTCTGGGACGCGGTGGCGACCGAGGCTGCGATCAATGAAGAACTCAAGCGGCCGCTGGGAGCGCGACACGTAGGATGTCCTCGACGTCCTTGGGCGGAACGCCGAAGTCCTCCGCGACCTCGCTCAGCGGTTCCCCGGCGCGCCATCGGTCGAGCACATCCTCGACCCTGACCCCACCGTGAATGAAAATGGGTTGGCCAAACGACCGCTCAGGGTCGACGACGATGACGGGCTGGTCGGTGGCCGGAGAGACCAGCCGCGCCGCCCAGCCATCGCGCCCGTATTCAATCCGCTTGAGGTAGTCCTCGATGACGGGCGCGAACACCCGCTGCCGCGAGACGACCTCCGTCAAGCCGCCAAGCTCGCGGTCGTGCTCACTCTCGGCGTAGTCGAAGAGGATGACTGCACCATCGGTGTACAGACGCTCCGAGGCGAGTGCGTGATCTAGTCCGATCTGCCGCTGGATGATGCCGACCGCGCGGCGAATGTGTTGCAGGCTGACGCCCGCTCGGCGAAACGCAGCAATAATCATCGCCTCCGCGAGACCCACGAACGGCACTGTCGGATAGCCCTGCTCGGTGCTCGTGCTGGTCACGATCGGCTCGCCGATCACCACTGGGCGCCCCGGCGGACGGCGGACGTAGCCTTTCGCCCACGTGGCGAACGTGGAAGTAGGCACACCTAGGAAGCGCGCCGCCTCAGCGGTCGTGTAGAGCGGGATGTCGAATCGTCCGTTGGTCTTTGTGCTCACTGAACCTATCTCCGTGCCAAGGATCGTAGACGCTGGCACGGTCGCCCAACTCGCGCACGGTTCGGCCGTCAGGCGCGTACTGCATGGGATATCAAGGCAGCACGAGGGAACAGCCCTGAGACGAGCGGCACGGAGTTCCGCGACGTCCGCCCAGGACCGAACAGTCGGCATCTGGCTATCGCGCCCGCGAACTCAGGACCGTTGCGCCAAGCTCGGATTGTCGCACGCTCGGCGGGCCAAGCCGTGGCAACACTTTGGCAACAGTCAGATCGTCTCTATGAAGGAGGGCTGGTTGTCAAGTGGGGGTCTGTGGCTTGGGTCGTCTTCCTTTCGTGGCTGTTGGTGTCGGAGCGACGCTCATGTCTCTATGGCCTCCTCGTTGGGAGGACTAGGCGAAATTGGATGTTCGCTCGGGCGCAAGTCCGAAAAGGGCGGTCAGGCAGCCAGACGAAAAGCGGCGCCTCGGGGAGCGAACTTTTCCTTGCGGGAAAGTATGTGCCAGATCGCGTGGGAGGGTCTGCGAGCGATGTCGACCTGGGCGACTTTGGCACCGCGCTGCTTTCCGAGCCTGCGCTTGGTGTGCTGGTTGCGCTCGGAGTAGGCAGGGTGCCGTAGCGCGTGCATCGTCGCCTCGAGTAGTGCCCTCCTTCAAGCGGCGGTTGATCTCGGCGATCTGGCGTTCGAGCTCATCGATCAGATCGATCGAGGCGGTGATGTTGCCCCGCCAGGGCTCGTATTCGCCGCTTCGCAGCCATCAGACCCTCCGGCGCCGCCCTCGGGTTTCTCTTGCGATGTTGGGGGACAACCGCAGAGGCCGACGGCCTGGCCGGCAGTCGGGGTCAAGCGGCCGCGGAGCTGTCGGTCACCGGGCCACCACGGAGCAGCCGCCCGGTCACCCTCGCGACGAACGCCCGTGGCAACAGCTTGGCCGCGAGCGCATTGATCCGGTTGGCGCCGCCGACGATCACAATCCCGCGCCGGTTCTCCAGGGCACGGAGCGCAGTGTCGACAACATCCTTCGGCGGCGCCTTACGTCCGACCGCCGCTTGCTCACCCGCGACCTCGAAGAACTCTGTCTCGGTGGCGCCGGGACAGACCCCGACCACGTTGACGCCGTGCCCTTTGACCTCTTGGCGCAACGCCTCGCTGAACGAGATGACGAAGGCCTTGGTGGCACCGTAAATAGCCATGTGGGGCAGTGGCTGCAGTCCAGCGGTCGAGGCGACGTTGATGACGGCTCCGTGGCCACGCTGCAGCATTGCGGGCAAGAACATGTGCGTGAGATCGACGACGGCGGCCACGTTGACCATCACCTGCTCGTGGTCACGGTCGCGGGGGGTGTGTCGAAGCGCCCGTGGGTGGCGAACCCTGCATTGTTCACGAGGATGTCCACGCCGATATCGTCGGCGCTCAAGAGCGCTTGAAGGCGAAGCATCTCGGCTGGCTCGGAAAGGTCGGCCGGTAGAGCTTTGACGGCCACGTGGTGTGCGTCGGCGAGTTCGGTGGCCAGCTTCTCGAGACGCTCTCTCCGGCGTGCGACCAGGACTAGATCTGACCCCTCCGCGGCGAGGCGACGGGCGAAGGCTTCGCCGATGCCTGAAGACGCTCCGGTGACGAGGGCAGTCGCTCCTCGCAGCTGAGTCTGTGTCACTTGCCTGCTCCTTCTGTCGTGCGTTGAGCCGGTTTGCGAGAACGTCTGCTCCCGCAATGCTTGATACTCTAGATCATCGATACTATCGATTATCCAGCGGTATCGGCTAGGTCACGCGGTGGCGAGGAGGCTCGGATGGACCAATCAAAGGTTGCGCACGACGCTGTCGGTGTCCGCGGCGCGAACGTCGAGGACAGCCGATGAGCACGTACGGCACACGGGGCCTCGCGGGGCGAGCCGTCTGGCCGATCGGGCTCGGCTGCATGGGCATGAGCTTTGTGTACGGGAGCGCGGAGCGTAACGATGAGCGGTCAGTTCGCTTGATCAGAGACGCGCCCCTGCATGGCGTTCGCCACCTCGACACGGCCGACCTCTACGGGCCTTTCCTCAACGAGGAGCTGATCGGTCACGCGCTCTCGGGGCGGCGTGGTGACTATCTGATCGCGACGAAGTGTGGGCTTGTCATCGATCCTGCGCGCGGTGTTGTCCACGACGCTCGCCCCGAGCACATCGCCAGTGCGGTGCGCGCCAGCCTCGGAAGGCTTGGGACCGACCACGTCGATCTCCTATATCTACACCGCATCGACCCGGCGGTTCCGCTCGAGGAATCCTGGACTGCCATGACCCGCGCCGTCGAGGAAGGCCTCGTCACGCATATCGGGCTCTCCGAGGTGGGCGTTGAGGAGCTCGCTCGCGCGCAGCAGATCCATCCGGTCGCCGCCGTGCAGAGCGAGCTCTCGCTGTTCTCGCGCGAGCCGTTGACCGATGGCGTCCTCGCGTGGTGCGCGGCCAACGAAGCCGCGTTCGTCGCGTACTCCCCGCTCGGCCGCGGGTTCCTGACCGGGTGTTACCGATCTCAGGCCGATCTCGAAGAGGACGACTGGCGTCGTCAGCTTCCCCGCTGGCAGACCGATGCCATCGCCCACAACGGACGCCTTCTCTCGTGCGTCCGCTCCGTCGCGGCGAAGCACGGTGCGAGCCTCGGTCAGGTCGCGCTTGCATGGGTGCTCGCACAGGGCGTGCACGTCCACGCTATCCCCGGAAGCCGCCGCAGCGAGCGGCTGGTGGAGAACGCCGCGGCCGCTTCTCTGCACCTGACGTCCGCGGACCTCGCCGAGTTGGACGCCCTGGGAGCGCCCGCGGGCGCTCGACGCTGAATACCCGAAACGAGGAGGCACGCGCATGACCAGAGTGGACGTCAAGATCCCCAGCGCCGGCGAGGTCCTGGCTGGCTGGTTCTACGAGGCCGACACTGCACCCGGCGAGGAGCAACGGCCGCTCATCGTCATGGCACACGGGCTTGGCGCAATCAAGGAGATGTACCTCCCGCCGGTCGCCCAGAAGTTCTTCGAGGCCGGCTTCGCGGTACTCGTATTTGACTTCCGCTGCTATGGCGGGAGCACAGGTGAGCCACGAGAGCAGGCGTTCCCTGCCGAGCAGCTCGAGGACTTCCGCAACGCGATCTCGTTTGGCGTTCGCAGGCCGGGGGTGAATCCCGATTGCGTCGGCGTCTGGGGAACTTCAGGCAGCGGTGGCCTCGTGCTCGAAGTCGCCGCGTACGACCCGCGGGTAAAGGCCGTCGTATCCCAGACCCCCTTGATCGACTTCTACGAGGCGGCGCTGCGAGCCGTCGGCCCCGAGGGGGTTTCGGGCTTCCTCGCCGTGCTCCAAGCGGACCGTGATCGCCGCTATGAGGACCCAACGCCTGCCTATATCCCGTTCGCGGCACCCACAGGCGAGGCGGCCTTCCAGTCGAACTCTCTCACTCACGAGTGGGTCAGCCACGCGCAGCAGACCGTGGCTCCCTCGTTCCAGAACCGGATCACCATGGAGTCGATCGAGCGGCTGCTGGAATGGGCGCCCGGGAGCGCCGCGTCGCGCATCGCCCCAGCGGCGCTCATGTTCGTCGTTGCGACCCGCGACGGGACGACTCACCCCGACCTGATCGAAGCGGCGTTTGAACGGGCGGCCGACCCGAAGGAGATCGTCCGCGTCGAGTCAAACCACTACGAGATCTACACCGGGGCAGCTCAAGCCGAAGCGACCGAGCACGCGACCCGCTGGTTCATTGAGCAGCTCGCTCGGCCTGCGAGCGCCTGACCGCCCGCTGAACTCACAGCCGACGCTAAGCTCGCCGAAATGGGCACGACGACCGAGCCAACAGCGCCCCGAACCGGACCACCGGGGCTGGCCGACTGGCCCGCCTTCCTCTACTACAAGTCGGGCTGGGTGATGCTCGAGCTGGGAGAAGAGGCCCTACAAACAGTGGGCCTGCGGTTCCGGCACTACATGGTGCTGACGATGTTGCAGGCGGGACAGGAGCTCTCCCAGCAGGACATGGCCGAGGCGATGAGCCTCGACGCGACGTTGATGGTGGGCCTGATCGACGACCTCGAGCAGTGGGGCTTCGTCGAGCGCCGACGCAACCCGGAGGATCGGCGACGCTACGTCGTCCTCCTGACGCGCAAGGGCAGGGCCAAGTGGAAAGAGGCGAAGGCGATCATCGACCGCGAGGAGGACGCCTTCTTCGCACCTCTCAGCCCCGAACAGCGTGCGCTGCTCGGCGACATCGCCTCGCGCCTAATGGCCCCTCACTGGTCCTCGCGAGCCCCCTGCAAGGACTGAGCCCAGCCGGCGCCCAGCGCCGGGCTCCCCCTCGGCGTGGGGATTCAACAGCTTTGTGAACGCTCGACGCGTCGGGGGTGGACCCGTCGCGTAATCTGCAAGGACGCTGCCCTGCATTGACGCCCGCCAGTGCGGCTTGACGCTCATCGCCTATGGCTCACCTAGCACCGATGTGTGCCCACGCGACGCCAGATCACGTGCGGTTCGCCAGCAGTCACCTCCTTGCCGTACTCGAACGTGGCGCGCCCGTTCGATACGAACGTGATCTCCCGGACGCCGGCTGCCCCCGAAACTCGCGATCGAAGCAAGCGAGCCGCTCGAAGGTCGGCGCCTACGCGCGGAACGGCCGGTAGGTCGTCTTCGCTGGCCGCGACGCGCTGAAGATGTGCGGCGCAACCGGGCGGTCGGACCCGACCGCCACAGAGCCACGCTCAACGATGCGCGGGTCGACTGGGTGCGCCCTCTACGCCGCGGAGGCCGCCACTCCTACAGCCGACCGGCGAGGCGCATCGCACGCGGCATCCGGCGCGCGAGTGTGACGGCAACGCGGTCGGAGCGCCGCATGTACTGTTTCGCCCCGTCGAGCTGCGTCTGCGGCGTGCGCTCGACGTCGAGGGCGTAGACGCGCCACGCACCGGGGACGCCCTTGAGCTCGTGCTCGCCCCGGTCTGAGAACCGCATGTCCGAGCCCACTACGAGCTCCTTGACGGTGGAGGACACGATGACCTCGCCCGGTTCTGCGAGAGCGCCGACGCGAGCGCCGATGTGGACGGCGAGCCCGCCGAGATCCTCGCCGATTGCCTCGCACTCGCCGGTGTGAATGCCGCTGCGCAGCTGGATGCCGAGCTCTGCGACGCCCTCGTTCAGCGCCTCGGCGCAACGCATGGCCATCGCCGGTCCGTCAAACGCCGACAGCGCCCCGTCGCCTACGTGCTTGACGACGCGCCCACCGTGCTCTGAGACGACACGATCCAACAGCGCGTCGTGGCGCTCGAGCACGTCGCGCCAGGCGCGGTCACCGAGCTCGGCCGCACGGGACGTCGAGGCGACGATGTCGGTGAACAGGACGCTCGCAAGCACCCGGCCGGGCTCGGTTCGATGGATCGCGCCGGTGACGAACCGCTCGATCTCGTCCACGGGCTTGTCGAAGTCCCCCAGCCAGAATCCATGGTCATTGCTCGTGTAGCTGACGAAGCGGGCCCCTGGGATGCCTTCCGCCAACCGTCGACCCGCCTCGAGCGGGACGATCCGGTCGCCGTCTACGTGCAACACGAGTGTGGGCACGCGTACCGACGGGAGCACGTCGCGGATGTCGATCTGCATCCAGGTTTCGATCAGCGCCCGTGCCATGCGTGGGCTTGCCGCCGCCCGCGCGAAGATCCCGGACGCGCGCCTCTGCGACTCAGTCAGAGTGACGCTCGGTACGAGAACCGCCATGAACCTTGTCGCGTCGTCCCAGTGCTCGGTCGCCTCGAGCAGCGCATGGAGCTCCGCACGCTGCAGCGTGTCTGGCGAAAAGTCCTCGGGCGCAGCGGTCGGCCACACCGCGAACGTCCCGTACAGGATCAGCGAGGCAATCCTCTCGGGGCGCATCGCGGCCATCAATACCGACGTAGGACCACCCTCGGATATGCCGAACAGCGCGGCCCGCTCTGAGCCCGCGGCATCGAGAACGGCCTCCATGTCGGCGACACGCTCCTCCAGCGTGGGCAGTTGCGGAATCGGGTCCGACAGGCCTGTCCCGGGCTTGTCGTAGACGATCAGCCGCGCGAACGAGGCCAGGCGCGCGAGGAAACGCGACATCCTGGGGGCCGTCCACTGCAGATCCAGGTGCGAGGCGAAGCCGGGAGACAGGAGAAGGTCTACCGGACCGTCACCGACCACCTGATAGGCGATCGAGATTCCATCTCGCTCCACATACTGTGTTCGCGGCGGCTGCACTTGCTAGAGCAAGTCTACGCCGCCGATCCCGCCAGCTACCCGCCGGTGTGTGCGCTTGCGGTGATGATCCAGGTGGAGGCGGGCGCGCGCACCTCTGCCTCGGCGGCGAACTCGGCGAGGCCTTCGCGCAGGGCAACATCGACCTGCCCATGCAGGTGGGCGGCGCGATCGCCGGCCAAGCGTAGAATCTCGCCGGCGGGACCCAGCGCCATGACCAGTTCGCGGGCTTCCTCGAGATCCTTGCCGATCACGATGGGGATGTCGCAGCGATGCAGAGCGATGTTGGTGAAGCCGGCGTGGGTGAGGATCTCACTCGTTGTGTCGGCGTCCGCCATCGAGAAGGGTCCGGGGCCGCAGGTCGGCTCGTCGTGCTCCTCGGGCCGAGCGACGATCTCCTCAACTATTGTCTGGGCGCGGTAGAGCCAGTCGTTGTCGATCCGCCGTCGCCACACGACCATCACGAGGCTTCCGCCGGGCACCAGCGCTGCGCGGACGTTGCGCAGAGCTGCGACCGGATTGGCGAAGAACATCGTCCCAAAGCGCGAGAAGGCCATGTCAAAACGCTCCTCTCCGCAGAGGGTCTCCTGGACGTCGGCGACGAGAAAGCGCGCGTTCGTGACGTTCGCTTCGCGGGCCTCGCGGACGGCGTCCTCGATGAACCGGGCAGCGGCATCCACGCCGACGGCCTCGCCGTCCGCGCCCACGATCCCGGCAATCCGCTGGGTGGTATCGCCGAAGCCGCAGCCCACGTCCAGGACCCGGGCCCCGGGCTTGGGCGGTTGCAGGCGCAGCGCCTGCTCGCCGTGCGCCCCGAGCCCCGTGGTGACAATCTCGCGGAAGCGCACAAAGCGCTCGTAGAGCGGCCCGTCCCATGCACGGATCGCCTCGTCGTTGGCGCCTATCTGCTGATCGGGTGTAGTTGTGTTCATAGCTCTCCTCCTCGGATGTGAAACGAAGCGGCCGCCGGGTCCTGGTCACAGCCTCGCATACCACGTCGGTGCTCTCGGCTCGCACGCAACACGCCCGGCCAGATCACAGAGCTCCGTCCACCGCCGGAGACCCCGCCAGATGGACCGTTTCGGCTTGCAGAAACGCCCGACTTGCAATGTCCTGTGGTAGGGCTAGTCTTTTGCGCCACAGTTGGATAGTTTCTGGATAGTGGACTCTATGTAGTACATGTCCGGATGGTGGGAGTGGGCCGAAAGAGGTCAACCCCGCTTGAACCTACGAAAGGATGTTCGAACCAACGGGAAGAAGTCGGAGACGCGCCTCGACTTAAGCGTCCAGACCCGTGAAGCTCTTGTATACGCGTGAGCGGGCGAATGCCTGCTAGTTGGGCCGAGTCCCATCGGGCGCCTGCCTCGAACTGACTTGAGTGTTCATGGATACTGGCGAAACAGACGACTAGGCGGGGAAGACATGACTGTTATGTACAAGACACGCACCGCTGCGCCGCGGCTGCGCCCGGGACCCGGGGGCTTGCCGCGAGGACAAGTCACTCAAATTCAACGCAGTCGCATGCTCGCCGCCGCGGTCGAGGCGGTCGAGGAGGTCGGCTACGCGCGCATGACTGTGGCCCAGGTCATCAGTCGTGCGCGGGTCTCACGTAAGACCTTCTACGACGTCTTCACCGATCGTGAGGACTGCTTCCTGGCGGCGTTCGAACAGGCGCTGGGTCAGGCCACGTCCATCGCGCAGGAAGCGTATGCGCAGGAGTCAAGTTGGCGTGACGGCGTTCGCGCCGCGTTGGCGAGAGTGCTGATGTTCATGGATGAAGAGCCGGGGCTGGCGAAGCTGTGCATCGTCGAGGCGCTCGGAGCCGGCGAGCGAGTGCTCGAACGTCGCGCGCAGGTGCTCGAGCAGTTGGCCGAGGTGATCGACCGTGGCCGCGCGGCGACGAACGCGACCCGCGAACCGCCGGAGGTCACTGCCGAAGGTGTCGTCGGCGCGATCTTCGCGGTGCTGCACACGCGCGTCCTCGAACAGGGTAAGGAACCGCTCACTGCGCTTCTGGGTTCGCTGATGAGCATGATCGTGCTCCCGTATCTCGGTGCGCGAGCCGCGGGCCGAGAGCTCAGCCGGCCTCCGCTGGAGGTCCCAAGCGACGCGCGTTCGCGCATGCCCGCCAGGCACAAGGATCCCCTCGAAGGCCTCAACATGCGGCTGACGTATCGGACAGTCCGGGTGCTGATGGTCATCGCCGAGCATCCCGGCGCAAGCAACCGCGAGATAGCCGAAGGGTCAGGCATCATCGACCAGGGGCAGATCTCAAAGCTCCTGAACCGTCTGGCTCGCCTGAAGCTCGTGGAGAACCTCGGCGAGGGGCAGGAAAAGGGAGCAGCCAACGCCTGGCATCTGACCACGCGCGGCGCACAGGTGGAGCGGGCCACCAGGCCACGCTGATCCTGCCGTCAGGCACGGCGGACTTGCCTTACAGGCCTGGCACAGCCTGGCTGATGGCTCACGATGCAGACGTGAGCTGAGCTCTCGGATCACGCCACCTTCCCGTCGGTGACGTCCCGGCGAGTGGCGTCGGTCGTATCAGGCAGTAGGTGCTTCGCTTCCTGCTGTGGCGGCTGCTGGGCGTGCTCGCGATCGTCGCGACGTTCGCGCTGGTCGCGTGGTTCCTGCACGGCGGGGCGGGGCGAGCGCTGCGCACGGGCGGGCGCGGCGAGCTGCACGCGACGGC
>Ga0187780_10000898_pt1 | contig 22187 bp, 19 predicted proteins | sample 1015_Q2_SP10_20__FD_132429 | JGI IMG/M metagenome (GOLD analysis project Ga0187780, IMG submission 132429) | Tropical peat soil microbial communities from peatlands in Department of Meta, Colombia - 1015_Q2_SP10_20_MG | ecosystem: Environmental > Terrestrial > Soil > Wetlands > Peat | place... | reverse complement strand
GTGCTGCGCACCGGGCGCATCATGGACAGCACCGTCGTGTGGACGATGTTCAACCGGGAGTTTCCAGACGTCGCGCGAGCCATCGCCGCGATGCACTGACCGGCCCATGCCCGCGGGCGTGCGGCGAGACCCGTGAAGCTGACGGACGAGGTCGCGCGCGCCTTCTATCTCGACCGGTTCCGCGACTATCTCGCGCTCGAGGCGGGGACGAGCCCGCACACGGTGTCCAACTACGCACGGGACGTCCGCCGCCTGGCGGAATACGCCTCGACCAAGGGCGCCAAGGCTCCGAATGAGATCACCGCGGCCCAGCTGCGCCAGTTCATCTACGCGTTGAAGGATCTCGGCCTCGCCCCGGCGACGATCCGGCGGCAAGTCTCGGGCGTCCGCACCTACTTCCGGTTTCTCGTCGGCGAGGCCCTCGCCACCCGGGATCCGAGCGAGCGGCTCGAATCCCCCAAGCGGTGGCGCACGCTCCCCGCGGTGCTCACCGCAGCCGAGGTCGAACGCCTCCTCTCCGCCCGCACCGCTGATGAGCGCCTCACGATCCGTGACCGCGCGATACTCGAATTCGGCTATGCCACCGGCGCCCGCGTCTCCGAGATCGTCGCTCTGAAGCTGCAGGACATCTCCTATCAGGAGGGGGTCGCCCGGATCTTGGGCAAGGGGAAGAAGGAGCGCCTCGTGCCCGTGGGTCGGCGGGCGCTCGGCGCGGTCGCTCTATACGCGAACGAAATCCGGCCCGCGCTGGACCGGGGCGCGGGGCGGGGGGTGGTCTTCCTGAACGCTCGGGGCACGCCGCTCTCGCGCGTCGGCGCTTGGGGCATCATCCGGCGAGCGGCCCGCGCAGCGGGCATCACGAAGCGCGTCACGCCGCACACCTTGCGCCACACGTTCGCCACCCACCTCCTCGAGGGCGGCGCCGATCTGCGCGCCGTGCAGGAAATGCTCGGGCACGCCGACCTGTCGACGACCCAGCTGTACACCCACGTCGATCGTGACTACCTGCGAGGGGTCCACCGCCGCTTTCACCCGCGCGGCTAACTTGAAACCGTGAGCGCACGCCGCACGTACCGAACGGTATCCCACCACCCGCGGAACGGATGACCGACAGTCTCCAGGCCCTGAGCGCGGCGCTCGCGGCCCGCTACGGGCTCGAGCGCGAGCTCGGCCGGGGAGGCACCGCGACCGTCTACCTGGCCGAGGACCGCCGCCACCAGCGCAAGGTGGCGATCAAGGTGCTGCGCGCCGAGCTCGCCGCCCAACTGGGCGCCGAGCGCTTTCTGCGCGAGATCGCGATCGCGGCACAGCTCACGCATCCCTACATCCTGCCGTTGATCGACTCAGGAGAAGCGGCCGGGGCGCTGTATTTCGTCATGCCCTATGTGTCCGGCGAGTCGCTGCGTCACCGGCTCACGCGCGAGCCTCGCCTGTCGGTGGAGGACGCGCTCCGCGCCACGCGCAACGTCGGCGCCGCACTCGACTATGCGCACCGCCAGGGATTCATTCACCGCGACATCAAGCCCGAGAACATTCTCCTCGCCGACGGGCACGCCCTCGTGGCCGACTTCGGCATCGCGCGGGCGATGAGCGCGGCGAGCGCGGACGCCGTCACGGAGCCCGGACTCGCGCTCGGCACGCCGGCCTACATGAGCCCCGAACAGGCGAGCGCAGAGCGGGAGCTCGACGCGCGCGCCGACCTGTACAGTCTGGCCTGCGTGCTCTTCGAGATGCTCACCGGAGAGCCCCCGTTCCACGGCCCGCACCCGCGGGCGATTCTCGCGCGCCACCTCGCCGAGCAACCGCGCCCGCTTCGGTCGCTGCGCCCGGACACACCGATTGCCGTTGAGCGGGCGGTGGGACGCGCGCTGTCGAAGAACCCGGTGGACCGGTTCGCGAACGTCGCGGCGTTCACAGAGGCGCTCGACGCCGCCACCGGCCCACAGGCGGCGTCCGCGGCCCTCGGCGTCAGCCGGTCCCTCGCGGTGCTCCCGTTCGTGAACCTGAGCCCGGACCCCGAGACCGACTACTTCAGCGACGGCGTCACGGACGAGTTGATCGACGCGCTCACCAAGGTGCGCGGGCTGCGCGTCGCGTCACGCACGTCGGTGTTCGCGCTCAAGGGGACCGCGCAGGACGTGCGGGCCATCGGGGCGTTGCTCGGCGTCTCCGCGGTGCTCGAAGGCTCGGTACGCAAAGCGGGAGACCGGCTCCGGATCTCCGCGCGCCTGACGGCAGCGGACGACGGGCGGCATCTCTGGTCGGAGCGCTATGACCGGCGCCTGGACGACGTCTTCGCCATTCAGGACGAGATCGCCCGCACGATCGTGAGCACGGTGCGCACGAATTTCCTGGCGGAAGTCGCCGAGCCGATCCCGCGACGCTACACGGAAAGCGTGACCGCGTACGGCCTCTATCTGCGGGGACGCTTCAGCTGGAACAAGCGGTCGGCGGAGGGGGTGCGCGACGCAATCCGGTTCTTCGAGCAGGCCATCGCGGCCGATCCGCGCTTCGCCCTCGCCTATTCCGGGTTGTCCGACGCCTACGCGCTTCAAGTCGACTACCGCGGCGTGCCTGTGGCGGAGGGGCTCACGCGAGCGCGCGCCTACGCGCGCCAGGCCCTCGCCCTCGACGACTCCCTCGCGGAAGCCCACACCTCCCTCGGCTGGGTGCTGTTCATCTACGACTGGGATTGGCCCGCGGGCACGCACGCGTTCCGCCGAGCCGTTGAGCTGAACCCGGGGTACGCGACGGCCCACCAATGGCACAGCTTCGCGCTCGCGGCGCTCGGCCACGTCGACCAGGCGCTCGAGGAAGGACACCGCTCGCTCGAGCTCGATCCCGCGTCGGTGTCGATTCGCCGTTCGCTCGGCTGGCTCTATTACTACGCCCGCCGCTACGACACGGCCGTGGAGCACCTGCGCCGCGCCATCGCGATGGACCCCACATCACAGGAGAACTATCGGCTGTTGGGAATGACGCTCACCCAGCAGGGGGACTACGATCAGGCCGAGCGGGCGCTCCGGGAAGCGGTCTCCATCCCCGAGGAGACGGCGTACGCGGCGGCGGGACTCGGATACCTCCTGGCCCGACGGGGTGAGCGGAGCGAATCCGAAATGATCCTCGCGGAGCTCCACGCGCGCGCGAGCACGGGGTACGTGTCGCCGGTCGCGTTCCAGATGGTGCACGTGGGGCTCGGCAACATCGACGAGGCGTTCATCTGGCTCGAGCGATCGTTCGCGGAGCGGCGTGGCTGGCTCGCGTATCTGAAGGTCGAGCCGATGCTTGATCCCCTGCGGTCCGACACTCGGTTCTACGAGCTCGTTCGCCGCATGCGGCTCTAGCCTCAGCGCAGAGACCCGCCGCTCAGCGTCAATAGGGGACTGTAGGGGCCCACCAACGTTCGAGTCCACCACGCCCCGGTGGCGCGGCGCTCCGCGGCGCTGGTGAAGTGGTAGTCGTAGAGCAACGCCCGGACGTAACGGGGTGGGTGCGTCGGAAATGGATTGGCCGCAAGCAGGTTCACGACCGGTTGGGAGTTCTCGAGCAGACGGCCAAGGAACGCCTGGAACCAGGGCGTCATCTCGAATGGGCTCAGGGCGGCGAACCACATCTGCCAGTCGAGGCGCGGCTGATGCGGCTCGACGAACATCGGCCGTCGCATCACGTCTCCCGGCTTGGCCCGGAATTCGTAGGTCCTCCAGGTGTGGAGGTCGTCGCTCCCTTCGATCACGATCTCCTGACGGGCCGTGGTCATCACGCGAAACAGCCCGTAGTTGTTGATGCTGCGAAACGGCGCCGCCCACGCCGTCGCGCGAACGAGCACGTCGGGAGGCCTCACTCCGGGCGACACATTCTCCCAAAAGGCGACCACGCTCACGAACAGAACCACCGCCGCCAGCATAGTCTCACCCCAGGCCCCCTGCCCGCCGGCCGCCGGGACCTCCATCAGCGCCGCGGGGAGCACGCGCGCCCAGAACGCGTCATCGAGCAGAAGGCACGCGAGCGCGATGGTCAGGACGTTGAAGAACGTGTAATTGCCCGTGCCAAGGATCCCCACCTGCATCAGCACGATGGCGGCGCACGAGGTCACCCGCAGCCGTCTCGGCCCAAAGATGAGAAACGGACAGACGAGCTCGATCAGCAACGTGGCGAGGACGGCGAAGCGTTTGCTCCACGCCGGAAGCTGGTTGGCGTACCAGGCGGCCCACGTCGGCAACGGTTGCGTGTAGAAGTGATAGTCGAACGCCGTGAGGTCCCGCCATGTGGGATCTGCCCACGTCAGCTTAACGAGCCCCGACTGAAATACGAGTCGAAAGAGGAGCCACCAGAGCAGCACGAGCACCGTCGTGGACACGCACCTGGTCCGCGCGAAGAAGACCGCCAGCAGCCCGGTCTCGAGCAGCAGCCCGTCCCACTGGAACTCGAGGAAGTCCTGCCCGACAACCACCAGTGAGAGGTAGAGAATCCACGAAACGACGAGATTGAGCGTAGGCGCGACGTCGCAGATGATGAGAGCCGCGCACAGCGCGCCCAGCCCGCAGGCGCCCTGTAGCGCCATGTCACTCGAGTTCAGCCAAAAGACCGTCGGAATGAGCCGGAAACGCTCGAAGCCCAACTGCACGCGCGCGGCATCCAAGTAGTCGTGCGCCGGGAGGATGCCGGCGCCGCCCATGAGGCCGCGCACCTGGACCCCCAGCGACACAAAGGCCACGAGATAGACGAGGCCCAGCGCCCGCAGGAATACCCAGCGAGTGACGGCATAGGTCGACCGCCCGTCCGGACCGTCGGTGATGGAGCGGCTCAACGCGGTGACGGCTCCGGGCAGGGCCATCGCGTGCGCGGTCAGCCGGCGCAGCATGGTCATGGAGCGTACAGAATACGGCCGGCAGCCGCCGCCCGCTGCCGTCGGCGTATTAGATTCCGGCCATGCTTTTCGTGCTCGACAACTACGACTCGTTCACCTACAACCTCGTCCAGTACCTCGGCGAGCTTGGCGCCGAGCCGGTTGTGTACCGCAACGACGCCCTCAGCGTCGAGGACGTGCTCGCATTGAAGCCGACAGCGGCCGTCCTGTCTCCCGGTCCCGGAACGCCCGCCGATGCTGGAATTCTCGTTCCGCTCGTGAAAGCCCTGGCGGGTCGGATCCCGACCCTGGGGGTGTGCCTCGGCCACCAGGCGATCGGGGAGGCGTTCGGCGGGCGCGTCGTTCGCGCCGGCCGCCTGATGCACGGGAAAACCTGTCCAATCGAGCACGAGGCCGACGAGCTGTTCGAGAGCCTGCCGAGCCCGCTCGTCGGAATGCGCTATCACTCGCTCGTGGTCGAGCCCGGGTCCCTCCCGGCGGACCTGATCGTCACCGCCTGGAGCGCGGACCGCCAACGAGGCCAGGAAATCATGGCCATGAAGCACGCCAAGTACCCTGTGTATGGGGTCCAATTTCATCCCGAGTCGATCGGGACCGAGCACGGTAAGCGACTGCTCGACAACTTCTTAGCCATCGCGAGGGCAGTGGTCTAGACGTCACGGCACGACTTTTGTATCTTCTCACGTGCCTGTCCTTGGTGTGATTCCCGCGCGGCTCGGTTCGAGCCGACTCCCACGCAAGCCACTGCTGCCCCTCGCAGGCGAGCCACTCATCTTGTGGGTCGTCAGACGCGTCGTTGAATCTCGGACGTGTGACCGCGTCGTTGTCGCGACCGACGCGGCGGAAGTCGTGACGACCGTGGAGCGAGCGGGCTTCGAAGCTGTCCTCACCTCCCAGGCACCTAGGTCTGGCACGGAGCGCGTTGCAGAAGTTATTGCCAATAAAGAGTTTAATGCTTACGACCTCATCCTAAATGTACAAGGAGACGAGCCCCTCGTCACCACGGACGCGCTGAAGGGAGCGCTCGGCTGCGTCAGCGATGGCGACCCGATCGGGACTGCCGCCGGAACGCTCGACGCACGGCTCGCAGCGGATCCCCACCGCGTCAAAGTGGTTGTGAGCCCAACGGGACGGGCGGTGTATTTCTCGCGGGCCCCGATCCCCTTCGATCGGGACGGCCGGGATGAGGTGACCTACTACCAGCACGTGGGCGTATACGCGTACACGCGCGCCGCGCTCGAGCGCTGGGTGGCGCTGCCGCCCGTGCCCGAGGAGCGCTGGGAGCAGCTCGAGCAGCTGCGACCGCTGTTGCACGGCCTCCAGATCGGCGTGGCCCGCCTCGGCAGCCCTCCGGCGCCCGGCGTGGACACCCCAGACGACCTGCGGTTCGTCGAAGCCGTACTGACCCGAAAACTGAAAGAGGTGAGTCCGTGAGTTCGACGAAGTACATCTTCGTGACGGGAGGCGTGGTCTCCTCCCTGGGCAAGGGCATCGCCGCGGCGTCCCTGGGCCGCCTCCTCGTCGAACGCGGCCTCAAGGTCACCATCCAGAAGTTCGATCCCTACATCAACGTCGACCCGGGAACGATGTCCCCGTTCCAGCACGGCGAGGTGTACGTGACTGACGACGGCGCCGAGACCGACCTCGATCTCGGTCACTACGAGCGGTTCATCGACCGGTCGTTGTCGCAGATGAACAACGTGACGACGGGACGGATCTACCTCTCGGTCATCACCAAAGAGCGGCGCGGCGAGTTCCTCGGCTCCACGGTGCAGGTCATTCCGCACATCACTGACGAGATCAAAGCCGCCATTCGGCGGCTCGCTCCCGAGCATGACGTCGTGATCACCGAGATCGGCGGCACCGTGGGCGACATCGAGTCGCTGCCGTTCCTCGAGGCGATCCGCCAGTTCCGGCAGGAAGTCGGCCGGGACAATACGGTGTTCATCCACCTCACCCTCGTCCCCTACATCGCCGCCACCGCCGAGCTGAAGACCAAGCCCACGCAACATTCCGTGCGCGAGCTCATGGAGATCGGAATCCAGCCCGACTTCCTGATCTGTCGCACGGAGCGTCCCCTGTCCGAGGACATCAAGCACAAGATCGCGCTCTTCTGCAACGTGGACTTCGGCTGCGTGGTCGAGAGTCCCGACGTCCGCTCGATCTACGAGATCCCCCTCAAGCTGCACGAGCAGGGCCTCGACAAGGAGGTCTGCCAGCGCCTCCACCTCGAGACCAAGGAGCCCGATCTGCGCGCCTGGGCGGTGATGGTGGACAAGATTCTGGGCGCCAAGGAGCGCGTCAGGATCGGCGTGGTGGGGAAGTACACGGAGCTCGCCGACAGCTACAAGAGCATTCACGAAGCGTTGGTGCACGGCGGCATCGCTAATGAGTGCGGCGTGGACGTGAACTGGATCGCCTCCGATCGCTTCACGAGCCAGGAGGAGGCGGGTGAGCTGCTCGCGTCCTACGACGGGTTGCTCGTCCCCGGCGGGTTCGGCGTGCGCGGCATCGACGGCATGGTCGAAGCGATCCGATGGGCGCGCGAGCACAAGCTCCCGTTCCTCGGCATCTGCCTCGGCCTGCAGACGGCGATCATCGAGTTCGGGCGCAATGTCTGCAAGATCCCCAATACCAACTCGAGCGAGTTCGAGCCCGAGTGCGAGAATCCCGTCATCTCCCTCATGCGCTCGCAGGAAGGCATTCAGGAGATGGGCGGCACCATGCGGTTGGGCGCCTACCCCTGCAAGCTGCGCCCGGGCTCCCGGGTCGCGCAGGTCTACGGCGTCCAGGAGGTCAGTGAGCGTCACCGGCATCGCTACGAGGTGTCGAACGCCTACCGCGACGTGCTCGCGGAGTACGGGATGCGCTGCTCGGGCCTCTCGCCCGATGGCTCGCTCGTCGAGATGATCGAGCTGCCCGACCACCCCTGGTTCGTCGGCTGCCAGTTCCATCCCGAGCTTAAGTCCCGTCCGATGCGCCCCCATCCGCTCTTCGCGGGCTTCGTCGGCGCCGCGCGGCAGCGGCACCGCTCCGCTGGAGCCACGGGGGCGGGCGCGGGGGGGGTGGGGGGAGCACGCACCAATACGTCGTCGGAGCTCGCGGGTCGCCGCGACTGAGCATGTCCGCGCATTTCAGCAGCACGCCGTTCCTCATCGCCGGCCCCTGCGTTCTTGAATCGGACACGCTGAACTTGCGCGTGGCCGAGGCGCTCGCGGACCTCGGCGCGAAGTTCAGCATCCACGTCATCTTCAAAGCCTCGTTCGACAAGGCGAACCGCTCCCGCCTGCGCGCCGCGCGTGGGCCGGGGCTCGAGCGCGGACTCACCGCTCTCGAGCAGGTGCGTCGCGAGACGGGACTGCCGCTGCTCACGGATGTGCACGAGCCGGGACAGGTGGCCGCGGCCGCTCAGGTCGCAGACGTCCTGCAGGTCCCCGCGTTCCTCTCACGACAAACGGACCTGTTGACCGCCGTCGGCAAGGCCGGTCGCGCCGTCAACGTGAAGAAGGGGCAGTGGATGGCGCCGGAGGCCCTGGCGGGCGCAGTGGAAAAACTGCGCAGCGGCCACCCTCCGGAAATCGCCGTCACCGAGCGGGGGACGTTCTTCGGCTACGGGGACCTGGTCGTGGACATGCGGAGCTTCGTTCGCCTGCGGACGGCGTGCGGGGTGCCGGTGGTATACGACGCCACGCATTCGGTTCAGCAACCGGGGCGCGGCGCCGACGGCGCGAGCGGCGGCCTGCGTGAATTCATTCCACCGCTCCTCTACGCCGCGGCTGCCGCCGGAGCGGACGGGTTCTTCGTCGAGACGCATCCCGATCCGGACCGGGCGCCGAGCGACGGGCCGAACATGATCCCCCTGGACCAGCTGCCGGGCCTCGTGAGCGTCGCGCTGGACGTGTGGCATCGCGCGCGGGAGGCCGTGCGTGCTTGATGCCGGCCTGGCACGGCGGATCCGGCTCGTCGGCCTGGACGTCGATGGCGTCCTCACCGACGGCGGGATCTATCTCGGAACGGCCGCGGGCTCCCCGGTCGAGCTGAAGCGCTTTCATATCCTCGACGGGGTCGGCGTGCGCCTCCTGCGGGCGGCGGGTCTGCACGTCGTCGTCGTCACCGGTCGTCCCTCGGAGGCGTCCGAGCTGCGCGCGAAGGAAATGGGGGTCGACGAGCTGCTGCAGGTCCCGCCCGACCAGAAGCTGTCCGCGCTCGAGGGCGCACTGGAGCGTCGCGGGCTCACGCTCAACGAGTGCGCGTATGTGGGAGACGACCTGGCCGACCTGCAAATCCTCCGGTCTGTCGCGCTCCCGATCGCGGTGGCCAACGCCGCCCCGGAGATCAAGGCGGCAGCGCGCATCGTCACGCCGTTGAGCGGTGGCCAGGGGGCCGTGCGCCTCGTGGCCGAAATGCTGCTGCAGGCCCGCGGAGAGTGGCGCGGCCTGATCGAGCAGATCTACGAGGTGCGGGATGTCGCGGATCGAGCCCAGCGATCTCGTTGAGCGGGGCCGCCGCGTCCTGGGGCTCGAAGCGCGGGCGATCGAACGCGTCGCGGAGCGCCTCGGGCCCACCTTCGCCGCGGCCGTCCGGCTCCTCGCCGCGGCCAAGGGCCGCGTGATCGTCTCGGGGCTCGGCAAGTCCGGCCTGATCGCGCGCAAGATCGCCGCCACGCTTACCTCCACCGGCTCGCCCGCGAGCTTCCTCCATCCCGTCGACTCCGTACACGGTGATTTGGGTCTCGTGGGACGAGACGACGTGGCGGTACTTCTTTCGAAGAGCGGAGAGTCGGAAGAGCTGCTGGCCCTCGTCGCGGCGCTGAAGCGGCTCGGCGTCCCGATCATCGCCATGACTGGCGACCCTGCGTCACCCCTTGCCCGGCACGCGGACGTCGTCCTCGACGCGGGCGTGACCGAAGAGGCATGCGCGGAGACGCTGGCGCCAACCACGAGTACGACGGCCGCGCTCGCGCTCGGCGACGCCCTGGCCGTCACGCTGCTCGAGGTGAAAGGATTTCGACGCGAGCAGTTCGCCGAGCTCCATCCGGGGGGCGCGCTCGGGCGCCGGCTCCTGCTCCGGGTCCGGGACGTCATGCTCACCGATGACTTGCCGACGCTCGGGGCCGAGCGACCGATGCGCGAGTGCGTCGTCCTGCTGGCCAAACGGCGCGGCACCGTCGCGATCGTCGACGGGGCGGGGGCCCTGGAGGGAGTCGTGACCGCCGGCGACCTCACGCGCTTGATGGAGCGGAACGATCGCTTCCTCGACGTGCCGGTGAGCGACGTGATGACCCGCACGCCCAAGACGGCGCGCCCGGACGAGCTCGCCGCCGCCGCCGTGCGGGTCATGGAGCAGGCCGGCATCATGGCCCTCCCGGTGCTCGACGGCGGCGCCCGCGTCGTCGGGATCGTGCATCTGCACGATCTGCTCAAAGCGGGCGCGGCGTGAGGGCCGCGCTGTGGACGCTCGTGGCCGCGATCGTGATGCTCGGATGCGAAGGCGGCAGCCGCCCGACGGCGACCATCAGTCCCGCCGACACCGCCGACCAGGTGCTCTTCGGCATGTCCCACTACGTCACGCAGGACGGCGTCCAGCGCGCCCGCGTGCGCGCGGACACGGCCTACTTCTATTCCGCCGCTCAAAGCGCGGCGCTCCGGGCGGTGCACATCACCTTCTACAACGCGCTCGGCGCCGAAACGTCGACTCTCACGGCGCGGGAAGGGACGTATCTCTGGCGCACCGGGGACATGGAGGCGCACGGCAACGTCGTCGTAGTCACGACCGATGGGCGGACCCTGCGAACCGACGCGCTGCATTACGCGGAGGCGAAGAACGAGGTGAACGCGGACGGGCCCTTCGTCTTCGACGGACCCAACCGCCACATCGAGGGAGAGGGGTTCGTCTCCGACCCCGACTTCAAGAACGTCGCCGCGAAGCACCCCAAGGGGACGGGCGGCAAGTTCACGCTCCCGAACCAATGATGGCCGCCATGCTCACGCTCGCGCTGTTCCAGCAGGCCGCCTCGCCTCCACCCGTCGCGCCGACGCCGCCGGACAGCGTGGGCCGTCCCTGCCAGGTCGCGATCGATACGGTGGGCCACTACGGCCGCCAGGTCGAGGTGCGGCCCGGTGAGACGAACCTGTTCGCGGGCGGCGGCGTTCGTGGGCATTGCCAGGGGACCACGAGCACCCTCGCGGCCGACAGTGTCGCCTGGTACGCCGGCGTCGGGCGCTTCGACATGCTCGGCGGCGTACAGATCCGGGACTCGACGATCGCGCTCGATGCGCAGACCGCGTACTACTTCCTGCGCCAGGAACGGCTCGAGGCGCACAAGGACGTCGTCGCGACCAACCGCGTCACGGGAACGGTGCTCCGCGGGCCGAATCTCACCTATTACCGGGTGGCGCGCGGCGTGCGGGACACGGCCGAGATGTATGCGACCACCCGCCCGGTGATCGACTACCGCGCCACGGGCGATACCGGCGAGCCCTACGTCATCGTGGCCGATCGCGTGCGCTTCAAGGGCAACGATCGGATGTGGGGCGCCGGGAGCGTGACCATCGACCGGAGCGACTTCGCGGCGCGCGGCGACTCGATGCTGCTCGACGAAGCCGCGGGGATCGCGGTGCTGGTCGGCCATCCGGAGGTGGATGGGAAAGGCCCGCGCAGCTACCGGCTGGTGGGGACCCGCATCGAGTTCGCGCTGCAGGGGCACGACGTGCGCCGCATCAAGGCGCTCGGGGCCGCGCAGGCGAGCAGCGCCGATTGGCGGCTCACGGCCGACACGATCCACATGGCCGTCGAGCGACAGCGTCTCCAGCAGGTGTTCGCCTGGGGGGATTCGACGCGCCCCAAAGCCGTCTCGAGCCTGCGGACCATTCAGGCCGATTCGCTGGCCCTCGACCTCCCCGACGAGGTGCTGACCACGACGCGCGCATTCCGGCATGCGCGCTCGGTGTCGCGCCGCGACACGACCGCGAAAGCGGATCAGGATTGGATGACGGGGGACACCATCGTGGCACGCTGGCGCCCGGTGTCCGACTCGACCGGCCGGCAGGTGTCCAAGCTCGACCGCCTCGTGGCTCGCGGCACGGCGCGCGCCTTCACGCACCTGCGCGACGAGAAGGATTCGACCGGCGCGTCGTCGATCAACTATTCGCGTGGCGACGTGATCGACGTTCTCCTGCTCGGCGACAAGATCGACACGGTGGTCGTCACCGGCCGCGCGGACGGACTGCAGCTCCAACCGGGACCGAAGGTCGACTCGACGAAGACCGACTCCACCAAGCACGCCGATTCGACCAAAGTCGCACCGGCCCACAAGGCGCCGAAGCGCGCGGCGAGAACTCCGTGACCGCGACGTCTCCCCGCGACCTGGGCGACCTGCTCGCCACGCGCGATTCGTCACTCGCCCTCGTCCTCGCGGCCCTCGCGCGATGCGCCGACGAGCAGGGATGCGCGCGGTTTGGGGACCTCGCGATCGCCTACCGCGAAGAGTTCCTCAAGCTGCGCGTGCACGTCAAGGGCGGCAGCGCTCCTGAGTCGGGGGCCAGTCTCTCCGTCGACGACGCGCGCACGCACCTCGGCAACTCGGTGCTCCCGCGTCTCGCCGTGTTGAAACTCGTGACCTTCCCGACCGGCGCGCTGGGGACCGAGGCGCCCGTCGCCTTCCCCGCGGAGATCTGGACCGACGTCGCGGTCGACCGCGAGGCCGCCGCCCACCGCTTTATCGAGGTCGCCGAGCGCGCCGTCGCACAGGCCGCGGCGTCGAGCGAGGAGCGGCGGGTGCGGGGGGGCAGTCTCCTCGAGGCCAGCCATGTCGTGAAGGTCTACAAGGGCCGGCGCGTCGTGAACGACGTCACGATCACGGTCGAGCAAGGTGAGATCGTCGGACTGCTGGGCCCGAACGGGGCCGGCAAGACGACGACCTTCTACATGATCACGGGTCTGATTCGCGCCGACGCCGGGCGCGTGACGCTCGACGGCCAGGATATCACGACGGAGCCGATGTATCGGCGCGCGCGCATGGGCGTGGGCTATCTCGCGCAGGAGCCGTCGGTGTTCCGCAAGCTCAGCGTGGAAGACAACGTGCTCGCGATCCTCGAAACGCTCCCGCTGAGCGAGGAGCAGCGTGCCGCGCGGCTCGAGCAAGTCCTCGACGAGCTCGGTATCAAGCACCTGCGGCGCCAAAAGGCGTTTCAGCTCTCGGGCGGCGAGCGGCGCCGGCTCGAGATCACGCGCGCGCTCGTCACCGATCCCAAGTTCATGCTCCTCGACGAGCCCTTCGCCGGCGTCGACCCGATCGCCGTGCACGACATTCAGACCATCGTCGCCGGCCTGCGTCATCGCGGGATCGGCGTCCTGATCACCGACCACAGCGTCGAGCAAACGTTGGACATCGTCGACCGCGCTTACATCATGTTCGAAGGCCAGGTGCAGGTCTCGGGCACCGTACGAGACCTCGTCTTCAACGATCGCGTGGCGGACCTCTACCTGGGCCCGACTCTCACGGCGCGGCTTCGCGCCCGGCTCACCCAGGCGGCATGAAACAGGGCCTGCAGCAGCACACGGCGCTCCGCCAGGAGCTGCGGATCAATCCTCGCCTCTACCAGGCGATGGACCTGCTGTACATGCCGCTCCTCGACCTGCAGCAGCACCTGAAGCAGGAGCTCCTCGGCAATCCGTTCCTCGAGCTCGTCGAGCCGGAAGAAGACCCCGAGGCGCCCCCGCAGGAGCAGAAGGAGGCCGAGCCGGAAAAGGCGGGCGACGACGAGCCGAACTGGGAGGACATTCTGCTCGACGACCGGAGCGACATGGGCACCGCTCCTCGGGACCTGTCGGGCGGCGTCGAGTACGTGGAGCCGACGCCCGTCGAGTCGAAAGACCTGATCGACTACCTGCGTGATCAGGTGCGGATGCTCGACCTGAATCCGCGCCAGCAGCTGCTCGCCGAGGAGTTTCTGGGCAACATCGCCGAAGACGGCTACCTCGGCGCGACGCTCGAGGAGATCGTCAAAGGCGCGAACCAGCTGCTCGAGGAGCACGCCGTCGAAGCCGACGGGGAAGGGGACGGCGACGGCGAGCTGCCGCCGTCCGTGGCCCTGTATACGCTCGCGGACGCCGAAGAGATGCTGCGCACGATCCAGACGCTCGACCCGCCCGGCGTCGGCGCGCGGGACCTACGCGAGTGTCTGTTACTGCAGCTCTACGACCAGAAGAAGACAGATACGCTTGCCTTCCGCCTCGTGTCCGAAGCGTGGGAGGACCTGAAGGGCCATCGCTGGAGCGAGCTCGGCAAGCGCTTCGGGCTCGACCCGTCCGAGGTGCAGCGCGTCGCCGACGACCTGGCGAAGCTCGATCCCAAACCCGGGCTGCAGCACTCCGCCGCGTCGGAGGGGTACATCACGCCCGACCTGGTCGTCGAGAAGATCGACGACCGCTATCACGTCTTCCTGAACGACACCGGCCTCCCGCGGCTCCGCATCTCGAAGGTTTATCAGGACATCGCCCGCGACAAGAAGCGGTTCGACGGCGAGAACAAGGAGTTCATCAACCAGCGGCTGAACAGCGCGCACTGGATGATCCAGGCGATCGAGCAGCGCCGCCAGACGATGCTCAAGGTGATGAACTTCATCGTCGACCGGCAGCGCGAGTTCTTCGAGAAGGGCGTCGAGTACCTGAAGCCCCTGACCCTGCGCGAGGTCGCCGACGTGATCAACATGCACGAGAGCACTGTGAGTCGCGTGACGAACGAGAAGTACGTGCAGACGCCGCGCGGCCTGCTGCCGCTCAAGTTCTTCTTCTCGAGCGGTCTCTCGACGACGACGGGGGAGGAGGCGAGCGCGCGCGCCATCAAGGCCCAGATCGAGAAGCTGATTGGTGACGAGGACGTCAAGACGCCGCTCACGGACCAGCAAATCGTCGATCTGTTCGACCAGAAGGGGGTCAAGATCGCGCGACGCACGGTCGCCAAGTACCGCGACCAGCTGGGTATTCTCCCCGCGCGGATGCGCAAACGCCTATGAGCCTCGCAACGAGCACCAGCGTGCCCGAGGTCAGCGTCCTCGTCCCGGCCGCGGACGAGGCGGAGAACCTGCCCGAGTTCCTGCGGCAGGCCCGGGCGGCCTTGCAACCGTTGCCCTATGCGTGCGAAGTGATCGTCGTGGACGACGGCAGCGTCGATCATACGCCGGAGGTGCTGCGAACGCTGGCCGCCGAGCACCCGTTCCTGCGCGTCGTCACGCATCGCAGCCGGCGGGGGATCGCCGACGCGCTCAAGTCCGGCGCCGACGTCGCCCGCGGCCGCGTGCTCGTCTTCTATCCGGCCGATCTCCAATATCTGCCGAGCGACATTCCCGGACTCGTGGCGCCGATCCTCGCCGGCGAGGCGGACATCGTCACCGGGACCAAGCAGGGTCACTACGAGAAGCGCTTCGTGTCGTGGGTGTACAACGGGCTCTGCCGCCTGCTGTTCGGCGTCCGGGTCACGGACCTGAACTCCGTGAAGGCGTATCGCCGCGAGGTGATGGCCGCGATCCCGACGCGGCCGGACTGGCACCGGTTCATGGTCGTGATCGCGGCCGCGGACGGATTCCGGCTCGTCGAGCGCCCGGTGCCGCTGCACCCCCGGCGCGCGGGAAAGTCGAAGTTCGGTCTCACGCGCATTCCGGTCGGCGTGCTCGACCTGCTGTCCGTCTGGTTCCAGCTGAAGTTCGGCCGCAAGCCGATGCGCTTCTTCGGCGTGTCGGGAGCGCTGCTGATTCTGCTGGGGTTCCTGGTCGGCGTGTACGCGGTGATCGAGCGCTACGTCCTGCAGCACGGCAACCGCGCCTTCCTGTACCTCGTGCTCCTGCTCGTGATCGCCGGCATCGCGTTGTTCGGCTTCGGGTTCGTGGGCGAGCTCGTGGCCGGCATTCGCGACGAGCTTCGGGCGCTGGAGCGTGACGTCGCCGACCTGCGCGGGGATCGCCCATCCCAACGGTGACGACGGGGCAGGTCCGCTCCTGGTACAACGAGCGATACGCGGCGCACGGGGTCGACAGCATGCGGCCCGCCGCGGCCTATCCCGCCTTCCTCGACCTGCTCGACGCGCGGCCCGGCGCCCGGCTCCTCGACGTCAGCTGCGGCGCCGGGCTCCTGCTGCGCGCCGCACGCGATCGCGGGGTCCTGGCGAACGGTGTGGACCTGTCCGACGCCGCGGTGCGGCTCGCACACGAGGTCGCGCCCGACGCGGGCGTCGCCGTCGGAACCGGGGAAGACCTGTGCTTCCGCGACGCCGCCTTCGACTATGTCACGTGCCTCGGCTCGCTCGAGCACTTTCTCGATGTGGGACGCGGGTTACGCGAGATGCAGCGGGTCGCAACGCCTGATGCGCGCTTCTGCATCATGGTCCCGAACCGGGAGTTCGCCGGGTGGTGGCTGCGAGGGCAGAAGGGGACGGCGCAGCAAGACATCAACGAGCGCCTGCTGTCACTCGGCGAATGGCGTCGGGTATTCGCGCAGGAAGGGCTCGACGTGCTCACGGTCTCACCCGACCGCTGGCACGCGATCAAGTGGCGCTTCGCGAGCCGGCGGACGGTGTGGAGCGCATTGCGCGGGTGGCTGCTCGAAACGGCGTGGCGGCTACTGCCGCTGGCCTGGGAATACCAGTTCATCTTCGTCCTGGCGCGGCGAGCGCCGCCGCGTAGCACGCCTCCCACTGACGCACGATCGCGGGCCAGCTGAATCGCTCGCCCGTATCCCGCCGGCCCGCCTCGCCAAGACGAGCCCCGAGCCCCGGGTCTCGCGCCAGCCGCTCGATCGCCGCGGCGAGCGCCGAGGCGTCGCCCGGTGGAACGAGGAGCCCGGTCTTCTCGTGCTGCACGATATCGGTGATACCGCCGAGGCTGCTGCCGATCACGGGCACGCCGTAGCTCATCGCCTCGAGCAGCACGACGCCAAGGCCTTCGGTGTCCCCGTGCGAATCCAGCACCGACGGAAGGACGAAGACGCTGGCGGACGCATACGCGCGTCGCAGGTCGGCATCGGGCACGCGTCCGCGAAACTGCACGCGGTCCCCCAGCCCGTCCCGGCGGACCTGAGCCTCGAGCGCCTGCCGCTCCGGGCCGTCCCCGATGATGACGACACGCGCGCGGCGCTCCCGGGGGAGCTGGCGAGCGGCGTCGATCAAGTAGCGAACCCCTTTGCGCTCGACCAGACGGCCGACGAACAGGATCTCGAAGTGTCCGCCCGGCGCCACCGAGCGCTGCACGTTCGCGTCGGGCGCGAAGCCGACCGCGTACGGGATGACGCGCGTCGGCACGCTCGAGAGCTCGGCGATCTCGCGGGCGGTGTACGACGAGATGGCGACCACCTGATCCGAGGTATCGAGCGCCCACCGAACGAACGGCCGCAGCCAGGAGAGCGACCCCTTCACCCAGCGCAGCTCCGCGCCGTACCAGGTCGTCACGATGCGGGCGCCGCACGCGCGCCGCGCCGCCCACCCGAAGAGGGCGTGCGGCACGGGCCAGTGCACGTGCACCACGTCGTATGCCGGGGTGCGAGCGCGACACAGCTTCCGGATCGCCCGGAGGCCGCCGAGCACGTAGAACGGTGGCATGATCGCGTAGCGGGCCGACCGGCGCACGCGGTCGGGAGCGGCTTCGTCGTGCGTCAGGTCCTCGAAGGGGGCGGGGAAGTAGCGGAAGCGATGGATCGGAATCCCGTCCAGCGCGGTGTTGCCGCCACCCTTGTAGGCGGAGGTGAACACCTCGACGTCGTGACCCGCGGCCTTGAGACGTTTCAGGAGCTCGACGAGCCACGGCACGATGACGTCGTCGGGGCCGCGCGGGAACGCCGCCAGAACGTGGAGGATGCGCATGATGGCCCCCTACAATAGCGGCGCGGCGATGCCGGGCAAACCCGGTGGGGCAGTGCTATCTTTGCTCACCCCAGGTCGCGAGACCGCAAGGACGCCCCGCATTCCCGAGCCCCTCGACCGCTGACCAGCGCTCCAGACGACCCCGGCGCACCGGGCCGTTCCCCGAGTCGAGGAACGCGCGCCGCCAAGACCATCGCGCAGGTGGTCGTCTTCGGCGCCGCCGCTCTGTTTCTCGTGCGCGTCGCCCGGCCGAGCCTCGGCGCCCTGAGCGCGCTGCCGTGGCCGCCCGGGTGGGGAGATCTCGCGGCCAGCGCGGGGTTCTGGCTCGTGTCATACACGTCTCTCGTCTTGCTCTGGGCGGCGAGCCTCCCGTGGTGGTCCACGCAGCTCGAGCGGCTCGTCGCCATCCGCATGTTCTTCGTCGCGAACCTCGCCCGCTACATCCCGGGAGGCATCTGGCAATTCACCGGCCTCGCCGCGCTCGCGATCGAGCGGGGGGTGTCACCGCTCGCGGTCACCGCGGCCGTGCTCATCCAGCAGCTCGTCCTCCTGGGAACGGGCGTGCTGTGCGCGCTGATCACCGCGCCGGCGCTGCTCGGTCCGCGGGCGGCCGCACTGCCGACGCCGGTCGCTGTGGCGGCGGGGGTGGTCGGGGTCGGGATCCTCGCGTTCGCGTTTCCCACCATCCTGCGCCATCTGAAACAGATCCTCGAGCGTGTCACGGGACGCGCGGTTCCGCTGCCACACGCGCCGGCGCGCCAGTTTGCCGGATATGTGGCCGGGACTACATTGGGTTGGCTCGGATACGGAGCATCGTTTTGGTTGTTCGTTCGCGCGTTGCTCGGGAACGGCGCGCCCGGTGCCGTGACCTGCGGGTCCGCGTTCGTCGCCAGCTACGTCGCCGGGATCGTCGCGGTGTTCGCGCCCGGGGGTCTCGTGGTACGCGAGGCCGCGATCGTCGCCGCCCTCAGTCCGCACGTCGGCGCGGAGCGGGCCCTCGTGCTCGCCGTCGCGAATCGACTCTGGCTCACGATCCTCGAAATCCTCGCCACGTTGAGCGTGCTCGTGGCGAGCCGGGCGCGGGCCGGCCCCCCGCACGATCGGCGACAGGAGATCGGATGAGCCCGCTATCCCATCGAGCGCCGTGAGGCCCCCTCGCCGCGCCCCGGGGCTCATCGCCCTCCTCTGCTACGCCCTCGTCGTGGCGGTCATGTTCTGGCCCTTCTGGACCGGCCACTTCTTGATCAATCCCGCGAGCGACATGCGGAACGGCTACCCGTTCCGGCTGTTCGAAAGCGAGTTCGGCAAGCGGTTTGGCGGGTTTCCCCAGTGGAATCCGTACATCTTCGGCGGGATGCCGTTCCTTGGCGCGATCGGCGGAGATGTGTTCTATCCGACCTTCCTGCTCCGCCTCGCGCTTCCTGTCGACGCCGGTATCACGCTCGGCTTCATGCTCCACATCCTGCTCGCGGGCGCGTTCACGTATCTGTTCCTGCGCAGCCTGGGTTTGAGCTGGGGCGCCGCGTTCGTCGGGGGTGCCGCCTACATGCTGTCGGGGCAGGTGGTCTCGCTCGTAAGTCCCGGGCACGACGGCAAGCTGTTCGTGAGCGCGCTGCTCCCGCTCGCGTTGTGGTGTCTACACGGGGCCGTGACGCGGAACAGCCTGCGCGGCTATGCGTATTTCGGCGGCGTGGTCGGGCTCTCTCTGATCTCGCCGCATTTCCAGGCGACGTACTACCTCCTCATGGCGGCCGGGTTCTATTGGGCCTTCCTCGTGTTCGCGAGCGACGAGCGGCTCGCGACCCCCGTTCCATGGTGGCAATCGGCGATCTACTTCGTCGTCGCCCTGGGAATCGGGTTCGCCTTCGCGGCCATCCAGCTGCTCCCCTTCAAGGAGTACCTCGCGGGATCAGCGCGTGGCGCGGGAGGCACGCCCGGTGTCGACGCGTGGGCCTATCACACGGCGTGGTCCATGCCGCCCGAGGAACTCCTGGACGGCTTGTGGCCGGCGTTCTCCGGAATGCTCGAGAGCTACTGGGGCCGAAACCCGTTCAAGCTGCACAGTGAGTACCTCGGCGTCGTGGCCCTGATTCTCGCGAGCTTTGCGCCGCTGCTCAAGGAACGGCGGCGCACTTCCTGGTTCTTCGCATTCCTCGCCGCGTATGGCGTGCTGTTCGCGCTCGGGAGCTACACACCCTTCTACTACATCCCGTACGCGATCCTTCCCGGGATCAAGCTCACGCGGGCCCCATCGATCATTTTCTTTCTTACGTCGTTCAGCGTCGCGGTGCTCGCGGCGATCGGCGTCGAACGACTCGAGAGCTGGCCGGCCGGGATGGGGACGCGACGGCACTGGTGGTGGGCGGGCGGGCTGGCGGTCGCCATGCTGCTCGCCTTCGCCGGCGTCTTCGAAGGGCTGATGCGCGCGATCGCGTCGCCGGAACGCGCCGCCGCGGTCACGGCCAACTACCCGGCGTTCACGGCGGACGCGATCCGCGTCGCCGTGCTCGGCGTCGCCGCCGCGGCGCTCATTGCGTGGCGCCTGTCAGGCAAGGCGCCCACGCAAACCTGGGCCCTCGCCGTCGGCGGTCTCGTGCTGCTCGACCTGTGGAGCGTCGAGCGGCGCTACGTCGCGTTCAGTCCGCCAGCGCGTGAAACCTTCGCGGCCGATGCGGTCGTCAGCGCCCTGGAGCGTGACTCGTCCGTGTTCCGGGTCGCCCCGCTCAACACCTATCCCGGCCGCGAGAACTACCTGATGGCGCACGACGTCCGTTCGGTGCTGGGGTATCACGGGAACGAGCCGCATCGTTACGACGAGCTGCTCGGCGGCAAGAACGAATGGCGCAACATCGGGAACCTCAACGTGCTTCGGCTCCTCGCGGTGAAGTACCTGATCCTGCCGCAAACGGTGCAGGCATCGTTCCTCGCCCCGATCGAAGTCCCCGGGTCAACGAGCGGCGATACGCTGTCGACCATCGACGGCCAGCGCGTCTTCCTCTACCGCGTGACCGACGCCCTGCCGTACGCCTTCCTGACGGCCGGGGCACTCCAGATGCCGGATTCCCAGACCCTCAGCGTGCTGCTCGACCCGCGATTCGACCCGCAACGGCTGCTCCTCGTGGCGCCCGGCCAGGGAGCCGGCGTCGCGACGCTCAAGGCCATGCCGCCGGCGGTACCGGTCGACGTCCGCGTCCACCAGCTGCGACCCGGAGCACTGGCCTTCACGCTGCCCGCGGCGACCGCGGAGCCCACGTATCTGTTCGTGTCGGAGAACTATGATCCCAATTGGCACGCGACGGTGGACGGCCAACGCGCGCCGGTGCTGCTCGCCCAGTACGCGCTCATGGCCGTTCCGCTGCCCGCCGGCGCTCGCTCGGTGGATCTCACCTTCTCGTCGCCGGGATTCGCGCGCGGCAGGATCATCACGCTCGCGGTGCTACTGCTGCTCGCGGTCGTGATCTTGGTGGACGCTGCGGGCCGTGTGCGCGCGGCCCGCGCGCCGGCAGCTCAACGTGGCTGAGCGCGCGCTCGTCATTATCCCGACCTACAACGAGGCGCCGAACCTGGGCAACCTCGTGCCGCAGGTGCTCGCGCAGGATCCCCGTCTCGAGATTCTCGTCATCGACGACAACTCGCCCGATGGAACCGGCCGCATGGCCGATGCGCTCGCGGCCAAGGAGTCGCGCATCCACGTACTGCACCGGGAAGGGAAGCTGGGCCTCGGCACCGCCTATCTCGCCGGATTCCGCTGGGCGCTCGAGCGTGGCTACGACTACGTCTTCGAGATGGATGCTGACTTCTCGCACGACCCCCAGCACCTCAAGCAGTTTCTCAAGGCCATAGAGGACGCGGACTTAGTGCTCGGCTCCCGCTACCTGGGGGGACGGGTCACGGTGGTCAACTGGCCGATGGCGAGACTCGTGTTATCCTACACGGCGAACATCTACGCCCGCTGGGTCACCGGTCTGTCGATGTGGGACCTCACGGGCGGGTTCAAGTGTTTTCGCAGACGCGTGCTCGAAACCGTTGACCTGGATCGAGTACGCTCGAATGGCTACGCCTTTCAAATCGAAATGAGCGTGCGGGCATGGCGAAAAGGGTTCCGGCTGAAAGAGATCCCGATCGTGTTCGTGGACCGGACCGAGGGCGACAGCAAGATGAACCAGAGCATCGTGCGGGAGGCGATCTGGATGGTACCGCGTCTCCGCATGATGGTCTGGTTCGGCCGCATCTAACGGGTCTCCCGCTGTACAAGATGGCCGCGTCGGGCAACGACTTTGTGATGCTCGACGGTCGCAACACGTCCCCCGAGGCATGGACCGCGGAGGACATCCGGGCCATTTGCGCCCGCCGTACCGGCCTTGGCGCCGACGGCTTGGTTTTCGTCGCGCCCGGGTCGCACAGCGGTGCGGTCCGTATGACGTACTTCAACAGCGACGGATCCCGCGCGGCCCTGTGCGGCAACGCGGC
>Ga0187780_10000897_pt1 | contig 22190 bp, 19 predicted proteins | sample 1015_Q2_SP10_20__FD_132429 | JGI IMG/M metagenome (GOLD analysis project Ga0187780, IMG submission 132429) | Tropical peat soil microbial communities from peatlands in Department of Meta, Colombia - 1015_Q2_SP10_20_MG | ecosystem: Environmental > Terrestrial > Soil > Wetlands > Peat | place... | reverse complement strand
TGGCTACCTGAAGATTGACCCTGTCCAGAGCCCTTATTTCCCTCACACTTGTCCTGTATTTGACGGTCAGGTTCCGGATGTCGAGGAGTGCTTGGTTTGTCTCGCTCATTACACATTCCTACCCGTAGAGGCTCCTGATCTTCGGATCAAGTGCGTCCCTGAGACCATCCCCGACGAGGCTGAACCCCACAGCCACGAGAAGTATCAGGAGGGCAGGAAGCAGGGGAATCCAAGGTGCACTGGTGAGATACTGTGACTGTTGCACCGTCATCAGTCCCCACTCAGGAGTGGGGGGCTGGGCTCCGAGTCCGACGTAACTCAGGACAGAGAAGATGATGATTACCGTACCAAAATCCAAAGTGGCGTAAACGAGTATGACCGGAAGTATGTTCGGGATGATGTGGTGAAGCACCACGTATCTGCTTTTGTGCCCTGCAGCTCGAGACGCCTCAATGTACTGTTGCGACTTGACGGTCAGCGTCTCGCCTCTCGCAAGCCGAGTATAGGATGGCCACCAGACAGGGGCCAGGGCTAGGATCGAATTGTTGATACTCGGCCCGAGAGCGGCGGCGATTGCCAAGGCGAGGACGATTCCGGGGAAGGCGAGGAAGATGTCTGTTATCCGCATGATTGTCTCCTCTATCAGTCCGCCGAAGAAGCCGGCAACTGTCCCCGTTAGCAATCCGAGGGATACTGCAACAAGCAGAACGGCGGCCGGGACCTTTGCGTCTATGGGGGTTGCAGCAAGGACCCGGCTGAAAACGTCCCTGCCGAGGGAATCGGTGCCGAACAAGTGAGCGAGTGAAGGGGGCTGAAGTGTTGCCATCGTTATTGTGTTTGGATTATACGGAAGTATCGCGTCGTTGGTCAGCCAAAGGACAAGGGAGGTAACGACGAATGCGACCACGATTGTGAGGCCCGCCATTGTTACAAGACTTGAGCGGAGAATGCGGAGAGTGACTGTCGATTCCTCCCTGTCGAGAACTAACAGAAACTTCTTGCTCGCCAATCACCGCTCGCTCTGCGCAGCCAGGGGCGTGTTAATAGCCCTCTGGTAAAAGGCTGGAATACCGCATATCATCTTCGGCAGCAGCTACCGCGAACGTGTCAAACGGAATTCGCTCCGAAAGGACAGAAACAGCGATCGCCCTGACTCGAGCCATTGCTCCAAGTTCGGTCTCGATTTGCTGGTGAATCGACGCTCGAATCCCACTCATCCATTCCTTTCTCGCCACCCTGCCAAGATCAAGAAGCTGGCCGAAGCGGCAAAGGAAGAACGCGTTTGGTTCTCAAGTTCCAATGGGTGTTGGTCCGAAAAGGCTTCATGCACATCCGCAAACGCGATATTGATGCCCCGGCCCCCTCGACGCATGCGCAGGACATGGTGGTGAGTGATTGAAGGAGGATCAAAGAAGTCTTCTCGCGACCTCATTGGCCCATTTCATCAATGACGGGTTGACCGGGGTACTCCCACTTGCCTATCCCGTATACCTTGCCGCCTACGGGCTCTCCCTTCAGGCTGTATCCATTTTCACGTTCCTTCAGAATGCGCTGTCGATAGTTGTGAGCCCGGTGGTCGGAAGGATATCTGACGTGAAAGGCAACTTCAATGGAATGCTGGTTCTGGGACTCCTGATCTTCGCCGTAGGAGCGGCAGGGTACGCCGTGTCGGGTGCCTTTCTGGGAAGCAATGCTCTCGTTGTCGTGCTCCTCATCTTTACAATAATGATCGGCGTGGGTGGTTCCTTCTACCATCCTCTCGGCGCGACGGTTCTGCGGGCCAAGTGGAGGGAAAGCGAAATCGGGCGGGCGCTAGGCTTGAATGGCTCGGCAGGCAGCGTCGGGAGGATAGCGATGCCCTTTGCGGCAGCGTTCCTTATCGCGGACTATACACTTCCATCGGTCAGCATCCTTGCCGGGTTTAGCGTCTTGGGAGCTCTGGCTATCTTCATCGTACTGCGAAACGTCAAGTTCGCGGTCAAACCACAGACAAGCGTCAGCGTCAGGGAGTCGTTGCTGCCCGACCGGGGCCTGCTGCGTAGAATGTTCCCGTTGACGGTGGTCTCCTTCTCAAGGGGATTATTCACAGGCGTTGTCCCATTCATTCCAGTGTATCTCATTCAGGTGGATCACTTCAACGGCCTTGCGGCAGATTTCCTCTACGGCGGAACGCTGGGCGTTGGAATCATATCCACGATCCTGTTTGGATTCATGCAGGATAGACTGGGGCCCAAGGTGGCGCTGACAGTCTCAAACCTGGGAGGTGTGCTGGTCCTGTTCATCATCGCAACAAGCTCTGACCCGCTAGTTGTCGAAGGCGCTGTACTGATCTTCGGACTTTTCAGCTACAGCGCGTTCCCACTCCTGCTCGGAATGGTGCACAACATGACAGATTTCGAAGAGATGACCAGCGCAAGTTCAATCGTTTGGGGGATCGGGAACAACGGCGGAGCCGCGGTGGCGCCACTAGTAATCGGCGCCCTCGCACTGCCGTGGGCCTTCGGAACGCTGACGGCCGGCTTCATTGCAGCTGCAGCGATAGGAATCTTGTCAGTGATTCTGATTCCCTTCGTGCGTGCCACTCGCTAAGTCTCACGAACGTCGTCCAGCTGAACAATAGAGGCGGACGCGGCTCAACATCTCTCATGCCCTGGCATGAGCGTGAACCGCATTCGTAAACCCACATCCCGGCAAGGGGTCTTGACGCCCCTTTCGTGTGGTGCCAATCAGCAGGGTCGGGCCTAACGAAGTCTTTAGGTAGCCTCAGTAATGCAGGCAGGCAAGATGCGACGCCGCCCCAGATCGGGAAGTCCAGAGCTCGCCCTCTACGGAGGCTCGCCTGTAAGAACCGAACCGCTACCTGTGATGCACCCGGGAGGGACGGCCATCGGAGAGGAGGAAATCAAGGCCGTGACGGCCGTACTCCGTAGCCAGTCGCTTTACAGGTTCTATGGGCCCGATTTCAAAGACGTCACGGGAGCCTTCGAAGCAGACCTGGCGCGCTACGAGGGGAGGAAGCACGCGCTCGGGCTGACATCCGGAACGGCCGCCCTACACACCGCTTTGGTGGCACTTGGAGTCGGCCGCGGAGACGAGGTGATACTTCCAACCTACGCCTGGGTAGCCTGTCCCGACGCCGTCGTGGCCGTGGGTGGAATCCCTGTGCTCGCTGACATCGACGACTCCATGACCATCGATCCAAAGGATGTGCAGAGGAGGATAACCAAGAAGACCAGAGCCATCATGGCCGTGCACGCCCGCGGGGTGCCCTGCGATCTCGGGGCGCTGAGGAAGATTGCCAATCGGGAGTCGGTACCCCTGATCGAGGATGTGGCCCAGGGAGCGGGTGCCACGTACAAGGGCAGGAAGCTAGGGAGCTACGGGGAGGTGGGAACCTTCAGCTTCCAACTAAACAAGATGATTACGGCGGGAGAGGGGGGCGCCCTGGTGACCGACGACAGGGGGACATACGAACGCTGCGTGATGTTCCACGACATTGGGACACCCTACAGGCAGTTCTCCGGCCACGGAGTGAAATTCGAAACCGAGCCCTTCCCCGGAGTCAACTACAGGATGAACGAGCTCACGGCGGCCATCCTCAGAGAGCAGCTCAAGAAGATGGATGGCGTCGTGCGTGAGATACGTAAAAGGAATGCCCGAGTGAGGAAGGGAATCGAGGACATTAAAGCGCTAAAGTTCAGGCGATCTAACGACTCGAATGGAGAGTCAGGGATTTCTCTTGTTTTCTTCGTCGAGAGCCGTGCCAAGGCAAGGCTGTTCAAGGATGCGCTCGTGGCCGAAAACATCAGGACCACGAGTGGGGGATATCCGACCGTCGTGTACGACCCGCGAGTGGTGGACGGCCACACCTTCATGCACTGGGGTCACATAATCGAGGACATGAAGAAGAACATCAGAGAGCACGCCAGGTCGCTTGACCTGATGACCAGGGCGGTCCATCTGGACATCAGTCCGCTGCTCACCGACGCAGATGTCAACGACATCGTGGAAGCTGTGAGGAAAGTATCTGCCGCTGTGCTGTAGCGGGACCGTCTGGAACTTAAAAGCTCCAGAGCTGCGGCTCTGCGTTAGATGACATCTGAACTTGGAATCGGGCTGATAGGCGCAGGGGCCATCGGAAGGGTTCACGCGACCAACATACACAGGAGCATCAAAGGAGCCAGGCTCGCTGCGGTCGCTGACATAGATCAGAAGGCGGCGAAGTCTGTTGCCGGAGATGCCAATGTCTATTCTGACTTTCACGAGATGGTGAGTGACCCCTCGGTCGAAGGAATAATCGTCTGCACGCCCCCGTTTCTGAAGCTGGAGATTACGAAAGAGGCAGCTAATGCAGGAAAGGCGGTCTTCTGCGAGAAGCCGATCTCGGTAACCCTGGACGAAGCAGACAGGATGAAGGAGATTGTAAAGAAGGGCGGAATCAGGTTCCAGGTCGGTTATCAGCGGAGATTCGATCCCTCGTACATGAAGGCGAGGCACTCCATGGAGACGGGGGAGTTGGGCCAGCTTCTCCTTCTGAAGGAGCACAACAGGGACCCGCCGGGGCCCATTCTTGGCTGGTCAACGATGCCCGCCAAGAGTGGAGGGATATTCCTAGACACGACGAGTCACGACTTCGACGCTGTGAGGTGGCTTTCGGGGAGCGAAGTGGAGAGGGTCTATGCCGAGGGGGCCGCCCTCGTCTACGAGGACCTTCGCAAGAACGGAGACTTCGACACGACCACCGTCGTGATGAAGCTCGCCAGCGGGGCGCTCGCTTACGTCGACTCCTGTTACAACACGGTCTACGGGTTCGACTCCGGGCTGGAGATGCTCGGGACGAAGGCCGCTGTCTCGATAGGCATGGGAGAGAGGTCCTTCGCCCACGTCAGAACATCGGCAGGGACCAGCAACGAGTACTTCGATGGCTACGCCACCAGGTGGGCACAAGCCTACAAGGACGAAATAGAGGATTTCGTCGATTGCGTCCGGACAGGACGGGGAGTCAAGGTCGGCATCGCTGATGGCCTCGAGGCGCTCAGAATCGGTCTGGCCGCCAGGGCGTCCATAGCCGAAGGAAGGCCCATCCCCGTGAAGAGGGACTGATCTACATCAACGGGACGAGGTAGTCGTAGTTCTTCTTCACAGACTCTTCGATGGTCGTGGTGTGGGCGAAGTCCACCTCGACCATCAGCCAGCCGCCGTAGCGGACTTTCTTTAGGGCCCCCATGATCGCCGGGAAGTCGCAGAGTCCTTCCCCGAGATCTACGAAATCGTTGTCGTAGTCGATGTCCTTGGGAGCCTTTCTGGTCTTCAGGTCTTTCAGATGGACGAGGCAGAGCCTGTCTTTGTAGCGTTCGATGAATGCAGGCAGATCCATTCTCAGAGCCTCCTGGTGAGCAGAGTCGAAGCAGACGTCGAGGGTCGCCGGCTTGCAGGCGGCGATAAGCTCGTCAAGCTGTCTGTTGGTCTCCACGTTGCTCTTGACGTGGGGGTGAAGGCCCACCTTGAGGCCCCTCTTCCCGAACTCCCTGAGGTGCATCCTTGTCACCTCTGCGGCCCCCGCAGCGTCTTTCTCGAACAGGCAGAGCCAGCCGGATTCGGCACCCATGCGATGGGCCGCCTCGGCCTGGTAGATTGTGTTCTCGTTAATCGCCATGGAGGGGACTTCAAGCCCGGCCGCCTTCGAAATGTCTTTGATCGTTTCCGGTTTCTTCATGAGCTCCTCGGGGAGCAGGTTGTACTCGATGCCAATTCCCGTGTATCCGGTATCGGCGACTGAGTCAACAATCCTGCGGAACGAGGGGACATCGCTGATTTTGCCCCAAGCGATGGCGCTACACGACAGTTTCATGTTGGACACGCGCTATCGGCGGAAAAAAGCCCTCTTTAGCTGTTGAAGGTGACGGTGTTGAATACCGCGGTCGACGATTGGCCGCTGAAGACAGGGTCTACGTAGAACCCGCTCACGACGCTCTTCTGCCACACCAGTGAACCTGCCCCGAAGAAGGGCTTGATTGTACCGAGCCATATGTACGGCGCGTCGTTGTACACCTGGGTGTAGGCAGCAGTGCAGAGGCTGACAAGTTGGGTCGCGTCGGATATAGACGTGAACCCATTGACGCATTTCATCACCGTGGGGTTGGAATAGATTGCCCAGTTGTTCGAGGAGGTGGCGTTGTTGACGAACAGGAGCCAGCTGTCTGCAGGCGTGTCAGCGGCGGGGGCGAAGGTCCCCGTGCCGAACCAAGTTAACTGCGAAATAGTCGAAGCGGCGCCCAGCGACTGCGTGTACGACTGAGTCCCACCTGTGTTCGGGTATGTGTACTGCGTAGACGGGGTGACAATGATGTTTATCTTGAAACCTAGCTGCTGCAAGTCGCTCTGCACTATCTGAGCTGCCGTATTGCAGTAATCACAGCCCTGTACCACTCTGAAGTCCATTTGAGGGAGGGTGGATGGGTTGATGTTGGCTTGGGCGAGAATCTGCTTCGCAGCTGTCAGGTTATACTGATATGGCGAGGCTCCACCCAGCGCATAGAACTGGCTGAAGACCGGATACTCGGGACCGATCATGGGGCTGAGGCCCCCGAAGAACACCTTCTGTGAGATGTCTGTGTAATTTACCGCCCGCACTATTGCCTGCCTGACTGCCGTAATGTTCGTGGGCGACCTGTGGGTGTTCATGGCGATGCCGACGAAGACGGCGGCCGAGCTCGGGAAGTTGAAGACACCGTAGGTCGCTGGACTGCTGACCACGGTTCCGTAGTCCTGCGCCAGGATGCCTGCTATCTGCGCGGCCCCAGTCGTCAGGTCAGTGTACCTCGTGGTGTCTGTCGCCACTGTCTGTACCACCACGGTCTTGGCGTGCCCCGGATCAAGGTACGGATCGGCAGCTATCTGGGCGGCCGTCAGGCTGTCTCCCCAGTAGTGGGGGTTCTGGGCGAACTTCACGAACGCGCCTTCGGAAACCTGGGTCACCACGTAGGGGCCGGTCCCAGGAATCGGGTTCTGGTTGAAGTAGCTGTTGTACCCGGATGATGTACCGAACCCTCCGTGGTCGAGCAGCCACTGGGTGTCGAATATCAGGCCTATGTAGACCACCAACGTCCCGAGGAAGTAGTTGAACGGTGCCTTCAGGTGGAAGACGATGGTGGAAGAATCGGTTACGTAGATTGGCCAGTTCGTGTTCTGCATCATCGACAGTGCCTGTGCACTGGGGTTGATCAGTCCGCTCGAGTTGAGCAGCCTGATCTGGGTTGGACCGAAAGTCACCTGCGAAAAGTCGAACACGTTGTATGACTCGAGGAACGAAGAGCTGTTCCCAGACAGGTAGTAGAAGCCGTACATCTCAGCCCACACCTGATAGGAGTTGAGAGGGTTGCCGTCGGAGAAGTTGACGTGCGGTCTCAGGTGGAAGGTGTAGGTCGTCCCGTCGGAAGACTGGGTCCAGTTGTCTGCCAGCGCGGGGACGTAGACCAGCTTTCCGGCGTTATACAACTGGTTCGGGTCGAGCGTAATCAGCGGCTGGTAGACGGTGTAGGTCAACCAGTTCGGGTACGGTATCTCGCCGAGGGCGTTCAGTTGGTTGAGGTCCCCGGCAGGCCAGAAAACATCGTCGATGGTCAGGGAGTTCCTCGTCACGCCCCCCGTGCTAGACGTGGTTGTCGACGGGGTCGTCGATGAGGTAGTGGTTGTCGTGGTTGAACTTGAACTACTAGTGGTGGAAGTAGTGCTACTGCTGGACGTCAGGAAGTAGGCCGCGACGCCTGCTAAGGCGATGAGAACTATGACAACGACAACTGTAACCGTCCTGCTGATGGCACCGCGGGAGGGCGATGGAACTTGCAAAACTTACTGGCGCGCACGTTGTGGTGTTCGTTATTTAAGCAATACTAATCCTGGTAGAACATACCTTCGACGCTGCGGGGCTGCGCTACGCCGTCTTCTGCAGGAAGTGGCATGCGGCTGTGTGTCCCTCCGCTATCTGGCTCAGTGTCGGGACTTCGGTGGTGCAGACAGCCTCGGCGAACGGACACCTCGGATTGAATTTGCACCCGCTCGGCGGGTCTATGGCGCTTGGGACTTCCCCTGCAATCTCAATCTGGAGAAGGGTCCTGTTCCAGGGGTCAGGTGTCGGGGCGGATTTCATCAGGGCCATGGTGTACGGATGCCGCGGTTTCCTCAGGACCTCCGACGTGGGGCCATACTCGACCACGTTGCCCGCGTACATTACTGCCATGGCATCGGAAAGGTAGGCTGCGACGGCGATGTTGTGCGTAATCAACATGTATGACAGGGAGAACTTCCGTTGAAGCTCCACCAGGAGATTCAGTATCTGGGCTTGGACGGAGGCGTCCAGGGCGCTCGTCGGTTCGTCGAGGATCAAGAGCCGGGGTCGTGTGGATATGGCTCTGGCGATGGCCACCCTCTGCTTCTGACCCCCGCTGAGCTGATCGGGGAACCGCTCTGCGAATTCTCCTGAGAGCCCCACTGCTATGAGACTCTCAAGGGCCTCCTTCCGAACCTCGGAATCGTTCATGCTAGTGAGTCCCCGTAGTGGCTCGGCCACTATGTCCCCTACCTTCATCATCGGATCGAGAGAAGAATCGGGATCCTGGAACACCATCTGCAGCCTGCGATAGACCTCCTTGTCGTCCACCTTCCCATCGTCTATCCTCTGACCATCAAAATAGATCTCGCCCCCAGTTGGAGGTATGAGGAGCGCGAGAGTCCGCGCCAGAGTGGTCTTACCGCAGCCGGACTCGCCGACCACGGCCAGCGTCTTCCCGCTCGGAATGGAGATGGAGACCCCGTCCACTGCCCTGATGACCCGCTCCTTTGCGCTGGTAAGCGGGTTCATCCCCCGGGTGGACTTGAAGTGTTTGCTCAGACCGACGGTCTTGAGAAGCTCATTCTCCATATAGAAAACACGCGACCCTGTGGTCCTTTTCGGCTTCTTTGAGGCTAGGTTCCTTCCTGGCGCAGATGTCCATGGCGGCAGGGCACCTCGGCTGGAACCGGCACCAATCTCTTCTGAGCGTGAGGTCTGGGATCGTTCCCTTTATGGGAGTCAGCTGCTTCCCTTCTCTGGTTCCTGTCGGTATGCAGGAGAGCAGGCCCTGGGTGTACGGGTGCTTGGGGTTCGAGAACAGAGCGTGCACCTCGGCGTCCTCGACAATCTGCCCGGCGTACATGACCACAATCCGGTCCGCCACCTGGCTCGCGACAGCCAGGTCGTGGGTGACGAGCATGATGGTCGTGCCAAGCTTGTCTTTGATCTCCTTCATGAGCTTCAGGACCTGCGCCTGCGTAGTGACGTCAAGGGCCGTCGTGGGCTCGTCTGCTATGAGAAGCTCGGGCTGCTGGGATAGCGCCATGGCTATCATCGCCCTCTGCCGCATCCCACCAGAGAGCTCGAAGGGGTAACGGTCAATTATGTGATCAGGATCGGGGATTCTGACCAAGGCCAACATCCTCTCCGCTTGCTCTCTGATCTGCGGAGGCAGCTTCCATGCCCTTCCAGGAATCCTGGGTAGCTTTTCTGCGACCTTCGGGTCCTCCTTCTGGCGTCTCAGCACGATGGCCTCGCCTATCTGTTCGCCGATGCGCTTCAGCGGGTTGAGGCTAGTCAGCGGCTCTTGGAAGATCATGGCAATCTCCGACCCGCGGTATTTCCTCGCTTCGTTTGGGCTGAGCTTGGTGAGATCGACCCCCTTGTAGGAGATGATGCCGCTCCCAATGCTCGCGACCTTCGGAGGGAGGAGGCCGATGGTGGCGAGACCCAGAGTGGTCTTACCGCAGCCGGACTCGCCGACTAGCGCGATGAACTCCTGCTCTTCGACCGTCAGGTTAATCGAGTCAAGCGCCCTGACCTCCCCTCGCGAGGTCCTGTAGTCCACGCTGAAGTCGGTCACCTGAAGGACTGTCGCCATTCTACCTAATCCCCAGCGTCTCCTTGATGCCGTCGCCGAGCAGGCTGAAGCCTATCACCCCAATCGAGATAATCAGACCTGGAATCAGTGCCAACCATGGGTCCGACAGTAGCCAACTGTTGTAGGCAGCCACCATTTGCCCCCAGTCTGGGGCAGGAGGTTTGTTCCCGAGTCCCAGATACGTGAGCCCCGAATAGACCAGAATCACTGTGCCTATGTCCAGTGTCGCGTAGACGAGCATGGTCCCAGATATGTTCGGAAGGATGTGCCGGAAGAGGATGTGGCGGGGCCTCTGGCCGGACAGCCGAGAAGCTTCGATGTAGTTCTGATGGGCGACCTTCAGCGACTCCCCCCTTGCGAGTCGCGCATACGGTGGCCACCACGTGATCATCAGTGCAACGCTCATGTTTCCAATGCCGCCCCCGAGAATGGCGCCAATTACCATCGCGATTAGGAGCACCGGGAGTGCGAAGAAAACGTCGGTGACTCTCATCAGGATCTCGTCGAGCAGTCCACCGCGCAATCCCGCGAAGCCTCCGAGCATGGACCCGACTAGCACTGCACTTCCCACGACCACGAATCCGATCATGAAGTCGTAGGGAGTGGCGACGAGGACCCTGCTGAAGACATCGCGCCCAATGTTGTCGGTTCCGAAGGGGTGGGCCCAAGAGGGGCCCAGAAGGGTCGCGCTGACCTGGTTGGGGAGGGGGTTCGCGGGGTACGGCGTGATCTGCACGTTGAGGAGTGACGCCACCTCCATCACAAACGCGATGGCGAGGAAGCCCAGCACGATGACGAGACCGACGAGCGATTGCTTGTTGCTCGTCATGAGACGGATTGCAGCTCTCGCTCTTCTCCCTAGCCCGCGGGGGGTCGTGGGTGGGGCAGGGTTATCCAAGCCTGATCTCCGGGTCCGCGTATGCGTAGAGAACATCCGCCACCAGATTTGTGATGATTATGATCGCGGCAAAGACGAAGACGGTTGCCATAATCCCCGGATAATCTGAGCCCTGTAGGGCCGTGAACGCATAGTGCCCTAGCCCCGGGTAGCTGAAGAGATACTCGACGAACACAGAACCTGTTAGCAGGAAAGTCATCACCAAAGAAGAAATCGTAATCAGGGAGATTGCGGCGTTGGGGAGGGCGTGTCCATAGAAAACGGACCCCTCTTTGAGCCCCTTCGACCGGGCTGTCCTGATGAAGTTGGTCTTCATAACGTCCAGCAGAGAGCTCCGGGCCACCCTCGTGATTACGCCGAAGGTCACCAGCGCAAGGGTCAACGCCGGAAGAATCACGTGCACGGAGGCGTTCTCGAAAAAGGTGAAGTTGCCCTGAACAAGAGAGTCAAAGATTGGGAACCCGGTGATGGATGGAGAAGGAGAAACGACCAGTGGGTCGTAAGCTCCTCCCGTAGGGAGGATTCGGAGGTATAGTGAAGTTACCACCAGAATCAATACTCCGACGAAGTATGGCGGAGACGAGTAACTCGCAAGGTAGAATACTCGGATGGCGCTGTCCACTGGGGTGTTCTGATACCGGGCTGCAAGAACCCCGAGAACGAGTCCGATCACCACGCAGATCACGAACGCGAGGAGAACAATCTGTAGCGTGAGGGGGAGCGTTTGGGCTATCACCGATGAAACAGGGATGAAGCCCCGTGAGGGAGACACGCCCAGGTTGCCCTGCAGCATCCCGACAATGTAGTAGATGTACTGCACGTAGATCGGATCATTCAGGTGATACTTGGCCGAATATGCTGCTGCCACTGCCGGGTATTGCGCTGCCTCCCTGCCAAGCCACGCATAGATGACGTTCCCCGGTATTAGATGGGAGAGCACAAAGGTGATAGTGAGTACGACGAATAGGACAAAGACCGCGAAACCCGCACGCCTCAGCAGGAACCTCAGCAGGTTCAAGCGTGGCTTCGCCCCTTCGGAGGCTAGAAAAGGGTTCTTCGGGAACTCTCTGCGAACAACCCTGACTTGGCGGTAGGTTCTAAAACGCCACGCTGTGGTCCGCTCTCGTGCCGGACCAGCGATTCGAGGATACCAAGTTCGTCCCTACGTCAATCTACTCTCGGATTACCGACCTGAGGATCAGAAAGCCGGGCCTCGCCAAGAAACTCCTAGCCGAACGGAGGAGAAGGAGGCTGGTCACCAGAGACGGCAAGCTCACCCTCATCGCCGCAGATCATGCCGCCAGGATGGTGACGGGCATCAGGGACGATCCACTGAGAATGGGCCGGAGGCAGGAGCTATTGTCGAGGGTCCTCAGGGTGATTGCATGCTCCCCCTTCGACGGAGTCCTCGGGACCGCGGACATTATTGACGATTTGGCGGTGTTGTCGAGCCTCTCAAGAAGGAAAGTGGCGCTGATGGACGGTAGGTTGCTCGTCGGGAGCGTCAATCGGGGAGGGATCGCCGGAAGCTCCTTCGAGCTCGACGACAGGGTGACAGGCTATGACGTCAAGGGAGCGGTTCAGGCAGGGCTCGACGGGGTCAAGTTCCTCCTGAGGTTCGATCCCGACGACGCTAGCTCGCTGAGGACCCTGAACTACTGTGTGGATGTTCTGAGGGAGTGCACCGCAGCAAAGATGCCGCTCTTCGTCGAGCCGTTACCGGTCACAAGGAAGGACGGCAAGGCGAAGACGGACAACGACAAAGGCAAGCTGGTCAAACTCGTCGGGGTCGTAAGCGGGCTGGGGAGCTCGTCGGCGAACGTGTGGCTGAAGCTTCCCTACTGCGAAGGGTTCGCCGAGGTCGCAAAGGCGACCACTCTCCCCATCCTCCTGCTCGGGGGCGAGGCCTCGGACGACGTGCGCGGCCTGCTGACGCAGATCGAGTCGGCAATGAAGTCCGGCCCAAACGTGAAGGGGGTGATGATGGGGAGGAACCTCCTCTACCCGCCGGGTGACGATCCCCTGCCCCTTGCGATGGCGGTCAACTCGGTCGTCCACGAGGGCTTGAAGGTCGATGAGGCCGCGGACAGAATGAACGGGTGGGTGGGGAAGGACCTGGACGTCTTCCCTTCCAACGATTAAAATAGCGCACCCGAGCCGGCACGCCAATGCCGTCGGCGCCCCGGGACGGGGCACGGTTCGTTGCTGAATTTCTGAGAAGGTCCGGCGTGAAGTACCTGTTCGGTATCCCCGGGCATGGAAACGTCTCGATCTTCGACGCGGCCAGGGAGATGGCCCCCGACCTTACAGTTGTCCCGGTGAAGCACGAGCAGTGGGGAGGGCACATGGCGGACGGCTATTTCAGGGCCAACAGGAGAGTGCCAGCCGCCGTCACCACATCCGTGGGCCCCGGGGCGACGAACTTGTCGACCGCCTTCGCAACGGCATACGTCGACTCATCGACATTCCTGGCACTTACAGGTCAGATTCAGACCTACCTTTTCGGGAGAGGTATCTTCCAGGAGATCGAGAGGCAGCACTGGGTGGACTACGCCAACGCGATGAACCACTTGGTCAAGGGGTCGTGGACGGTGACGAGCGCGGCCCAGCTCCCGAGGGTGATGACCGAGGCGATGAGGACTGCGCTGGGAGGGAGACCCGGACCCGTGCTCGTGGACGTACCCATGGATGTCCAAGTCGAAAAGACGGATGCAGCGGTGCCGGACCTGGAGAAGTTCCTTGCGCGGGGCAGAATCAGACCTGACACCGATAAGACCGTCGAGGCTGCAAGGCTCCTCCTCGGAGCTGAGAGGCCTCTACTGCTGATTGGGGGAGGGGTGGTAATGTCAGATGCGAGCAAGGAGGCGGTAGCCGTGGCCGAGTTCCTGGGCGCCCCTGCGCTCTGCACGTTCAGGGGGGACTCGAAGGGCGGCTTCCCCGAAGACCACGAACTCTACGGGTTCCATCCTGGGAACATAGGGAATGCGGTCTCCAACGAGGTGGCGAAGAAGGCTGACGTGATACTGGCAGTTGGGGTTACCTTCAGCGACGAGACGACAAGCTCCTATGCCCCGGGGGTGACGTTCCGTATCCCGCCGACGAAGCTGGTACACATCGACATCGACCCCCATGAGATTGGGAAGAACTACCCCACGGAGATCGGAATCGTCGCGGACGCGAAGGCAGCGCTGCAGGACCTCCTCGTAGCGATGAGGTCGGTCCGCCGGAGGGGGGGACCTGGGACAGCGCCATGGGTAAAGCGGTTCAGGGAGCTCAAGGTGGAGTGGGAGGCCGAGATGGAGAGGCTGAGGAGGGAGTCTCCCATGGGAATCCCGAACATGGTGTCGATACTGAGGGGGAAGATGCCAAAGAACGCGATTGTCACGGTGAGCGCTGGGCTCCCCCAGGAGATAATGTCACAGCAGTGGACAACCTACAGCCCCCGGACGTTCATAAGCTCCGGAGGGTTCTCCACAATGGGGTTCGCGCTCCCGGCTGCCATCGGAGCGAGGCTGGCCCAGCCGAAGGTTCCGGTTATGGCCGTCGAGGGGGACGGGTCGTTCATGATGAACAGCGTCGAGCTGTCGACCGCCGTCCAGCTGCAGGTGCCACTTCTCGTGGTTATCCTAAACAACAAGGGGTGGGTGTCAATCCGCGACCTCCAGATCAGATCGTTCGAGAGGCACCTGGTCGGGACAGAATTCAGGAGAAAGGACGGCTCCGCCTACGAAGTGGACTTCGAGAAGCTGGCACGCGCCTATGGGGCCGGATACGCCCTGGCGAAGAGCCCCGCCGAGTTCAGTAGCCGGGTGACGGACGCCCTCTCGTCGAGCGGGGTAACTGTCCTCGAGGCGGAAGTGGAGAGGAAGTTCCCAAGGAGCGGAACGTCAGCCTACGGGTACTGGGACATCCCCTCCCGATACCGGTGAAAAACCGATTTGTCTGATCTGGTGGCCATAGGGAGGGCAGGGGTAGACTTCTACTCCCTAGACCTAGGCGTCCCCCTAGAAGAAGCCGCGAAGTTCGCGAAATACCTAGGCGGGTCCGCGGCCAACACCGTCGTCGGCGGAACCCGGCTCGGGCTGAGATGCTCGCTCGTAACCAGGGTAAGCGACGACGAGTTGGGGTCCTTCGTAGTCGGCTATCTCGAGAAAGAGGGGGTGGACATCTCGCATGTGAAGAAGGACAAGCAAAGGAAGACGGGGTTAGTGTTCGCCGAGGTCCTGCCCGGGAAAGATGGGAGGTTCATCTTCTACAGGGAGAACGTGGCGGACCTGCAGGTCACCAAGGGGGACGTCGGGAAGAGCCTTCTGAAGGGCACCCGGGCGCTGTTGTTCACGGGGACGGGGCTGAGCAACGAGCCTTCGCTCTCGACCGTACTCGGCGCCGCAAAATCTGCGCGGAGGCTTGGAAAGGAGGTGATCTTCAACCTGGACTGCAGGCCGACGCTCTGGACCGTTCGGGATGCAGAGAGGATTTCCAGGTACAGGATGGCGATTCAGGAAGCCGAAATCCTCGTTGGAAACGACAAGGAGTACATGGCGGCCATGGGGAAATCCGACGTTCAGTCGGCCATCTCAGCCATACCGAGGAGAGGAGAGAAGACGGTGGTGGTGACCAGGGGTGAGGCGGGCTCCGAGGTGAGGGTCCGAGGCAAGGTCTACACGGCCCAGGGCTTCAAGGTCTCCGTGGTAAAGGGACTGGGAGGAGGGGACGGGTTCATCGCGGGCTTCATCTTCGGCCACCTCAGCGGCTGGAGCCCGAAGGAGTCGGCCACCTTCGGGAACGCCGTCGGCGCGATAGTAGTCACTGGGCACTCCTGCTCGGATTCAATGCCGAGGCTCACGCAGGTGGTATCGTTCCTCAGGAAGAACGGCTATTCCTTCGACAAAAGGCGCGGTCCTTTCAAACGTTAGATGGCCCAGCGATTGGCCAATCGTTCCACAGAATTGGACATTAATGGTGTAGAACCACCCAGCATGGACCCATAACGTGATCATTCGGCACGGCGAGCCACGATGAAGGTGATCATCTGCTGGCGAATGGGCTCACAGTTTGCCGCTGCTCCAGAGACTGCACGAGCTTGTTCTTGAAGGTCAGATACGCCCCTTTGAACTCATGCATCGTTTTCACGACCGGCCCGTAGGAGTCCCACTGGTCCGGTTCGAGCCCCCCGTCCTCCTGAGGGGCGTCGATGCCCACCTCTTTCAGCTCTCTTGACAGCTGTCGGGTGAGCTCGTAGGCACTCCTGAAGTCTTCCATATCGAGCAGCCTGGCAAGGATTTCGGTCTCCGAACTTGCGATGCTGTTCTCGAAATCCGAGAGGGCGAAGCCCTGCGTTCGCGAATGGAGCCATACCTTCAGCTGCTGGTCTGGGAACTCGGTGTTGGTAAGGTTCTCTGTCGCCCTTCCTCCGAGGACCTGGTAGGTGTCGTCTTCCCTCCTCTTTGAAGCCGGCAGGAGATCGACCTTGGACGCCACGTCCTTCGCTTGCTCGACGGACAGTCCCATGGTTGCCTGAAGGTGTCTCTCCCACTTTCGGGCGGCCTCGGGGCCGAAGGCAAGGGCGAATACCCTTCGCGTCACGAGAATGCCGGCCCATCTTATGTCCTTCTCCATTTGAGCCAGATTGTTGCTCGCCGGAATTTGGCTCGCGAACCAGTCCTCGGTCAGGGTCTTCAAGTTCTTCCGCCCACAAAGGAGTGCGATCCTTTCGTCCCGAGTGCCCACCTTCTCCAGGTCGCTGTGGACGCCGAGCTTGTCTGCAATCTCCATGATCCGTCGGTCGACGTCGCCAGTCACGTTGAGGTGCTCTTTCAGCAGCCTTGCCGCCTGAGCCTCGCGCAGGTGGTCCTCCAGCCTCCCTTCCATGTTGGTGACGTACACCCGTGTGATCGGGATTCCCGCCCGCCGGGCGCCCGCAAGGCCCCTCATCGCCGCCTGGGCCACTGTGATTTCCTGTGCTACCGTGTATGTTACAGTGTTGTTGGTGCCAATTCCGAGCCTGTCCAAGGCTTCGGTCGTCTCGATGGCGACGGCGCTCCCGCTTGCCACCTTGAATACGACGTTTGGCCTTCCCCTCCCCTCGAAGCCAGAGTTCCCCATGAGGTGAGCGTCGTACTGCAGGAGGATCTCCTGAAGGATGGAGTAGATCTTTAGCGCGTCTTCGACGCTTTCCTCCTTGTTTCCCGCCTTGAACGGATTGAGCTGAATGCTCACCATTCCTTCTTCAAAGTCGGAGAGGAGGGCGATGGGTCTGAAGTCGAGAAGGTTCGGCAACAGACCGTTGACCGTCGCGAGCATCGCTATCTCGTCGCCGGACTTGGACGGTTCGTTGCGCCACTCGGGATGGGCGGCGATTACGGGTACGAACCTCAGCCAGAGGTCAGGGAGCTCCTCGTAGGCGCGTGCGGCGATGACAGGGTTGCTTGAGACTTGGACCGCGCCGAGGTGCCTCAACCATCTCAGGCCCGTGGCGGAGTCGTTGCCCAGCTTGCTGAGCCCTTGGTCCACGATATTGTAGTAGACGTTGCCCTGTATCTCGTTGGTGGAGGCGCGGAGGAAGCTTTCAGCTACGCTCCCAGAGTCCACGCTGGCCTCTATCGACTCACCCATCTTGGAAACCATCCCTTGCCCGAAGAGTACCTTCTTCATTCCAAGGATCTGGGCTTGGACCACCTCCGTGACGGCTAGGTGACCTCCCTCCTTCCTCTCCTGAGCTTCCCATCCCTTCAGCGCTTCGACTATCTCCGAAAGCACGGCCTGGATCTCCCCCTCGGAGAACCCCGCGCGCTTCCTCTCCAACCCGACCAAGTTCAGGGCGGTTTCGATGAGAGTCTCGTAGCAGTCTTTCCTGGCGGACGGGGACTTCAGGAACTCAAGGTTCAGTCGACGGATGGCATTCCCAATGACGGTTCCAAGTTCCCCCCTGACGCCTTTGCTGAGAACCGTGTCGGCTGCGAGCCGCGGGTACCCACCGAGCGCCAGCCAGACCATGCGCCCGGAACGGTCAAGGTTCGAGGGTGGCGGAACCGCTGGGCAGACGTTCCAAGGGTCCATCAATGACACCTTAGAATCGCAAGGAGGAACCAGTCCGCACATAAGCTTTCGACCCTCGCATTGGGATGTAGGATGATTCTATGGGGAGGACGCCGCATTTGATGGTGAGCTGCTCGGATTGCGGTGGAACCTCTTCAAACTCTAAATAGAGTATGACGCTCTGGAACCAGACCCACGAGCTTGATGCATAGAGACACCGGAGTCGTCGATGAGTTTGAGCTCCTCTGTTCGATACCTGTGCTGAAGGTCCAGCGCCTGCGTATGCGCAGAACGCTCAGGGTGCCGGACCTAGAGGCGCCCGGGGACGAGTCCGTGCTGATTCCCTTAGCAGGGTCGTTGATCGTAGAGACAGCAGGGGACAGGCCGGTGACACTCGCCGAGAAGGACGTCGGTTACGTCTCTAAGAGCGCGAGGTTCTCGCTGCAGGCCCCAGAGAAGGCCGATGTCTTGTGGGCAACGGCACCCGCAGAGAGTGTATTTCCATCCTACGTCAAACGGATTTTGGATGTAAGACCCGTGGTCTCCGGGTCAGGGACCTACCGCAGGAACATCTACACCTCCATAGGGGAGAAAGACCCTGCGAACAGGTTCATCGTAGGCTTTGTCGAAGGGGAAGACGGCAACTGGACCAGCTTCCCCCCTCACAAGCATGACGGGAAGCCCGAGGTCTACGTCTACTACGGCCTGGGGAAGAGGTTCGGTGTCCAGGTTGTCGCGGGGGACGAGGACAGGGCGTACCTTGTAAGGGAAGGGGACGCGGTTCTCTTCGAACGCGGATACCACCCGAACGTGGCCACCCCCGGCATCGGGATGAAGTTCGTCTGGATCATCAGTGCAGACCCGAGGGATCGCAACCTTTCGGTGGAGCTGCACCCAGATTACAGGGACATGCCAATGGGGCAGACCCACCTGACGATGAAGTGAAACCCTACTGACGCTCGAACCTGCCAGGATGACACGTACCGGAACCTTTGACGCTAGGGCCTTCGGTATTCCGTACGCGCTCCTTCCTGTGAATCAGCTAGCTTCGGAAAGCTGGGTTGTAGGCACTGTTTGTTTCTCTTCGGTCTTTCCCTTGGACAGTCCGTATGCTAGCATCGCCGCACCCACAGGGGCTATTATGGTTCCCACGAGAGCGATGAGCTCTCCCGTGTCTGCGTAGCTGGAGTACGATGATAATGCTGACGAAGTGTTGGTTGATGAATTGAAGGATTGGATGGAATTCAGCTCTGCCTTGTAGAAGCCGGTGGAAACATAGAATGGAGCGAATGCAACCAGGGTCCCGCCGAGCACGAGAACAAGCGCGCCTACCGCAACGAAGACAGGCCTCATGGCTAATAACTCGGACGGCTGTGTATTAAGCTGGAACCTGGCAACGGCTCACCCTGTTCGCGCTCCGCGAATCCGCCTCTATGGTGAGCGTTCTCCTTCATTGCCGATGTAGTGAGCTGGGAAAACGAAGGGATGAAAGCATACGCGCCCTGCTGGGGGGACTATTTGTTTGCCATCTCGAGGAGGACGTCTGCGTGGCAGTACACCCTTTCCCACTTCGGATTGGTGAGCGGGCACCAGCAGGCGAGGTTCTTCCCCCTCAGTGGCTCCAAGAAGTCAGGGTCCTGCTCCACAAGGTGCTGGATGTGCAACCTGTAGACGTCCATGACGCCCTGCAGAACCTTCGGAGAGTGCACTCTACTGCGGTCACTGAGGAACGGGTTGGCCCATACACTTGGCCGACCGACGTAAACTGTGTTTTCCGGCATTTTCCACCCCCTCGTCCTCTTCCGCTGGACTCGGTGGGCCCCCTCCGCTGAGCTCAAAGCTTGGACAGCTCCCATGATTCGCGACCTGGAAAACGACGCCCCGTATCTTCGTATTAACCGTTCGTTTCCGCTCGGCAAACGTCTGCCGATTCACTTCGGGAAAAGGCGACTGAACTCTTTGTAGTTCTTTGCCTGCAGGGCCGGGTTCACTCTGGCTTCCATGGAAAGTTCCCTGAACGGGACCTCGCCGTAGTCATGCCCCGGGTAGATCACAGTCTCAGGGGGCAGTTTGAGAACTACCGAGTGCAGGCTCCTGTACAGCTTCCTTGTCGACCCTCCCTCGAAGTTGGTCTTCCCGCAGCCCCCGATCAGCAGGGTGTCGCCGGTGAAAAGATGACCGCCATCGAAAACGCAGATGCTGTCCTCGCTGTGCCCCGGAGTGTGGAGAATCTTCGCCTCCGTTTCACCTATTCTCAGAGTGTCGCCATCGTCGACGCCAACGTCAAAGGAAATGGGCGAGCTTTTGTGCGCCACCACCTTCGTGTCGAACATCCGTGCCAGCTGCCACAGCGTCGCCGTGTGGTCCGAGTGGTGATGGGTGGCGACCGCGAACCTCAGATCGAGCCTCTCTGTCCTGACAGCCGTCACGATGGGGTCAATCTCCCACCCTGAGTCGATGGCCAGGGCCTCACCGCTCGGCTCGTCCACGAGGAGGTAAACGAAGTTCTGCTCATCCCCCACCTTCATTTGCCTGATTGACACGGCGTAGGGGTCTGAACCGCGCACTAACTAGGTCTTGCCCGACTAACTGTGAGCGCACAAGTCAATGGCACTTGAAAGTCTCCGACACAACTCGGAACACGTTCTCTCGCTCCGGCGGACCGGACCCTCCCCAGTCAGAGCTGGTGTAGATTACAAAGTACCGCGATGACCTGTCGCAGTGTATGTGTATTGATTCTATCTTCTGGTTGGGTCTGTGCGGGCTGAGCGGCCCCCGTGGTACCTCGACCTCGGCTCGGCTGTACGCGGCTGAATGCCCGTTTATCTCCATGTTTTTTTGCTCAGTCTGGTTGAGTCTCCCGCGGGCGTTCTTTGCTGCTCGATCCATGCTGTACTTCGAATGCTGCGCCGGCGTGGGCAGTCGCTTGACGATCTTTCGGAGGTCGCCCCAGGTGACAAAGACAACTGATTTCGTGGGGGATTTCACTGCTACGCTCCCCTCCTCCCGCGTGAACTTTGGGTCGAATTCCAGTTTCTGGGTTACAGGAAAATCGAAACAGATTCCGTAGATCCGGAGGGTGTCGAGCTCGTTTTCCTGTGGTGGCTCTGACATCGAACGTTGTCCTGAGCTGCGGCTAGTAAAACGTTGGCGACCTACTGGCTGTCCCGCACTTTTCTTGACCATAGGGAATGCTCGAGATAGCGATGCCACGGTCACTCGCAAGTTAGAGCGCGCCGAGCTACTTCGCCACTCCGCCGGCGCCTTTTGCCCGCGTCCATCAAGGATAAAAGAGGAGCAACTTTGCTAGAGCAAATGGCTCCTCTCGAGAGCCCCGTAGAGGAAGCAGCCCGAGTCATAGACGCGGCCCAGGCAAGCGGAGTCGTGCTTCGCCTTTTCGGAGGCGTCTCCTTTTGGTTCCGCTGCCCTTCGGCCAGGCACCCGAGCCTCCAGAGGAAGTACGTGGACGTAGATTTCATGGGACACTCGAAGCAGGCAAAGGAGATCAAACAGCTGTTCGCATCGCTCGACTATGTTCCAAGAGACAAATTCAACGCCTTGCAGGGATACAGGCGGCTGATCTTCAATGACATGGCCAACCAAAGACGCGTGGACGTGTTCCTCGACGTTTTCGAAATGTGCCACAGTTTCAACTTCAAGGCAAGGCTCGAAGTGGACGCCAAGACGATACCACTTGCGGACATGCTCGTCACGAAACTTCAGATAATAGACGTGAACGAAAAGGACCTGAAGGACGCCATCTGCCTTCTCGCCGACTATGACGTTGGCACGAGTGACAATGAGATGATAAACGGCTCCTACCTCGCAGGTCTCTGCGCTGCCGATTGGGGTGTCTACAAGACGCTCACGATGAATTTGGACAGGCTCCAGACAAAACTGAACGACATCAATCTGGAGGATGATACCGAGGCCTCGATCAAGAGCAGAGTGAGCAAGCTCAGGACGATGATTGAAGAGAAACCCAAGGATCTGAGATGGAAAATGAGGGCGAGAGTCGGAGAGAAGGTTAGATGGTACGAGCTCCCCGAGGCTGACAAAGAGGTCGTCGATTCACGGATGGCGGGCAACGGCGCCCAGGGTCAGTCCTGAAACGTTTAATCAGCGACGAGACGGTAGCCAGCGCCATGACGAGTACGAGAGTGTACTTCGTCACAGACGTGCATGGCTCGGAAAGATGTTTCCGCAAGTTCGTCAACGCAGGTAAGTTCTACGGAGTAAACGTACTCGTTCTAGGAGGAGACATCACAGGGAAAATGATAGTCCCGTTCGTCAGACAGGCCGACGGAACCACCATCTGCAAC
>Ga0187780_10000896_pt1 | contig 22201 bp, 19 predicted proteins | sample 1015_Q2_SP10_20__FD_132429 | JGI IMG/M metagenome (GOLD analysis project Ga0187780, IMG submission 132429) | Tropical peat soil microbial communities from peatlands in Department of Meta, Colombia - 1015_Q2_SP10_20_MG | ecosystem: Environmental > Terrestrial > Soil > Wetlands > Peat | place... | reverse complement strand
GAAGACCCCCTTGGCCATCCTGAACGGATACGTCGAACTGCTGCAGAGCGAGAAGTTGGGTCCGCTCAACGAGCGGCAGCGCGAAGTGCTGCGCGATATGAATTCGAGTGGAAAACGGCTGCAACATTTCATCCAGGATTTTCTCAGCTTTAGCGCGCTCGAAACTGCGGAAGTGAAGATGCGTTTCGAGAAGAGCGACTTGAACGCCTGCCTCTCCGAAGTCTGCCGCCTTTGGTCGCACACGTTTCAGGAGAAAGGTCTCGCGCTCTATTTTCTTCCCAACCCAAAGCTGGTGGAATTCGCCTTTGATACGGCCAAACTGCAACGCGTGGTGTCGAACCTTTTGGAGAACGCAGCCAAGTTTACGCCCTCAGGTGGCACGGTTTGGCTCCATGCCGAACCATACATGTGGGACCGGCGCAACGTAAATCAGCCCGGCGTCCTTACGGAGCGGCGCCGCCAGGCAGTCGTCGGGCCGAACTCCGTCAAGATTAGCGTCGCAGATACCGGCCCTGGAATCCCAGCCGAATATCACATCGAAGTATTCGACGACTTCTTCCGCTTGCCGCAGAATGAGCACCAGTCCGGCATGGGACTGGGCTTAGCCATCGCGCGCCGCTTGGTCGGCAGCATGGGTGGCAAGATCTGGGTTGAGAGTGAGCCAGGCGCGGGCTGCAAGTTTTCCTTTATCGTCCCCCTTAAACCTCCAGTTGTAGTCCAACAAGGGAACAATAAATGAAACATAAGGCCAATATTCTGCTGGTCGACGACGAGCCAGGGATGCTGCGCTACATTCGCACATTGCTGGAAGTCGACGACTACAAAGTGGAAACCGCCAGCAACGGCGAGGAAGCTTTGGAACGGGTACAGAAAGGTTTGCGCCCAGACCTGGTTCTGCTCGACCTGCTCATGCCCGGAATTGATGGTTTGCAGGCGCTTGAAAAACTCCGCCAAACCGAGCCTGGAATAAAGGTAATCATGCTTTCGTGCGTGGGCGATACACGCAAAGTGGTGCAGGCAATGCGCCTGGGTGCTTACGATTACCTCACCAAACCTTTCCAGAAAGCGGAACTGGACGCGGTCATCGATCAGTGCCTTGGCGCCAACCAGCAAAACTATCCGGGCGAAGTCGAGGAACTCGCCGACGATGTTTTCTTTGTTGCCGCCAGCCCCGTAATGCGAAAACTACGATCCGAAGCGGCTTTGGTCGCCAACGTCGATATCCCGGTGTTGATGCTGGGTGAAAGCGGCACGGGGAAGGAAGTCATGGCGCGCCTCATTCACAAGCTTTCACCCCGCGCCCACCGGACATTCCTGAAGGTGAACTGCGCCGCCGTTCCAGCCGATCTGCTGGAAAGTGAATTGTTCGGCTACGAAGCCGGGGCTTTCACCGGTGCGAATCACCCCAAGCCGGGCAAGTTCGAGCTGTGCAACAAGGGCACAATCCTTCTCGATGAAATCGGTGAGATGCCCACCAGCCTGCAGGCCAAGCTGCTGCACATCCTGCAGGACGGGCAATTCTCCCGCTTGGGCAGCCGCTCAGTCATCAAAGCCGACGTGCGCATCCTGGCTGCGACAAACATCAACATCCCCGAGGCGCTTGCGACGAAGCAGCTTCGTGAAGATCTCTACTATCGATTGAATGCCTTCACACTACATGTCCCTCCGCTGCGCGAACGCAAGGAAGAAATTCCAATTTTGCTCAAGCATTTCATGGCGCATCAGTCAGAGCGCTACGCGCGTCCACCGCTGCCAATCACTCCCGAAATGCTGGAAGCTTGCGTGGCTTATTCATGGCCGGGCAATCTCCGCGAACTGAGCAATTTCGTTAAGCGATATCTGGTTCTGGGGGATGAGAAACTGGCCATCAACGACTTGAAGCCGAAGAGCGACGGCAGCGGTGCGCAATTCGAGCCTGCGGCCCAGAACTCAAGCAATGGCAGCAGCGCTGGCGGCCTGAAGTCTTTAGCTCGGAGCGCCAAAGACGAAGCCGAGGCTGAAGCCATTGCCAAGGCTCTCGACCAGACGAATTGGAACCGCAAACAAGCTGCGGTATTGTTGAAGATCAGCTACAAGGCTCTGCTATACAAAATCAGGCAATATGGCATTGCCGATCGCAAGAATCATCAGCGGTTATCGGCTGGGGCGTGAAGTCCCCGCCGAGCCACTTCCTTACTGAACCACCAGCGTGACCGTCGCGTTTCGGCTTGCAGAGCCTGACGTGGCCGTTACCGTCACAAGATAGGTCCCCGCGGGAGTTCCGGTGGTCGTGGTAATGCTCGATTTACCACCGCAACCTGCCTGAAAAATCATCAGCGAGCAGAATCCGGCAACAAAAAATCCAAGCAAGAAACGTCGTTTCCACGAACCTCTGAATCCGGCCCCCAGCATCGCCAGACCCGGCACTGGTAACCACATCGCATAGAACGGCAGAGATCGCCGCAACTCGGTTGTGGTAGTTACTCTCGCCGTAGTGTTGATCACCAAAACGGTGCTCACCGCTCCGTTGCTGAGGTTTGGAATCGTACCGGTGGTCGTAGTGCAACTCGCGCCTGTGGGCACTCCTGAACTGCAGGAAATCGCGACGCTCTCGGGAAAACCGCTTCCGGTTGGCGTAATCGTTGCAGTATAGGTTGCCGGCACACCAGCTGGAACCGTAGCTGTTTTCGGTGAAATGCTGATGTTGTAATCGTTAACAACCGCCGGGATAGTCAATGACTGGCTGCAGGAACTACATCCTTCTACCGTTACCTTTCCCGTATTTCCCAAGGTCAGCGGGGTCGTGGACGGTACAGTGCTCGCAGTAGGCGTGAGAACTACCGTCGCAGTCGCGGTCGCACCCGCATTAAGAGTTCCGATCGTGCAGCTCACGAGGTTGCTCGTGGCGCCCCCGCAGCTCCCAGAGCTCACCGTCGCTGACGTGAAGGAGGCCCCCGAAGATGGCAGGCTGTCGGTAAAAATCACGTTGCTGGCGGCGTCGCCCGTGTTTGTGATGGTGTAGGCGAAGCTGATCTGATTGCCTACTCCCGCCACGGGAGGAGAACTATTACCAGTCAGGGTGAAAGCCAGGGTTGGTCCCAGCTTAACGATGAAAGCGTCTGTCCCGCCAGCAATATTCGGTTGAAAGGGCGGAATCTGCGGGACCGCGGTTAGCAGGAAGGTGGTTGAGGTCGTCTCGCCCGTTACGTAGCTCGCAGTCTGCGGATCGACCGCGATGCCGGTGCCGTAGTCAGTTCCTGATCCGCCCAAATAGGTGAAATAGTGACCAGGTGCAGTTGGAGCCGTAGCCGTCGTATCTATGCGGGCAGCGAATGCGTGGTTTCCGCTGGGTTGTGCTGGTTCTACTATGCTGTTTGGGATGTTGGTGGAATTCGTCCAACCCGTAAATCTCGCGCCCTGAATGCTGTCGACCGCAACCGCTAAACCTACGTCTGTTCCCGACCCGCCAAGATACGTGAAATAGCTCAGCGTGACCAATCCTGGCGTACTTCCCGTTGTCACCGGATTCGCTAACTTCGCCAGGAAGGCATCCGTGCCGCCACCATTGGTGTCTTGATACACACCACTCCCGGCAATTGGGAAATCGGTCGAATTCGTTGATCCAGTCACATATGTGCTAGTCCCGTCAGTCGCGATCCCGTATCCAATGTCCGTTCCTGTACCACCCAGATATGTCGAATACAGAAGTTGAGCTCCGGTCGTGGCATTGGGATTGAATTCGGCGACAAAAACATCGGGATTTGTGGCGCTCGAGGAACACGTCGTGGTTGCTGGCGGACTGTCCAAGCATCCCTGGTAGGCATTAAGAATCGGGAAATCGTTAGGGGTCCCTACATTCAGGAAGTTTGTCCCGCCAGTGATGTAAACGTTGTTATTCACATCCACAGCGATTCCACCGCCCAGTGCGACGCCGGTCGAAGGATTTCCTCCCCCGAAATATGTGGAATAAGCCAGGCTCGAGTCCCCGGAGAGGCTGGGGTTGACTTTGCTCATGAAGAATTGAATTCTCGATCCGGTCGCCGGCGCAGTCTGATAAGCGCCCAACGTCGCAGGAAATGTGGAAGTCGCACTCGGCGTGTTGGTCGAGGTGGTAGTACCGACTACATACGCATTCTGATCGCTTTGCCCAACCGTTAACCCGGTAGCAAGGTCTGTGCCGTTCCCTGCCAGATACGTGGAATAAAGCAACGTATGACCAGTGGGGTCGAGCTTGCTCACGAATACGTGATTATTGGCGTTTGTGCGGGTATTCTGAAATGCGTTCTTGGTGGGAAAATTTGACGAACTTGTGGTGCCCCCAAGAATAACATTTGTGGCTGAGTCAACTCCGACACCGGCGGTGTAATCCTTCCCGTTTCCCCCAAGGTATGTTGAAAAGACCAGAGTATTCGCCGCGGCGTTCAATTTCGCGACAAAGATATTCGCTGTACCGCGTAATCCTCCCTGGAACGAAGTGGCAGTCAACGGAAAGTCCGCCGAAGTTGTGGAGCCAGCGATGTAGGCGTTCGACGCCGGATCGACTGCGATAGCCGGGCATTGCGAGGTGGGAGTGCCCAGAATCACCGAACAACCCTCTTCACCGCTGCCGCCCAGGAACGTGGCATAGGTCAACACAGGGTCAATCACCAGCGTTCGCCTACGATCGTATTCCCCCAACGCGAATCCAACTTCGTTCTTGCTCCGCAGTTCGAAGCGGCCCTCAACTTTGCGTTCTCGTCCCGCAACGACCTGGTAAACATGCGGAGCACGCAACCGGACATTGCCAGCCGACATTACTAGCTCAAGATCGCCATCGGAATTAACGCTCACACTCTTTGGGCCGCGCAGCTGCAACGCCACTCGCCCGGGGTCCCCTCCGGGAGCCACTTCGAAGTCATATTCCAGCTGTCCTCGATTTCCGTAAAAGACAAGATCAATCCCCTCATAAACTTCGGCATAGCGCACTTGCGCAAACTGAGGGATATCGCGGCGCCAGTTAGCAGGATCATTTCCAATGAAGTAATTGCTCCTGCCCGGGAGCTCGTTCTCTCCTCTCACTCTCGCCCCTGGGCTTGCATGTAACAGTTTCATAGAGAGCACAGAAGCGTCGCCCGGCTTTTGCAGCTTCAGCACGGCCGAGTCAGCGGTCAAAAACAGTCCGTAGTAACTGCCTCGGGCCAGGAACTTTACCCTTCGATCGCTTTGCCCTTGGTTCAGCTCGAAAAAGAGTGGTAGCTGCCCGAAAGCAGTCAGGACTGAAGTCGTTTTGGTTGCACTTGCAGAAACCCGTGAGCCGCTGTTATTGGCCTGCTGGAAATGGCCAGTGCCTACGACCGAGCCACCCACTAAAATCAATCCGCCCAGTGCGGCCAATAAACCCACTGCAGTACTGACAGCTATAACCGTGCGTGAACTCCGATATCGACAGCAATTCAGTATCAAGAAATCCTCCGGATTTCCTTACACGTGGAGAGGAAGAAGAACGGTATTTCGACCCGCGCCCGCGATGCGGATTGCGAATTCTGTAAGCAGAAAATTCCGCGCAAAGGTAAGTGATTACTTAAACATCTGAGCGATATGCTGTCAAGCCTTCGCTCCCCGCCTCTCGCCTGCGGTTGTGAGATGCAAAGTCGGGCGCAGGAAGATGCCGAGCGGAAACTCCTCTCACTGCTGCCGTTTCAGCTCCTCCATCTCATTTCGAAGTCGGGAATACCGCCGGACGAGGGTCCCAAGATAGCCAATGTGAATCAGCCAGGTGATGACGTATGCCGCGTAAAGATAACTCATCGGGCACTCCTCGGTTCGAGCAGCGACTCCAAGGCTTGCGTCTCCTCGACATCTCGCCGAACTACTTCCAGCCGATATCGCGACCAGCACACCAGGGCCCCGAAGCAGGTAAACGCGATCAGGTTCACAAGAAAAGCGTGCAGCATGCGCGGATCGATGGACCCGCCCCCTCCGATGACCGGTTGTGGATGCTGCGTGCGGAAGAACCAGATCGAGAAATACACCAGCGGGATATCGAGCGTACCGAAAATCGCCAGCACGGCCGCGATCACCGGCGTCTGGCCGCTGGTCGAAAAGCGCCGCAAAAGCAAGTAGCTGACATAGATCAGCCACAGCACCAGGGTAAGCGTCAGACGCAGGTCCCAGGTCCACCAAATGCCCCACACCGGTTTGGCCCAGATCGGGCCGGTCACCAGAACCACGGTGCAGAAAACTACCCCGACTTCCGCCGAAGCGACCGCCAATGCATCGGCCTTGTTATTACGCCATATGAGATATGTAATTGATGCAAGGAAATTTACAAAGAACAGAACGCCCGCGGTCCAGGCTGAAGGCACGTGATAATAGAAGATTCTTTGTACGTCACCCATGGTTCTTTCCGTGGGCGCGACTACCAAGGCCTGATATAGCCCGTAACTCAATAGTACGGCCGTTAGAATCGCAAGGATGGGAAATGCACGTTTCATTCCGCGTTTAACACAAGTTCAAAGAGGAAGAGGCTAGCCATAGTAAATACCACATCGTAGGCCGCAAGCAATACGATCCAGAATTTCGCCGAGAATTCACCCGTCAAAATAGAACTGGTTGCTTGGACCATTGCCAGTAGCGACGGAATCGAGATAGGAAAAAGCAACAGTGGCAACATGATTTCGCGGCTGCGTGTACGGAAGGAAATGGCCGCGAAAAACGTACCGTTCACCACCAGCGCCCAGGTCCCCAGCAGCGCTACGACTACTAACTGATATGCCGGCCCGATTGCGCGCAGGTTATAAAAAACGATGAACACCGGTGTCATCAGCATTTCGAGCACGGCAACAAAAATGAAGTTCCCGATTGTTTTTGCCAGGAACAGCGAATTCGCTGGTGCGGGAGAAACCCGGTACGCGTCCAGCACCTGATTGCGGAGTTCCCGGGCCCAGGTCTGGTTCAACGCCACTACCGCAGCAAACAGGAACGCAACCCATACCAGTCCGCCGGCAATGCGCCGCGACTCCTCCGCCGTCGGATCGAACGAGAAACTGAAGATGACCACCACCAGCAGCGCAAAAAACAGCATGGAGTTGATGGCATCTTTGGAGCGCCACTCCAGCCGGAGGTCCTTTCCCAACGTTGCGCGCGTGAGTGTGGCACCGATACTCATAGGGCGTTCACCAAGCTAAGATCCCGCGTACGGTTCACAATCTTTCCCGTATCCATCCATACGAACTCATCGGCTGCACTTTCGAGCAAAACTGCTTGATGAGTTACTACAAAAATCGTCTTGCCCTGATCACGAAGCCCCTGCAGCAAGTGGACCATTTCGCGGCCCGACCGCACATCGACATTCGAAAACGGCTCATCCAGCAGCACGATCGTGGGATCGTTCAAAAGCGCCCGGGCAAGCGACATGCGCTGCCGCATTCCTTGTGAGTACTGTCCGACCGGCCGCTGCAACGAGGGGTCGAGCTTGACGGCGCTAATTGCTTCTCGACAGCGATCGTCGTCCCCAATCCCGTACAACTGTGCGAAATATCGCAAATTCTCCATGCCGCTAAGTTCGTCATAGAGCAACGAGGGATGCGCCATGTATCCGATCTTCGCGGCCATGCTGCGCAAATCGTTTGTGCCCATGATCGAGATTGTTCCACGTGTCGGTGCACTGAGCCCGGCTAACGACCGCAGCAGCGTCGTCTTCCCTGCCCCGTTATCACCGAGAATGGCGTAGAGCCGTCCCGCGGCAAACTCGCCGCTAATCCCCCGGAGCGCCGCGAAGCGTCCGAATTGCTTGACCAGATTGGTGACAACAACGATGGGCCCGCCGCGGGGAAGCGACGTTGTGGAAGTCATCAAGAGACCTGGACCAAGCAAAAAGAAATCTTATTCGCACCTGAGTTTACCCGAGCGGCTAGCTCGATGCACAGGTCACAGGTGAAACAGCCAAAGCAAGATCGAATCAGTTGGGAACTCTGGAAGTATTGGTCTCCACTTGCGTCATACTCTTGGCTGGGCTGTTGGAAGGCGTACCCACGCCGGGCTGCGGCGCGTACTTCGACGCGCACTTGGCCTGCAGCTGTTTGGCATGAAAAACCCCGTCACGCCCGAAGCTGCCTTCAGCCAAGGCCTGGGAGTTGTCTTTGAAAGTGTCGGGCGGAGCTTCCGTGCCGCTATAAACCACCGGCAGGACTTGATCATTCTCAACTAGCAGGAATTCGACTTTCGTTCCCGTCCGTTTAATGGATCCCGGTTGAACGTTGCCGGCCACGCGAAGCCGCTTGGTGTAGGCACTGTCGCCCATACCATGCAGTTCTTTAATAGTGACGTAATAGCTTTTACTTTCCTGCACCCCTGTGTAGGCTAAATAACCCAGCGCCACCAGGATGACGGCCGTCGCCCCACCAAACTTCAGATATTTACTGGCTTCCTTGGACATAACCCCACCCGAGGTTAATAAGACATTATTCCTGCCGTACACGTGGGTCAAGTCACCATTCATCACCACAATATGATGGACTTACGCCTTTTCTTGCCTTCACGCTTCTGTCATACGGGCGCGGACTCTGCGATATGGGTACGAACCATGATCCATCCTTGGCATGACGTGACGCCGGGAGACAAGCTTCCCGAGGAGTTCAACTCGGTCATTGAGATAATCATGCTGAAAACATTTCTCGTTCGTGCATCCGCTGGGACTCCCCACGATTTCCCCAGGTTTGCTTTATAATTCGCCGCACCTGAATGAAACCCAAAAAGAGCGCGAGACCGCACCCACAGCCGGTTGACGCGCTGGTCTACCCGCGCTTTTCCGGCGTGCCGACGTTTATGCGGTTGCCTCACATCGCCACCGCCGAAGAACTTGACATTGCAATCATCGGCATCCCGTTCGACGGCGGAACAACCTATCGCCCGGGTAGCCGTTTCGGACCCCGCAACATTCGTGTGCAGTCGGCCATGATCCGGCCCTGGAATCCAGTGCTCAACGTCAATCCGTTTGCGAAATGGCGAATCGCGGATTTCGGCGACTTATCGATCAATCCCCTTTCGATTGACGATACTTACAACCGCATCACGAAACAGCTTGGCGACGTGCTTCGCGCCAAGGCACGCACGGTTTGCGTCGGCGGCGACCACTCCGTTCTTCTGCCCATTCTCCGGGCCATCCATAAGCAGTTCGGCCCGGTTGCATTCGTTCAGCTTGATGCCCACGGCGATACTTGGAGCGGTTATTTCGGCAGCCCACACTCCCACGGCACGCCGGTGAAATATGCCGTCGAAGAGGGGCTAATCGCGCAGGGCTATGCGCTGCAGGTTGGGTTGCGGGGACAGGTTTATTCCGATGGTGACTTCGATTTCGCGCGCAAACACCGCATTCAGATCATTACTTCGGAGGAATTTCATCAACATGGAGTCGAACTGGTCAAACGCCACCTGAACAAACTCCGCGATCGACCCACATACATCACTTTGGACATCGACGTCGTGGATCCCGCATTCGCACCAGGCACCGGCACGCCGCAGATTGGCGGCCTTTCCAGTGCGCAGATTCTCGACTTGGTCCGCAGCCTGCAAGGCCTGAATATCATCGGATGCGACCTGGTCGAGGTTTCTCCCCCTTACGACAACGGCGAGATCACTTCCCTGCTCGCTGCGAATCTGCTTTTCGAACTTCTCTGCCTTTTCTGATCCATGGTTGAACTCGCCCGCAAACTCCGCGTCGTTGATTACTTCACCCTGGGTTGGGGGACAATGGTGGGCGTCGGCTGGCTGGTGATCATGGACGACTGGCTCCTGCGCGGCGGCGTCCTTGGCGCTGTTCTCGGATTCGCGATTGGCGGCGCGCTGTTGTTGCCGATTGGCTACATCTACGGCAAGCTGGTCGCGCAAATGCCGGATGCCGCCGGCGAGGTAGCATATACCGCGAAAGTTTTCCCGCAGTCAGTCAGCTTTGCCACTGGCTGGATGATGGTGCTCGCTTACTTCATCGTCTGTCCTTGGGAAGCGATTGCGGTCGGCAAGATCGCCGGCTATATTTTTCCGGTACTGGATTCGATCGAACTCTACAGAGTTGGTAGTCGGCCCGTCTATCTGCCGCACTTGTTCATCGGACTCGCCCTGACCGCGACCATTACTTTGCTGAATTATCGCGGAATCAGGCTCAGCGCTACGTTTCAGAATTGGGCTGCTTTCGGGACGTTGGCGCTTTTCGTCATTTTTGTCAGTTTCGGCATTACTAAAGGTTCACCGGCAAATTTTCCGCCACTGTTCACTCATACACCGCTTATTTCTGTGCTGCTGGTCATACAGATCGTGCCCTACTTCATGACCGGCTACGAATCTGTTGCAAAGGGAGCAGAGGAGGCCAGTCCGGAGTTTCGCAGCAACGGATTCTTCAAGGCCATCTGGATGGCAATTGTGGTCGGAATTCTGTTTTACACGATCGTGATCGCCGCCGTCGCGTATGTCGCTCCCTGGCGACAGCTCACCAGCGAGAAATTCATGACTGCGGTTGCCTTTCAAAGCGCAGTTGGCGCACGCTGGATCGTCAGCCTGATCCTCGCGGCGGCAATGCTTTCGCTGTTCAAGGTTTTTAACGGCAACTTTATAGCGTCGACCCGGCTGCTCTTCGCCATGGGACGGCGTGGCCTCGTGGATCACTCGGTGTCCCAGATCCATCCTCGCAATCAGACGCCATCCATGGCAGTGCTGTGCATTGGCATTGCAACGGCCGTGTGCATGTTTCTGGGAGATTCAATTCTAGTGCCGATCAGCGAAGTCGGCTCGGTGGCTTCGGCGGTCGGCTGGCTTGCCGCCTGCGCGGCCTATTATCAGATGCGACCCGCGACACGGCAAAAATTTGTCGCCGCGCTTGGATTCGTGCTCTGTATTTTCATGATTCTGATGAAAATCACTCCCGCCATTCCCGGGCACTTCTCCGGATATGAATGGTTGGCACTTGCAATATGGATTGTGCTCGGAATCGGTTTGCACTGGCATGGAAAACCATCACGCGCACTTTCCGCAGGTATCACGAGTTAGAAATCTATGATCAAACGCACTGGAGCTTACTTCCTGTTTCTCCTCCTGTGTTCTGTCGGGATTGCCGCACAGGCCAGGCACTTCGACATCGTCATCACCAACGGCCGCATTATCGACGGCACTGGTTCGCCCTGGTATTCGGGGGATGTCGGAATTCGTGACGGCCGGATCGCCACTATCGGAAATCTTGGCGGCGCCCCGCGGACACGAACCATCGATGCCCACGACAAAGTGGTTGCGCCGGGATTTATCGACATGCTCGGACAGTCAGAGCTGACTATTCTCGTTGACCCGCGACTACCCTCCAAGATTTATCAAGGCATCACGACAGAAGTTACCGGCGAAGGTGGTTCCGCAGCACCGCTCAATGACATGATCATTCAAGCCGATCGCGGCTCCTACGAGCACTATCGCATCAATCCCGACTGGCGAACCCTGGGTCAATATTTCGCACGCGTGGAGAAACAGGGAATCGGAATCAATTTCGCAACTTACGTCGGCGCTACACAAGTTCGCCGGATGGTGTTAGGAGATGACGACAAGCAGCCTACACCCGAACAGCTCGCTCAGATGAAGGAGCTTGTTAACCACGCAATGCGCGATGGCGCCGTCGGGGTCTCGACTTCCCTCGAATATGCGCCTGCTCCGTACGCCAAGACCGAAGAACTGATCGCGCTGGCCGGCGAGGCATCGAAGTTTGGCGGCATTTACGCCACCCACATGAGGAATGAAGGCAGCGCCGAGCTCTCCGCAATTGACGAGGCCCTGCGCATAGGGCGCGAAGCTCACATTCCGGTCGAGATATGGCATATCAAAGTCGCGGGCAAAGAGAATTGGGGACACATGCCCGACATTGTGGCCAAAATCAATTCTGCCCGCGCGCAAGGAATCGATGTCACCGCCGACACCTACGCCTACACCGCCTGGTTTAATTCATTCTCAGCGTTTGTTCCGCCCTGGGCACATGACGGCGGCGATGCAAAGCTCATTGAGCGTCTCAAAGATCCCGCGATGCGTTCCCGAATCCGAAAAGACATGCTCACACCATCGCGCGATTGGGACAACGAATGGCAGGAGATTCCCGGGCCGGAGTCGGTGCTCATCGGCGTAGTGCACAACCCCGAGCTGTTGCCGCTGCAGGGAAAAACGCTGGCTGATGTGGCAAAGATGTGGAACAAGGATCCGATGGACGCCTTGTTCGATCTCTTGATCGCAGACGAGGCTGCGACCGACGTCGCCGTTTTTGGAATGTCTGAACCTGATGTCGTTCTGGCGCTGCAGCAGCCCTGGGTATCGATTGACAATGATTCCTCCGGCACATCACCCGAAGGCATTTTGGGACAAGAGCATCCACATCCGCGGGCTTACGGCACGTTTCCGCGAATTTTGCGCAAATACGTGAAAGACGAAAAAAAGCTGACCCTGGAAGATGCGGTCCGAAAATTTTCAGCTCTTCCCGCGCAGCGAATGCGCTTTACCGATCGCGGAGTGCTCAAGGCCGGAATGTGGGCAGATATCGTGATCTTCGATCCGCAAACGATCCGCGACGTGGCCACCTTTGACAATCCAAATCAGCTGTCGAAAGGTATGGATTATGTTCTCGTCAACGGAATACCCGTGATCGAACAAGAAAAAATGACGGGAGCCAGGCCCGGGAAAATCCTGCGAGGCAGCGGTTATATGCCCTGATCTGCTTCGAAGAAGTGTGCTTCACGTCACAGTCAGCGAAACCCAAAAAAGGTACGCTACAGCCAGGTGTTGTGAGCGGCACGTTTTAACAAGAGCATCGCGTGGCTCAGCGATCGGAACACATTCTCGGCGGGGATCAGCTGGGGAAGCTGATCGAACTGCTGGCGCGTAAAGGCTACGAGGTCATCGGCCCAAGGCTGCGCGACGGAGCCATCGTCTATGACCACATCGAGTCATTCGACGATCTTCCCCGTGGATGGACTGACGAACAGAAGCCGGGACATTACCGCCTGCACCGTCGGCCGGACGAAGCTCTCTTCGGATACGCGGTCGGACCTCAGAGCTGGAAAAAATACACGCATCCAGCCGACGTGCGGCTCTGGGAGGCGGAACGCCAGGGCACAACATTCCGAATCCTGAACAATGAAAATAAGCCGGAGCATCCGCGCGCGTTCCTCGGGGTTCGTGCGTGCGAGCTGGCCGCTATCGCGGTGCAAGATCGTGTTCTGCTCGAAGACAAATACCATGACCCGATCTACAACCGGCATCGTGGTGGAGTCTTCATCATCGCCGTCCAATGTACTCAAGCAGCGGAAACTTGTTTTTGCGCATCGATGGGAACTGGGCCCCGTGTCTCTCAAGCCTTCGACCTTGCCCTGACCGAACTGCTCGACCCCAGTGGCCATCGTTTTCTAATAGCGGCGGGCAGTGACCGCGGCGATGGAATCCTCTCCGAATTAAAGACCTCTCCCGCCACGGAACAAGATCTTCAAGATACCGCTGCCAAAGTGGATGCCGCGGCCAAACACCAGGTGCGTAGCATCAATACGTCTGGCGTCAAAGAGCTCCTCTACGAAAACTTTGAGCACCCGCGCTGGGACAACGTCGCCAGCCGTTGCCTGACGTGTGCCAATTGCACCATGGTTTGCCCCACTTGTTTTTGCACCTCGGTTGAAGATGTGACTGACATTACCGGCGATCACGCGGAGCGCTGGCGCCGATGGGATTCTTGTTTCACACAGAATTTTTCTTACATTCACGGCGGCAGCGTCCGACCGTCGGCCAAGGCCCGTTATCGCCAGTGGATGACCCACAAGCTCGCCTCGTGGATCGACCAGTTCGGGACTTCCGGGTGCGTTGGCTGCGGCCGTTGTATCACATGGTGCCCGGTCGGCATTGATATTACGGAAGAGGTCCGGGCTATGCGCGAAGGAGGAAAGAATGGAAACCCTTGAACGCATCATTGCTGAGCATCCGTTCTTTGCCGGTCTCGACGGCGGCTTCACTAATCTGATGGTGAGCTGTGCTTCGAATGTTCGATTCCAACCGGCTACATATATTTTCAAGGAGGGAGATGCCGCGAATACTTTCTATTTGATTCGAGCGGGCAAGGTGGCCTTGGAAGTTCGCGCACCTCAACACTCACCCATCATAATTTCAACCCTCGAGGTGGGGGACATTCTAGGATGGTCGTGGTTGCTGGCTCCTTATCAATGGAAGTTTCATGCGCGGGCAATCGATGAAGTTCGGGCTATCGCCCTCGACGGAAAATGCCTAAGGACCAAATGTGAGGAAAACCATGACCTGGGGTACGAAGTTCTCAAGCGTTTCGCCCGCATCATAGAGCAACGGCTCGACGCGACACGCTTTCAGTTGCTCGATGTATACGCAGTCAAGCGTTGACTATGGCGACGACTCCCAAAATCGATCCCATGCTTCCGCAGCCGTTCGTGGTTCACGAAGTATCCAAGGAGACGCCGGACACCTTTACCCTGAGGCTAGATCCCGAGGACACCATCAAGGCGAGCGCATTCCAGCCCGGTCAATTCAGCATGCTCTGGGTATTTGGCGTTGGTGAGCTGCCAATTTCCATCAGTGGCGACCCAGCCTTGCACGACCGCCTGGTTTACACCGTCCGTTCGGTCGGGCAAGCCACTCACTCCCTGGTGAACCAGAAAGCGGGCAGCAGTGTCGGCGTCCGCGGTCCGTTCGGTTCTGGTTGGCCGGTGGATGCCGCAAGAGGCCGGGACGTCGTCGTGGTCGCCGGCGGCATTGGTCTGGCTCCCCTGCGACCGGTCATCTACCAGGTTTTGCAAAATCGAAAAGATTACGGGCGACTGGTCATTCTTTACGGTGGACGCAGCCCTCGCGACCTGCTCTACCGCAAGGAGCTCGCGAAGTGGGCTCGCAGCCCCGAAACTCAGGTACTCGTCACCGTCGATTACGGAGGCCTGGGTTGGCGCGGCCACGTTGGCGTAGTCACCACCCTGTTCAAGTATTCCAGGCTGCAACCCGCACGCTCAGTAGCGATGGTCTGTGGTCCCGAGATCATGATGCGTTTTGTGATACGAGAGCTGGAAGGACACGGTCTAAGCCGCGACGATATTTATCTTTCCATGGAACGCAACATGAAGTGTGCAGTCGGCTTTTGCGGACATTGCCAGTATGGGCCGCATTTCATCTGCAAGGACGGCCCGGTTTTCCGCTATGAGCAGGTAAGCCTGCTGTTGGAAAAGTATGAGCTCTGAGAAACACAAACCGAGAATCGGCGTCTTCAAGTTCGCGTCCTGCGACGGCTGTCAATTAAGCCTGCTCGACGCGGAGGATGAACTCCTTGGCGTTGCCGGAGCCGTGGAGATTTCCTATTTTCCGGAAGCCAGCAGCGCCATGTTGAAAGGCCCTTACGACATTGGCCTGGTCGAAGGATCCATCACCACGCACCACGATGCTCAGCACATTCAGGAAGTGCGGCGGCAATGCAAGACTCTGATCACCATTGGCGCTTGCGCTACCGCCGGTGGTATCCAGGCCCTGCGCAACTGGAAGGACGTCGACGAATTCATCCGCATCGTTTACGCTACGCCTCAGTTCATCAGCACGCTGAAGCTCTCAACTCCCATAGCCGAGCACGTTCCAGTCGACTTCGAGCTGCGCGGTTGCCCGATTAACAAACATCAACTGCTGGAGCTGATCACTGCGACCTTGGCCGGACGCAAGCCTAATGTTCCCTCCTATAGCGTGTGCATCGAATGCAAACGTAAAGCCAACGTCTGTATCGCCGTGGCCCGGGGCATTCCCTGCCTCGGGCCTGTGACTCAGGCCGGATGCGGAGCATTGTGCCCGAGTTACGATCGTGGCTGCTACGGTTGTTACGGGCCCATGGAGACTCCCAACACTTCTTCCATGACCGCCCAGTTTCGCATTCTGGGCCAGGCTGATAGTCAGGTAGCCCGTGCGTTTCGCAGCTTCAACGCCTGGGCGTGGCAGTTTCGCAAGGCCAGCGAGGAATGTGAACGGACATGACAGGGCGAGTGGCAAAAACAATTCGTGTTGACACCCTGGCCCGCGTGGAAGGCGAGGGATCACTCTACATCAAGCTGGTGGGAGAGCGCGTCGCCGATGTCAAGCTCAAGATCTACGAGCCCCCACGGTTTTTTGAGGCTTTTCTTCGCGGCCGTCACTTCTCCGAGGCTCCAGACATCACGGCGCGCATCTGCGGCATCTGCCCGATCGCCTATCAGATGAGCGCGGTGCACGCCATTGAGCGAGCGTTGGGTATCCAGATCAGCCCCGAAGTTCGCTTGCTTCGTCGGCTCTTTTATTGTGGCGAATGGATCGAGAGCCACACCCTGCATGTCTACATGTTGCACGCCCCCGATTTCCTCGGCTACCCGGATGCAATCGCCATGGCTAAAGACCACCGAGCTGTGGTCGAAAAGGCGCTGCGGCTGAAGAAGATTGGCAATCGTATTGTGCAGTTGCTTGGTGGACGAGAGATTCATCCCATCTCCGCTGCCGTCGGAGGATTCTACAAGGTGCCCAGCAAGCAGCAATTGCGCGACTTAGTTGCCGATCTCGAATGGGCTCTCGAAGCGTCGCTCGAAACCGTCCGCTGGACGGCCGCCTTGGAGTTCCCCAACTTCGAGCAAGACTATGAGTTCGTCGCGCTTCGTCATCCCGACGAGTATCCCTTCAACGAAGGTCGCGTGGTCTCGAACCGCGGTCTGGACATCGATACCGCAGAGTACGAGGATCACTTCGTCGAGCTGCACGTCAAGCATTCCAACGCCCTGCAATCTGTGGTGCGGGGCAGAGGTTCGTATCTGGTCGGTCCGCTCGCGCGCTTCAACCTGAACTTCGACAAGCTGCCTGAGGTGGCGCGCAAAGCTGCCAGCGATGTCAACCTACGCCCGCCCGTGAAAAATGTTTTTCGCAGCATCGTGGTTCGTGCTGTCGAACTTGTGTTCGCTTGTGCTGAAGCGTTGCGAGTCATCCGCGAATACGAGCCTCCAGCCACTCCGCGAGTCGAAGTAAGCAACCGCATTGGCATGGGCCAGGCAATCACCGAGGCGCCACGCGGCATTCTTTATCATCGTTACGCTTTGGATCAGAATGGAATGATCATCACCGCCAAGATCGTGCCGCCCACCTCGCAAAATCAAAAGCGGATCGAAGATGATCTCCGCGAGTATGCGGCGCAGCTTGCAACCTGGCCCATCGAAGAAGCCACTTGGAGATGCGAGCAGGCAATCCGCAGCTACGACCCTTGCATCTCCTGCGCCACGCATTTTCTGAAATTGGTGATCGATCGCGAGGAAGTCAAGGTCTGAAGCATGCTCGTCATTGGCTACGGGAACTCTCGACGAGGTGATGACGCGGCGGGAATCCTGGTCGCCGAGTCGCTCCGGAAGTGTGGCATAAGAGCGGAAACCTGCGAGGGTGATGCCGCAGCTCTCATGGAGGCATGGGCGGGCGACCAAGACGTAATCATCGTTGATGCCGTCGTGACCGGCGCGCCAGTTGGCACTGTGCATGTGTGGGAGAACTGGTTCGCGAGTGCTCGCGCCACTCGAACTTCTTCCACTCATGGCCTCGGCGTGGCCGAAGCAGTCGAATTGTCCCGCGTCCTGAACCGGCTTCCCGCCCGCCTCCGGATCTACGGAATTGAGGCTCTACAATTCGAACCTGGAGCTCAGATCTCGCGCGAACTGGACAGTGGGATTGAGGAAGCCGTACGAAGAATCGCTGAGGACGTGACAGCGTTAGGCTGATAATCCTATCCGAAACACTCGCTAAACTAGTAATGGAAATGGTGGACCCGGTCGGGTTCGAACCAACGACCTCCCCGGCTACGCCGGGGCGCGCTCCCCCGCTTTGCGAGAGTCGATCAATTCTTGAATCGAGCGATGGGACTTCCAGCTCTTGACTGTCGCTCCCGCGCTAGCAGGCTGCCGAAAAACGAACAGATATAATGTCCGCGCACCCCCCAGGGCGGCCGCTGCTCTGTCTATGCCAGTCGGGCTGAAAACGCGCGATCACCATGGGTGCGAACGAGGCAATCAACATGCGGGAAACCCTTCAGAGGAGCCGTCGCGGAGAACGCTCGAGGATAGTCGTTCTGGCTGGTTACATGGAGTGGATCTTGACGCCGGCGGAAACCGATGGGCACTACTGCTTGTTGGAGGTGGTTATTCCGCCCGGCGCGGGTGTTCCGCCGCACCAACACGTCGATCAAGAGGCGTTCTACATCCTCGAAGGAGCGCTGGAGGTCGCCCGCGCGAGCTCCGCAGGTTTGGAATGGTTCCCCGCCACGGCCGGCGACTCAATCCAGGTGCCAAGCAATGAAATCCATGGATTTCGAAATGCCAGCACCGTAAACGCGCGAACCCTCGTGACCGCCACTGCAGGTCTTGGAGCGTTCTTTGAGGAAGCGGGGATACCGCTCGCGCCGGAAGCGCCTCCCCCGACTAGCCCGCCTTCCGTAGCCGACATCGAACGGGTGCTTGCAATCGCACGCAAGCATGGTCACCGCTTCGTGCAGGATGAGGCATAGCGGACGGCTTACGCCTGCAGGATGTACACGGTGGGGATAGCGGATTTGGTGGACCTGGTCGGGTTCGAACCGACGACCTCTTCCATGCCAATTCCCTCAACGAATTGTACCGCTCCGACTCTGACTTTGAGCCAGCGACACGCACGAGTAAGCTTTCATGCTAGTTTCTGCATGTTTTGCCGCCCTCCGTTTGTGCGCGAATGACACACAGCGATCTAAGCTGAGAGGGTCAGGTATAGACGGGTTGTGACACAAGTCACGACACACGCCGGAGTCGTGAGTGCTATGGCGATATTTCACCAACTGACTAAGGCTTTTTTTGCGAAAGCTGTTTCGCAGTCTCTTCAATCACTTTTCGGAATTGCTCCACCGCAGGCACAGATACCCAAAGGTCGGTGGTTCAAATCCACCCCCTGCAACCAATGCTATCAATAATTTGGGGCACCCACGACCGGGTGCCCTTTTGAAATTGTACGCCTTTTGTCCATTTTCGTTGTGCTGGGGCGCCTGATTTAGCGCTGTCAGAGCCGATTCCAGTCACATTTTCGGGACGATCACAGACGATCAATAGAAAAAAAGGAGTGTGAACGTGGGCTTATTGTAGCTTCGCGTACTCGGATTTGGCTTGCTTCAAAATGGGGACATCGGGGTCGGCATCCTTCCAAAGCGTGAGGAAATCGTTGTAAGCAGCGAGAGCGCGAACACGAGCAGCGTTGGCATCAGGTTCTTGCGAAGTCATCGCCTGCAGCGCGTTAGCCCTAGCCACTCCGAGATGAGCCAAGGCCCCCGTCCAGCAGTTCCAGACGAGGCCGCTGTGATCCAGAATATTCTGGAATTGTTTGGCGGCTTCGTTGCCCTGCCCGGCGACGAGGTAAGCATTACCACGAATATACGTTGGATATAGACAAGAAGGATTGATCAAAAACATGATCGCACCATACTCGATAGGCGAAACACTTTGAGGGCTATTCAGGGTGTGACCTGAGTTGTTTTTACTGAGCTGCACCTGCATCTGAATCGCGGGTAGCCAAAGCGATTGCATCTGGCTATCCAGGGGGAATCTCATTTGCAAGGCTCGTGCCAAAGACTCGGCTCGCGGCCCATCGCCCGCGATCGCAAATGCAAGCGCAGCTTCGGCCTGAGTTCCCTGACTAGTCGTAGCGAGCTCTAGAGCCTTCGCCGCTGCCTGGCGCGCTTCTGCGCCATTACCAAAAGCGGCATTGCGCAAGGCAGCATTTGCCAACCCAATCGCTCCGCTTTCCTTGCTGTCGGACCGTATCGCAGAGTCCACAGCTCGCGTTGTAAGTTCACGAGCTACGCCTAAATGGCCTCGATATGCCTCCGTATCACTGGCGAGGGCCAGTCCCATGTGCTCTTCAGGTTTTCCGGCAAACCATTTCTGCTGCTCGGCCATCGCCTTGGAGTCCGCCGCGAGGAAGGCAAGAGCATAGGCAGCAGTGCGGAGTTCGAAGCCGTCAATCTTTCTCGTCTGCGCCCCATGGATGATCAGCCGCCCTTCATCGAAATGCTGCGATGCAAGCGCGTAAATAGCCAGATTTGCATACGAACCGAAAGACGGCGCAATGCTCAGGGCGCGGTTTGTAATCTCACTCGCTTTTTCATACTGTCCCTCTAAGGCATAGACAACGCCCAAGGTTGAATAAGCTCCGTCGTCTAGGGGATAGCTGGCAATCCACTGTTGATAGGTCTCGGCTGCTTTGTCCAGTTCTCCCGTTACATTCAAATAATAGTCGGCAGTGATCGCCAACCTTTCCCACTCGCTGACGTGGTCGAGCAAGTGAAAGGCATAGGTGTAGTATTCCTTCGCTCGGTCTGTCTGGCCGAGAGCGGAGTAGTCCAAGCCCAGAGCCCTATAGCCCGCCGCAAAATTGGGATCAAGCTGAAGGACGCGCTGAAAATACGGAATAGAGTCCGCCGGGCCTTTCTCACTGAAAGTCTTCAGTCCCAGGCTGTACACTTTCAGGGCCTCTAGTGAAGGCGTGGTGGCGCGCGCCAACGGTACGTCAAACTTCTGCACCGATGCTAGGGATTCGCCGAGTCTGTGCCGAAGCCGCGAAGCTGACTCGCCCAATGCATCCAGCATCTTTTCCTTGGATGCGGCAAAGGATTGTTCTTCCCCCAGCGTGTCTCCGCTTCGGCAGTTCACCGCCTTCAAGTCCAGCACGTATTGACTGCCCAGGGTAGAAATTGCGCCGACAAGATAAACCTTGCCTCCGGCTCGTTGGCAAAGTTCGCGAGTTACATCCGTCGTGAGCGGCGTGCCGACACGACGCGTCATCTGCTGCAAGGTCTTCGCAATCGCGCCGTCGGAGAGCACCGGAACGAACGGGGATTGCTGCAGAGAGAGACGGAGCGCTGTCTGCAAAGCATCGTCGAAAGTTGGATCACCTGTTTTGTTAACAAAGTCGGCGAGAACGATCTTATCCTCGGGGGTGATTCTCCAGCCGGGACGTTGAAAATGCCAGAATCCTCCAATAGCCGCGCTGGCGACGATCAGTGCGACGGCAGGCCAAAAATAAAGTCGTCTCCGAAAGTGTGGCCTGATTGGGACGAGAGTTTGGCGTTCCGGCAACCAAGTCACCGGAGCTAGGAAACGGTAACCCTGTCGGGGAACGGTTTCCAGAAATCGGGGATTGTCGGCAGAATCGTTCAACGCGCCCCGTAGCTTACCCACCGCCGTGTTCAAGGCTGCGTCAAAGTCCACAAACAAGTCTTGTGGCCACACTTGCTCACGGATTTCCTCGCGAGTGACGAGCTGACCGGAGCGCTCCAGCAATAGTGCTAGGATTCGAAAAGGCTGCTCTTGGAGCCGAACCCGGCTCCCCCCTTTGGTGAGTTTGCGTTCTCGGAAATCAACCTCAAAGGATCCAAAACGAGCAAGCCGGTCCTTCGATGGCGGCCGCACCACAATTTTCGGAGACGGAGAAAAATGGGGCATCCTCAGCATCACAAGTCAGAACTCCCAATAATGCCTTTTTCTGCAATGTACTAACAAGTGATTCGGAATTCACGAAAAGTTTTGTTGCGATCAGCCGGGGGCCCTCCGAATATCCTCCCAAAATTGGTGGAAAAGTGAAAGGTTCATTTCCTCATGTCCCATACACCATTGACGCCAAACCTCTTGGTCGCAGAGTTCTGTGCATTGATGACAATTGTGACGTGCTGCGAATCGAACAATCGATCCTTGAAGAGGCCGGCTACGAGGTTACAACTGCGAGCAACGGTGTTGATGGGTTGAGCTTGCTGGGACGTACGAATGTCGACCTCGTCGTCCTCGACTGTGAAATGCCGCAACTGAACGGCATAGAGGTTGCCCGACGTATTCGAGCCATACACCCGACAGTGCGGATCATCATGGTGTCCGGTGTTGGAATGTCGGAGGAGTTAGCCGGCATCGTCGATTGCTTTGTGCCAAAGACCTCGATGGTCCCCACTCTAGTACTGCAGGTCAACCGCTTATTACGCAATCCAAAGGCGGTTTGGAAATAAGGTGCGACGAGATCATAAATCCAACTAACTGTTTTTTTAGCAGTGCGTTAACTGGTTATTCTCGATTCAGAAACTATTTAGTTGCACACTTGCCTGGCGCTCGAGCAGATTGCTAATTCCGCTGCATTTGAGTCGAGGGGGTGCCAAATCTCAGTGCATGCGCGGTACCCT
>Ga0187780_10000895_pt1 | contig 22224 bp, 22 predicted proteins | sample 1015_Q2_SP10_20__FD_132429 | JGI IMG/M metagenome (GOLD analysis project Ga0187780, IMG submission 132429) | Tropical peat soil microbial communities from peatlands in Department of Meta, Colombia - 1015_Q2_SP10_20_MG | ecosystem: Environmental > Terrestrial > Soil > Wetlands > Peat | place... | reverse complement strand
GCCACGTTGATCATCTCTTGGAGCCGGCGTTCCAGATCCTGCCCCAACAGCGAGTCGTGGTGGGCGACGCGGTTGCGCCACAGATGCAGGTTGGTGAGCGGTTCGAGAAGCTCGCGTCGCAAGCCAGCGCCTGGGAAAGCACGGCGAAGGCGCGTCCGCCACAGCTGCTCATAGCGCCGCGCGAACAGACCCTTCCAGAAGGAGAACGGCAGCGCTGCGATGACCCGCGGGTGCTCGCGCGGATACCCCTCGCGCTCCAGGCGCGCGAGCACATCGCGCACCTTCGCAATCCATAGGCGCTGAGTGTCCCTGGATCGAGCAGCCAGCTCTGCTCGACCGGCGACTGGATCTGGCCGGCTCCCATCTCGCGGTCGATCGCATTGCGCAGCGCGACCTCGAAGTGGTGCAGCGTCGCGAGGCTCGCGCCGGAAATGCGAGCGTGCCAGAGGTAGAGATCGAAGGCAAGCGCCCGATCGCCGTCGGCCTGCTCCAAGAACGGCGCGAAACGCTCTGCAGATATCCACGCGCGGGTCTTGTCAACGTCCATGAGCGCTGCTACTCTGACACGCGAACGCCTCAGTACGCCTCTCTCCCTCGGGATGATGCGGCTGGGGCTCTTTGCGTCGCCAGCAGCCCTGTCAGCAGCCGTGTCCGCCTGGGCCCCGGGCTGCGGCCCCACTCCACACAGCCGCCACAGAAAGGGCCACAAGCACGCTCGTCGGCTACGATCCAAGCTCGGCGCCGACGTAGCTCAGCTGGTAGTAGCGCTGCCATGGTAAGGATGGGGCCTCTGGGGGTGTCTTCCCCTGCAAATCAGCACTCTCGTCCTCCCGGCAGGGGCGTCGTTACAGCAGCACTACCGCGGTTTTGTAGATCTTTTGCTGGGAAGGGCGCGGAGCGCCCGGTCCCGGTGGACGTCGAGCGTTCGGCCGTGCGACGGGCCGCCCCGCTTGCTCAGACGCGAGTAGGGAGGTGCTGCCGTGGCTAGACCGTGGCGAAAGCGTTCGTATTGGCCCCGTGTTGGGAAGAACGGCAAACGCTCGTATGCCGTCGGCTTCTACACGCACGACGGGCGCGAGACTTGCCGTGTGTTCCCCTCGGCGCGCCACGCGCGCGAGTGGATGCACGACTACATCGCGGCCGAGCGCAGGGGCCGCGACAGCCTGCGGCGCTTCATCTTGGATCTTGACGCCAAAGAGGCCAACGAGGCAGAAGGCGGCGACGGCCGCACGATCGCGGAGGTCGTCGAGTTGTTCTTGGAGACCGACGCCCATCCGAGAAACGAGGAAGGGCTCGCGCCTTCCACCTACGAGCTATACCGCTCGGTGCTGAACAGCCACGTGCTGGGCAAGCCGCGGCGGGCAGCGGGTAGCAGGCGCAGGCTGCCGGCCGCTGACTATGCCGTCGCGCTCTCGCGAACCCTGGCCAGGGCGTTCAACGAGCCGCGAGTGCCGCGGGCTTGGCGGGAGCAGATGCGTCAAGCGGGCGTGACGGGCTCGACTCGTCTTCGCGCGTGGCGTGCGCTCTCATCGGCGCTCAGCTGGGCCGCCGGCTCGCCTGCCGTGCCGGAGATCGAGACGAACGGGTGCCAGCTCGCCAAAGAGCCAGCGGTTCGCGCTCGCCGCTCCGCCCGGCGTGGCGGCACCGGCTACGCGCCGGCAACTCCTCCTCGCGCGTTGGCGAGCTGGGCGCTCTCACCGCGAGCAGTCGAGGCGATCCGCGAGCAGATCCTCCGCGGCGCGGAGCCAGATGATTTGCTCCTTGCCCACAGGGACGCGACGATCGTGAGCCTGCAGTACGGCCTGGCGACCCGCAACCAGGAGGTCTGGGGGCTGCGCTGGTCATCGGTGGACGGAGACTTCGCGTGGGTGAGCGAAATCATCAGCTGGGGACGACTCGAACACTGGGGCAAGACCGCGATGAGCACCCGCAGACGCACGACCATTCCCGGCGTCCTGCGCGAAGATCTCGACCAGTGGCGACAGACCCTCCTGGACGCTGACCATCCGGCCCGCGACACGGATTTCGTCATTCCGGGAGACCTCACGAGCGCAGAGCATGGGGTGCTCGATCCGGCCACCGGGGCGGTCCACCTCAGCAGAGCGCAGACGAAGAAGTGGGGCCAAACACGCTTCACCCCCGCGGTGCGCGCAGTCGCCGAGCGCGCAGAGTTCACGCGCATCCTCGGCGCCACCCCCTACGCGCTGCGCCGAGGCGCCATATCGCTGCGACTCCGCACCGAGGACCCACAAATCGTCGCGAGCGAGTGCGGCACCAGCCTGAAGATGCTCAGCGACCACTACTCGTTCCCGATCGAGGACCTACGCCACTGCGAACCCAGACCCGCCAGCGTGGAGTGGCGCGCCGCGCGCGAGGCCCTCAGCGACCGGCGTATGCAGGAGACCAGCCCGCGTAGACGCCTCTTTGCCCGCGTCACAAAACGTCAAACACATTCACCCACATGCGCATCCGAGACAACGCTCAGTGTGTAGTGCCGTCCTTCCTTCACGCGAGGTACGGCCGGGACAAGCCGGAGCCAGGCTGGTTTGACGGCTCCGTTCGATCCAGCCTTGCTCCGCTGGCCCCACACGCTCGGCGTTGCGTTCGCGCTCGTAATCGCCACAGAGAGCGAGCGTGGCGTCGACGTCGGCTGGGACTGATGCTCATCGTCCTTTCCGAGCGCCTCGCAAGTCTCCTCCGGGACGCCTCCTTTCACGCGCGAGCAGAAGCCCGACACCAGCGTCGCCTCGGAGCGGACGCCAATCAAGAGAAGGTTTTCCGGGGCGGTGTCGATTCTGGCTGACTCGAGCAGGTGTCGTACCCTTGGGGGATGACTCGCTTGGATCTACCCTGCAGTTACCAAACCGGGGGAAGACCAGAGCGCTTTTCGATGATGCGCTTGCGCCACGTCCGGCGATGCTACTTACAAGTCGGCAGAGCTGACCGGGAGCGCAGAGGCCGAAGCCTCGTCAGCCAGCTCACCCTCGCCACCATTGCTATCGGCTGCGGCCAGAACCTCGGGAGGCAGGTACTTCTCGTGCGTTCGGCGTAGGTAGTCGAGGGCAGGCTCAGCGGTCGGGTGGTAGTCCAAGTGTTGCTGGACGAACTTCATCCGGTGCTGAGCCGAGTTGATGACCTCGCCCCATGTCAGTGCCCAGACCTTGATGCTGTCCTCAGTGTCCATGATGAGGCCGGGCGGACGATTGTTGGAGTGACGCTCCTTGTCTGGAGTGCCCGTAATGTCGGTCGAGACAACGATGAACTCCCATGAGACCTCGGTCTTGCTGAATCGCGGATCATCAGAAACAGCTGTCGCATACTTCTTGATCTGGGCAGCCTCGTCGTCCCCCACCTTTACAAGGGGTGCCTTCAGCTCGATAACTAGGTGCTCCCGACGATTACGGCTTTGAGGCAACGTTCGCGCCAGCATCAGGTCCACGATCCTTGTATGGCCCTCCGAATCGGTAACTGGCTCGGCGTCCTCGGCTAGCTCCTCGCGGCCGAGGATCTTTATGTGGTTTCGCAGAACGCTCGTCAGGCTCTCGTCGTCTACTGCGACTGAGTACTCCTCACCGAATACCCAGGTCTCCCCGACAAGGATCCGATGCAACTGAGACCGCTCCTTTACGTGCTTCTTCAGCGTCGGATCCAGAACCAGAAGCTCCAACCCGGCGAGGAACTCAAGGCGGTTAGCGATCTCGGTTGAGGTAGCAATCAGCGAAGTCAGCGGCGTGCGGTCCAGTAGTGCGCTGAGCTCGTCCAGCTGCTTCTGAGGCAGGTCGAGTACGTCGCTCAACACGCGCTGCAAGGAGCCGGGATCTTGCTCCAAGGCCTCGCGGATCAGCCGAAGCGACAGACGCCGTGAGCTGACCTCCGCGCTGTTCACAACGTCCGATGCGCTGAGCGCGACTACATCGAACACGTCCCGGACGGCCTGCTCCGTTCTGGTCTCGGCCGCGCCCTTGAACGGGTAGGCGTTCTCGTCCTGCCATTTCTTGATCTGCTCGCGCCGCCGTTCTCTGGCCCTCTTCTTGAAGTGATCCCGCATCTGATCCCGGGAGGCTTCGATTAGGTCCTTGATCGGGCCATTGTCTAGCTCGGCTAGTTTCAGCGAGGCGTCGTCCGAGTGGAACCCCGTCCACTGAAGGTATGCCGTGAACTCGTAGTTCGCCGCCTGAATCCCGGCCCGCAATTCTTCGACTGGCATTCCGTTTACATCGCACAGGAAAAGTGCGCGATCGATTGGCCGTGTCCACTCGATGATCGTGAGCAGCGCATTGTCTCCCTCAGCCGGTATCTCGTAGTCCTCGCGGTGCCGCTGGACCTTGGCAGGATCAATCTCCTCATGGTCGAACGTGAGGTGCGCGTTGTAGTTCTGAAGCGGCAGGGCAAAGGTCGCAGTCAGTCGGTCCAGCGGGCCATGGCCGCCGAGGCCTGGGGGTGTGTCCCCGATCCCGTCGATGATGACCCGCGTACCCGTGGGCTCGGTCACTTCTATGGGGTCTGAAACCGTTACGTGGGCGAGGTTGCCTCGGTTCAATTCGACCTCGATCTGGCGGTGCGCATGTGGGTCGTTGGCATCGGCCGTAACGCTGCGCCAGATCATCCTGTTGCCGATTGATGACGACTTGAACCGGCCGAGCCCTTCGCGCCCGTGCAGAGGACGATCTCTTTCCCTCGAACGCTTAGCGTCTTTCTTCCACGAGCCGCCGAGCTGGCCGAACGCTTCCTCGACCTCGTCGCCGCGGATGCCGTGGCCGTTGTCGACAACCCGGATCTCTTCGATGCCCGTCAGGTCGTTGCGGATCAGCTCGACCTTGATCTCGGTCGCGTCAGCGTCCAGCGCATTCCAGACCAACTCGATGATCCCGGTGAGGGGAGCCGTCTCGCCGAGAGACTCCAAATGCTGCTTGTCGAGAGAGACATCGAACTCCACGGCGGGCAGTCTCTCATGTCGGCCGGACGTTGCAACACGAACATATGTTCGCCTCCGCGAGGGAGCTGCGGGCCGCGTGGCCCCGAGGCTCCCTCGGATGGGCGACTACGACAGGTCTGCGCGCGCGGCTTTGATGTTCTTGAACGCCAGCACGCGGCGCAGATCGGCGTACGACTCCTTCTCTCTGGAGCCGTAGCCCTGGCCGACGAGTGAGTGCTCAGGGTCGAACGCGAGGTGCGACCATCCCTGTTTCTCGCTCCAGATCTTCACGAACAACCACCCCTTGTAATGGCCGCTGGTGCGGACCTTCGCGCTAACCTGGACCTTCTCGCCGTGATCTAGCAGACGACGACCGCCTTGCGGCGGAGGCGCCAGCGTCTCCCAGCCGTACGTTGCGGCGGGTGCACTCATTCTCTATAACCCCTATTGGCTTGGACGGCCGCCCAGCGCGACCATATTGCGATCACGCTAGCAGGCCACCGAGCCTCACCCAAAGGCTTCGCCCCGCCGAGGGCGAGGCCTCGACTGTGGCGTCGCACACGCGGCATTGTCTGTCGGGGGAGTGTCCGATTAACGGTGGGTGTGGTTGTTTGGTTTAACGCTGACGGCGGTAGCCATCGATGCTCACCTCTTGGACTATGTCGGCACTCGCAGGAAGCTATCGGATCCCAAACACCAAGCGCTTCTCCCGTGGATACGAGCACGTCGGTGAACGCTGTTCCCGCTCCTGCGTTGGACGACCAGCAGGTCCGAGGTGGCTGCCAGGCAAGCAGTTCCGCTTCGCCCAGCGCGAGCGGACGTGTGCCGGGCGTCGCTCGGCGCGCTCGTGGCTCGTCCAAACCGACACTCTGCGGACGGTTGATCGAAAACTTCCGCTTTGTTTGCGTGAAGCGGTCGTATGGTCCTGGGCGTCTGTGCGGGAGCGATGCAGTTGGGGCCGACCGCACCGACGAGTGGCCCCTTGCCGTTCCTCATCGGTGCTCGGCGAGGGCAGTTACGCCTCCTAGAAGGTCGGCAGGTAGTCGAGGTTGTCCTTCTTGCTGCTGTCGGCTTTTGTTTTGATGAACTTCTCGCCGTCGATCTCGAAGATTTTTACCGCTGCTCCCTTTTTCCACTTGCCGTCGGTGCCTTCCGTCGCAGTGCAGTACGTGTAGCCGGATTCGATCTGTGTCACGACACTCGACCGGGTCTTTGTCGTCGCGCTCGTGAGGCTGTCGCCGCTGTCTTCGCGCACCTGCACTTGGTCGATGTGCGTGCCGGCGCTGTTGAATCGTACTGCCGTGATGACGTAGTTGGCCCATTTCGCCATATCCGTACCCCTGTTCGTGTTAGATCGTGAATTTCCGCCACGGCAGCTGCGCCGGGTGGACGTTGCTCAACCAGTTGACGATGTCTCGATCGCCCCAGGTCCTGCCGTCCTCGGCGAGCAAGACGGTGCGCATCCCGAACCACTGCCGGCCGGCCGCGACCAGCTCCTCGCGCTCGTTGGCGCTGTTGACGACGTGCGGCTTGACGGCCAGGACGGCGAACGCCTGGCCTTGCTCGCGTACCAATGCGACCTCTCCGGTCATCATGCGTCCCTACATCGCCCCGTCGGCGATGGCGGCGATTGCGCCCACCGCAAGGTGCGGCAGGCCGAGTCTCGCGCCCTGCTTGCTGGCGAGCTGATGGAGGGCTGCAGCCCCCAGCGTGGCTCCGATGAAGATGGCGAGGCCCCTGAGCGGATCATTCATGAGCGGGTCCTTTCGTTGCGCACCAGGTCCGCCGCGACCGCTAGTCTTGGAGTCGCAGAGGGCTAAGTGTACTATGTGTAGAGTGACCTCTACGAATAGTACACCATTCGCGACCGCCCTCCTGCTCTCATCTATGGGTGCCAGCGACAACTCCGCTCTCGACCGAGGCGAGCACCTACGCATGCTCGAGGGCTTGTCGAACGAGATTGGGAAACGCCTGCGCGAAGCGCGCAGAGAGGCCGGCCTCTCCCAGGAGCAGCTGGGTGAGGTGCTCGACTACACCGCCACCATGATCTCGGCGTTCGAGACGGGTCGGCGGCGCTTGAAGCTCGAAGACCTCGCCCGCGTTTGCATCGCCCTCGACAAGGAACCGACCTATTTCCTTGGGAGCGCGGTGCCACGCGCTGAGCCCGAAGCAGGCGTCGCGCTGAAACTCCGCGCCGAGCTCGCCGAGTTGCCGTCTGCCGACCTACGGGATTCGCTTGGCCGGTTCCTGGACGAGATCGACCGCAGTTCGCCACCGCCCAGCCGAGTGCCGAACCTCGAGCACCTGAGGCCCGAAGCGGCGGCTCGAGAGATTCGCGACCGATGCGACGTGAGCACCCCGCAGATTGAAATGGACGCAGTGCTCAAAGAGCTAAACGTCCCTCTCTACAAACGGCGATTTCCGGACGCCCTGTCGGCGCTCGTCATCGACGCCGGCGACGAGCGCTATGCGATCGCGGTCAACAGCAACCACCACTTGCACCGGCGTCGTTTCTCGATCGCGCATGAGCTCGGTCACGCCGTGCTGCGCCACGAATGCGAGTACTACCTCGACTACTGGGGCAACGACGCATGGGAGCCACCCGACTACCGTTACAACGAGGAGCGCGAGGCCAACCAGTTCGCTGCCGCCCTCCTGATGGACGATCGCGCCCTACGCAAAGACATAGCCAGCGGGCTACAAGACATTCATGAGCTTGCCGAGCGCTATGAGGTCTCCGAGGCCGCAATGAACTTTCGTCTCATCAACCTCGGTCTCACCTGAACGTCCGCAATCCACGCTGATCGCACCCAGGGGGTCGCCGGTTCGAGTCTGGCTAGCTCCACTGAACTTGTCTGTGCGCAAACCACGGGTGCGCTGCACAATCGGCAGTAAGTGTCACTCCTCCTTCAGATCGGCGAGCCTCTCGTCGCCCAACGCCTGGATGAGCTGAGACGGTGCAAGGTCTGCGTCCGCGAACTCCTGCAGAATCCTGGAGCGAAGCGCAGCATCGTCTGCGGTTCGGCCGAGAGTACGGACACGGGTCAGCGCTGCGATCGTGAGCCGCGCGATTTTTCGAATCTCGTCTAGCTTCACGATCCGTACATCGCCAGCGTGAATGTCGGCTCCTTCGCCTAGGCGGTCTCGATCCGAAACGAGGAGCGAAAGCACTTTGGCGTCAGCGTGCACTGCTCGATTGGCTCGCACCCACCGCTCATGGCCAGCAGCTTGTTGTGCTGTGCGAGCACCGATCTCGCCAGCAGGCTCCTCCTCGGACTTCACCTCCCACACGATCGCCAGCCGATCTGAGAGGATCCAGACCGAATCTGGATCGTTCGTGCCTCCCGGATGCGTAGCATCAAATCCGAGCAGCGCTCCTAGCTGCTCTAGTGCCTCCTCCCACAGTACGTGGTCTTTGCTGTCCAGCCTGCGTTCCAGCGTTGCGCTGCGTCGGCGCAGACCCGAGCCGTGGTAGCCAATGGAGCGTAGCCGGCCTTGAATTCGCTCAGCGGCAAGCAGATCCTCACTAGCACTGGGCACCTCGACCTCCGACCCAAGCTCTCCATACGCAAGTTCTGCGAACCAGTGCAGCGCCCGGCCAGTTGCCATCGCACGGCGGAACTGATCTCGCGCCTGCTGCAACATCCCACTCATGCCGAATGCAGAGTCAGCCATCCAGGCCGCCGCACCAGCCTGATAGAGCCACCAAGCTCGGTAAGAGGCAACCGTGTCTCCTGTGAGCTTGTCCACTACGTCGAGTGCTCGCTCGAGGGCATGTGGATAGTCGCCGTCCCACATCGCGTAGGTGTAGTCCACCTCGCTGCTGACAGCTGCAGCAAGAGCCGTCGCGGAAGGATCTGTCGCCCGTGTTGCCTCGTCTCGTAGCTCACGGATCTGCGCCTCGGCATCTTGCCACTCGCTTCCGTGTTCCAGCAGCACCTCAAGCAGGTCGAGGAACTCCTGTGCGCTGCGGTCACGGCTCTCCTCAAGGCCGAAGCTGAGCTCACCCTGTAGCTCGGGGTGGAGCAGCGCCCGTACCTCTCCGCGCGCACAAAAGTCATAGGCCTCACGCGAACCAACAACAACGGCGCACCAGTCTCCCTCGCCGCGGGTTGCCCGCCCTACACCCTGCGTGAGACGTGTACGCATTCGCTCACCCAGGAGCGCCGTGGCAGCAAGCCTCTGGTAGAGAAAACGCTCAAGCGCATTGACGGCGACCGGCAGACCATCAAGGATGAGGAGTCGGCAGTCATCTCCAGGTAGATCGATGCCGTCGTACCGATTGGCCAGCACAAGGGCGGCGTGCGACTCCGATGTAAATGGAGTGAGGCTCTCCTCGATGTCATCAGCCCCGAGGGTCTTGATACCAACATCTTCAAACTGTGCCTGCCGTGCGTTGACAGCATCATGGGTTGGCGCAAGTACGAGTGCTCGGCCGGCTGCTTTGACTGCCCCGAGCGTCACTTCGTCCATCTCCTGGGGGCGCAAAGAAGCGGCCGGCATGAAGAATAGCCGCCGGCCGGTCGAGCGGTGCTCCCACTCATCCGGCACGGGAAGCCGTGCAATGCTCCTTACGCCAAAGATACGCTCCAGCTCCCCACCCGCGCCGAGCGTCGCCGACATGTAGATCCGCTGGGAAGCGCCAGCGAACTCGCCCTGGCGTGCGGTAGCGGGGACCAGCGGGCGGAAGATGATCTCCTTCCACGACACCAGCAGACAACACGCTGCGAGCCCGTCTCGGACGTGATGATCCCAGGCGAAGAATTGGTCGGTGCCGTCTACCTTCTCCTCAATGATTTCTCGTATTGCGTCGGCGTAAGGCCACCAGCGCGGCAAGGGTACAAGTTCTATCGCTGTCCGATCGACCCGACTGGGGTGCTCGTCGACCATCATGCCAGCGGTATGCCCATCAAGCAGCGGAGCGAGCAACGCGGCGAGTGCCTGATACGCCTCCGAGCCCCCTTCCCTGTCAATCACAACCGTCCAATGGCCTGCCACGTAGTCGTCTGCGGCGTGCGCATCGTCCAGGATGAGAACCTGCGGTTGCGTGAACCGCGGCCTGTAGTTGAATAGGGCCGAGTATGTACTGACAGCGACGGCCTCGCTGCTTTGCCACCGATCGAGTCCGGCATACGTGGGACGCAGACAAACCTCTACATCGATTCCGTAGCTAGACGCCAGCCCCCCTACCTGGTGGACGAGTTGCCGTGTCGGACATAGATACAGCACTCGCTCGCCACGAGCCCGACGACGCCACTCGGCAATTAGCAGACCGATCAGCGTCTTACCGGTACCCGTGGGAAGCTCTAGTGCCAGGTCGGCGGCATCGATCTGCCCCTCGTAGCCCTCCAACATCCGATCCTGATGACCCCAGAGAAATGGGACATCTGGATCACGCGGCAGATCTCGAAACAGCGAACGTGGCGTCTGCGGAGCTGACGCCTGGCGCGCAACGCGCCGGAAGGTTGCGCGATTTGGCCCACCCACCGGGCCAAGTCTAACTGTTGGCCGGCCTTGAGATCCGTCGGCCAGGAACCATAATCCGACGCGTCACTCCTACGGATTGTGAGGCTTCCGCCTCGATGTCCTGATCGGCGCAGGTATTCCCGCCACATAGCGCCGATTTACCACCAAATCCTTGAGGCGACCCTCGGGCTCACAACGTTCGAGTTCGCAACGCGATACCTCGAACGCGAGCGACTGCTGCCGGGGTTCGTCGCCGGCTACACCAAGATCCACACGACGAGCACCGCCACATCGCCTACGGCACATGGTTTCTGCGCGAAGCCGTCTCGGAGGCACCGGCTATGGGCGACGTGGTGCGTCAGACCTTGCGCGAGCTGCTGCCAGCCGTCGCAGAGACGCTGACGCCACCCGAGGGCGCCGACGCATTGGTACTCGGAGCCTCAGCCGATGAGCTACGCAGCTTCGCGCTCGACGGGTTGACCCGCAGGCTGAGCATCATCGGCGTGCCTCTCCAAACGCTCTGAGTACAAGGCGCGCGGCCTTGGCCTCGTCGTAGTCTGGGGATAGCGTTTGCCCGCGATGCCGAAAGGATCAGAGAGACGGACGCGGGTCACGCTTCGCTGCTTGCGCGAGGACCTGAAGCTAGAGCTACCGCCCGTCGAGGTCGATCTCGGCGGACTCAACCACGTCTTGGTCGCTGAGGCTCGGCGTGTCACACCCACTGCGCCGCAGGGACAGAAGCGAATCCTCTCCATCGAACATCCACTCGTTTATCGGCTGCGCCATGGACGCTGGCGCGGCGCGACCTGGCTGGAGGCTGGCGCAGCGCGATTCTGGCTCTGCGCCGGAGCTCACCGCGAGCAGGGTTCAGGCGATGACGCATACGAGCTCTTCGCCGCGCTGAACCGCGCTGGACGCCTGCTGCCTGACGACGACGACCACCTACGCGACGCCCTCGAGCGCAATGCCCGCATAATCGACGCCGCGAGCGACGCGATCGCCCCGGCGTTCGCCGACGCCTTCGCACGTCGGGGTCACGACGTAGCAGTCTCGTTCGCCGGCCTAGTCGACGCGAGGCTCCACGTGGTTGCCTCCGGAGAAGAGGTATGGGTCGCGATAGCGACTCACGCGGCCGATGGCCGCGTCGTCGAGGAGCGCCTGCGCGATGTGCTCTTCGGCCTAGTCTTGACGGCTGCAGAAGCCACGCTCTGGGAGCCACGCGCAGACTGGCCATCAGGAGAGCTCGCCTGGTTTGAGGTGGCACGCCTCGGCTTGCGCGAGCCGCCGAGCTGATCAGATGACACACCGCCGAGACGCTGCACATCGGCCTCTGCGACCCCTAGCGAGTGCGCAAGCGTCGAGGTCTTGCCGCCCAGCAGCGCCTGCTTCGCACGCTCCATGCGCAGTGCGAACTGGTCACGATGACGCTCGACATACTCATCGACCGCTCGCTCTACAAGCTCGGCCTGCTTGAGCCTCGCCATCAACGCGGCGTAGCGGACCTTCTCTCGGGTCGCCTCGTGAACCTTGATCGGAGATTGCGCACGCACCATGAGCATCCTTCGGTACTTCGGTACCTACGATACCACGCCGCCCATGCTGCCCTAATGTGCCGAGGGCACGGCTCGTGGGCTACGATTCAGGCTCGGCGCCGACGTAGCTCAGATGGTAGTAGCGCTGCCATGGTAAGGCAGAGGTCGTGGGTTCGAGTCCCACCGTCGGCTCTCCTGGAGACCCAACCTTTTTGCAGCGTTCGTTACCAACGGACGCGATGTATCATTTGTCCGTACTTGTCCGCGTCTGTCCACGAGGTCGATGCGGCACAACCTCAATCAAGGAGCCAAAAATGGCGCTATTCCTAGCGATCCGGCTCCTCCAGAGGCACCCCATGGTAAGCGAGAGGTTCCCGGGTTCGAGCCCCGGCGTCGGCTTCGGAAGGGCGACCTAACCGTCCGAGTGCATGTGGTTGCCGGCCCGCTCACGCGTGTGGGCAGGCCATAGAGTGCTCGGCCGCCATGCACGGTCTCGTGATCTTCGACTGTGACGGGGTACTCGTCGACTCTGAGGTGATCTCTAACGCGGTACTCGCTCGGATGCTCACGACGGAGGGGCTGCCGACGACACTCCGCGAGGCACGCCGCGACTACCAAGGGTTGCTGCTCGCTGACGTCCAGGCCCGTGCCGAGGCGAAGCTCGGCCGCTCCTTGCCGGCGAGTTGGATGGCTGAATACGAGCACGAGCGCGCTGAAGCATTCCGCCACGAACTACAGCCGATTGCGGGAGCCGCGGAGGCCGTGCGGCATGTCAAGGCTGCCGGGCTGAAAGTCTGCGTTGCTTCTCAAGGTGCGCTGGAGAAGACGCGAATGACACTCGGACTCACGGGGCTGCGCGAACTGTTCGCGCCCCATGCGCTGTTCTCCGCCCAGGACGTGCCGCGCCCCAAGTCCGACCCTGCGCTATTCGAACACGCTGCGGCGAGAATGAATGCCAAGCTATCGGACTGCGTAGTCATCGAGGACACGCCATCGGGGATCATGGCTGCCGTGGCAGCCAGGATGCGGGCAATCGGCTACGCAGCAGACAGCGACGAGCATGCGCTCCGCAACGCCGGCGCCGAGATCATCCGATCAATGGAGCACCTCCCGGAACTACTGGGCCTGCCCCCAGGCTGAAGCCACTCTCGGGCTCAGCCGGCAGTACGAGTGCAACGAGGCAGGCCAAAGCCTTCGAGGATGCTGGCACCGCCGAGTCGCCGGCGCTAGGGACTCGGGAGATCGAAGGGCATGGCCCGAGCGTCTCCCAGGTAGCGAAACGTCGAGCACGACCTAACACTGGGGGTTCGTGCACGTAAGATCGCCTGATTAGCGAGCCAGCCCCCAGAGTGTTGCTCGATACGAGCGTGATAGTCGATGCCGGCTATGGTCGCTCCGGACTCTTTGAGCATCTGCTGCGCGACGCCGCCGATCAGCGGGTGCAGGTCATCATCCCCGAGGTCGTGCTGGCTGAGACCGTCTTCGTATACAGGCGCAAGCTGCAGCACATACGGGGGGCGCTTGAGGACCTCCCGCGGCTGCTCGCGGCCGCCGGCCGCCAACGCGAGCAACTTCGGCGTCGGGCTCTGGAGGAGAGCATGGAGCGCGAGTTGCGCAAGCGGCTCGCCGGGGCTGGGATAACTCCTGTTCCAGCCCCCGCCAGTGACCACGACGAGCTGGCACGACGGATCATGGCGCGGCGTAAGCCAACGAAGGCGCTCGCCCACGACTGCAACGGAGACGAGCTCGCCGAACAGAACGAGGGCTACCGCGACCAGATCATCTGGGAGCATGTGCGCGCCGCAGCGCAGGACGGTCCGCTCGTGTTCGCGTGCGCGAACACGCACGACTTCGCCGACCGTAAGACCGTCAGCGACGAACGTGCTGAGCTACACCCGGAGTTGCAGGATGATCTCAAGGCGGACCGAGATTCCGGACGCTCCGCTGGTGAGGTCGCGCTTGTGCTGAGCATCAAGGCGTTCGTGCGCGACTACCTCCAGGATGAGGACGTGCTCAACGACATGAGCAGGCTGCTTGACGGACACGCAGGGCAAGAGCTTCGCGAGATCGTCCGCCAAGAGGTACACGAAAGTGGGGTGCAACTTGAAGGCTACGAGCCGCCCGTCGCGTTGCAGAGCCATGTCGAAGAGGCGACGCTCGCGACCCTCGACAGCGTCGATGACATCAAGGTCATCGACGTATACCTGGAGTCCGACGAAGGTGAGCCCCGCGCGTACGTCGTGACGGTTGACGTGATTGGCTCGGGCGCCGTTGACTGGGCCGTCAACGCTCCCAGCTCGTGGGACCTCGAACGATTCTCTGGGCTCGTAGAGGGCGACACCGCCGGCGGGGGCATCATCCTCGACAGTGACCCCTCCGACGTGCAGATCACGCTCAGTGGGCGCTATCTCCCCTCCGAGGAGGAGTGGAGCGAGATCGAGGTCGAGTCGGCGCGTCAGACGCCCAAGGAGGTGCAGGAGCGAGAAGCCCTGAACCATGCAGCACAACTACGTGCAGAACAGGAACTCGGGCTATTCCCAAGCGACGAGGAGATCGAGGCGATGGAAGCACAGCGGATACCCAGGCGGAAAGCGACGGCTGGCAACTTTCAGCGCAGGGCGCGAAGAGGGTGAGCGTGGGGCGGAGCGACTTCGAGCGTCGCGCAGGCGGTCTTCTGGAGAACACTGGGCCCGGCAATTGGCTACCCATAGCGCGCATCCGTGCCGTCAGCGCCGCCGCGCTTGCCGCCGCGTTCGGGCTCATAGCGCCCGGCGTAGCCGGGGCGACGGTCCACACTGGCCGCCTAGTGTTTCCCGAACCCCGCAATCCTCCGAGTATCGGGGTACCGCCACCTCCTGCGGTCCAGACGAAAGAGTCCACGCGCGAAGTTAGCGTTCGATACGACGCGAGCGTCGGCACCGTCTCCCTACGTGCGGAAGTCTTCGATCCAAGTTTTTGGGGCGAACAGATTGGCGAAAGCTTCAAGCTGGGCTCGAAGTGCCTCAGCTACGACGAAAGTGCGTTCCATCCGCCCGCTTTCAGCGCGAGCATGAGCGCCAGGCCGAAACGTGCGGGGCTACTCGGCGAAGAAGTTGGCGGCGTCACGGGCGAAGCGACGCTTCGCGGCTACACGGGCCACGTCAGCGGCACCGGCACGTTCAACGGCCGCTACTTCGAGATCGCGTTCACCAGCAGCGCGTTTCGCAATCGGAACTGGCGTTGCGCCATGCTCACATCCTTCGGCTTCCCTTGGCCGCGCGTTCCCCTCAATGGCTGGCGCAAGGCGAAGCGGCCGCACACGTCACACGCTCGACGCTGAGGGTCGCCGATTCAGCGTGCCCAGGTGTACTTGATCGGGTTGGCTGCGCCCTTCTTGCGGTACTCCTCCGGGACTCGCTTGCCGACGTACTGATCGCGCAGCTCCGCAGGCGCCTCCCGGCCGATGAAGGCCAACCGTCCCGGTGCGTCCTCATGGCCCGGGAAGTCTCGCGCTGAAGCCGGCAGCCAGTCCTCCGCGACGAATGCGCCGACGATGAGTCCGCGCTGCGTGGCGAGGATGACCTCCGCTTGCATCGCCTTTCTGCGGCTGATCTTCCAGGCATACCGCGTGGCCTCATAGAGCGAGGTCTCCGCGGCGCTGCGATTGACGCTGATGAGGATGGCCTTGTGCCGGAAGTCGGCGGGCGGGGCGGAGTAGCGGCGGATGATCTCGCGGGCGTGCATGGCTCCGTATTCGCCTGACTCGGTGCCACCCGCGATGTTGGAGAGGCCGGGATAGGCGTCCATCAGGGCCGCCTCGACCTCGAACGCCGTCGCGTCGTCCATGCCGTGCCGGTGGATAACGTGGGCGACCTCGAAACCGGCCAGGCGTACTTCGCGGATGCGCTTGAGCTTGTCGCTCAACTCATCACCGTCCTGGCTCAGCTCATCGCGGATGTGCGCGAAGACCCTGTTGCCCTGGCCCTTGCCGACGTAGAACGTCTCGCCGTTGCGCGGGTCGATGAGACGGTAGACATACGTCTTGAGCCGCGGGATGACATCGGGAGGAAAGGCGTCCAGCTCAGGCACGAACGCCAACGTAGCCAGCGACTCGGATGCGGTAGCCGTGACCGAGGTCGGGCCGGACCACCGGGTATGATCGGCGCCGCGAAATGACCACGAGTGACCCGCGATTTCTAGGGGCGTTTTTTTCGGGTTTCTAGGGGCGTTCTAGGGACGTCTTCGCCGTCCAGGCGAGTCCAGCCCAGTCCACCCAGGACACCAAAACCCAGGAATTACGGGACTCAGACCTCAAGGAGAGCCCCCATGCCGGCCATGGTAAGGCAGAGGTCGTGGGTTCGAGTCCCACCGTCGGCTCTCTTGTCATGAGTCGGGACATAGGTCTCGCCTGAGTCGGGACATAGGTCTCAGTTTGGGGAGCGTGGCCAGCGGCCTGGCTTGTTGTTTTGGTTGCGCCAGTAGGTCTTCGGGCTCCGCGACGATCAGCCCGCCGTCATGCAGAATCCGCCGGATAGTCGAGGTCGACAGGACCCGAAGCTGCTCCTGCTGCAGGTGCCAGCGGATCGTCTCCGGGCCAGCATCCAGCCCGTCCACGGCCAGCTGCAATCGCAGCTCGAGCACTCTTTGACAGACCTCTGCAGGGACCGCTCTGGAGGACCCGTTCGGCCGCCGCGAACGCGGCTCGACAGCGTCCAGGCCACCAGCGCGATAGCGGGCCAGAAGGCGGTGTAGGTGCCGGCGGGAGAATCCACACTCGCCAGCAGCAGCAGTGACAGACAGCTGGCCGGAGACGACCTGGAGAACAGCAACACGGGCTCTAGACATGCCCGCCAAGGTCACCCCCGCCCCGGCGGCGCGCCCGCGGGAAGACCTTCAGCCCAAGGTGTGACCTATGTCCCGACTCACCAGAGACCTACCACCTGAGACACATGTCCTGAACCCACACACCATCGTCGGCTTGTTCGAACGCTCCCCAAGTCTGCCCCCAGCCGGGCGGCTCCACGGGTTCCGAGTGCTCCCCGGGTGAGTTCGATCGTTGGTGTGCCGCGAACGCAGACGCCTCGCTCCGGCACCACGTCGGTGGGGCAGGTTTCCCCGTATGCCGGAGGGCTTCCAGCCACCACGAACGGTCTCCAGCGTGCTCGAGGAGATCGCGGGCCAGCAGCTCGTGCTGCCCGCGATCCAGCGCGAGTTCGTTTGGAGCGAGCAGAAGATCGCCGCGCTTTTCGACTCGCTGATGCGCGGCTTCGGCGTCCCGAGCCGGAGCCAATGCCCGCATAGTCCCAGATGACGTGTGCCGGCCGCCGCGAGCGCGAGCGTGCTCGCTGTCGCCTGTTGCCGTTGAGAGCTTCAGCTGGTGGGTGGATGCGTGAGTGCGACCACACCAATTGGTGTAGTGCGACCACATCAGAAGGTGTTGTGTGACCACACTGACGTGTGGTACCACAATACCCGCCCGCCTTTCCGAGAGTCATAATATTCGATCTCGTTGGATTGCTCGAACTCTCGGCTGCAGCAGACACCAGCACTTCCCGGGAGCCGTCTCGTGGCCGTCGTTGCCGTTACACTGCCGGCTACGGCGCGATCAGCGTGGCGCCGGGGATGTAGGTGCCGACGCGGCGTGGGTCGCGTGTTAGCAGTGGTCGCCCCGTTGCTGCGGCGTGCGCGCCGATCAGGAAGTCAGGCAGGACGGCCTCGCATGTCCCTCCAGCGCGGCGGTAGTCGGCGTGAGCGTGCCCTGCGAGGAAGGCGGCGGCGAGCGGGATCTCCTCGACGATCGCCATCGACGGCAGCGCGGCGCGCAGTTCCTCGACGCGCGGGAAGCGCGGCGCGAGCTCGGCTAGCACGATGGCGTTCAGTACGATCGCGCCGCGCTGTGCGGCGTGCGTGAGCTGCTCCTGCGACCAGAAGAGCCAGTGTGTCCTACCCGTAGAGCCAATGCGTGACTGCTTGCCGGCCGTCAGGCCCGGTCGAGTTGCTTCGCGCGAGCGGTAGCTGCGACGCGCGGGCTGTCTTGATCGCGTGCCTCGACGCCGCAAGAGCGACGACGTGCCAGAGCGTTCGACCGAACAGGGCCGAAGCGGGCGGACGCGACACTTTCGACGCTCATCAGGACCACACAAATCCTTGAGCCCCAGGTGTACTCTCGTTGAACATCTCATACGACCACCACGTTTTCCGGCGGTCGTCTCAAGGCCTACAAGGGAGGCGCTAATGAGCGCGACAGAGATCGATCAGGCCAAGCTCGAAGCCTTTATGGGGCAGGCGGTGACCGACATGGGGGCGATCATCAGCGCGCCGCTCATGCAGATCGGCGAGAAGCTCGGCCTGTACAAAGCGATGGCTCACGCCGGGCCACTGACCTCTCACGAAGTGGCGGAGCGCTCCGGCGCGGCTGAGCGCTACGTCCGCGAGTGGCTTGGAAACCAGGCGGCTGGCGGCTACGTCATCTACGACCCCGGCAGCGACCGCTACACACTGCCCGATGAGCACGCGCTCGCACTCGCCGACGAGGACAGCCCGTTCTACATCCTGGGCGTCTACGACTCGATCGCGTCCTTGTACGCCGACGAAGACCAGATTCTCGAGGCATTCCGCAGCGGCGAGGGCATGGGCTGGCACGAGCACGATCACCGGCTGTTCCGGGGGACCGAGCGGTTCTTCAGGCCCGGCTACCGCGCCCACCTGATCGCCGAGTGGATTCCGGCTCTGGACGGAGTGCAGGAGAAGCTCGAACGCGGTGCCAAGGTCGCCGATGTCGGCTGCGGCCACGGAGCGTCGACGATCATCATGGCCGAGGCGTTTCCCAACTCCGAATTCTTCGGCTTCGACTACCACGCCCCGTCGATCGAACGAGCGCACGAGGCGGCCAAGGAAGCGGGCGTCGATGATCGGATCACGTTCGCGACGGACGCGGCAAAGGAATATCCCGGCCACGGCTACGACTTGGTTTGCGTGTTCGACTGCCTGCACGACATGGGCGACCCCGTCGGCGCCTCGCGGCACGTCCTGGAGACGCTTGACGCGGATGGCACCTGGATGATCGTCGAGCCGTTCGCGAACGACCGTGTCGAGGAGAACCTCAACCCGGTGGGGCGTGTCTTCTACGGCGCTTCGACAGTGATCTGCACACCGGCGTCGCTCTCCCAAGAGGTCGGCCTCGCCCTGGGGGCGCAGGCAGGCGAGGCGCGGCTGACCGAGGTTCTGGAACAAGGGGGATTCACACGCGTTCGCCGCGCGACCGAAACGCCGTTCAACCTGATCCTCGAGGCGAGGCCATAGGTAAACGCCGAGTCAGAAGGGCCGACGCTCAGCCGACGTGCTCGGAGTTCGTCCGGTCGTCTCGTTGCCGCGTGGCAAACTGGCATGGTGCCCGCGACCCTGCGCGCTGGTCGCATTGCGTTGCGGCCCTTGGAAGATGGCGATGTAGAGCAGCTCATGGCCATTCTGGCGCGCCCCGGCGTTCGGGAGTGGTGGGACTCGCTCGACGATCCCGATCACACGCGCGAGGGGCTTACCAACGATGGCGCCGCGTTCGCGATCGAAGTCGACGGCGCGCTCGCAGGTTGGCTTGGCTACAACGAGGAGACCGACCCCGACCACTGCTACGCCGGCCTCGACATCTTTCTCGCGCCCGAGTATCAAGGCCGTCGACTGGGACCCGCCGCGCTGCGGCTCGCCGCGGATTGGTTCTTCGCTGAGCGTGGGCACCATCGCCTGACGATCGACCCGGCGTGCGAGAACGAGCGCGCTATCCGGGCCTACGCGGCGGTCGGCTTTCGCCCCATAGGGACCATGCGCTGCTACGAACGCGGCGCAGACGGCCGCTGGCATGACAACCTATTGATGGACCTACTGCGCGATGAGCTGCGGCGCGACGATCCACCCGCCGAGCCGGTGCGGCAACGGCCTGGCTAGCGCTTCCCAGCCACAGTGGCACTGATCTGGGTTCGCGTCCCCTCGCCGAGTTACGGGCGCTCGACCACCACACGCCGCTCGGAGCCGAACTCCACAGACCAGCCGATCGGGTCCTCCGCGAGGACCGCGTCGATCGTGTCCTGCTCGGAGCTGCGGATCAGCGCACGCTCCGCTTGTGGCGTCACTGCGCTGAGGATCGCCGCATCGGGAGTGCCGTCGCGCTGATACGCGACGGTGCACGCGTCGATGCTCGCAGGACCGACGTAGTCAGCACGCGCGCGGCGCGCCTGCACACGTGCAGGCTCCGGGTCGAGGCTCGCGAACGGCCGGCTCGGCGGGCGCGTCGAGTACACGCCGGCGGCGTGCTTGGTCAGATACCAGCCCAGCGCGGTCGCCAGCCCGTACGCATCCGGGTCCTCGCGCAGACGACCGACGAGCGTCGCGATCGCGTGCGTCGAGTAGTTGTTGCCCGGCCCGCCCGCGAACGTCAAGCCGCCGGTCACGGTCAGTGGACGCGCCGCGTCGTCGATCGCGAGACCGAGCTCGCGCGCGGCGATCTGGACCGCCACCGGGAAGCATGAGTAGAGGTCGATGTGCGCGAGCTCATCGATCGCGACGCCCGCGTGCTGACAGGCAGCGGTGCCCACAGCATGGATCGCCGGCGAGGCCGCGAGCTGCCGGCGCTCGCTCACGTGCCACTCGTCCTTCGCCTGCGCCCCTGAGTGCACGAACACCCAGCGGTCGATCGGCACGCCAGCGCCGCGCGCCGCCGCGGCGCTGGTGAGGATCAGGCCGGCGGCCATGTTGACCTGGATGTTCGCCGTGAGCAGCTTCGTGTAGGGCGCGGCGACGGGCCGGTTCTCCGGCGTAGGCGTCATGATCTGCGCGGGCGTGTACGCGCGCGCGAGCCACGCGTGCGGGTTCTCAGCGGCGACCGCCGAGAAGCGCGACCACAGCCCCGCGAGCTGCTCGAGATGCTCGCTTGGGGAGCTGGCGCTCGCGGCCCGCATGGCGCTGTCGATCAGCGCGTACATGAACACCGGCGGCGCCAGGCCCACCGCGGCCTCCGCGTCGTTCACACCCGGCCGGTCCTCGCCGACCGTCCGCGTCGGGCGCACGCGCTCTCCCTGGCTGCGCCACGGCAGCGCGCGCCCTTCTCGCTCGGCCGCGCGCACGCTCGCGACCGTATCACCACCGCCGAGCAGCGCCACGTCCACCTCGCCCGCGGCGATCGCGCGCGCGGTGTCATTGAGCAGCAGCTGCGGACCCTCGCCGCCGATCGCCGCGCTCTGCACCGTCTCGCGGGGCTTTGCGCCCAGGTCCTCAGCCACGAGCGCAGCGGCGTCGCGATAGTGCCAGCCGATCGCCGGCACGCAGCGGACTGAGTCGGCGCCCCGCAGCAGCCGCTCGCCCGTCCCACTGTCCTCACCCGCCAGGCGCAGCGCCTCGGCGATCAAGGCGACCGGCTCGCACGGCTCCTGTCCCGGCAGCTCGCGGCGCAGTACCTGGCCCGCGCCGACGATCACCGGCGTACGCGGATCGATCACACGTCCTCGAACGCCGGGCGCGTGCCGAGGTCACGGTCGATCGCGATGTGCGGCAGCCGGCCGTCCAGCCAGCGCGGCAGCGCCCACGTGCGCGCGCCGAGGATCTGCAGCACCGACGGCAGCAGCAGGCTGCGCACGACGAACGCGTCGAGGAACACCGCGCTCGCGAGGCTCAGCCCGAACAGCTCGAGGATTCGTTCGCCGCCCGCGACGAACGACAGGAACACGCAGATCATGATCGTCGCCGCCGCGGTGATCACGCGCCCGGTGGACGCCAGCGCATGGCGGCTGGCGTGCCGCGCGTCGCCCGTGCGCGTCCACTCCTCGTGCACGCGCGAGATCAGGAAGACCTCGTAGTCCATCGACAGTCCGAACACGATCGCGAAGAGCATCACGGGAATGAAGGCCTGGATCGGGGCCCCCTTCACGTTGAAGAGACCGCCCAGCCATCCCCACTGGAAGATCGCCACGACGACGCCGAGTGCAGCGCCGATCGAGAGCAGGTTCATCAGCGCCGCCTCGAGCGGAATCACGAGCGAGCGGAAGACGACGAACAAGAGCAGCGCCGAGAGCAGCACGACGATCGCGACGAAGACCGGCAGCTTGTTCGAGAGCACGCGCGTGAAGTCGATTGCGAGCGCGTTCGAGCCGCCCACGAGCAGTTGCGCGCCTGTCGCCGCAGCGACTGGGGGCAGCGTGTGCGCTCGCAGCGTGCCGACGAGCTGCGTCGTCGCGAACGCCTGCGGCGCGGAGCGTGGGTAGACGAGGAGGACTGCGGTCATGCCGCTCGGGCTGATGCGCGGCGGAGAAACCGACGCGACGTCCGCCGTCGCGCGCAGCGAGGCCG
>Ga0187780_10000894_pt1 | contig 22245 bp, 19 predicted proteins | sample 1015_Q2_SP10_20__FD_132429 | JGI IMG/M metagenome (GOLD analysis project Ga0187780, IMG submission 132429) | Tropical peat soil microbial communities from peatlands in Department of Meta, Colombia - 1015_Q2_SP10_20_MG | ecosystem: Environmental > Terrestrial > Soil > Wetlands > Peat | place... | reverse complement strand
CCCCGCCCCTCCAGTTCCACCAGCGCGATCTGAGCGTCCGGCTGCGGCAGACCGAGGCGCGCGGCCAGGGCGGCCGCCGTGGTGGGGCCGATGTGCTCCATCCACCCCTGCACGATGGCGCGAATCGCATCGGCCTGCGCCGGCGCCTCCGCCTCCCCGCGGGCGGGGCGCGGCGGCTCAAGCTCCGGATCGAAGCGCACGCCCGGCAGCGCGGCGCGGACAATTCGCATCCGCTCCGCCGCGACAAATGCTTCCCCGGACGCCTCACCCCTCACGCCTAACGAACGGTTGTAGCGGGCCCGGGTGGCGCGACCGTCACAGATCAGCTCGTCCGCGAAGGCCGCCCAGCCAACCGCATCGGCTGTGGGGAGCAAGCCGAGGGTGAGCAGGGCGTCGTGCAGCTCGTGGGCGTCGCGCACGTCGGGCCAGGCCTGGGCGCGCACCTCCTCGATGGCCGCCGCGTCCAGCGCGCCCACGCCGCGCGCCAGGTCCGGATCGGTGCGGCGCAGGGCCACGGCGCGGGCCCGGCGCTCCTCCAGGGGCGCGTCGTCCAGGAAGGCGTAGGGGTTGGCGTTCAGGATCTCGTGGCACATGGGGGAGGGCACCGCCGTGTCCACCGCCACGGCACGGACCTCGCCCCCCTCCAGGGCCGCGATGACGGCGCGGAGCCCGTCCACGTCCATCGCCTCGTGCAGGCAGTTGGCGATGGTCTCGTTCACCAGCGGGTGGTCTGGCGGCTCCACGGGGCCGGCGTGGTTGTCCTGGCAGCCCACCTGGGCGGGGAAGACAGCGGCCAGCAGGTCGTCCGCGCGCATGCGCTGGATGGGCATGGGCACGCGGCGCCCGCCGCTGTGGCGCAGCAGGGCCAGGGCGCGCGTGGCGTTCCAGCGCCAGCGGTTGGCGAACATGGGAGCGGCCAGGGCGGCCTGCACCAGGTCCTCCTCCAGGGTGGCGGTGCGCACCATGGCGAAGACGCTTTCCAGCGGGAAGCTGTGCTGCTCGCCGAGGGAGAGCACGATGCCGTCGTCCGTGGCGGCGGCCTGCAACTCGAAGTCGAAGGTGCGGCAGAAGCGCTTGCGCAGGGCCAGCCCCCAGGCGCGGTTGATGCGGCCGCCGAAGGGGGCGTGGAGGACGAGCTGCATGCCCCCCGCCTCGTCGAAGAACCGCTCGGCCACCACGGTGGCTTGGGTGGGCACCGTTCCCAGGACGGCCAGTGTCTCGGCCACGTAGGCGGCGACCTGATCCGCCCCGGCGGCGTCCAGTCCCGCCTCGGCGCGGAGCCAGGCCGCCGCCGCGGCGGCATCGGGGAGACGCCCGGCCACACCCTGGCGGATGGCGGCCACGGCGGCGGAGAGTTCGATGGTGCGCCCGGGGGCCTCGCCGATCCAGAAGGGGACGGTGGGCGGGGCTCCCTGCGCGTCCTCCACGCGCACGCGGCCGGCCTCCACCCGCCGGATCCGCCACGACCTGTTGCCCAGCAGGAAGATGTCCCCGGCGAGGCTCTCCACGGCGAAGTCCTCGTTCACCTTTCCCACGAAGGTGCCGGCCGGGTCCTCGATCACGTCGTAATCCGCCGTGTCCGGGATGGCGCCGCCGCACGTGATGGCCGTCAGGCGCGCGCCCCGGCGCCCGCGGAGGCGGCCGTGCACGCGATCGCGATGCAGGTGGGCGGAGCGGCGCCCGCGGGGCGTGGCCACCCCCTCGCAGAGGATGTCCAGTACGGCCTCGAAATCCTGCCGCTGCAGCTCCCGGTAGGGATAGGCGCGGCGCACGAGGCTCCAGAGCTCCTCCTCGGCCACCTCGGCGCCGGCGGCGATGGCCACGGCCTGCTGGGCCAGGATGTCCAGCGGCGCCCGCGGGATGACGACGCGGTCCAGCTCGCCGGCCCGCACGGCCCGCACGGCGGCGGCGCACTGCACCAGCTCATCGCGCGTGAGGGGGAAGAGGATCCCCTTCGGGATCGCCGGGGGGCTGGGGTGCATGGGAGCAGAGGTGCTGTCCCCGGGTGCCGCCGGCGCAATGTTTCCCCTGCCCCCCTGCGCCTCTGCTCCCTCGCGAGAGGTGGATGAAGGGAAGTGGCCGGAGCGGCCCACGCGCTGCATCAGCGTGGCCAGGGCGCGCGGCGCCCCGATGTGGCAGACGAGGTCCACCGTGCCCACATCGATCCCCAGCTCGAGGGAGGCGGTGGCCACGACGACGGGGATCTCGCCCGCCTTGAGGCGCCGCTCGGCCTCCAGCCGCGTGCGGCGCGAGAGGCTGCCGTGATGGGCGGCCACGCGCCCCTCGCCCAGGCGCTTCTCGAGCTGGTGGGCCACGCGCTCCACCAGGCGGCGCGTGTTCACGAAGGCGATGGTGGTGCGGTGCGCCCGCGTGAGGGCCGCGACCCGATCGTAGACCTCCGCCCACATCTCGTGGGTGGCCACGTGGCCCAGCGGCTGCCCGGGCACCTCCACCGACAAGTCGAGGGCGCGCCGGTGGCCCACGTCCACGACGGCGCAGCGCGGCTGCCCGCCCGGCGCCAGGCGCCCCGCGCCCACCAGCAGGCGGGCGATTTCTTCGATGGGCTTCTGGGTGGCGCTCAGGCCGATGCGCTGGAGGCGGCGGCCGGCCAGGGCATCCAGCCGCTCCAGCGAGAGGGCCAGGTGGGCCCCCCGCTTGTCCCCCGCCACGGCGTGGATCTCGTCCACGATGACCGTCTCGGCGGTGGCCAGGTAGCGGCGGCTGCCCTCGGCGGTGAGCAGGATGTAGAGGGACTCCGGCGTGGTGACCAGGATATGCGGCGGGCGGCGCGCCATGTGCCGGCGCTCGTGCGCCGGCGTGTCCCCGCTGCGGACCATCACGCGGATCTCCGGCAGGTCCAGCCCGTCGGCGGCGGCGAGGCGGGCGATCTCTGCCAGGGGCGCCTGAAGGTTCTTCTGGATGTCGTTGCCGAGGGCCTTCAGGGGAGAGACGTACACGACCCGCGTGCGGTCCTCCGGCGCGCCGGCCACGGCCGCCCGCACCAGCCCGTCGATGGCCCAGAGAAAGGCGGCCAGCGTCTTGCCGGCGCCGGTGGGCGCCGCGATCAGCGTGTCCTCGCCGGCGGCGATGGGCGGCCAACCGGCCGCCTGGGGCGCCGTGGGCCCGCCGAAGCGCTCCCGGAACCAGCGATCCACCAGCGGATGAAATCGATCCACCGTCACGGGGCCTCCTCAGTTCCCTCGGGCATCTTCAGCGGGATTCGTGCCGCGTCACGAACACGCTGACGTGGGTGAACCGACTGTCGGGCAAGAACTCCACGTTCATTCCCCACGCCCCGAGGCGGTAGTACAGGACAACCTCCTCGGCCCCCTCCTCCATTTGCTGGGGCGCCCCCAGCGTCTCCCACACGGCCTCAGGCGTGAGCCGGTCGGCGGGGCGCCGCGCGCCGCTGCTCCGCAGCACCACCTCCCCGGGATATGGCCGCCACTGCCCGCCCAGGAGGCGGGGCGGTGTGCCCTCCACGGCCAGCACGGTGGCGGTGAAGCCGAATACCCGGCCCCGCTCGACCTCGAAGGTGATCCCCCAGCCGGGATAGATCCAGAGCCCATGCCGCTTCATCCGGCGGTACGAGGCGGGAGCCCCGAGGCGCCGGGCCAATACGGCCTGGTTTTCCCCCGGCCGGATTTCGCCGAGGCTGGGCCGCGACAGGTCCAGGGTGAGATCCGGCGGCCCGGCCGGCCGCGTCCAGTTCCGGAAAACAATGCGTTCGAGAAGGCCCACCAAAACCTCCTCTGGGGCGCGCCGGGCCTCACCCAGGGGGGGCGTGGCGGTCCGGATCGGCCGCCGGTCCCGCCTCGTGCACTGTGGCGTCCGCCGTCCATGTTTCCGCCCGCTGCCCCCCCGGTTTGTCGGGCGCCCCGAAGATCAGATGCCGTACAGCGGCGCGTACCTGGCCCGCAGGTGCTCCAGGAGCGGGCGGTGGCTCAGGGGCTTGCCGGTGACCGCCTGCACCAGGTCGCCGGCGCGGAGGCGCTGGCCCTGGCGGTGGATCTTGGCTGTGAGCCATGCCTTCAGCGGGGCGAAGTCGCCGCGGCGGAACTGCGCGTCCAGCTCGCCCAGGTCCGCCCGCGCCTGGGCGAAGAACTGGGCCGCGTACATGTTCCCCAGCGCGTAGGTGGGGAAGTAGCCGATGCCGCCTCCGCTCCAGTGCGTGTCCTGCAGGCAGCCCCGGGCGTCGTCTGGCACGGCCAGGCCGAGGTAGCGCTTGAACGTCTCGTTCCATGCCCCCGGCACGTCGGCGGGGGCGAGGTCGCCCTTGATGAGGGCCTGTTCCAGCTCGAAGCGCAGCAAGATGTGCAGGTTGTACGTGGCCTCGTCGGCGTCCACGCGGATGAACGAGGGGCGCACGTCGTTGATGGCGAAGTGGAAGGCGTCCAGGCTCACGTTCCCGAGGGCGGCGGGGAAGGCCTGCCGGGCCTGCGGGAAGAAGTGCTCCCAGAAGGGGCGGCTGCGCCCCACCAGGTTCTCCCACAGGCGGGATTGCGATTCGTGGATGCCCAGCGAAACGGGCGCGCCCATGGGGGTACCGTAGTGGGCGGGGTCCAACCCCTGGGTGTAGATCCCGTGCCCCGCCTCGTGCAGGATGCTGAAGAAGGCATCGCCGAAGTCGCGCGGGTTGTAGCGGGTGGTGAGCCGCGTGTCGCCGGGACCGATGCCGCTGCAGAAGGGGTGGGTGGTGACGTCCAGGCGGCCGCCCTCGAAGTCGAACCCGATGGTGGCCGCGGCGGCCCGGCCGAAGGCCTCCTGCCGGTCCAGCGGGTAGTCTCGTTCGAGGATGGAGACGTCCGGCTTCCGGCGGGAGGTCGCGATGGCCAGCACCAGCGGCACCAACTCCTCGCGCAGCCTGGCGAAGAGCTGGCCGAGGTGGGCCGTGGTCTCGCCGGGCTCGTAGTCGTCCAGCAGGGCGTCGTAGGGCAGGCCGGCGTAGCCCACGGCCTCGGCCTCCTGCCGCTTGAGCGCCACCACCTTCTCCAGCCAGGGGCGGAAGAGGGCGAAGTCGGACCGCCGGCGGGCCTCCACCCACACGTCGCGGGCCAGGGCGCAGGTGCGCGCCAGCTCCTGCACCAGCGCCGGCGGTAGCTTCGCGGCCCGGGTGTAGGTGCGGCGGATCTCGCGCACGTTCACGGCGGCCGGCGCGCCGGGCTCGCGGGCCAGGTCGCTCTGCTCCAGCTCGGCCAGCAGCTCGCCGACCTGCGGCGCGGCGGCCTTCTGGTGCACCATGCCGGCCAGCACGGCCACCTGTTCCGCCCGGTGCGCGGAGCCCTTGGGCGGCATGACCGTGCGCTGGTCCCAGGCCAACAGCGAGGCGCACGATCCCAGGAGCACAGCCTCCTTCACGCGCCGGATCAGCTCGTCATACGCTTCCGCCGGACTTCGCGCCATGGCCTGTCCGCATGCTCCCTCGACCGCCCCAATCAACAATCCTCAATCTCAAATCCTCAATGGTCTCAGGCGTGGTCCTTCTTGAGCTGCGCCGCGATGGCACTGAAATCGTACGACGGGTACACCTCGTACCGCCAGGCGCCCCAGGCCTTGCTCTCCATGTAGCGGTTCAGGTTTCGTACCTTGTCCGCGTCCACGCGCACCGTGATGATGAAGCCATGGGACATGGCCACCGTCCACGACACCGGCTCGACCCCCTCCGGCGGCCAATCGCGGTAGAACCCGGTCTTCTTCGCGTGGGCCATGATCTCGTCCAGCGTCTTCGCCTGATCGTGGTGCAGGATCACGGTGAGCATCACCTTATCGGCCATGGGGTCTCCTTTCGCCCATCACTGTTTCGAGGCCGTGGGTCCGGCTGTGCGGCATCCGTCCTGCTTCGTATAGCCGATGCGACGGCATACGTCAACCGACGGGGCGGCGGGCTGGGCGGCCGAGAGCATGCGGGCGAGTGCGCGGAGGGGCCCACGCATGAACCGCCAGGGCGCGACCGCCGGCCACCTCGGCGAGGCCGCGGAGCAGGCCAGCCCGGTCTTGACCGTCGCGAGTAATCGGGCGGCGCTCGCATCTAGGGGATCTCGTGTGGTCAGGATCGGCCGGAAAGCGGGCCCGGCTTGCGAACTGTGGAGCGAGGGGCGGTCAGAGATGCCGCAATCGCGGTTGTCGCAAGGCCATCAAGGCCACCTCTTCCCGGCCGTCAGTGGAGGCGGGACCGCCGTCGATGGACAGCAGTTAGCCGGGGCCGCCCGGCGGGCCGAAGAGCGGGAGATCGCAGGCACGGTCCGTTCTCAAGCCAGGCATGGCGATCAAACATTCTTCATAACCTGCCCACGTCCCGATCATACATTTCGCGGATCAAGAAGTGAGCCCGGGCCGCACGACGTGGGCAAAGGCAATGCAATGAAAGGCCGGCGGGTCGGGATGAGGAACTTGTCGGGCGGCTTCCCGCAGCCTCACGGAGACCCCCGGCTGGAGCCGGAGCGATCGAAAGCCCCTTCCTTGAGGAAGGCGATAGTCTGCGCGATTACCTCTCTGCTCCTCATGATAAAGGTATGGCTGTGCGGAACCACCAGGAAGTCCTTCATTCCGGACAGCTTGGTTCGCTCAACCGACACCATCCCATCGCCTGGTCCAGGGATCATCAGCGAAGACACCGGAATCAGGCTTCGATTTCCAGCGATGATCCCGAGTTCATACCACGCAGGGCCGAGTCGGGCTGGAAGGTCGGAAGGGGTTGTTCCTAACTGCCCGCGGGATGGACCCAAATGGGTCCGGAGCACCGGCACTTTTCGCATGAAGTCAATCAGTTCGCTCCCGCCGTTCGGTGGACCCAACATCACCACCCTTCCCAAGTTTGGACAGGAGTGAGTGTTGAGGTAATACCTCAAGACGATGCCGCCCATGGAGTGCGTTACAAAGTGGACTCGTTGACCCGGTTCCCGGCACGGCGGGCCAATTCCGCCAGCGAGGTATTCCGCCAGTATCTCGATCGCCTGGCTGTTCGCCGGGTACGCCATGTTGTGGACCCGATAGCCGTTCCGGGAGAGCGCCCTCTCCAGCTTGGACAGCGACCGTGGCGTACGGCTCAGCCCGTGAAGAAGTATCACCGTTTCGGGCGGAGTTCGTTTCCCATCCGCCGGGAAAGAATCGGCGGCAGCACAGAGGACTGCCAGCGCTGTCAGGACAGCAGGCCCCAGCGCTGTCGCCGCCGGACTATGCATGGGCCCTCCTTGCGGTCCCACCTTCATGCGCTGTCCGTGAGCGGGGGGTGACGCTTATTCCAAACTTGAGGACAGCCGTAGAGACCACGGCAGGGGAGGCGATAGTGGGGGCAAGCTATCCGGGGTGAAAACTCTTGTAGCCGGCAACAACCAGCGGTCCGGATGCCACCACGATCGCTCCCCGAGATCTCGTCCCGCCTCGTTGCGCCGCGACGGGAAAGGGAACATGGCCAAGGCAGTCCTTATCTTTGGTGTCAGTGAGCTTGGCTGCCCGGCGCAGAAAGTCATCATCGATGTTGAACGTCGCTCGCATCTCTATAAATGTGCCGTATGGGTATAGCCGTGTCAAGGTGTCTCCGGCGGGGGTACCGCCCGGGAGGTCAGCGCCGGTCGGCATCACCCGCCCTGCGCGCGCGGAGCATGGCCGCGACGCAGGCCACCCCACCTGCCGCGGCAACGTGCTTGAGGGTGTGCCCGCTCACCATGTGCCCGAGCGCGAAGATGCGCGCGTCGGCGACTTCGAGCCACTTGGCCGCGGCGTACGCGCCGAGTCCGGCGAAGAGGTAGCCCGTGCCAGATCGGCGTGCGGGATACACGAGCAGCAGCAGCACGACGAGGAGCAGCGAGCCGAACTGCACGAGGACGTAGAGCCGCAGGTCGCCGCCGCCGCGGAGCTCACTCCAGTACCAGTAGGCGACGCTGCCGCCCCCGAGCAGGAGGAGGGGACAGAAGAGCAGCCGACCGGCCCGCGGGCTCACGCGCTCGGCGAACACGGCCGCCAGCAGCCCCATGAACCCGAGCGTCATCGGCAGCCGGTCCCAGACCAGCCGGGCGTTATCCGGGGCGAGATGATAATAGGCCGAGCCGAAAGCGGTGAGGGCCGTACCGGCGAAGAGGGCGGCGTACGGCCAGCGCTCCCACGGATCAGCAAAAGGCGTCGGGCGCCCGGCCGGACGACGGAATATGACGCCGAGCCCCCACAGGCCCACGACCGCGAAGGGCAGGTTGGAGAGGACGTTGAGGCAGTTCGGAATGCCAAGGAACGCGCGCCGGTCCGCCATGAGATGGTACGCGGGGTCCTGCGCCAACGGAGGCTGGACGAAAATCCCGACCCCCGCCACGGCCACCGCCAGCGCGAGGACGGAATGGCGCACGATCTGGATCCGGCTCACGTGTGGCCTCCGACCCCGGTCATTCCATGCGAGGCCGGCGCCTCAACGGGCGGCCGGGCCGGGCGGCCTCCCACCAAGCGAATGGCCACGGCTCATGAGCTGCCGATGAGGATGCCGGTGAGAAACACGAGAAGGCCGCCGATGACGACCTGGAAGACGGCGGCGGCAAGGGATGCGTCCATGTAGCGGTGGCGGACCCACGCGATGGCGCCCAGCTCCACCAGCACCACGGCGATGGCGACGACGGTAGCGGTCTGGAGGTGGGGGATGAGAAAGGGGAGGGCGTGGCCGATCCCTCCCACGGTGGTCATGAGCCCGGTGATGAGCCCGCGCACCCACGGGCGGCCGCGGCCCGTCAGGCTCCCGTCGTCGGAAAGGGCCTCGGCGAACCCCATGCTGATCCCGGCGCCCAGGCTGGCCGCCAGGCCCACGAGAAACGTCTCCCAGGTCTGGCGGGTGGCGAAGGCGGCGGCGAACAGGGGCGCCAGGGTGGATACCGAGCCGTCCATCAGGCCCACGAGGCCGGGCTGCACCACCTGGAGCAGGAAGAGGCGGTGGCGGATGGCCGCGTCGTCCTCGGTGGCCGCGGCCGCCTCCAGCCGCTCGGCGGTCTGGGTGTGCCTGCGCTCCTCCTCCGCCAGGTCGCCCAGGAGCTGGCGGATGCCGGCATCGGTGGTGCGCCGGGCGTAGGTCTCGTAGAACCGCCGCGTCTCCACCTCCATCAGCCCGGCCTGCTTGCGCACGGCGGCGAGCCCCAGCGGCCGCACCAGCCACACGGGCCTGCGGTCCACGAAGCCCTTCACGTCCTGCCGCCGGATCAGCGGGATGTGCTCGCCGAAGCGCCGGCGGTAGAGCTCGAGGAGGCGGTGGCGGTGCCCGTCCTCCTCGGCGCGCAGTTGTTTGAACTGCTCGGCCTGGGCGGGGTAATTGGCCTTCAACCCATCGGCGAAGTCGTCGTAGATGCGGGCATCCTCTTCTTCCAGCGAGATGGCCAGTGCCAGGACTTCCTGCTCGCTGAGGCTCTCGAACGATCGCATGGGAGTTGTCCTCTGCCCGGAGGCGCCCCGCCCGCCCAACGGCTCGCTGCGCGTTGGGCGGAGCTCCAGGACGCGGCGGACGGTTGCGGGTATCCGGCCTGACGGGTCGAGGTGACGGCGAAACCGGTGGGCGAATCCTATGAAGGGGACTGCCGCCGCGTCAAGGGACATTCCAGCAGGCTGCTGAAAAAGGCCCATCTGCGGCGTTGGCGCGCTCGCGCGGCGCTGCGACGTACGGCCCAAGTACGCCTCGCGCCTCGCCTCGCGCGCCGCCTTGCACCTGGGCCTTTTTGAGCAGCCAGGACGAGAGCAAGTTTTTCAGCAACCTTCTAGGGGGGGCGCGGAGGGCGGCCGAGCCAGCCCGCGAGGCCGGCCTCGTCCATGAGCAGCGGCGGGAGGGCGGCGGGGCCCTTGTCGGCGGTGAGGCGGATCAGGCCTTCGTTCTGGTCCACGCGGATCACGGCGGTGGCCGCCTGCGCCAGGCAGGCCCCGATGGGGCGGGGGCGCGGCACCTTCGGCCCGTCCTCGTGCGTGGCCAGGAAGGGCGTGCCGCCCGCGGCCAGGCGGCGCACGGCGCCCGCCGTGGATTCCAGCAGGCGCATCGCCTCCCCGGAAGGCACGTTCTCGTCGTGAAAGAGATGGCCCCAGCCCGAGATGACCACCAGGCCGGGGCGATAGCGGCGGAGGGACGCCTCGAGCCGGTCTACGACCATCGTCTCGAACTGGTGGCAGGTGAAGGCGCGGGAGATGAACAGCCGGTCCAGCACCGGGCGCGGGTCCAGGCCGGCCTCGCGCGCCAGGCGGGCCGGGATGTAGGGGTCGAAGGCGTTGGCGCCATCCAGGTAGAGCACGCGATGGCCCCCCAGGGCGGCCCGGCCGGCCAGGGCCGTCCCCAGGTCCAGCACCAGGGCGGGGCCCACCAGCAGGAGGACGCGGTCGGCCCGCCCGCGCAGGAGGGTTTCGAGATTCCAGGCGGACACGGTGACACCAATTGAGAGCAATGAGTAATGGGCAACGAGCAATGAGTAGGGACTCAGAGGGCACATTTCATGAATACCAAACATGTGTTTGGATGTCAAGTGGCAGACCGTCGGTCGCGGGTCGCGGGTTGCCAGGTGGCCTGGCGATGGCGGGAAACGTTTTGCGGTCTGCGACCGGGCGCGGCTATAATCCACGGGCGCGCCGGACACGCGGACGAGTGCGCGGGCGCGCGACCCGTCGACCGGCAACCCGCCCGCGCCGCGGTGGGGTGCGCCGGGGCAGCCGCAGGCGCCATGCGACCCGATCGATGGAACGCCAGGAACTTCGGGGGCCTCTACCCTCAGCTCTACGCCCTCGACCACCTCACCGCGGGCCAGGTGGATGGCGTGGAGCGGATGCTGGGGCTGGCGCCGGGCACGCGCATCCTGGACGTGTGCTGCGGCTACGGGCGGCACGCCCTGGAACTGGGGCGGCGCGGATATCGCCACGTGGTCGGCGTGGACGTGTCGCGGCCGCTGCTGGCCCGGGCGCGGCGCGCCGCGCGGGCCGAGGGCCTGCGCGTGACCTTCCGCCAGGCGGACATGCGCCGCCTCCCCTTCCGCCGCAGCTTCGACGTGGCCCTCAACCTCTTCACCTCGTTCGGCTATATCGCCGATGAGGCGGAGGACCGGGCGGCCCTGCGGGCCATGGCGCGTGCCCTGCGGCCGGGGGGCCGCCTGCTGATGGACCTGCTCAATCGCGAGTGGCTCGTGCGCCACTTCCAGCCCCGCTACCGGGAGACGACCGCGCTGGGCGTCGTCAGCAACCACCTGACCTTCGACCTGGAGACGGGCCGCCTGCGCAACGTGCGCCGGTTCCGGAAGGACGGCCGCCCGCGGTCCCTCGCCATCGAGTTCCGCGTGTACACGCTGGCCGAGATGGTGCGCATGCTGCGCGAGGCGGGCCTGGCCTTCCAGCGGGCCTACGGCAATTTCGCAGGGGCGGCGTACGGGATGGACACGTTCCGCATGATCATCGTCGCCTCGAAGCCCGAACGCCGGAAGAGCGTGCGACGGTACGACCGTTCGGCCGTACGGTGAGGAGCAGGCCATGTACGCGGTGACGATCGAGCTGGACTTTTGTTACGGACACCGGCTGCTGGACTATGTGGGGAAGTGCATGCACCCCCACGGGCACAACGGCCGCGTGCACATCGAGCTGCAGGCGGCGGCCCTGGACCGGCGCGGGATGGTCCACGACTTCGGCGACGTGAAGGCGGCCATCAAGAGCTGGGTGGACAAGGAACTGGACCACAAGATGATCCTCCGGCGGGACGATCCGATCCTGCCGGTGCTCCAGGGGATGGGAGAGCCCTGCTTCGTGATGGAGGCGAACCCCACCGCCGAGGCGCTGGCCAGGCTGGTGTTCGACCAGGCCGCCGCCCAGGGGTTTCCCGTGACCGCGGTCCGTTTCTGGGAGACGCCCACGTCGTTCGCCACGTACAGCAGGGGAGCCGAGGCGCAAGGGAGCGGGGGGGCATGAGGGCGAGGCGGTCGCGGAGCGAAGAGACGCCGCGTGCACCCCTGCACCCCTGCACCCCTGCGCCTCTGCAGCAGGGGAATGCGGTGTGCGTGCTGGTGAGCGGGGGGCTGGATAGCGCGGTGCTGGCCCACGCCATGGCCCGGCGCCACCCACACGTGTTCCCGCTCTACGTGCGCGCGGGGCTGCGCTGGGAGCCGGTGGAGGAGTACTGGCTCCGGCGTTTCCTGAGGGCCATCAACGCCGGTGGGGCCATCCGGCCCCTCACGGTGGCACGCCTGCCGGTGGGGGACGTCTACGGCGCGCACTGGAGCCTCACGGGGCGGGGCGTGCCCGGCGCCCGGTCGGCGGACGGCGCGGTGTACCTGCCGGGGCGCAACCTGCTGCTCCTCAGCAAGGCCGCCGTCTTCTGCGCGCTGCACGGAATCCCCGCCGTGGCCATGGGACCGCTCAAGGGTAATCCTTTCCCGGACGCCACGCCGGCCTTCTTCCGAGGCTTCGCGCGCCTGGCCGGCCGGGCCCTGGGATTCCCCCTGCGGGTCCTCACGCCGCTGGCCCGCCTCTCCAAGACGCAGGTCATCCGGTCGGCGAACGGGTTGCCTCTGGGGCTCACCTTCTCGTGCATGCGCCCCGTGGGGAGACGCCACTGCGGGGCCTGCAACAAGTGCCAGGAGCGCCGGCGTGCCTTCCGCGCCGCCGGCCTCCCGGACCCGACGGCGTATGCCGCCCGGCCCGCGCGCCGCCGCTGACCCTGCGTTCATGGGCAACCGCTCGCGGGCCCTGGTGGAGGCCCTGGCCGCGGGGGCGCCCCGCTTCTCTCCCCTGGACCGCGGCCGCAAGCTCCGCCTCCTCGCCCAACTGGCCGAATGCCCCATCGGGCGGCCGGCGCTTCTCCTGCAATTCCACGAAACCCTCTGCTTCCTTCAGGCCTATCCCGATGACCGGCGGGTGCTCGCCCTGGCGGACCGGGCGCTGGAGGCATTCCCGGCGCGGGTGCGGCGGCTGGGGACGCCGGCGCTGGCCCGCCTCCACGACTCGGGGATCGCCGGCACCACGCTGGACTACCCGTTCGGGTTGCCGTTCGCGCGCTGGCTCGCCTCGCGGTTCCCCGGGGACGTAGATGTGGCCTGGGCCAAGTACGAGGAGGGGGAGCGGCTCGAGGAGGCGCTCGGCCTCGTGGTGGCCCGCGCGGAGGAGGACGCCTTCAGCGAGGGCGGGCTGGGGTGGCGGCGGTGGCTCCGGGCGGCCAGAGGTGGCCGGCGGCTGAGCGACCTCCAGATCCTCCTGGAGCGGTTCGAACGGGCGGCGCTGCCGGAGGAGACGCGCGACTGGCTCTTCGAATGCCTGGAGCTGCCGATCCGGTGGCGCCTGCGGGGGCCGGGGCCATCGCGCACCTTCGCCAGGCTCCCGTGGCCCCGCCCCTTTTTTCATCGGGCGGGGCTGCGCCGGCCCGGCCCGGACCTCGTCCGCGAAATGGAGCGCCCGCTGCCCCTGCCCCGGCGGGCGCCGCGGCCGCTGGCGGAATCCATCATCGAGGCGGCCCGGCTGGCGCTGGCGACGCGCCTGCGGGAACTCCATGCCTTCGCCCATCCCAACCCCGAGGACATCCTGCTGGTGGACCCGGGGCGGGGGCTCCGCATCGCCCTCATCGGCCTCCTCCCAGAGTTCCGTCTCCCCATCGAGGGCTACTACCCCTTCTTCGCCCTCAAGAACGGGGTGCCGGTGGGCTACGGGGGCGGCTGGGGGCTGTTCGGGACGCTCGAATTCGGTTTCAACATCTTCCCCTCGTTCCGGCAGGGGGAGTCGGCCTTCATCCTCAGCCAGGTCCTCCGCGTGTACCAGCAGGTGCTGGGCATCCGCACCGTGGTGGTGGACCCCGCCCAGATCGGACGCGGCAACCCGGAGGCCCTGCGGTCGGGCGCATTCTATTTCTATCACCGGCTCGGGTTCCGCCCGCGGGACCCCGCCGTGGTGCGCCTGTGCCGGGAGGAACAGGCGAAGATCGCCCGGGATCCCTCGTACCGCTCGCCCATCCCGGCCCTGAAGCGGCTGGCGGAGGCGGAGATCTACCTGACGCTCCCCGGCGGCAGCCCCGAGCCCGAGAAGCGGCTCCGGGCGAGCCGGGTGGCGGCCCTCGTCACGCGCCGCATCGCCCGGGAGTTCGGGGGCGACCGGGCCGAGGCGGTGCGGCACGCCTCGGCCCGCGTGGCGAAGGCCCTGGGGGTCTCCTCGTGGCGGGCCTGGCCGCCTGACGAGCGGCGGGGCTTCGAGCAGTTGTCCGTGGTGGCCGCCCTCATCCCGGACCTGGCGCGCTGGCCGGCCGCGGACCGCCGCGGGCTGGCCCGCGTCTTCCGGGCGAAGGGCGGCCGGAGCGAGCTGCCCTACATCGGCCTGCTCAACGGCCACCGGCGGTTCCGGGCGAGCCTGGAGGCGCTCGTTGCCGCCTCGCCCGCGCCTTGACAGCCGTCGGAGGGAAGCCTAGACTTCGGCTGTTTTCCCCAGATTTCGGCCGTCGGGAAATAAACGAAATCCTCGGCAGCGGGGACTAACACAGGCAGAGGGCCCGTGCACGGCTCCCGGTTTCGCGCGGATCGAAACAGGTGTGAGGCCTGCATCCAGACCGTTTCCGGTCAAGGAGGCTGCCGTGTTCGCACGCGCGCTGAGGGCTGTGTGTATCCCTTTGCTGCTGTTTGCCGTCGGGTGCGCCGTCCGCGAGGTGGTCGTCCGAACGCCGCCGCCGCCCCCGGCCGCGCAGTACGAGGTCATCCCCGTCCAGCCGGGGCCCGCCTATGTCTGGGTCCCCGGCCACTGGGCCTGGCGGGGGCCGGAGCGGGGCTATGTCTGGGTCCCCGGCCGTTGGGCCGTTCCGGAGACCCCGGGCTACGTCTGGGTTCCCGGGCACTGGGCGCAGCGGCAGGACGGGTACGTGTGGGTGGAGGGCCACTGGCGGCCGCGGTAGTCTCCTGCGTCAGAAGTCCCCGGACGGGTCGCGACGGGCGCTTCGGACTCAGGTTCCTCGCGGGTCCCGTCGGCGGGGGGAGGCGGCGGATGGAGCCGGCCTCGTGACGCTTGACGAGCTGAAGGCGGTGGCCCGCGGCGCCGTGGAGGGCGTGGGGAACGACCTCATCGCCATCAGCCGGTACCTGCACGCCAACCCCGAGGTGGCCTACGGAGAGGAAAAGGCCGCCGCGCACCTGACCGGCTACCTGGAGCGGCAGGGCTTCCGCGTGGAACGGCACGTGGGCGGCCTGCCCACGGCATTCCGGGCCACCTTCGGCGCGCCGGCCGGCACGGCGCCGGCCATCGCCTTCCTGGCCGAATACGATGCCCTGCCCGGCCTGGGGCACGCCTGCGGCCACAACTTGATCGCCACCGGGTCCGTGGGTGCGGCGCTGGGCGCGCGCGCCCTCCTGGACCGCGTGCCGGGGCGCATCGTGGTGGCGGGCTGCCCGGCGGAGGAGCGGGGCGGGGGCAAGATCGCCCTGGCGCGGGCCGGCCTGTTCGACGGCTGCGCGGCCGCCATGCTGGTACACCCCAGCAACCGCACCGAGATCGTCAAGCTGGCCCTGGGGATGCGCCCGCTGCGTGTGGAGTTCTTCGGGCGGGCGAGCCACGCGGCGGCGGCCCCGCACCAGGGGGTGAACGCGCTGGACGGGGTGCTGCTGGCCTTCGCCGCCATCGGCGCCCTGCGCCAGCAGGTGCGAAGCGACGCGCGGATCCACGGCATCATCGTCCACGGCGGCGAGGCCCCCAATATCATCCCGGCCTACGCCGCGGCGCGCTTCATGGTACGCGCCCTGGACCGCGAGTACCTGGAGGAGCTCTCGCGCCGGGTGGTGGCCTGCTTCGAGGGGGCGGCGGCCGCCACGGGGTGCCGCCTGAAGGTCGAGCCCGAGGGGGCGGACTACCAACCTTTTCTGCCCAACCGGGCCCTGGGGGCCCTCTTCCGGCGGAACCTGGAGGCGCTGGGCGTTCCCGTGGACCAGGGGCCGGAGGACAGCGAGCTGGGGTCCACGGATGTGGGCAACGTGAGCTGGGTGGCGCCCACCCTCCATCCCACGGTGGCCATCTGCGGGCCGGAGGCGACCTGCCACATGCCGGCCTTCGCCGAGGCTGCCGCATCCGACCGGGGCCACGCCGGGATGCTGGCGGGGGCCAAGGCCATGGCCATGACGGCGGCCGACCTCTTGGGAGACCAGGCCGCGCGCGACGCCGTGCGGAGCGAGTTCAGCGCGGCCCGTGGGGGAGCATGAAGATCATCGGCCTCATGTCCGGCACCTCGGCGGACGGCGTGGATGCCGCGCTGATCGAGATCGCCTCCGGCAACCCGCTCACCGTCAAGCACCGGTACTCGCACGTCTCGCCCTACCCCACCGAGTTGCGCCAGCGCATCCTCCAGCTCGCCACGCCGCCCGGCGGCACGGCCTCGGAGGTGTGCCGCCTGAACGCCTACTTGGGCGAGCTGTTCGCGCAGGCCGCCCTGGAGCTGTGCCGGCGGGCGCGCGTTGCGCCGGAGGAGATCGACCTCATCGGCTCGCACGGGCAGACCGTACGGCACCTGCCGCGCCCGCAGAAGGAGGGCACGCTGGAGGTGGCCTCCACCCTCCAGATCGGCGAGCCGGCGGTGATCGCCGAACGGACCGGGATCACCACGGTGGCCGGCTTCCGCACACGGGACATAGCGGCGGGCGGGCAGGGGGCGCCGCTGACGCCCCTGACCCACTACGTGCTGTTCCGGGACGCGCAAAAGGGGCGCGCCGTCCTGAACCTGGGGGGCATCGCCAACGTGACGGCCATCCCGGCCGGGGCCCCGCCCAGCCAGATGGTGGCCTTCGATACCGGGCCGGGCAACGTGCTGCTGGACCTGGCGGCCTTCCGGGTGACGGGGGGCCAGACGGATTACGACGCGAACGGCGAGCTGGCATCCGGGGGGCACGTGGTGGACGAGGTGCTGCGCTCCCTTCTGGGGCACGCGTACCTGAAGAAGCCGCCGCCCAAGAGCACCGGCCGCGAGGAATTCGGCCCCCCCCTCCTGGACGACGTGAGCCGGCGGTTCCCCGCCCTCTCGCCGGGCGACCTGCTGGCCACCCTCACGGCCTTCACGGCGGAAGCGGCCGCCATCGGCTTCCGCGACTTCATCGCGCCCAAGATGAAGATCGCGGAGGTGGTGCTCACCGGCGGCGGCGCGCGCAACCCGGTGCTCCGTGAGATGCTGGCGGAGCGTTTGGCCCCCGCCACCCTGCTGGACCCGGATGCCCTGGGCTTCCCCGCCCGCGCCATCGAAGCCGCGGCCTTCGCGTTCCTGGCGTACCTCACGTGGCATGGCAGGCCGGGGAACGTGCCGGCGGCCACGGGGGCCAAGGCGCCGGTGATACTGGGCGCCATCTCCCCCGGGCGAAACCGGCCGGGCGCCGCCCAGGCCTCCCCCGCACCTGCGGCCGCCGCCAAACCCTCCGCCGCGCCTCCGGGCGCCCCCACTGCGGGCGGCCCCGCGCAACCCAAGAAACCGTAGCAGAATGCCGAAAAACTCTTTTCTGCCCAGGCTGCTCAAAAAGGTCCAGCTGCAAGGCGGCGCCCACCATTGCGGAATGCGGATTGCGGAATGCGGAATGGGAGAGCCGGTACGCCGCAGCGAGCCCCCTATCCCGCACTCCGCGCTCCGCAATCCGCAATGGAGAGGTGGGCCTTTTTCAGCAGCCTGCTAGAGGGCGCCATGCGGATCCGGGATCTGGTGGTGCAGCCCGACGCGGTGCCCACCTACGAGCCGCCCGGGCACACGGGCACGGTGAACCGGCGCCTGGTGCCGCCGCCGGGCCATCCCAGGGGGAAGCTGGAAGTCGTGCTCGGGGTGCTCCAGCCGGGCGGGCAGGCCCTGATGCATACGCACGCGGACCTGGACCAGGCCATCTACGTCCTGGAGGGCGGCTGCCGGGTGGAGAGCGCGGGCGAGACGGCGGAGATGGGGTCCGGACAGATGGTGTATCTCCCGGCGGGCACGCCGCATCGGGTGATCGCCACGGGCGACACGGCCCTACGCGCCCTCGTGATCTACGCGCCTCCCCTGGTGCGCTGATAGCGTGACACGGCCAGTACGGGAACGGGAAGGGGTACGGGAACGGGAACGGAGGGGGGGAGGATGGGGATTCGGGATCTGGTGGTGAACCCCGCGGCGCTCCCGACGTACGAGCCGCCCGCGCACCCGGGCACGGTGAACCGGACGCTGGTTCCGCCGCCCGGGATGCCCGCGGGGAAGCTGGAGGTTGCGCTGGGGGTGGTCCAGCCGGGCGGGCAGGCCCTGCTGCATACGCACGCGGACCTGGACCAGGCCATCTACGTCCTGGCGGGCCGATGCCGCGTGTCGGACGGGAAGGAATCGGCCGAGGTGGGCCGGGACGAGCTCGCGTATTTCCCGGCCGGATTCCCGCACGAGATCACCGCGTTGGGTCCGGAACCGCTGCGCATGCTTGTGATCCTCGCGCCCCCCCTGCACCACTAGCGCCAGACACGGGGAGGGAGAGACGCGGGGACACGGAGCACCGGGCCGGACCCGTCGCCGCGCCGCGGGCCCCAGAGTCCTTTCCCAGGGTAGCCAGCATGGCCGAGATGACCCTGTATTACCAGGTGGTGATGCGGCTGCTGGGCCAGATCCAGCGGACACAGTACGATGGCATCACCAGGGCGGCCGGCCTCATCTTCGACTGCTTCCAGGGCGGCGGGGTGCTGCACGTCTTCGGGAGCGGCCACTCCCACGCCGTGGCCGAGGAGGCCTTCCACCGGGCCGGCGGCCTGGTGCCCGTGAACCTCATCCAGGAGAGCTTCCTCACGCCGCAGACGCCGCCCTCGCGCAGCGGGCAGTTCGAGCGCGTCAGCGGCATCGCGCGGGTGCTGGTGGAGGCGTACGATTTGCGCCAGGGCGAGGTGCTGGCCGTCGTCTCGAACTCGGGGATCAACGCCGTGCCGGTGGAGATGGCGCTGGAGGCGCGGGAGCGGGGCCTGCAGGTGGTGGCCATCACCTCCCTGGAGCACTCCCGGCAGAGCACCTCGCGCCACGTGAGCGGCAGGCGGCTCTTCGAGGTGGCCGACGTGGCCATCGACAACGGGGCGCCTCCCGGGGACGCCGCCGTCCCCTACGAGGGGGCGGGCGTGCGCGTGGCCCCCGTGTCGCTGCTGGCCGGCGCCTACATCGTGAACTCCATCGTGTGCCGGGTGGTGGAGCTGTACCTGGAGAAGGGCCTCGCGCCGCCCGTGTACCTGAGCGCCAACATGCCCGGCGGGGACGAGCACAACCGGGCGCTGGAGGCGAAGTACCGGGGCCGCCTCAAGCTGCTCGGCTAGCAGGCTGCTGAAAAGGGCCCAATACCTCTCCCCGCTGCCTCGGCGGTAGCGGGTGGGGCGTTGGCGCGCTCGCGCGCTCGCTGCGGCGTACATCCCAGTACGCCTCACTCGGCGCTTCGCGCGCCGCCTTGCATCTGGACCCTTTTGAGCAGCCTGCTCATGCTGATGAGCTGATGGGCTGATGAGTTGACCTGGGTGGAGTTGGTCTTGGCCGCGGCTATCCTCCTCGGCGCCGACCAACCCATCAGCTCGTCAGCCCATCAGCTCATCAGCTCGGGAGCGATGCGATGCAGGTCAAGGTGTTCCGGCGGGCGATGAAGGACTTCCAGCACCTCGAGGCCGAGGTCAACGACTGGCTGAAGGCGAACGCCCGGTCCGTCACCATCCAGCGGGAATCCCACGTGTCCCACAACCACGTCACCGGCGAGGACGACCTGGTGATCATGGTGTGGTACGGCCCGCGCAACGAAGTCTGATGGGCTGCTGAAAAAGGCCCATCTGCGGCGTTGGCGCGCTCGCGCACTCCCTGCGGCGTACCCGGCGTACGCCTCAGTCGGCGCATCGCGCGCCGCCTTGCATCTGGACCTTTTTGAGCAGCCCACAAGAGGCAAGCGTATCAGGGTCTTGGCATATCAGCTCCAATTGGAGATGATGGCTGTCGGCTAGGCGGGGAGAGGAATGGACGTCGATCTCTTGATCAAGGGCGCCGAGGTCATGGACGGCAGCGGGGCCCCGGCCGTGCCCGGCGATGTGGCCATCGCGGGGGACCGGATCGCGGCCGTGGGGCGGGTGGAGGGCGGCCGCGCCCGGCGGGTGGTCAACGCGGCGGGCCTCGCCGCGGCGCCGGGCTTCGTGGACATCCACTCGCACTCGGACTACCACTACTTCCTGGCACCCCAGGTGGAGAGCCAGGTGATGCAGGGGGTGACGTCGGAGATCATCGGGAACTGCGGGTACGCGGCGGCGCCCATCTGGGGGCCGTGGCTGGAGGACCGGGCGCGCGAATACAAGCGCGTGAACGACCTGGACCTGGATTGGACCACGGTGGCCGGCTACGAGGCGCGCGTGAAGGCCATCGGCGTGTCGGTGAACTACGCCGTGCTGATGGGTCACGGGACGTTGCGCGGGTCGGCCATGGGGGGTGCCGACCGGCCGGCGAAGCCCGAGGAGTTGTCGGCCATGGTGGAGGCGGCCCGGCGCGGCATGCGCGAAGGCGCCGTGGGCCTTTCCACCGGCCTGGTGTACGCGCCGGGATGCTTCGCGGACCGGGACGAGGTGGCCGCCGTCGCCGGCGCGGTGCGCGAGGAGGGAGGCATTCTCACCTCCCACATGCGCAGCGAGGGGGACGCCCTGCTGGAGGCCATCGAGGAGATCATCGGCATCGCCAAGACGGCGCGCATCCCCCTGCAGATCTCGCACCTCAAGACCATGAACCCGCGCAACTGGCACAAGAAAGAGCAGATGTTCGCGCTCATCGAAGGCGCGCAGGCGCGCGGCGTGGACGTGACGTGCGACAGATACCCCTACACGGCGGCGAACACCGGCTTGGCGCAGGTGATGAACCGGTGGGCGCTCGAGGGGAGCAAGGATGAGCAGGCGGCCCGCCTGGCGGACCCCGCCGCGCGCCGGCGCATCCGTGGAGAGATCCTGGCACAGACGCCGGGGCCGGAGCGGTGGGACACCATCATGATCTCCGAGTGCACGCTGCCGCAGAACCAGCGCTACAACGGCCTGCGGGTGAGGCAGGCCGCCGCCCTCGCCGGCGCCGACCCCGTGGAGTTCATCCTGGACCTGCTCCGCGAGGAGCGGAACAACGTGGACGCCATCTACTTCTCCATGTCCGAGGAGAACCTGCGGGACATCCTGCGCAAGCCCTACATGATGATCGGGTCCGACGCCGGGTGCCGCGACCACTACGGTCCCCTGAGCAAGGGCCGCCCCCACCCGCGCGGCTTCGGCACCTTCGCGCGCGTCCTGGGCCACTACGTGCGGGACGAGAAGCTCTTCGATCTGCCCACGGCCGTGCGCAAGATGACCTGGGACCCGTGCCGCCGCCTCGGCATCACGGACCGCGGCCTCCTGCGCCCCGGCCTCGCCGCCGACGTGGTCCTTTTCGACCCCGCCCGCATCCGGGACACGGCCACCTACGAGGACCCTATCCGGTACCCCGAAGGGGTGCAGATGGTGCTGGTGAACGGTGTGGTGACCGTGGAAGGGGGGGACCACACGGGCGCCAGGGCGGGCCGCATGGTCCGGAGGGCGTGAGGCGGAAGGCGTGAGGCGTGAGGCGCCAGGCGATGGGTAGGCCGCGGATCGGGGTAACGAGCTGGCACCACCCGGACGGGGAGGAGCGCTGGGAGTACGTGCGCGACAACTACACGCGCTCTGTCTACCGCGCTGGCGGCCTGCCCATCATCCTTCCCATGCCGAGCACCGATGCGGACGTCCTCGACGAGTACTTGGGGGGCGTGGACGGCCTGCTCTTCACGGGCGGGGAGGATGTGCACCCCGGGCACTACGGCGAGGGCGTGCGGGACGGGTGCGGGGAGATAGACCAGGACCGGGACGAGTTCGAGCTGGGGCTGGCGAGGCGGGCACTGGAGCGCGGCATCCCAACCCTCGGGATCTGCCGCGGCATCCAGTTGATGAACGTAGCCTGCGGCGGCACGCTCTTCCAGGACCTGAAAGAACGGCCCGGCACGAGGCCTGAGCATCGCACCCGGCGCGAGGAACGCGCCCACCTCCGCCACGGCGTGCGCATCCTCCCAGACACGCGCCTGCGCGAGATCGTCGGCGCGGACGAAGTCAAGGTCACCAGCACCCACCACCAGCTTATCAACCGCCTCGGGGAAGGCCTGCGGGTAAGCGCCCTCGGCGACGACGGGACCATCGAGGCCGTCGAGAAGCCGGACCACCCCTTCTTCCTGGCCGTCCAGTGGCACCCCGAGCGCATGGCCGACCACCACCCCGACCAACTCGCCCTCTTCCAATCTTTCGTCCGCTCAGCCTCCCAGCGCCGGT
>Ga0187780_10000893_pt1 | contig 22245 bp, 17 predicted proteins | sample 1015_Q2_SP10_20__FD_132429 | JGI IMG/M metagenome (GOLD analysis project Ga0187780, IMG submission 132429) | Tropical peat soil microbial communities from peatlands in Department of Meta, Colombia - 1015_Q2_SP10_20_MG | ecosystem: Environmental > Terrestrial > Soil > Wetlands > Peat | place... | reverse complement strand
GTCTCGAGGTCTACGTGGGATCGCTCACGATCGCCGAGGACGCCAATATGTCGCTGTTCCTCGGTGCGCCGCGCAACCTGACTCCGACATTTGAGCTTCTCGGTCAGGGCTACACGCCGATCGACGAGCGCGTCGTCTCAACCGGCACCGTGGTCTACACCAACGCGCCATACGGCGAGGAGCTAGTGATGCCGATTCCTGCGATCCCGACGCTGGCGCTCGAGCCCGACGCCTCGATAGTCGCGCTTTCGCTGACGGTCGGCACGCGCACAGAGTCACACAGGCGTCGAGGCAACGCGATCGTCGTGGCAAGCAGCTGTCCGCGGGGCGGCTTTCCGTTCGCAGGTGAATTCAGCTACACGGACGGCTCCAGCAGCAACGCCACAGCCACGATCCCGTGCCCACCACAAACCACCACAAAAAGGGGATGACATGCGTCTCTACGACCAACCGCACAATCGCAAATGGCTCACGGCGACAGTGTCATCCGCGTGCGTGGCGGTAGCGCTCGCCGTCGTTGGCGTCCAGCCACTGCAGGCCCTGACAAGCTGGGCGGCCACCGCATCCAGGGCGGCCTTTCTCAATGAGACGGGCCGCCTACAGCTGACCAACAAACACGGTTTCACACTCAACGAGAAGGGCATGGCATCGGGCACCGCCGCCGGCGTGATATACGCGCACCTGACGCTAGTATCGAGCAGCCGTGTCACAGCCGAAGTGAACATCTATCCAAAGGGTGGCTCGATCTCGGGCCACGGTAGCGCGAGCTACCACAGGGTGGGCGCGACCGCGGTCTTCTCCGGCTCGATGTCCATCAGTCACGGCACTGGCAGCTATGGCCACATAAGCGGCTCTGGTCTCAGTTTCAGTGGCGCCATCCAGGAATCGAACAAAGACGCGATCACCGTCCACGTGAGCGGCAAGGTCTCAGACTGACATGCTCGAGTTGCACGACGTCGTCAAGCACTACCCGGCGGTCGGGGGTGAAGCCGTGCGCGCGGTCGACGGCGTGTCGCTGACTGTCGCACCGGGCGAATTGGTGGCGCTGTATGGCCCCAGCGGATCGGGCAAGACGACGCTGTTGATGCTGATCGCGATGCTGCTCGAGCCGACCGCCGGACGTCTGGTCATCGGCGGGCGCGACGTGTCACTGCTCAGCGAGCGTGAGGCGTCGCGTTTCAGGCTCGCCGAGCTCGGCTTCATCCGTCAGAGCTTTGACCTGCTTCCCGGTGTCAGCGCGATCGACAACGCCGTGCTGAAGCTTTTGAGCAATATGCGCTGGCAGCAGGCTAGACGCGAGGTCGCGCCGCTGCTGACCCAGCTGGGCTTGGGCGACCGCCTAGGACACCGGGCCGAGACACTCTCGATGGGCGAGCGTCAGCGGGTGATGATCGCGAGGGCGCTGTCGACCAAACCTCGCCTGCTGCTCGCGGATGAGCCAACGGGCAGCCTCGACAGTCAGCGGGGTAGCGAAGTGCTCGAACTGCTTCGCAAGCTGTGTCGCGAACGCGAAGTGGCGGCCGTGCTCGTCAGCCACGATCCGATGGCTGCGCTCTACGCCGACCGGGTGTATACGTTGCTCGATGGCAAGCTCACCAACGCTGAGAACCATCCACCCACCGGTCGGCTGGCTCATTCTCAGGCGGCCGTGCTCTAGCGGGGCAAGTAGTGAAACCCGCAAACGTCCTGCGCCTCTACCGCGTGCGTCTGCGTGCACGTCTTGTGCAGGAATGCTTTGCGCTGGTCGGCATCACCGCGGGCGTTGCGCTGCTGCTCGCGTCTGAGGTCTCGAGCACCAGCCTTCAGAGCTCCGTTGCCCAGCTGTCCCGGGGCATCGCCGGCAACGCGACGCTCCAGCTCATCGCTCGTGGCCCCGACGGCTTGCCTGAAAGCGCACTGGGCCGCGTGCGGCGCATTCCTGGCGTGCGGGCTGCCGCGCCAGTCCTTGAAGTGGCCAGCGACATCTCGGGTCCACGCGGCGAGCAGCCGGTTGAGCTCATCGGCGCGGACAAGAGCCTTTCCTCACTCGATGGCCAACTCGTGCGTCGCGCCGCGCTAGCGCCGTTCAGGGGCATCGGCGCAGTCGTGCTGCCAGTGCCGCTTGCGAGAGCCATCGGCGTGACCAAGTTCGGCCAGGAAGCCAGCTTCCAGATCGCCGGGCACACAGCCGAACTACCGCTCTACTCGGAGCTCAGCAGACGCCAAGTCGGCGCGCTGGTCGCGGCGCCCATCGCGCTGGCCCCGCTGTTCTCGGTTCAGGAACTGGCCGGCCTACCCGCACGCGTGAGCCGCATCCTCGTGCAGCCAGCGCGCGGACGGCAAGCCGCTGTACGGCGCGCGCTGGAAGCAGTAGCGGGCAATCGCTTCAACGTCGTGACGATCGGATATGACGAAACGCTGTTCGCCGAGGCTGCTGCCACCAGCAACCAGTCAACAAGGCTGTTCGCTGCGATCAGCGCGCTCGTCGGGTTTCTGTTCGCATTCAACGCCATGCTGTTCACCGTCCCGCAGCGTCGAAGGCTGATCGTCGATCTACGTCGCGACGGATATTCCCCGAAGACGGTGCTCGCGGTACTGCTCGTCGATGCGGTGGTACTTGGCAGCGTCGCGAGCGCGCTCGGACTCGCACTCGGTAACGAGCTCTCGATCTACGTGCTTCACTCAAACCCCGCGTTCCTTTCGCTGGCGTTCACGATTGGCTCTTCGCGAGTGGTGAGCCTGCAGGCCGTGACGATCGCGGCGGGAGGCGGCATGCTCGCCGCGCTCGTGGCGGTGTTCGTACCGTTGCGCCACACGCTTTCGCGCCATCCGTCGGCGCCTGCCAGTTTGCAGGAGGCTTCACATGGCGTCCACGCGATACGCCTATGTGCACTCGGCGGAGTTGCGTGTCTGGTTGTGGCGACCTCGATTTTGCTGTTCGCACCGGGCGCGGCAATCCCCGGGATGATGCTGTTTGTGGGTGCTCTGCTGTTGGAGATGCCAATCGCGATTGCCGCGTTGCTCACGCTCACCGCGCGATCGGCACGCGCGATGATCACCGTCGCACCCCACGTGGCGGTGATGGAGTTGGGCGCGATTCCGGGGCGGGCCGTCGCGGTCGCAGCGACGGGCGCGGTGGCCGTCTTCGGCAGCGTGGCGATCCAGGGCGCACACCACGACCTGCTCGCAGGTCTCGAAAACGCCGCCAGCGAAATGAACGCGTCAGCAGACATCTGGGTTGCTCCGGCCGGTTCCTACAACCTGTTGCAGACAGCCCCATTCGCCCCCGTCGAGCAAGCCAAGCTCGAACACACCCCGGGCGTGCGGGCTGTGCGCCTCTACCGCGGCGGACTGCTCGACTATGGCGCGCGTCGCATGCTGGTGATCGCTCCACCGCGCGAAGCAACGCCGCTGCTTCCCGACGCACAACTGGTGCAGGGCGATCCACAGCAGGCGACAGAACGCGTGCGTGCCGGCGGCTGGCTGATCGTCTCGCAGGCCGTCGCGCAGGAACACCACCTACAGGTCGGCGACACGTTCACGCCACCGACGCCCGATCCGCTCACGTTTCGCGTTGCCGCCCTCTCCAGCAATATGGGCTGGGCGCCAGGAACAGTCATCATGAACGCCTCCGACTACGCCCGCGCGTGGGGCAGCCAGCAAGCAAGCGCATACAGCGTGCTGCTCGCGCCTGGCGTCACGCCGGCGCAGGGCGCACGCCAGATCGAACGCACGCTCGGGTCTCACTCCGGATTGACTGTGAGGACCGCGGCCCAGCACACCGCGCAACAGGATACGCTCAGCCGCCGCGCACTCGCGAGCCTGACGCAGATCGCAATGTTGATCCTCATCGCGGCGGTGCTGGCGATGGCGGCAGCCACCGGCGCAACCATCTGGCAGCGGCGGCCGCGCCTGGCAAAGCTCAAGCTCGAGGGTTTCGCCCGTACGGGACTCTGGCGCATGATGCTGCTCGAGAGCGCACTGCTGGTCGGGGTGGGATGTCTGATGGGGTTGATCTTCGGCCTCTACGGCGAGCAGCTGGCCGATCGCGCGCTCGCCGACGCAGTCAGCTTCCCTGTCGTCTACTCGATCCCGGCGCTGACGGCGCTGCGCAGCGCCGCAATCGTGATCGCGGCGGCCGTCGCCGTACTTGCGATCCCTGGATATGCCGCGGCGTCGGTTCCCGCGCCGCTCGCGCTGAGCGAGTGACCGGTCGCCGCCCATACAAACAGGTAGCGCGCTCACAGGCTCGCGAGCGCACGCGGGAGGCGCTGCTGCAAGCCGCAGCCGAAGAGCTGTACGAGGGTGACTGGTCGAGCAGCTCACTCGAGTCGATCTCATCCAAAGCAGGAGTCACCAAGCAGACGCTGCTGCGTCACTTCGGCTCGAAGACCGGCCTGTTGTTCGCGACGATGTTGCAGACGTATACGCAGGTGCACGATCAGCGCTGGAGCGTCCCGCAGAGCGACGTGGCGGGCGCGGTCGAGAACTTGCTCGACCACTACGAAGCTTGGGGCAAGCGCTCGCTGCGCATCGGCGCGTGGCTGGACCAAGGGCACCCGCTGCTTGCCAAAGTGTCACAACTCTCACGTGAAACTCACTATCGCTGGGTCGATCACGCATTCGGGGCTTGGCTGGCGAACCTGGACACGGAGACACGATCACGCCGGCGAGCCTCGCTGATCACGCTTTGCGACGTTCACACCTGGTGGCTGCTGTCACACGACCTTCGACTCGGGCGCCCGGAGATACAGGCGAGCCTGACCGACGCGATCGAGGGCATCCTGGAGGTCAGGCAGTAAGACTGCTCACCTGACGGCGCCACCGTCCCTGGCGATTAGCGCAAGCAGCCGAGGCCCACTGAACTTGTAGTCGTAGACCGCACACGACCCGATGAGGTGGAATTGCGCGCTGTCGAAGTGTCCTTCGAAATAGCTAGCGAACAGCGTGGTGGTGCCGCGCGTGCCAGGCAGACAGGTTTGATCGTCGCTAGCGTTGACGCTCACGTTCAAGACCAGCCCGACACCCAGATGGCCGAGACGGGTGATCTCAGTGGATATGTGCGCGGAGCCCGTGACTGTGAGCACGAGATTGCGCGAAGCGTGCCCGGGCGCGCTCGCCTCAATGCAGATCGTGCCGCTGCCGTGACCGTGAGTCCAGGTGCCACGTCCGTGGACGTAGGTAGAGCTGATTCCAGGGTGGGGGTTCGACGGCGCGCCGCTGTCGCTGAATGCCCAAGCTTCACCGGAGGGGATCGTCGAGGATGCCTTGAGCGGACAGCGCGCAGGATCGGGGGTCGAGCCGCTCGTGGCCGAGGCCTCGCCGGCGACGGCGACGGCGACGGCGACGGCCAGCGCGAGCGCCCCACCTGCGCAAGTGCGAAACGAATGCGTCATCGACGACCGCGGCCATCGTAGCCGGCCTGGCCCCTTGCGCTCCTCACTTGCCAAGCATGCCGGCTGGCTCGCGCGCAAGCCCCTTGCCCACGAGATCACGCACATCGCAGCTGACAAGCCCCGCGCCCACTTGGTTCGCAGCGGCCACGTAAGCAGCGTCGTAGACCGAGATCGAGTGCTCCTCCGCGAGCTCCGCGGCGCGCGTCAGCAGCACCGACGTCGAGGCAAGCACACCGCCGTCGTCGGCTATCCGGTCCACAGCCGACAGCAGCGGCGCTACACGGGAGTGTGCTCGCCAGGCACGGACCGCGACATTTGCGACCTCGTATCGCACGAGGTCGAGACTCGCGAGCGTCACCTCCTCATCCGCCAGGAGCACCTTGCAGGGCTCATGCAACTCGTCATCTGAGTCAAATGCCGCCAGAATCACACTGGCGTCCACGAGCACGAAGCTCACGGCCTAGTCGTCTTCACCAGCCCAGCCGCTGCCCCTCCGTGCCGCTCATCGCTCGCCAAGAGCGTCCTCATCGCCGCGGCCCGGCTCGCACGGCGCCTGCGCAGCGCGGAGTCGGCGAAGCCTCGTAGCACCGCGCTGCGCGTGGTGCCCAGACGGCCGGCCTCGGCGTCCACCTCTCGCAGCAACTCGTCGGGCATTGAAACCATCACCTTCGCCATACGAGCAGTATACCAAGGTATACTACCCTGTCAGACCGCGAGCAGCACAACGCACACAACGACCTCGGTGATTGCGACCGTCGCTCCGAGTGTGTCGCCTGTGCGTCCGCCCAGCGTGCGTCGCGCGAAGGCGACCGACAGCGCCGCGAGCAGCGCTGCCACGCCGATCGCGGCTGCACCTGGCACAAGGCCGCCGAGCGCGAGTGCCGCGACCGCGGCGGTGAGAGTCGCTGTGAGCAATGCGCGACGACCGACGTGCAGCGCCGCGCCCAGCCCGTCGCTGCGCGCCGTTGGCGTCGCCGCGGCGTGTGCCAGCGCCGCCCATCGCGCGAGCGCACACGCGATAGCCAATGCGCGCAGCGCGCGATCACCATCGAGCGCGGCGAGCGTGCTCACCAACAGCAGCGCCCAAGCGACCAGCGCGAGCACGCCGAACACACCGGTCGAGGGGTCGCGCATGACCTCCAAGCGCCGTGCTCGCCCGCCGCGCGCGCCAAGGCCATCGGCCGTATCCGCCAGCCCGTCCTGATGCAGCGCGCCGGTGACGACCACCAGCGCAATCATCGCCAGCACGCTCGCCACCGTCGCGCCCACAAGCGACCCGCACAGCACACGCACGCCGCCCGCCAGCGCCCCGACCACCGCGCCCACCAGCGGGAACCACGCTGCCGTGTCGCTCGGGGAGACGCTCCTCACAGACGCGCGCACCGGCACGATCGTCAAAAACGCGACCGCGCCGGCTAGACCGCGCCACGGACGGCGCGGCGCTCGCACGGCCGCCGCCGCCGCGTCAGCGCGCGCGTGCAACTCCAGACTCCTCAAAGGTCCCCATCTCGCTGTGCAGCGCGCCCGCCGCCTCGATCAGCGGCAGCGCCAGCAGCGCGCCCGACGCCTCGCCCAGACGCATACGCAAGTCGAGCAACGGCTCGAGACCAAGCTCCGCGAGCACCGCGTCGTGACCCGGCTCGGCCGAGCGGTGGCTGGCCAGCAGCGCCTCGCCGACCGCCTGATCGAGACGCACCGCCGCGAGCGCGGCCGCGGCGACCGCGTAGCCGTCCAGCAGCACCGGCAGGCGCAGCTGCGCGGCCTGCGCGACCGCGCCCGCCAGCGCCGCCAGCTCGAGGCCGCCGACTCGGCGCAGCGCCTCGCGCGGCGGCAGCGAGGCACCGACGCCGTGCAGCTCCAACGCCGCCGCCACCGTCGCGCGCTTGCGCTCCAGTCCCGCCGCGTCCAACCCCGTGCCGCGGCCGACCGCTAGCTGCGGCGAGACGCCGCACAGAGCGCACGCGAGCGCAGCCGTCGTCGTCGTGTTGCCGATCCCGATCTCGCCCAGCACCACGCAGTCGATGTTCTCCCCGGTCGAGGAGCGGTCGGCGAGCTCGCGAACCAGCGCCGCGCCCGCCTCAAGCGCCGCATCCAACTCGTCGTCCGTCAGCGCCGGCGCGGCGGTCATGTCCGCGCTCCCAGCGGCCACCTTCACATCGCGCACGCCAGGCGGAGTCGCCCCGACCAGCCCGACGTCCGCGACCAGCAACTCGTGCCCGCCGCGGCGCGCGAGCACACCCACCGCCGTCTCGCCCCGCGCCGCCGCCGCCGCGACCTGCGCGGAGACCGCCGCGTCGAACAGGCTCGTCCCGTGGCGCGCGTGACCGTGGTCGGCAGCGCACACCAGCACTCCCGCGCGAATGCGCGGCGGCGGCGGCGCGCCCGTGATCGCCGCCCAACGCTCGATCACAGCCTCCAGCGCGCCGAGGCTACCCGCCGGCTTGACGATCTCATCAAGGTGATCGCGCGCAGCGATCGCCGCGGCTCGATCCGGGTCAAAGCGGCGACCGTTGGACACACGCTGCCGCGCCTGCTCGTCCTTCTCCGTCCAGCGCTCGCGCATCACCACCGCCTGCAGCGGCATCCGCGAGGACCAGCCCGCGGCCTCCAGACCCGGGCGCACCGGGCGCTCGTCGGGCCAGCCCACGCACAGATACGCGATCGGGTCTACACGCGCGGGCATGCCGAGCAGCGCGCGCAGATCCTCGGGGCGGTAAAAGCTCACCCAGCCCACGCCCAGCCCCTCCGCGCGCGCGGCCAACCACAGATTCTCGATCGCGCACGCCGTGCTGTACACGTCCGTCTCCGGGATCGTGCCGCGGCCGAGGATCTCCACGCCCGGCTCGCCATGGTCGCAGCACACGCACACGCCAAGCGGCGCCTCCACCACGCCCTCAATCTTCTGATCCAGGAAGTGGCGCGTGCGCTCGTCGAAGCGCTCGGCCTGGCGCAGGCGCTCGCTCTGCGCCAGGCGACGAACCGCCACGCGCGTGTCGAGGTCACGGATCACGATCAGCCGCCACGGCTGCATCAGGCCGACCGAGGGCGCGCGATGCGCGGCCGCGAGCACACGCTCGAGCACGTCGTCGGGCACGTCCTCGGGGCGAAAGCGGCGCACATCGCGGCGCTCGGCGATCACGCGGTGGACCGTCTCCCGCTCGGCCTCGCCATAGCTCCAGCCACGCGGGTCCGCCGCGCGCTCGGCCGCGCGCGAGGGGTCGAAGCCCGCCGGCGTCGGCGGACGCACGAAGCGCTCACTGCTCATCGCCCGTCAACACTAGTCGCGCCGCGTCGTCGTCGCCCGCGCCGCACGTAACGCCAGTCGCGCACCGCACCCACCGCCCGCGCCGCGACCGCCGCATGCCATGTAGCATCCGCGCGGTACGCGTGGCGGCGCGGGGAACCCGGTGCGAGTCCGGGGCGGTCGCGCCACTGTGATCGGGACGCCAGTCCCTGCAGCCAGAGACCCGACCGCCGCGAACCCTTCCGAGCACGGGACGCACGATCCCGAGGAGGTGCCGATGGACATCACGTCGGATCAGAGCCTCGCCCAGCGGGCGTGAGCTTCGACCGCGGCAGCGGCGTCGCGCTTCTCGCCGGCTACACCGCCGACCTGCTGCTCGGCGACCCGCGACGCTGGCATCCCGTCGCAGGCTTCGGGCGTACGGCAGCCAGCGTCGAGCGCGTCGCATACGCACCATCGCGCCTGCGCGGAGCGGTCGTCGTCGCGATCCTCGTCGCGCTGCCCGCGCTCGCCGCCGAGCTGTTGGCACGAGCGGCGTCGCGCGCACGCCAGAAGGCGCTTGGGAATCGCGCCTCGCACGGGGACCTCGGACGCAACCTCGCACTCGCGGCGTTGACGTGGGTCGCGCTCGGCGGGCGCTCGCTGCGCCGCGAGGCGCGCGGCGTGTGCGAGCTCGTGCAGTGCGGCGAGCTCGAGCGCGCGCGTGTCGCACTGCGCGCGCTGTGTGGGCGCGACGCGGCCGAGCTCGACGCGGAGCAGCTGTGCCGCGCGGCGATCGAGTCGCTCGCCGAGAACAGCAGCGACGCGGTCGTCGGCGCGCTGTTGTGGGGCGCGATCGCCGGACCGGCCGGCGTCGCCGCGTATCGCGCCGCCAACACGCTCGACGCGATGATCGGCCATCGCAGCGAGCGGTATACGCAGTACGGATGGGCGGCTGCGCGGCTCGACGACGCGCTGGGCTGGCCCGCCGCGCGCATCACCGCAGCGCTCGCCTGCCTAGCCGCGCCGCTCGTCCACGGCTCGCCACGCACCGCGCTCGCAACCGCGCGCCGCGACGGCCCCGCGCATCCCAGCCCCAACGCCGGCCGCGTCGAGGCCGCGTTCGCCGGAGCGCTCGGCGTCTCGCTCGGCGGGCCGCTCGCCTACGACGGACGCATCGACCCGCGCCCGCGGCTCGGCAGCGGCAGGACGCCGCGCGCCGAGGACGTGCACCGCGCCGCGCGCCTGTCGCTCGCCGTCAGCGCCGCCGCGGCCGTCGCATGTGCGGCCATCAGGGGCGTGCTGGTTGGGGCGACCGCGCCCACCACGACCGCGGAGCACGCACGATGAAGGGCGCGCTGCTCGTCTGCGGCACGCAGTCCGACGCCGGCAAGTCCGTCGTCACCGCCGGCATCTGTCGCTGGCTACGCCGCGCGGGCGTCAGCGTCGCGCCGTTCAAGGCGCAGAACATGGCGCTCAACTCGGTCGTCACGCGCGACGGCCACGAGATCGGACGCTCGCAGGCCGTGCAGGCCGCCGCCGCCGGCGTCGAGCCGGAGGCCGCGATGAACCCGATCCTCATCAAGCCCTCCGGCGAAAGCCACAGCCAGGTGATCGTCATGGGCAAGCCCTACGCCGACGCCAGCGCCCGCACATACCAGCAGCTCAAGCACGAGCTGCGCCCGATCGTCGCCGACGCGCTCGCCGAGCTGCGCGAGCGCTTCGACGTCGTCGTCTGCGAGGGCGCCGGCAGCCCCGCCGAGATCAACCTGCGCAGCGCCGACCTCGTCAACCTCGGACTCGCACGCGACGCCCAGCTACCCGTACTGCTCGTCGCCGACATCGACCGCGGCGGCATGTTCGCAGCGCTTTACGGCACGCTCGCGCTGCTCGAGCCCGCCGACCAGGCGCACATCGCCGGCTTCGTCGTCAACAAGTTCCGCGGCGACCTCGCGATTCTCGAGCCCGGACTCGCCCAGTTGCACGAGCTCACCGGGCGTCCCACGTTCGGCGTGCTCCCGCACGCGCACGATCTGTGGATGGACGTCGAGGACTCGCTCGCGCTCGACGCACCGCGGCCCGAGGCGCCCGCAGTCGCCGGCGGCGACACGCTCGACGTCGCCGTCGTCCGCCTGCGCTGGATGAGCAACTTCACCGACATCGACGCGCTCGCCGCCGAGCCCGGCGTGCGCGTACGCTTCACGCGCTCGGTCGCCGACGTAGAGCGCGCCGACCTCGTCGTCGTGCCCGGCACCAAGGCCACCGTCGAGGACCTCGCGCGGCTGCGCGCCAGCGGTCTTGATCGGGCACTCGTTGCGCGCGCGGCCGGCGGCGGGCCGATCTTCGGCATCTGCGGTGGCTACCAGATGCTCGGGCGGCGAATCCACGACGAAGTCGAGTCAACGCAAGGCACGGCTGAGGGACTCGGACTGCTTCCTGTGAATACCGCTTTTGAGCGCGAAAAGGTGTTGCGCCAGCGAAGCGGACGCTGCGAGTGGCTAGACGTGGAGGCCGGCGGCTATGAGATCCGCCACGGCAGGGTGAGGGCCGCGGTCGACGGGCATGATCGCCATGTAAATCGCGAGCATGAACGTCGACTGCGGGTCTCGCCGAGCGAGCCCCTGTTCATATCGGACGATGGGGAGCCCGATGGTGCTCGCGTAGGGGCGGTGCTTGGGACCTCTTGGCATGGGGTGCTCGAGCATGATTCGTTTCGGCGGGCGTTGCTTGGGCATGTTGCGGCCTTGCGCGGGCGGCGGTTTTTGCCCGGTGGCGGATCCTTTGCGTCCGCTCGCGCGGCTCGGCTGGATGTGCTCGGTGACCTTGTGGAGAGGCACCTCGACACCGACCGCCTTGCTGCGCTGATCGACGGTGGCTTGCCCTCTGGCTTGCCCTGCATCGCTACGGAGGTTCGGTCTTGCCTCGCGTCATGACTGCAATTGCTTGGGAGGTGCGCCTGTGCTGCGCTTCTTGACCACAGCCGATACCGAGATCCTGGCGGCGGCCACTGCCGTCGAACGCCTAGGGGCCGATTTTCCGGAAGTTCGCTGTGCCAACCCAGCCGGAGCGTCAGCGGAGGCTCTTATTGATGATCTTCTTGATGGTGCGCGGGTGGTGCTCTGCCGCATTCTCGGCGGGCGGCGTGGGTGGCCCGATGGGTTTGAGCTGTTGCGCTCGCGCTGTCAGGAACGGGGCGTCGCGCTGCTTGCCCTTGGTGGGGAGGCTGAGCCTGATGCGGAGATGACCGCGCTTTCGCTTGCACCCGCGGGGGCCGTCGCACAGGCCGGCGAGTACCTGCGTCATGGGGATGTGGACAACGTCGAGCAAATGCTGCGGTTTCTCGCCGACACTTTCTTGTACGAGGGCCACGGGTTCGAGTCACCGCGCGAGGTGCCAGATCAAGGCGTGTATTTGCCAGGGGTCGGAGACGTCTCACTCGAGCAAGCGCTCGAGCGAGACGGCGCAGACCCCGGGCGCCCCGTCATTGGCATCTGCTTCTACCGCTCGCACCGGCTCACCGGCAACACCGCGTTCGTCGATGCCCTCTGCGCCGCGATCGAGGACGCGGGCGGGAACGCGCTCGCGGTTTGGAGCTACACGCTGCGGCGGGGGCCCGACGGGAGCGTGCCCGCGCTGGCGTTGCTGCGCGGCCACGTCGACGCGCTGATCGTGACGATGCTCGCCACCGGCGGCTCGGGCGCCGCTGACGCCGTCGCACAGGGCGGCGAGGGGGTCGGTGGGGATTGGCAGGAATGGGACGCGTCCGCGCTCGCCGCGCTCGACGTGCCTGTCATTCAGGCCGTCTGCGCCACGTCCTCGCGCGCCGCATGGCTGGCGTCCGATTCGGGGCTCTCGCCGCTCGACGCCGCCACGCAGGTCGCCATCCCCGAGTTCGACGGGCGCATCCTCGGCGGCGTCATCTCTTTCAAGGAGCGCGGCGATCGCGAGGACTCGCCCATCGGCGTCGCCGTGCCTCGCTACGTGCCCGACGCCGAGCGCTGCGCGCGCGTCGCGCGGCTCGCGGTGCGCTGTGCGCGGCTGCGGCACACGCCGCCCGAGCGCCGGCGCGTGGCCGTGCTGCTCACCGCCTTCCCCACGCGGCACGCGCGCGTCGGCATGGCCGTCGGGCTCGACACGCCCGCCAGCGCACTCGCGCTACTCGACGCGCTGCGCGCCGACGGCATGCACGTGCAACAGCCCTTCGCGCACGGTGATGAGCTCATGCACGCGCTCATCGCCGGCGGCGGGCACGACCCCGAGTTCCTCACCGACGAGCAACTCGCCGACGCCACGCTGCGGCTACCCGTCGCCGACTACCTGCACTGGTACGCCGCCCTGCCGCAGGAGCTTCGTGACGCGATCGAGGAGCGCTGGGGACCGCCCCCCGGGGATCGCTATGTGGATGACGGCGACTTCGTCATCGCCGGGCTCGAGCTCGGCAACGTGCTCGTCGCCATCCAGCCGCCGCGCGGATACGGCGAGGACGCCGTCTCGATCTACCACGACCAGGAGCTGCCGCCCACGCACCACTACCTCGCCTGCTACCGCTGGCTCGACGCCGTCTGGCGCGCGGACGCAATCGTGCACCTCGGCAAGCACGGCACGCTCGAGTGGCTCCCCGGCAAGATGCTCGCGCTCTCGCCCGCCTGCGCGCCCGACGCCGCGCTCGGCCACATGCCGCTCGTCTACCCCTTCGTCGTCAACGACCCCGGCGAGGGCGTGCAGGCCAAGCGCCGTGCGCACGCCGTCATCGTCGACCACCTCGTGCCGCCCATGATGCGCGCCGACACCTACGACGAGCTCGCCGAGCTCGAGGCGCTGCTCGACGAGTACGCCCGTCTAGAGGTGCTCGACCCGCCCAAGCTGCCCGCGCTCGCCGCCCGCATCTTCGCCGCCATCGAGCGCGCCAACCTGCACGCCGACCTCGGCCTCGAGGGGTGGGCGGGATCCGATTCCCCGCTCGACCCCAGCTCCGCCGAGGACGTCGGCGAGCTCGTGCAGCACATCGACGGCTACCTCTGCGAGGTCAAGGACATCCAGATCAAGGACGGGCTGCACGTGCTCGGGCGCGCGCCGGAGGGTGAACAGCTGCTTGGGCTCGTCGCTGCTTTGCTGCGGTTGGGGTCTGGTGATGTGCCGGGGCTGCGGCAGGCTGTCGGGTTGGCTTTCGGGGTTGGTGTGGGGGAGCGACGCGATGCGGTCGATCGGATCGAGGCCGCGCAGATGGCCCTGCTCTACTCGCTTGCTGAGCGGGGATGGGACGCCGACGCTGTTGGAGAGGTCTGCGCTGATGTGCTTGGGCGGCGGGATCCTGGCGTGGAGCGCACGCTTGGTTTTGCTGCTACCGAGGTTGTGCCGCGGCTGCTCAGCACTCGCGACGAGCTGGACCGTGTGATCGCGGCGCTTCGCGGGCGGCACGTGCCCGCCGGGCCTTCCGGTAGCCCCACGCGGGGGCGGCTCGACGTGCTGCCCACCGGGCGCAACTTCTATTCCGTTGACCCACGCGCGCTGCCTTCTGAGCTGTCTTGGGAAGTTGGGCAGCGGCTTGCCGACGCGCTGCTCGAGCGGCATCGACGGGAGAGCGGTGAGCTGCCGCGCATGGTCGGGCTCGTCGCTTGGGGCACGTCCGCTATGCGCACGCATGGTGACGACGTCGCCGAGATTCTCGCGCTGCTCGGCGTGCGGCCCACTTGGCATCCCGAGTCACGGCGCGTGACCGGTATCGAGGTCGTGCCGCTCGATGAGCTCGGACGACCTCGCATCGATGTCACCGTGCGCATCTCCGGGTTCTTCCGCGACGCCTTCCCTCACCTGATCGCGTTGCTCGATGACGCCGTCGCCGCGGTGGCCGCGCTCGAGGAGCCCGACGAGCAGAACTTCCTCGCCGCGCACGCGCGCGCCGACGCCGAGCGGCTGGCCGCCGAGCTCGGCGCCGATGCCGCCTGGCGGCGCGCACGCACGCGCGTGTTCGGCTCCAAGCCCGGCACCTACGGCGCGGGGCTGCTGCAGTTGCTGGACGGCGCCAGCTCGGGCGCTGGCGCCGACGGGGACGGCCCCGGCTGGCGCGGCGATGCGGACCTTGCGCTGGTGTACGAGGCGTGGGGCGGCTACGCGTACGGGCGCGACATGCACGGCGAGCCCGCGCGCGAGTCGATGCGCGACTGCTTCGCGCGCATCGACGCCGCCGTCAAGAACCTCGACTCCCAGGAGCACGACATCCTCGATTCCGACGACTACTTCCAGTACCACGGCGGCATGGTCGCCACCGTGCGCGCGCTCACCGGGCGCGAACCCGCCGCCTATCTCGGCGACAGCTCCGACCCCTCGCGCGTGGTCTCGCGCACGCTCGCCGAAGAGACGCGGCGCGTGTTCCGCGCGCGCGTCGCCAACCCGCGCTGGATCGCGTCCATGATTCGTCATGGCTACAAGGGCGCCGCCGAGCTGTCCGCGACCGTCGACTACCTGTTCGGCTACGACGCCACCGCCGGCGTCGCCGAAGACTGGATGTACGAGCGCGTCGCCGAGCGCTACCTGCTCGACGCCGACGTCGCCCAGTTCATGTCGCGCTCCAACCCTTGGGCCGCGCGCGCGATCGCCGAGCGCCTGCTCGAGGCCGCCGAGCGCGGCATGTGGGCGGCGCCGGAGGAGCACACGCTCGCGCAGATCCGCGAGCGCTTCCTCGCGCTCGAGGGCGAGCTCGAGGAGGTCGTATAACTATGGTTCTACGGTCGTTGTTGGGGACCACTTTGTCGGAGCTCGTATAACTATGGTTCTACGGTTCCCGCTGAGCGCGATCGTCGGGCAGCAGCCGTTGATCGAGGCGCTGCTCGTCAACGCCGTCTCGCCGGAGGTCGGCGGCGTGCTCGTGCGGGGCGAGCGCGGCACCGCGAAGTCGACGGCCGTGCGCGCGCTCCAGTCGCTGATGCCGCCCGTACCCGTGGCCAAAGGGCACGCGTTCGCCTTCGGGCCCGGCGAGGCGTCGCCCGATGGCATCGTCGTCGCGCTTGACGCGGAGGTGGAGCTGCGCGCCGCGCCGCTTGTGGAGCTGCCGCTCGGCGCGACGCTCGACCGGCTCGTCGGCGCGCTCGACCTGCGTCGCGCGCTCGGCGGCGATCACGTCTTCGAGCCCGGCATCCTCGCGCGCGCCCACCGGGGCATCCTGTACGTGGACGAGGTCAACCTGCTCGCCGACCACCTCGTCGACGCGCTGCTCGACGCCGCCGCCTCGGGCGTCGCGCGCGTGGAGCGCGAGGCGGTGTCGGTGGAACACGACGCGCGCTTCATGCTCGTCGGCACGATGAACGTCGAGGAGGGCGAGCTGCGCCCACAGCTGCTCGACCGCTTCGGGCTCGGCGTCGAGGTGCGCGCGCCGCGCGACGCCGGCGAGCGCGCGGAGATCGTGCGACGCCGGCTCGCGTTCGAGCGCGAACCTGCTGCGTTCGTCGAGCGCTATGCCGAGAACGAGCAGGAGCTGGCGGCGCGCATCGCCGGCGCGCGCGAGCGCCTCGACGCGGTGCGGCTGCCAGAGCGCGAGCTGCTGCGCATCGCCGGCGCGTGCGCGCAACTCGGCGTCGACGGTGTGCGCGGCGACCTCGTCACGGCGCGCGCGGCACGGGCGCTCGCGGCGCTCGAAGGCGCCGACGCGGTCGACGAGGGCCACGTGCGCCGCGCCGCCGCGCTAGCGCTGCCGCATCGCCGACGCCGTGACCCGCTCGACGGACACCAGCCCGACCCGCAAGGCGTGGAGCGCGCGCTCGACGGTTCGCCGCCCGAGGCACCGCCGCCCGGCGGGCCCCCGCCCGACAGACAGCGCGATGAGCGGCCCGAGGGCGAGCCGCCCGATGGGCCTCTAGACGACGGTCCGCCTGACGGCCCAGGACGAGCGCCTCTGCCATCAGAGCCCGGAGACTTCGATCCGGGCGCGCCTGCGCCTGAGCTACGTCGCGACGCGCCAGCGCCAGCGCGACTTCCGTCCGCCGCGCTCGAGCTCGTGGGCAGCGGCAGCGGACCGTTGGGGCGACGCGCGCGCACAAGCGGTCCACACGCAGGCGCGATCGACAGCCGCCCGGCCAGCGCTTCACAGGGTGCGCAGCAGCCTGGTGACGAGGACGTTGCGATCGTGGCGACGCTGCACGCGCGGCTGCTGGGCGCGCCGCCCGAGCACGTTCGCGTTCCGATTCGCGCCGGCCGCGAGAGCTCGCTGCTGTGCCTGGTCGTGGACGCGAGCGGCTCGATGGGCGCGCGGCGCCGCCTCGCGCGCGTGAAGGGCGCGCTGCTCGAGCTGTTGCGCGACGCTTACGCGCGACGCGACCGCGTCGGCGTCGTGGCCTTCCGCGACCGCTCCGCCGAGGTCGTGGTCGCGCCGGGCACGCCGCTCGAGCGCGCCGCGGAGGCGATCCGCGCGCTGCCAGCCGGCGGGCGCACGCCGCTCGCCGCCGGGCTGCACGCCGCCGCGCACCTGATCGCTAACGAGGCGCTACGCGAGCCAGGCCGCCGTGCGATCGCCGTGGTGCTCACGGACGGGCGCGCGCAGGACCCGCACGGAGAGATTCCCCGGGCGGCCGCGCAGCTCGCCGGCGCTGCGGGCGCCGTGCACGTGATCGATACCGAGGAAGGACCTGTGCGGCTGGGACTCGCCGGCGCGCTCGCGAGCGCCGCGGGCGCGTCGCTGCATCGCCTGCATCCCGCGGGGCCGGGCGCCTCGAGGAGGGCCGCGTGATGGCCGATGCCCTACAGCCCACGGGCGAGGACCCACTGACCCGCCACGGCGGCGCCGACGTGGACGTGCCCCACCGCCAGGGCGACCGCGGCAGCGCCGAGCCCAAGCGCCGCAAACCGCGCGACCGCGCGCTGCTGATCGTGGTCACCGGACACGGCAAGGGCAAGAGCACCTCTGCGTTCGGGATGCTGATGCGCGCGTGGGCGCGCGGCTACCGCTGCGGCGTGTTCCAGTTCGTGAAGTCGGGCAAGTGGAAGGTCGGCGAGGCGAAGGCGGCGGCCGCGCTCGCATCGTCCCCGGAGGGGGGCGGCATCGACTGGGAGAAGATGGGAGACGGCTGGTCGTGGCTGTCGCGCGACATCGACGAGTCGCAGGCGCTGGCGGTCGAGGGCTGGCGGGAGGTCAAGCGCGCGATCGCCGACGAGCGCTACGAGTTCCTGCTGCTCGACGAGCTCACGTACCCGATCAAGTGGGGCTGGATCGACGCGGCGGAAGTCGTGCAGGTAATGCGCGAGCGCCCGGGCTTCCAGCACGTGGTGATCACCGGCCGCGACGCCGCGCCGGAGCTGATCGACGCGGCGGACCTGGTCTCGGAGGTGGTCAAGGTCAAGCACCCGATGGACGCGGGCATCCGCGCGCAGCAGGGAATCGAGTGGTGATGTCGTCCGCTCACGACGCGGACGAGGACGTGCGGCGTCCGCTACACGTGCTCGTGATCCTGGACGGCGCCAGCGAGCGCATAGGCGCGGGCCAGACGAGCCTGGAGTCTGCGCGCACTCCCACGCTTGACCACCTCGCAGCGGAAAGCGCTTTGACAAGCCTTCGTACGGTCGCGACCGGTTTGCCCATTGGATCGGAGACTGCGATTCCGGCGCTGCTTGGGTGGCCGGCAAGCGGACCAGTCGATCGAGGGGCTATTGAGGCGGCTGCGCACGGTGTCGAGCTCGGCGCGGGAGAGCGGGCTTGGCGTGTGGATCGGTGCGATCGCGCTGACGCCACGGACACGGCGCGGCGGTTGGCGGAGCGTTTTCCCGGCCATCGCGTTTGCCACCTGACCGGCCACCGCATGCTGGTGGTCGGACGCACAGCGATGCCGCCGCTGGCGGATGTTTGGCCGGGCGCGCCAGGCATGCGCGTGTGGCCACCCGGCATGATTCCGCCGCGGGTGCTCGACGCGCACACGGTTGTGATCGGCGCGCGCGGTGCAGCTGTCGGCATCGCGCGGCTGATGGGAGCACAAACGATCGTGCCCCCGGGCGCGACGGGCAGGCCCGGCAGCGACCTCGCGGCCAAGGCCACGACCGCGATCGCGGCGATCGAGCAGGGCGCGCGGCGAGTGGTGGTGCACGTGGGCGCCGCCGACGAGGCGGCGCACGAACGCGACGCCGGCGCGAAGGTGGCGGCGATCGAGGCGGCGGACGCGCTGCTGGTGGCGCCGATCGCGGCCGTGCTGCGGGCTCGCGCCGAAACGCTGGGCCCTGCTTCTGTGCGGTTGCGCGTGTGCCCGGATCACGGCTGCGACCCGACTACGGGCGAGCACGACGGCGCGCCGGTGCCGTGCCTTGACTGGCGGCCGGCGAGGCACCCGTCCGGCTCCGGCGGGCGGCTGACCGAGCGTGACGCGGCGACTCGGCCGCTGGTCGATCTCACGCGCACGAGCGCGACTCTGGCGCCGACGGTGGCGGCGCGGGCGGTGGCGGCGCGGGCGGTGGCGGCGTGATCGCGCGCGTGGTGATCGCGGGCACGAGCTCGGGCGCGGGCAAGACGACGGTCGCGTGCGGGCTAATCGGCGCGTTGCGCGCACGGGGCTTGAGCGTGCAGGGCTTCAAGGTGGGGCCGGACTACATCGATCCGAGCCATCACGCGCTCGCGTCGGGGCGGCCGGGGCGCAACCTGGACGCGTTCCTGAGCGGCGCGGAGCTGATCGCGCCGCTGTTCCGCCACGGCGCGCGCGGCGCTGACATCGCGATCGTGGAGGGCGTGATGGGGATGTTCGACGGCGCGTCGGGGCGCGGCGAGCTGGCGTCGACGGCGCACGTGGCGAAGCTGCTGCGCGCGCCGGTGGTGCTGGTGCTGGACGCGTCCGCGATGGCGCGCTCGGCCGCGGCGATCGTGCACGGCTTCCGCACGTTCGACGCGGACGTGGAGGTCGCGGGCGTGATCTTCAACCGCGTGGGCTCGGATCACCACGAGCAACTGCTGCGCGAGGCGCTGGCCGATCTCGGCCCGCCGCGCGTGCCCGTGCTGGGCGCGCTGCGCCGCGACGACCGGGTGGTGACGCCCGAGCGCCACCTCGGGCTGGTGCCCGCGGGCGAGCGCGAGGCCGGCGCGCGCACGGCGCTGGACACGCTCACCGAGGCAGTCGCACGCCACACGGACCTGGAGGCGATCGAACGCCTCGCGCGCTCGGCGCCGGAGCTGCCGGGCGAGTCGTGGAGACCCGAGCCGGGCGACTCCGGCCCCGGTGTCGAGGATGCCGTGCCCACCGCTGCGTCGTCCACTGCGTCCCGCCCGGCGGGGGCACGGGCAGCGCGCGTCGCGCTCGCGGCGGGCCCGGCGTTCTCGTTTCACTACGAGGAGAACCTGGAGCTGCTGCGCGTGGCGGGCGCCGAGCTGCTGCCGTTCGACCCGCTGCATGACGAGCAGCTGCCACCGGACGCGAACGCGCTGCTGCTCGCGGGCGGCTTCCCGGAGGTGTTCGGCGCGGAGCTCGCGTCGAACGCGCCGCTGCGCGCGCAGGTGCGCGCGTTCGCGGCGTCCGGCAGGCCGGTGCTGGCCGAGTGCGGCGGCCTGCTGTACCTGTGCGAGCGGCTCGACGGTCACGAGATGTGCGGCGTGCTGCCAGCGCGCGCTCAGATGACCAACCGCCTGACGCTCGGCTACCGCGAGGCGGTGGCCGCGACGGCCACGCCGTGGCTGGCCGCGGGCGAGTGCGTGCGCGGGCACGAGTTCCACTACACGCAGGTTGAGAGTGTTTATGAGGGCAGCCTGCCGGCTGCCTGGGAGTTGTCTGCGCGTGGCGACACGCGGCCTGAGGGCTGGGTGCGGGGCGCGCTGCAGGCGAGCTACCTGCATGTCCACTGGGCAGCGCACCCGCAGCTGGCGTGGCGCTTCGCGGCGGCGTGATGAGCCTGAGGACTCTCGTGATCGGCGGCACGCGCTCGGGTAAGAGCGCGCACGCGGAGCGGCTCGCGCTCGAGAGCGGGCTGCGGGTGCGCTACGTGGCGACAGCCGATGGGGCCGACCCGGCGATGGCGCGGCGCATCAGCACGCACGTCGCGCGCCGGCCGCCAGGGTGGACGACCGTCGAGCTCGGGTCCCAGCTCGCCGACGCGGTGGCCGGCGCCGCCGGCGAGTGCGTGTTGCTGGACGGCCTCGGCGCGTGGATCGCCGGCGCGATGCACCGCGCGGGCGCATTCGATGAGTGCGAGGAGGCAACGCTGGACGAGCTGCGCGCAGAGGCGCTGGCGCAGATCGACGAGCTGCTGCGAGCGCTCGACGGGGAGGCCGCGCCGGCGATGACGATCGTCGTGGCCGAGCACGCGGGCGAGGGCGTGCTGCCCGCCGAGCGCGCCTCGCGCGCGTGGCTGGACATCCTCGGCGAGGCGACACAACGGCTGGCGGCGCGCGCGAGCCGCGTTGAGCTCGTGGTGGCAGGGCGCGCGCTCGGCCTCCCCGGACGATGCAGCGGGGCCTCGCCGGCCGGGACAGATACGGTGGGTTCGGCCTGGGAAGACGAGACGAGCCGTGCCGATGCGAGCGATGTGGCGTCGCTGCGCTTCCACGGCGACCGCGCGGTGCGCGCGGGCGACGCGGACCACGCGGTGAACGTGCTCGCGGGCGGCCCGCCCGAGTGGCTTCGAGCGGAGCTGCGCGCGGCGCTGGAGCAGGACAGCGAGCGCTACCCGGACGAGCGCGATGCGGCCGCGGCGCTCGCGGCGCTGCACGGGCGCGAGCCGGCGGAGATCGTGCCGACGAACGGCGGCGCGGAAGCGCTGTGGCTGCTGCCGGCGGCGCTGCGCCCGCGGCTGGCGGCGTGCGTGCACCCGGGCTTCACCGAGGCGGAGGCGGCGCTGCACGCGCACGGCGTGCCGGTGGTGCGTGTTCTGCGCGAGCGCGAGCGCGGCTTCGCGCTGGACCCCGACGCCGTGCCCGCGGAGGCCGACCTGGTGATCGTCGGCAACCCGGCCTCTCCGAGCGGCACGCTCGACCCCGCCGCGGCGCTGCTCGCGCTGCGCCGTCCGGGCCGTGTGCTGGTCGTGGACGAGGCGTTCATGGACCTCGTGCCCGGCGAACCGGCGACGCTCGTGCGCGCGCGGCTGGACGACACGATCGTCGTGCGCAGCCTGACGAAGGCGCTGTCGATTCCGGGGCTGCGCGCGGGCTACGCGGTCGCGGGCGCGTCGCTGGCGGAGCGTCTGCGCGCGGTGCGCCCGCCGTGGTCGGCGAACGCGCTCGCGCTGGCAGCGCTGGCAGCGGCCGCGCGCCGCCCGGATGCGCTCGCCGAGCTGGCCGAGCGGGCGGCCGCGGAGCGCGCGGACCTCGAACGGCGGCTCGCGCAGGTGGTGGGCGTGCGCACATGGCCGTCGGCCGCCAACTTCTGTCTTGTGCAGGTCGCCGATGGCCAGGCCGTGTTCGCGGCGCTGCGCGAGCAGCGCATCGCTGTGCGCAACGCCGCGTCCTTCCCGGGCCTCGGGCCGGGCGACCTGCGCATCACCGCGCGCGCGCCGAAGGACAACGCGCGACTCGTGGCCGCGCTCGCACAGGCGCTGTCGCAGACCGCTGGCGCATCGTCCATGGAGGGGAAGGGAAAGGCGGCGGTCACGCGATGACCCCCACAGCGCAAGACGGGGACGGACCCACACCCCCGCTGGTGATCGTGGGCATCGGCGCGGACGGCTGGATGGGGCTCGGCGAGCGGGCGCGCG
>Ga0187780_10000892_pt1 | contig 22262 bp, 20 predicted proteins | sample 1015_Q2_SP10_20__FD_132429 | JGI IMG/M metagenome (GOLD analysis project Ga0187780, IMG submission 132429) | Tropical peat soil microbial communities from peatlands in Department of Meta, Colombia - 1015_Q2_SP10_20_MG | ecosystem: Environmental > Terrestrial > Soil > Wetlands > Peat | place... | reverse complement strand
CGGGATCTTTCGCTTGTGCGCGTCCACGACTTCAGGATTGTCGGCCTTCACCGCCGAAGAAATGACAACGACATGTGCGCCCTCGACGTTTTCGGCTTTGTGTCCCTCGAAAATCGTCGCGCCCAAATCCTGCAGCCGCTCTGTGATCGTTGATGGCTTGGTGTCCGAACCCGAAACGGAATAGCCCAGTGTCAGCAGCACCTCGGCGATTCCGCTCATGCCGATTCCGCCGATTCCCACCATGTGAATCTTCTGAAAATTGCGAAACGATACCATCATTGTCCTCGGGATTCTTTCCGGTTCGCCTGCCGCTCGGCCTCTTCTATCAAATTGACGATCTCTCGCGCAGCGTTCGGGTGGGCCAGGCTGCGCGCCTTCGTCGAAATCGCTTCAATGTCTCCGGGCTGGTCCAGGAGGGAGAAAATTTCTCGGGTCAAGCGTTCCGGGTTCAGTTCCGGCTCTGCAATCAGGCGCCCCGCGCCTGCATTGGTCATTTCCTGGGCGTTTCGCAGTTGGTGGCTGTCCGTCGCCTTCCCAAACGGGATGAAAATCGCCGTTCGGCCCGCTGCCGCCACTTCCGCCGCGGTAATCGCTCCCGCCCGGCAAACAATCACGTCCGCCCAGGCGAACCGCTCGGCCATATTGGTCAGGAACGGCGCTACCTCAACATCCATTTCGTGTCGCGCGTACGCGGCCCGCATATTATTATAATCGCGCTCGCCGGTCTGGTGAACGATGCGTAGCTCCGCTTTTCTTTTCGCCAGCAGCTCCGCCGCTTCTATAAATGCGCGATTGATCGGCAGCGCGCCCTGGCTTCCACCCGTTACCAGCAAGCGAAAGGGCTTTTCCGGTTTCCGCGGCTGAATTGAGAAAAATTCCGCCCGAACGGGATTTCCAGTGACGACCGCCTTTTCGCCCCACGTGTGTGCGGAAACTTGATAGCCCGTGGCAATACGCTTCGCCAAATGCGCCAGCACCTTGTTTGTAAACCCCGGCTCCGCATTTGGCTCGAAAATCACGTTGGGGATTCCGCGCAGCCATGTGGCCAGCAGCATCGGCCCCGCCGCGTAACCGCCTACTCCGAACGCCACAGCGGGCTCCTGCCGCTTCAGCACTCCGAACGCATCGGCCAGGCCCGCCCACAGCATCGCCAGATTCTTCAGCAGCGTTACGCCGCCTTTCCCTTTCAATCCCGCCACACGAATGGTTTCGAGCGGCAAGCCCGCCGCGGGCACGAGCTTCATTTCGATTCCCCGCTGTGTTCCTACCAACACCACTTTTCTCTCCGCTCCTCGCGACAGCCACTCCCGCGCAATCGCCAGCGCCGGAAACACGTGCCCGCCCGTTCCGCCTCCCGCAATCAATAGCTTCACGCCGCGCCTCTCAGCCGTGCACGACAGCGTTACTGCTGCCCTGGTGCGCCACATTCAACAGCACGCCAGTGGCCAGAAGCATCACCAACAGACTTGAGCCGCCATAGCTCACGAACGGCAGCGGAATCCCTTTTGTCGGCATCATCCCAAGGACCACCGCAAAATTGATCAACGACTGGAACAACACCATCGCGGTCACTCCGAGTGCCAGCGTCCGCCCGAACCCGTCCGGGGCATTGAACGCTGCGCGCATTCCCCTCCAGCCATACACGGCAAACAGCGCAATCACGATCACCGCGCCGATGAATCCCAACTCTTCGCAAATCACCGCGTAGATAAAATCCGTGTGCGCCTCCGGCAGATAGAACAGCTTTTGTTTGCTCTCCATCAACCCCACGCCAGTGAATCCGCCGGAACCCACCGCGATCAGCGATTGCAGCAGCTGGAACCCCGCTCCCTTCGGGTCGGTCTCCGGATGCCAGAAGGAAGTGAAGCGCACATTGCGGTAAGTGACTTGCGTGATGAGCACGAACAGTACCGGCAGCGCTGCCGCTGCGCCCACTGCAATCCACTTCCACGAAAGTCCTGACACAAACAGAATCGCTACCATAATCAACACGATGTCCACCGACGTGCCCAGGTCCGGCTGCGCCAGGATCAGCCCCACGCATATCAAGATCGGCGCGACAGCCGGCAAGATGGATTTCAGCAAATCCTGCTTGTTGTATTCCAGCCGCGTCGCAGTCCTGCGCTTCAAATCCAAGAACCAAGCCAAGTAAAGTATCGTCGCCAGCTTGGTCAGTTCCGATGGCTGGAGGTTCAGGGGCCCAAGTTTGATCCACCGGTGCGTAGCATGGGATTTGTCCAGGAAAAAGACTCCGATCAAAAGAAGCACCACAACGCACAGCACCGTGTAAACCACGGCCGGCTCGCGCAGTCGGTGATAGTCGAGTTTCGTCAGCGCGAACATCCCCGCGAGTCCCGCCACGAGCCACACCGCTTGCCGCAGGATGAAATAGTAGGAGTGGCCGTAGTCCTGCTTCGCCATGACTGCCGATGCGCTGAAAATCATCACCGCGCCGAGCAGGCACAGCATCAGTGTCACTCCGAATAACCAGCGGTCTGTCTCTGAACGCCTCGCCACCTTGATCAGCCCTTTCTCCTGAAAATCCAAGCAAATACTCTATCCGTCATTCCGAACGAAGTCTGCGAAGTGAGGAATCTCTCTTTTCTTGCACTCTGTCAGAGAAAGATTCCTCGCTTCGCTCGGAATGACGATTACAGAGTATCTGTCCGCACTCTCCTAACGACTCGCCGTCGCCTTCCCACCCAATCCGCGTACAAGGTCTTTGAATACGCGCCCGCGATGCTCGTAATTGTCAAACTGGTCGAAGCTCGCGCAAGCCGGCGCCAGCAGCACGATGTCTCCTGCCTGCGCGGCATGCGAAGCCGTCTCGACCGCGCGCTCCATCGTCCCGGCACGCTCAATGGCGATGCTTCCGCTAATCTGTTGCTCGATCTTGTCCGCCGCTGCGCCAATCAGAAGCGCCAGAATCGCCTTCTCCCGCAGAGGCTGCCGCAATACCGTGTAGTCACTGCCTTTGTCCTTGCCTCCAAGAATCACAAGTATCCTTCCGGGAAAAGCGTCCAGCGCTTTCAACGTCGCATCAACGTTCGTTGCCTTCGAATCGTTGAAGTAACGCACGCTGCCAATCTCCGCGACAAACTCGAGCCGGTGCTCCACTCCTTGAAAACTCCGCACCGCCTTGCCAATCGCTGCAAGCTCGACTTCCGCCAGCCGCGCTGCCATCACCGCTGCCAGCACGTTTTCCACGTTATGCGCTCCGGGCAGTGGAATCTCGGCGCATTTCATCACGAACTCTTCCTTACCGTGGTGCGCGATCACGATGTCGTCTCCGCGCACGTACGCGCCCTGTCCTAGTTCCGATCTTCTGCTGAACCAGAATACTTGCGGCTTTGTCGGCGCCAGCGCCACTGTCGCCGCGTCATCTGCGTTCAATACCGCCGCATCCATCTCCGTCTGCCTTTCGAAAATCCGAGCCTTCGCCGCGGCATATGCATCCATGGTTTTATGCCGGTCCAGGTGATCCGGCGTTAGGTTCAAAAACACGCCAATGTCCGGCCGAAATTTGTCGATCAATTCCAGCTGAAAGCTGCTCAATTCTGCCACCGAGATCGTGTCGGCGTTCATCGCTTCCACACAGGAAATCAGCGGCGTCCCCACGTTCCCCGCGAGGATGGTGTTCTTCCCCGCCTCTTTCAGAATGTGGTGCACAAGCGTCGTGGTCGTCGTCTTTCCGTTCGACCCGGTGATCCCAATCAATTCCCCTTCCAGGAACCTGTAGGCTAGTTCGATTTCGCTCCAGACAGTAATGCCCTTCGAGCGTGCCTTGGCGAGCAGCGCATCGTCCGCCGGCACGCCTGGACTCGGAATAATCAGGTCCTGCGCCAGGTACGTTTTCTCCTGGTGCCCGCCGAGCTGCAAAGCGACTCCCGCCTCGCGCAGTTTCGCCGGGGCATCTCCGAGTTCGCTCTCCGGCCGCAGGTCGGTCGCGGTGACAACGGCATCACGCTTCGCGCAGAAGAGAGCCGTCGCCACACCTGTACGCGCCAGCCCCACGGCCAGTACGCGCATCTTCCGCAACTCAATCGATCCCGGCATATCAATCTATCGGTACCCGCTTCCTCGTCTCTTCACTTCTCTGCTTCATTACTTCTTTATTTCTTCTCTTCAACTCCTACCTCAACTTCAGCGTCGTCAGCGCAAACAGCGCAAACACCAGCGCGGCAATCCAGAAGCGCACGATCACCTTGCTCTCGCTCCAACCCAACAACTCGAAATGGTGGTGGAGCGGCGCCATCCGGAAAATCCGTTTTCCGCGCAGCTTGAACGAGCCCACCTGCAGAATCACCGACAGCGCTTCCACCACAAAAATCCCGCCGACAAAAACAAGCAACACTTCCTGTTTGATGATCACCGCAACGGTTCCCAGTGTTCCACCGAGCGCCAGCGACCCGACGTCGCCCATAAACACTTCCGCGGGATGCGCGTTGTACCAAAGAAATCCCAGCGACGCGCCGACCAGCGCCCCGCAAAACACCGTCAGTTCGCCCACACGCGGAATGTATTGAATGTCCAGGTAGGTCGCCCAACGGTAGTTGCTGCTCACGTACGTCAATACCGTCAACGCACCCGCCGCAATTACGGTGCAACCAATGGCCAAGCCATCCAGCCCGTCCGTCAGATTCACGGCGTTTGAACTTCCCGTGATCACCAGCGCCACAAACGCCAGGAACGGCACAAACGCCAGCGGCCACAAGTTGTTCGAACCCAGCAAACTGTGAATCACCAGGTCCGGGTGGAATCGTTTAAAGAACGGCACGATCAACTGCGTCGAGTACACGCTGTGCGTTGTCAGGATCAGCAGCACAATCCCGACGAACGAACTTACGCCGATCTGGAAAGTGATTTTCCGCTTCCCGGTCAGCCCCAGGTTCGTCCGCTTGGCCACTTTCGCGTAATCGTCCACGAATCCAATCGACGCAAATGCCAAAAGGGCGAACAGCGCCAGCAACACGAACACGTTCCCCAAATCCGCCCACAACAATACTGGCACCGCCGTCGAGAGCACGATCAGCACCCCGCCCATCGTCGGCGTCCCCGCTTTCTTCTTGTGTTCCTGAGGTCCTTCCTCCCGGATGTATTGCCCGATCTGCATCTCGCGCAGTTTGCGGATCAGCCACGGCCCGAACACCAGAGCCAGGAACATCGCCGTCAAGCTCGCATACACTGTCCGCACGGTGATGTAGCGAAACACGTTGAACGGGCTGAAATATTTCTGCAGCAGGTGGTAAAGAAGGTAGTAAAGCATCTCAGTGCCCCGCTCCGGCATTCGGAACCGCATCCACCGGCGCAAACCGGCCAAGTACCTCCTCGACGATCCGCTCCATCTTCACGCTCCGCGAGCCCTTTACCAGCAGCAAATCCCCCGGCTTCACAAGCTCGGCCAGGAACGCTCCGGCCTCTGCCGGAGTCGAAAAGAACTTCGTCCGTTCGCGCGGCAAACCCGCCGCCACCGCACCTTCCACAATTTGCGCCGCGTCACCTTGCACCCCGAAGACGTAATCAATCCTCCCCGTCTTCGCGGCAAACTCTCCGCCTTCGCGATGCAATTGCGGCGAAGTGAGCCCGAGCTCTCTCATTTCGCCGGCGGCAAGAATGCGCCGCTGAAAGCCCGGTGTGGCCGCGAGTAAGCTCATCATTGCCTGTAAAGCAGCGGGGCTCGAGTTGTACGAATCGTTGATGAGCGCAAATCCGTTTGTGAAGCGAATTAGTTCCCCACGCATTGCCGGAGTTCGCAATCCGCGAATTACGCCTTGTGCTTCCGTTACGTCGATGTTCCACACGCTTGCGGCCGCCAGTGCGGCCAGGGCATTGGAAACCACGTGGCGCCCCGGCAGGGGCAATTCTAGCCGCGTGCGCTTCCCGCGGTGCAGCAGCGTGAACGAGCTTCCTAGCGCTCCGCGATCCTCAACTTCGACCGCTGCGAATTCCGCGGGTTTTTCCACGCCGTAGAAGATCACGCGGCCCGGGGCCATCTCCGCCATCGCCGCCACGCGCGCATCGTCGGCGTTCAGCACGGCCACCGAGGCCGCTCCGTGCAGCCCTTCGACCAACTCGCGCTTTGCCAGGGCAATCTCTTCCACGGAGGAAAAATTCTGCAAGTGCGCCGGCGCGACCCGCGTCTCGATGGCCACATCCGGCAGCGCGATCGCCGCCAACCGTTTCAGCTCCCCCGGAAACGACATGCCCATCTCCAACACGGCCACGTCGTGCGCTTCTCCCAGCCGAAACAGCGTCAGCGGCAATCCGTACTCGTTGTTAAAATTCCCTTCGCTCTTCAGCACCCGTAGCTTCGCACCAAGCAGTGCCGCCAGGATCTCTTTCGTGGTGGTCTTACCCACGCTTCCGGTAATCGCGCAAACTTTTTTGCCCCACTCTTTCCGCACCGCTCGCGCCAATTGGTGGAATGCGCCGAGCGTATCCCGTACGGTGATGCAGCGGTCCTGGATCCATCCCGGGTACCGCGATACCAGCGGCCCCGCCACCACTGCTGCCAGCGCTCCATTCTCCAGAGCTGCGGCCACATAGTCGTGTCCATCATGACGCGGACCGTGTATGGCGACGAACAGCTCTCCTGTACGTATCGTGCGAGAATCAATCGAGACACCGGCCAGCCGGGCCATGGGGTCGAGCCCATGCCCGCGCTTGCCGTCCATCGCGTCAGCCACTTGTGTAAGCGTCCACCGCATAGTTGCCTCAGTAAATTCGCTTTCCCCAGAGTCCGGCCCAGGTTGTCTCCTCGGCCGTATGGCACTTCTCGGCGAGTTCTCACCGGTTGAGGATTCCTCCTTTTTCCGCGAGTCACTGCTCTGGCCCGCAGGCGCCGTCTGCCCTACAACGATTGCGCGCTACGTGCCAAACCCTCCGCCGTTTCTCGGCGGCTCCGAGTACCCTCGATCCACGAGCGCTTTCCTTGCCAGCTCGCGATCATCCAAGTGAATCGTGTGATCCGCAAAAACCTGGTAATCCTCGTGGCCCTTACCAGCAAGAAGCACAATGTCTCCAGCATGCGCCTCTTCAATGGCCAATACGATGGCTTTTGCGCGGTCCGGCTCGATCATGTATTTCCCGCCGGACTTTTGCATGCCCACGACAATGTCGCTGATGATTTTCAGCGGGTCTTCCTGCCGTGGGTTGTCGCTCGTCAAAATCGAGAGATCGCTCAAGCGCCCGGAAATCTCTCCCATGATCGGGCGTTTTGTCCGGTCGCGCGCGCCTCCGCAGCCGAACAACGTGATGATCCGCCCCTTCACATTCAATTCCCGGGCTGTCCGGATCAGATTTTCAAGCGCATCATCCGTGTGCGCGTAGTCCACAACGACCAAAAACGGCTGGCCTTGATCGATTCGCTGGAATCGTCCCGCGACGGCTTTAAGGCTACGGATGCCTGCTTCAATCACTTCGTTGGAAAACCCCAAACCCATCCCTGCTCCAATTGCCGCGAGGATGTTGTAAACGTTGATGCGTCCCACCAACGCCGACTCCACCTGGATCGCCCCGTTCGGCGCGTGTGCAGTGAAGCTCAATCCTTGAAAACTCAATTGGAATTTCTTCGCTCTCAAGTCAGTCCCGTTTTGCAGGCCGTATGTGAGGGTTTTCTTTCCCAATCCAACCAGTTTCTTGCCCCATTCATCATCGGTGTTGATCACTGCCACGTCCGCCGCACCTGCTCCGGTGCCCTCAAACAATCGCCGCTTGGCCGCGAAATAGTTCTCGAAGGTTTTGTGGTAATCGATGTGATCGCGCGTCAGGTTGGTGAACACCGCGGTGGCAAAGTGGCAGCCCCACAAGCGGTCCATGGCCAAGGCGTGCGAACTCGCTTCCATGGTCGCGTACGTTCCGCCCGCGTCTCGAATCTCCGCGAAGAAACTCTGCAGGTCCACCGATTCCGGCGTGGTGTTCGGTGCCGCGCGCTCTCCGAGAGGCGTGTGGTACGCGATGGTCCCGAACAAGCCGGCCTTCGCTCCCGACGCGCGCACAATCGAATCAATCAGCGAGGTCGTTGTGGTTTTCCCGTTTGTGCCGGTCACGCCCGCGAGCGTTAGTGCCTTTGCTGGCTGCCCGTAGAAGTTCGCCGCCGCAATTGCCAGCGCCTTGCGCGCTTGATTCACTTGAATCCACGGAATTTCTCGTCGCCAATCCGTCGGTGCGGGACTTTCGCTCAGAATCGCGGCCGCCCCGTGTTCCACTGCGCCTTTGGCGTACAGATTTCCGTCGGTCGTCTCTCCATGGATAGCCACGAACAGCGCGCCCGCCTGCACCTTCCTCGAGTCGTTCACGACCTGCCGGATTTTTAGATCACCCGCGGGCATCCCCGAACGCACCTCTACTCCCTCGAGCAACGACCTGAGTGAAGTTTCTACCCGCTGTTCCCCCTGTGCCACAGTCTGTTTCCGTTCGTCCTTTCCTTGGTGCCCGTTTCCCTTTCCCGCTTCCTGCAAAACTTTGATTCCCGTAGGCATCGGCGGTGTAAGCCCTTTTCTTATTGAGACTTGCCAGAACGGCCCGGGGCATCGCCAAATTGCACGGTGAGTTTCGTGCCGCGACGCACTTTGGCCCCGGCCGCTGGTGTCTGTTGAACTGCAAGGCGGCTGCCAACCAGTACCGGGTTCAGCCCCAGCCGCATGCAGTCCTCGGTCACCTGCCGCATGGTCTTTCCTGTGAAGTCGGGCACTTCGATGTCCCCGACTTCGTCCACGGCCAGCATAACTTCGGGGGATTTCTCTGGCTTCTCAACTGCAGTATCAGGTGTCGGCGACTCTTCCGTCGCATCTGGCCGCGCCGAAAAATCGACTGGCGTTAGGTCGTCTAGTGAAGCGTCCTCCGTCCGGCTTCCGGCTTTGTACGCCGTTTGGATCAATTGCGCGCCCACTGGCACGTCACGCGGAACATCCAAGTAAGGCAACACCTGTTCCGCAATCCGTTTGAACACAGGTGCCGCGACCGTGGGCCCGTCGTGTGGGTGGCCCGCCGGTGAGTCGATTGACACCAGAATGGTCACCGCCGGATTGTTGATCGGTGCAAATCCGCTGAACGATGCGATGACGTTCGTCGGAGAGTATCGTCCCGTGTTGGGATCGATCTTTTGTGCCGTGCCTGTCTTGCCTCCAGCTGTCCAGCCGTCCAGCCGCGCTTTCTCTCCCGTACCCTTCAAGATCACACCTTCCATCAGCCGGCGCATCGTCGCGGCCGTCTCGGGGCGAATCACTCTGCGCGGCTCTGCCGGTGCCGATGGCCCTTCCAGCGGCAATTCTTGTTCGCCGCGCTTGATCTGGGACACAATATGCGGCTTGTACAACAGCCCGCCGTTTGCGACCGCCGAAACCGCGCTGATCATCTGCAGCGGTGTCACACCAACTTCCTGTCCCATCGAAACTGAAGCGATGGAGTACGAACCCCAGTGCTCCAGGCGCATCACCAATCCGCGGCTCTCGCCCGGCAGGTCAACCCCTGTCGGCGATCCAAAACCAAAGGCGCGAATGTAGTCGTAGAATTTCGGCGAGCCAAGGCGTAGCGCGATTTTGATCGTTCCCACGTCGCTCGAATTCTCCAGGATTTGCGCCACCGTCAGCATGCCGTACTTCTTATGGTCATGAATCAGGTGGCCCGCGACGGTCACCGCGCCGTTCTCGCAGTTGAATACCTCCTCCGCCCGAACCAGCCCTTGATCGAATGCCGCGGCCAGCGTCACCAGCTTGAAAGTTGAACCTGGCTCATAAATCGCGCTGATGGCTCGGTTCATCCGCCGTTCTGCTGGCACATCCACTGCCGCATTGGGATTGAATTTCGGCCAGTTGGCCATCGCCAGGATCGCGCCGCTGTTGGGGTCCTGCAAAATCACCGAGCCTGCTGGAGCGTGATACTTCTCGATCGCCGCTGCCAATTCGCGCTCCGCGATGTACTGGATTTTTTCGTCCAGTGTCAGAACCACATTTGCGCCGCGGTCCCGTTGCGCCTCGCCGCCGTCAAACCAGCGCTGCTTCGCATCGGCCATCACCACGATTTTTTCTGCTTTGCCCCGCACCAGGGCGTCGTACTCGTGCTCGATTCCTCCCAGACCCTTCTCATCCACGTCCACAAATCCTAGGACGTGTGCCGCCATCTCCCGCTTTGGGTAGTACCTCTGGTTCTCTTCCTGGAGGTAGATGCCCTTCAGGTTCAACGATTGAATGGCGTCGGACTTCACGGGCGGCAACTTGCGTTTCATCCAGACGAACGTATTTCCGGAATCCAGTTTTTCGCGAATCTCGTCCGCGGACATCCCCAAAATGCCCGAGAGCAGCCGCGCCGCCAGCTCCACGTCCTTCACTTCGCTCGGTACCGCGAATGCGGATTGCACGCCCACGCTCATGGCCAGAGGGCGCATATTGCGGTCGCAGATGTCTCCGCGCTTGGGTGAGATTTCCAACGTGCGCCGTTGCTGGCGCATCGCGCGGCTCATGTACTCGCTATGTCGGAATAACTGAAGGTAGGCCAACCGCCCAAAAACCGTCGTCATCAGGAAAAGCGCCACGCCCGCAAGAATCAGTAGGCGAATGTGGGCTTTTTCCTGCTCCATGGTTCCTGGCAAACCGCTCGCGCTCCTGAATTTCTTCCCTTACTTGTTATCCCGCGCGGGACGACCCGCCTCATTGTTGGCGCCCTGATTTGGCGCCTCGGGTCGCACAGTCAAGGGATCTCTCTTCTCCTTTACGCCAAGAACATCTCACGGGGTGCGGTTCGGTTGCACATACCGCACAAGCGCAACTTCCGCTCCATCCACGCTCGCGTACTCGCGTACTTGCACGGGCAGGGGCTTGATTAGCCCCAACTGCTGTTGCGCAATAACGTCGATGCGGTGCGGGTCCCGCAACGTGGCGATCTCCAGCTTCAATTCCGAGTTGAGCGACTGCGCCTGCACCTGCTTGGCCTTCATTTCCTCCAACTGGAAGCTGAGATCGATGCAGTGAAAGTGCTGGTAGATGTACACCAGGAAACAAACCGCGATGACCGTGCCCAGAGCTACCGTCTTGTAGAGGTTCCGCAGCTTTACTGGCTCCACATGTCGCACCAGCCGTGAGTTATCAATTCTCTTCACGGTGTAAAGTTCTACGATCGGCGGCTTCTTGTCTGCTCGAGCCGGCCGCGTCACCAGATGTGGCCGAGGCCGATTCGCGACTCTCGTTTCAACTTTTTCCGGATACCCTTCGCCCGCCGCCCCGCTGCCCACTCCATGCCATTGGTACGCTGTCGCCATTTCACACCTTCTCCGCGCACCGGAGCTTCGCGCTTCGCGACCTCGGGTTCGCTGCCTGCTCTTCCGGGCTGGGCACAATCACGTGTTTGGTGAGCACCTTCAGCGTTCCCGCCCGCTCGCCTTCTTGGAACGCGCGCTTCACCTGGCGGTCTTCCCGTGAGTGGTAACTCAGTACCACCCAGCGGCCGCCGGAATTTAATGTGGCAGGGGTCCGGAAAAGAAACTGCCCGAGTTCCTCCAATTCTCGATTCACCGCTATCCGCAGCGCCAGAAACGTTTTTGTCGCGGGATGCAGTCTCTGCCTTCCCCACTGCTTCCGGGCGCCTGCCACAACCGTTGCCAGGTGCGCGGTATCGCGTATTGGCCGCGCTTTCACGATCGCCCTGGCGATCCTTCTGGAATCGTGCTCATCCGCTTCGCGGTAGAGCAGGTCGGCTAATTCCTTCTCCAACCACCGATTCACAATCTCTTCTGCCGTCAGCCTGTCCTCTTCCACTGCCCCGCCGCTCATTCTCATATCGAGCGGCCCCGCTTCCCGGAACGAAAAACCCCGTTCCGGGAGGTCAAGCTGCATGCTCGAAACTCCCAAGTCGGCCAAGACCCCGTCCACCTTCGCTATCCCCAACGCGTGTACGGCCTCCGCAATCCTCGAGAACGCCGTATGGACGAAGCTCACTCGGCTCGCAAACTCCTTCAGCCGCTCCTGCGCGATCTGCAGCGCCTGTGCGTCCCGGTCCAGGCTGATCAACCGGCCCGAGGACAACCTTGCCGCTATGGCTTCCGAATGCCCCCCTGCCCCGAGTGTGGCGTCGACGTAGATTCCGTCCGGCTTTACTCGCAGCCATTCCAGCACCTCGTCCAACAGCACCGGCGTGTGTGGTGCGCCCAATTTTCCTGCCTGCCCTGCTCTGCCCGACCGCCAACCGCGCCCTTACCGTCAATTCCTGCAGCACGTCTCGGAGGCCACTCCATTCAGATCAAATGCCGAATCCTTCCAGTGCCTTGTCGTCTTCCACCGTGTATGGATTGTTTTTCAATTCATCCACGGCCCTGGTGTGGTTCATCACTTCCAGGTAGTCCTGCTTCCCGAAAACGTCCACGTCGCCCCTGGTCTGGGCCGCCTCTCTCAAGACCGGCGGCAGCAGCACTCGCCCTTGCCCGTCCATCTCAACCACTTGCCCGTAATAACTCGTCCGCATCAAAAACTTGTTCTTCGCCGGATTGCTGTCTGGCACCTTCGCCAGCTTCTCTTCAATCTCGCTCCACACCTTCAATGGATAAATCAGGGCCATCTCACCCGTTTTGCTGGTGATGTAAAACTGATTCCCGTATTCCCTGAGGGCTTCCAGAAATTGCGCGGGTATCTTCAGACGACCCTTCTCGTCGACCTTCGCCGGAAAGTTTCCCCGAAATTTCATGTGCCCCGTCTTGATGGAGGACCGGTTTGCCCACTTCGACCACTGCCCCCTAGAATGCCCTACTTGTCTCTACCTTGCCCCACAACTAACCACTTTGACCCACTTTTCTCCACAGCTTAAGCGGATTTTCCGCTATGTCAAGCGAAATCCGCAGTTTTTGTGAATATTTTGTGGAATTTGACCCCACAAATGACTCGTTCGTCTCCCTACCATAGGCTGGGTTTTGTCCCGGTTTTCTCCACTATGCCTTGGGGCCCTCTTCCAAGGCGGCCCTTGGTTCGTGTTGCTGCTCGTACGCCTGCCTTTTGTGAGTCACGAACCGCCCTCGAAGTGGAAGCAAACTACAAAATCGCCTAGGATGGGGCGAACACGACGCATTCGCAGAACGACGGGCCACGATTCTCCGCGAGGACACAATGAAACCTGACTTGACCGCGTCGCCGCGACTCGCTTCCGGCGTGCGCTTGAACGACAAGAACCAGCAGCCACGGATGCTGCTATTGCCCAACGGCACTCTGCGAATAAGCGGGCCCAGCCTGGAGATCGTGCAATTGTGCGACGGTAAGCACACGGTACAGCAGATCGCCGAGAAGCTGCACGCGCTGTATGCGAAAGCGGAACCGGAGCGCGTCACCGGAGATTTGTTGAGCTATCTGGAACTGCTTCAGACGCAAGGCGCGGTGGAATACTGACTGCGTGTGAGGGTAGGTGGAATGTCGGCGCGCCGACATTATCAGTCATTTAATATACTTAGTATTTATTCGAATGAGGGTGCCTTTGTGCTAAACCTGCGTTCCACCTAACGCGGCCACAGGTGCTTCGGATTTCGCCCTCAGAACCACGCGCAAAATGAATATCAGGCAGACAACGAAGATTACGGCACCAAAGAGAAGCAAAGTGTGCGGTGCGCCGGCGTGCTTGGCAATCCCGCCGGCAACGAGCGCGCCAATCGGCTGCACGCCCATGAACATCGTGGCGTAGACAGCCATGAGGCGGCTGCGCATTTCGTCCGGCACGCGCTGCTGGATGATTGTGTTCGTCGCGGCCATCTGCGAAGTGCCGGCGAAACCAATCACGAAGAGCACGGCGGCGCACAACCAGAACGGAGCGGCTCCCGCAAAGTTCGACGGTGAAATGACGCAGGCGTCGCAGAGGCTCGCGATTCGCCGCGCGAGCCCCGCGGCCCACGGCCCGAACGAAGGTGCTTGCGAAAAGACCAACAAGCCGATCGCGCACGTGGTGCAAGTCGTGGCAATCCATCGTGCGAGGCCCTTGTATTCCGTGCGAGCCGCAAACTGCAGCGCTCCAAGAACCGCTCCAACGCCGGCGGCACTCATGAGCAGCCCCAGAGTTCTCGCGCCGCCATGAAGGATGTCCCGCGCGTAAATCGGAAGAAAGACCGAAACCTGAAGCCCAAACAGACTGAGGGCGCTAAGGAGCAGCAGCGCCGAACGCATGGGAAAATCATGCATCGCGAAGCGGAATCCCTCGATGAAGCTTCTCACCGGTGATTCCCCCGCTCCTTTGCTTTCGTTGCGTTCGATGCGCATCATCAGCAGCGCGATGATAACTGCGATGAAGCTGACGCCGTTCAGGAAGAAGCACCAGCCTTCGCCGACCAGTACGATGGTGAAGCCTGCGATGGCCGGACCGACGACGCGCGCCCCGTTGAAGATCGAAGAGTTCAGCGCGATGGCGTTGGGAAGATCTTCCTTGCCGACCATGTGAACGAAGAACGACTGGCGGATGGGAACGTCGAAGGCGTTCACGATGCCGACGAGAAACGCGATGACCATCAGGTGCCATGTGTGGATCAAATGGGTAAGGGTCAGAAGGGCGAGAGCAAACGCAAGGACCATGGAGCAAGATTGCGTGACGATCACGCCGCGGTGACGGTTGTAGCGGTCCCCAACGTAGCCGCCCATCCACGCCAGACCCAGCATCGGCAACTGGCTGGCGAACCCGAACAATCCGAGAAGGGCTGCAGAGCCCGTGAGTTTATACACGAGCCACTGCTGGGCCGTGTTTTGCATCCATGTGCCAATCAGCGAAATAAGTTGCCCGATGATGAAGAGTTGAAAGTTCCGATGCTTGAGGGCACGGAAACGTGTTTCCAGGTCCAGAATCGAATTCACCCTTTCCTTGGATGATTGTAACGGGAAATGGTCGCAGTGGGACAGACGGACGCATGGTTGTCAGTGACCAGACATCAGATAACAAGATCCACTTTCGGACGAAAGCGAAAGACAGGGCGATGTCAGGCTGCCAAACTGGAGGCACTGGACCATTTCTTAACTGAGAACCGAAGACTGAAGACTTACAGCAGCCTTATTCAGGAGGATTGTCGGGAGGGGCGCCAACGTGAGTGTGGCTAAGATCGTGGAGCATGGATCTTTCGTCGTCGGACATACCGCGCGTGAAATTCGGATCGTTGAGGCGTTGATTGCGCGCGGACTCCGGCATGTTTTGGAGCACACCGAGCTTCTGCTTCATTAATTGCTGGCGGTCCCAAGCCATCTGACGCCACTTGGGCAAGACGTCGTTCTTGATGTGGTCCCGTTGCTCTGGAGTCAGGTTTCGCCAAGTTTGCTCGCTTTCGCGGAGGTTGGCCCGCTGCTGTGGCGTCATGTGGTCCCACTGGTTGAACTGCTGGCGAATCTTGCTCTGTTTGTCGGGAGAGAGACTCTGGAACGCTTTGCTGTTCTGCAGGACGCGCTCGCGCTGTGGCGGCGTGAGATCCCGCATGGTATCGACCCAGGGCCGAGGCGAACCCACACCCAGTTGCTGCCGGGGAGTCAGAGTCCCGCGTCCCACATTGTTGCCTAGACGGTCTTGCCGATTGGGATTCGCGCGTGGCGGATTGTTCGGCCGATTATTATCGGGGCGCGGGCGGTTCGCATTCGCCGGGGGACGGTTTGTGTTTTGCGGCTGATTCTGCGGACGCGTTTGCGCGGGAGCAGGATGAGATTGTGGCGGCCGGTCCGCGTTGGGCCTCTGCGCCCAGCCACTTCCAGCCAGCGCGGCACAACCAATCGCCACCATGACCGACATCCCGAGTTGGATTCCTCTCTTCACTCTATTCCTTGCTTCTCTCTAAATCTTCTTACATCGTCTGCTGCCCGTCCGGGTTTTCGTCGTTCTGCACCGGAGGCGGCAATACCTTCAACGGTTCAAAATTAGCGAGGACATCGTGATCCTCGAGAACCGGCAGATCCTGCATCAATTGCGCATCGTCCACTTGGACCGGTGGCGCAATCGGCCGTTCGACATAGCCCAACCAAATGGCGGCGAACAGGAGCATCGGGGCGGCAAACGCCACGCGCGGCGAAACCCTGAGCCAAGCCCACCAATCCTGCTTAACCGGCTCGGCGGCCACCAGGGCGTGGACGCGCGCATCGAATTCGGGCGAAGGCTCGATGACCGGCAATTCATCGAGCAAACCGGAGACGGCGCGAAACTCTTCCACGCGCACACGGCAAGGAGCGCAAGCAGCCAGATGCTTTTCGACTTCCAGCTTCTCGCTTTCCTTGAGCCGCCCGTCAATGTAACCCAGTATGCGGCTTTCCATTTTCTGACAACTCATAACCGCCTTCTTTCCCTACCCGTGAGTCCTGACATGCTGCGCGACGAGCGGGGCTAGTTCCACTCGTAGCGCCTCGTATGCCCGGAACAGCAGCGATTTTAGCGCGCTCTCCGAGCAACTGAGAATCTTGGCAATCTCCGCGTAGTCCAGCTCCTGATATTTATGGAGCAGGACCGCGGCGCGCTGCTTTTCAGGCAGCTTATCGATGGCGTGGCGGATCATTTTCCTCCGCGCATCCTCGACGAGATGCTGCTCGATATTCGGGGTTCTCTCCGGAACATCCAGCATCCTCTCGTCGCCATCCTCAGCGTCCGCGGTAATCGGGGCGTCAATGGAAACCTCGAGCTTATGGTACCGATTATCACGGACCGAATTCAGCGCCAGGTTCGTCGCGATCCTGAAAAGCCAGGTGGTGAACTTGGCGCTCGGCACGTAGTCTTCGCGCGCGCGATAAACGCGCAGGAAAACTTCTTGGGCGAGATCCTCCGCCTGTTCCCGGTTGCGGACCATCCGGTACAGGAAGTTGACGAGTGGCGTGCGATAGCGGTGCAACAGAAGCTCAAAGGAAGCTTCGTCACCGGCTTTCACGTCCAGCATAAGTTGGACGTCAGTCCTGGCCATAGCAGCCACACTGTAACAAACACATTTGTTCTCAGAAAGTTGCAGGATAGGGAGAGGGGGCGAAGAAGGCAAGGGGTGGCAAACTTTGGCTGCCTAGAGACTAAACAACGCCTTTAGAATCAATAAACTAGCTACGCCGGTGAAGACCAGGAGGGCCATCCGCCAGTTGGGCTCGCGATTGACCTCGGGCAGGAGATCGGTGGCTGCGACGTAGACCGTGACGCCTCCAGCGAGCGGCAGAGCGTATTTGAGCTGGTGCTGGAATTGGCTGGTGAGGAGCACTCCGGCGAGAGTCGCAGCGCCGAGGAGGCCGGCTGCGCGAACTGCACTGCGTTTGCCTTGACCGCTGGCCAGCACGACAGACGCAACCGTGAAGCCCTCGGGCAACTTGTGCAGAAACACGGCGACAAAGATAACCGCTCCAAGCCAGGTGGAAACGAGGAAGCCCGCAGCAATGGCCACGCCGTCAAAAAACGTGTGAATGGCAAGCCCAAGGAGAACCGTGTTGCGTGCGTGGAAACCGTGTACTTCTTCCTCGTGTGTTTCCTCGCCGAAATGAAAATGGGGAGCGACGGTATGCTCGAAAAGATGGATGAGGAAGTATCCAATGAGAACGAAGAGCAGCGCGTTTTGGCCCGCAAGGTGAATGGATTCCGGGATCACTTCGACAAACGCGACGCTCAGCATGTAACCCGCGCCGAGAGCAACGAAGTACTGAAGATATTTGCGCGGCCATTCACCGCGCACCACGAAATAACCTCCGAGAACGTTGCCTGCGGCCGCAACAAGTCCCAGAAGCGCGGCAAGTGCTATGCGGAATGAGAGATCGCGAATCATGAGGAGTTTTCAGTCGTCAGCTATCAGTTGTCAGTAAGAGGAGAAGAAGCATGACTCGCGATGCGCTGCGCATCTTCAGACACTCAAAACTGAAAACTGACGACTGAAGACTGAATCAGCCGCTATGTCGGAAGAGAATAACATCTCCTTCCTGGACGATGTACTCCTTCCCCTCCAGGCGGACCTGGCCCTTTTCCTTGGCGAGGTGAATGTTGCCGGCGGCGAGGAGGTCCCCGCAGCGCACGACTTCGGCGCGAATGAAACCCTTCTCGATGTCGCTGTGAATTTCGCCGGCCGCTTTGACCGCGGTTGAACCCTTGCGGATAGTCCAGGCGCGGACCTCTGGATCGCCCGCGGTGAAAAAAGAAATTAGGCCCATCAAGTCATAGGTTGCGTGGATGAGACGATTGAGCCCCGGTTCATGAAGACCGTAAGAAGCAAGAAGTTCGGCAGCCTCCTTTTCCTCCATTTCTGCAAGTTCGGCTTCAAGGCGGCCGCAAACGGCGACGACGGCGGTGTTGGGTCGGCCCTGAAGAGGCGCAAGCTTGTGTGTTGCGATGGCTTTGTCCATCTCGGCGGCCTCTTCATCACCGAGATTTAAGACGTACAGCATCGGACGCTGCGACAAGAAGAGAAAGCCGCCGATGGGCTTGTGTTCCTCAGGAGTAAGCTCGAGTTCGCGCAGGGGTTTTTCGGCCTCGAGATGCGCTTTGCATTTTTCGAGGACGGCTTTTTCATGCTCGAGGAGCGGATCTCTTTTTTTCTTGAGGTCCCTATCAACACGCTCGAGCCGCTTGGCGATCTGATCGTGGTCGGACAGGATGAGCTCGAGGTCGAGATTCGTAACATCTCGGAGAGGATCGATGCTGCCTTCGGAGTGCGGGACCGTGGGATCGTCGAAGACGCGGATCACGTGGGCGATGGCGTCCACGTCGCGAAGAGACGTGAGACTTTCGCGCATCCGTTCTTTCTGCACGCCGGGAAGATCGACATACTGCACAGAGGCGTGGGTGACTTTCTTAGGATTGTAAATCTTGGCGAGCTGGTCGAGGCGCGGCTCGGGGACCTTGGCGATGCCAACGTGCGTGGCCTGGCCGACTTTGGCGTCCACGTGCGCTTTTGTGAGGATGCGGAAAAGCGTGGTCTTTCCGACCCGCGGTAGTCCGATAATTCCTGTTTGCATAAATTCTAAATTCTAGCATACGAGTGATTGCAGCTTTCTGATTGTGAGGTTAAGGAAGTAGATGAAGCAAAGGAAGTGAAGGATGAAGAAGGTGTTCCTTCATTTCCTTTACCTCATTTGCGTCCTTTACTCCCTTCACAGAAAGAGGTGCTTACCAAAGCGTCCTTGGCGTGCTATGTTTTTTCGCCGGCCATGAGCGTCAATATCCCTCCGTCAAATTTGGCATTCGATCTCTCGGAAGCAACCCGCTACCTCTCGGAACACGATGAAATACTAAAAGCCCTAATCGCGGAAACGACTCCCTTTCAGATTGATGGAGATGAGGGGCAGTCGCCGTATGACGTCTTGCTTGAAGCGATTGCTTACCAGTCTATCTCGGGCAAGGCTGCGGCCACGATTTATGGGAGGATCAAGGAATTGGGCGAAAACGGGCGCCCACCGGCGCCAGGAAAAATGTTGAAAATTCCGGCAGCCAAGTTGCGCAAGGCTGGATTGTCGGGCGCGAAGGTCTTGGCAATGAAAGACCTCGCGAAGAAGGCGATGGCGGGAATCGTGCCGACCCACGATGAGGCGGTGAAGCTCGCGGACGACGAACTGGTCGAGCGGCTGATTTCGGTGCGCGGTATCGGCGCTTGGACAGTGGAAATGTTTCTGATTTTCCGGCTGGGAAGGCCGGACGTTCTGCCGATCCATGACCTCGGCGTGAAAAAGGGCTGGTCGGTGGCGTACGGCAAGAAGCATATGCCGAAGCCGAAAGAATTGCTGAAATTCGGGGAACGCTGGAGGCCCTACCGCACGGTCGCAAGCTGGTACATGTGGCGAGCGTTCGAGCGCGCCGGATACAAAGTCACAAACAAGATCCATCCTCGTAAACCCCGCAGGCGCAAGAAGTCGTGAGTCTGAAGTTCTAAGTTCTAATTTATAAGTTGTGAGTGAAAGCCAGCCCTGAGAATCACCGGTAAGAGAGAGAAGCGCCCTAAATTCCAAAGCCTACCCGATTCAGGGCTTTGGCACGCATTCCCGGACGAGCAAATACATCGCGGCGAGGCCGAGAAGAAGGACCGCGCCTTCGTAGCGCACGGAAATGTAGTGCAAGCGGTTGAACTCCACACGACGGGGATCGGTTTCGGGAGTGTTCTGTACGGAGACCATTTGCTTCTTCAGGTTCTCCATGCGGGTGCTGACGGTCAATTGAGAAGCGGCGGTAAGGATGACCATCAGAACGACACAGAGCGCCGCGGCGGAAGTGAAGCTGGCGAAGTCGCGAGTGCGAACGAGGCGGGCCACGAGGAAGAGCAGCCCCAGGAACATGCCCGCAAAGTGTAGACGCGCCAGGGAATAGCCCACCATCAAGCCTGCGGCGTCGCGGCTGCCGAGGATGGTGAAGGCGCCGGGGGCCACGACGAAGGCCAGGAACGCGCCGGATCCGAGCCACAGGCTCAGGCTTAGAAACTCTATCGCACGAAGAAGCGTTGACATTGTCGATTTCCGTTAGAATAAATCTGGAAACAGTAGCAGGAAGTGGTGGGCGATAAAGGACTTGAACCTTTGACCTCTCGCGTGTGAGGCGAGCGCTCTAACCACTGAGCTAATCGCCCGTCTCTAAACGGGTAGAGGGCCTTGCGGCACGTAAGACGCCGGCGCAACTCCCTTGGTCTATTTGTAACAGGAAGAGTCAGGGTTTTCAACCGATGCTGACGATAACCTCTCAAGTGGTGACGCAACTCCATCGCTCCATCGCCCGCGCGGTTTACGGCAAGGAAGACGTCATCCAGTTGGCGCTGATCACGTTGCTAGCTCGCGGGCACCTGTTAATTGAAGACGTGCCGGGCGTGGGGAAGACCACGCTGGCACAGGCGCTGGCGAAATCGTTTCACTGCTCGTTTCAACGCATTCAGTTCACCTCGGACCTGTTGCCCAGCGACGTGTTGGGCGTGAGCGTCTACAACCCGGAGTCGCGCGAGTTCGAGTTCCGGCAAGGGCCGGTGTTCGCCAACGTGGTGCTGGCCGACGAAATCAACCGCACCACGCCTCGCACGCAGTCGGCGCTGCTGGAGGCCATGAACGAAGCGCAAGTGACCGTGGATGGACGCACGCTCCCCCTGCCTACGCCGTTTCTCGTCATCGCCACGCAGAATCCGGTCGAGCATCACGGGACCTACCCGCTGCCGGAATCGCAACTCGACCGCTTCCTGATGCGCATCAAGATGGGTTATCCGTCACAAGAGACCGAACGGCAGATCCTGCGCAGCAAGGCAGGGAGCGATGGGATCCCCGCGCTGGAGCCCGTGGCCGACGTAACGGACGTGCTATCAATGCAAGAAGCAGTGGGTCGCGTCAAGGTTGATAGCAGCCTGCACGACTATGCGCTCGAAATCGTGAACCGGACGCGCAAGACTGACCAACTCGCGCTCGGGGTGAGCCCGCGCGGTACGCTCATGCTGCAACGGGCGGCGCAGGCACGTGCATTCCTCGAAGGCCGCGATTACTGCCTGCCGGACGACTTCAAGCAACTGGCGGTCGCGGTCCTTTCGCACCGCGTGGTGGCGAGCGCGCGGCACGCATCCCTACAAAAAAAGTCGGAGACCACGGAAAACGTGCTCCGCGAGATTGTCGAATCCGTCCGCGTACCCCTGTGAGACTCCAAGCATCGCTCTCGAACGCCTGGGAGAAAGCTGACCGCCCGGGAGTGCGCGCGTTTCTTCTCTCCATGCTGGCGTTGAGTGTGGCGTTCCTGCTGGCGTTGTACTCCGGAGCGGCAGCGCGGCTGGGGAGTATTGGGCTGACCAGCGCGTCGGCGATTACGGCACTTGTGATCGCGGGATGGGTAGGCGTGACGCTTGTGCCGACCCTGGCCAAGCGCACTCCGCTGCGCTGGATCGGGTACCGCATCGAATATCGCGTGACGCGGGAGGGCTGGATTTACATTGCCGGGATCATCCTCGTAGCACTGGCAGCGATCAATACCGGCAACAATCTTCTCTTTCTCATTCTCGCGTGCCTCATCGCGACCATCCTTATGTCCGGTATCCTCTCCTCGGTGACGCTGGCAGGCGTCGAAATGCGGCTGGAACTTCCGGAACACATTTTTGCCGGCCAGACAGTGCGCGGAACCGTGGAATTGAAGAACGAGAAGCTGACGCTGCCGTCATTTTCGCTGCGAGTAGAGGGCGTGAGGAAAAAGGGCGTGGAGACGGCGGCGCTACTGCCGACGCCTGTCTATTTCCCCTATTTGCCGAGGCTGGAAGCGGCGAAGCAATCCGTACCTCTGCAGTTTTCGCGGCGCGGGCTGTATCGCCAGGAAGCGTTTCGGATCGTGACGCGCTTTCCGTTCGGGTTTTTGCAGAAGGCACGGCGGCTGGATCT
>Ga0187780_10000891_pt1 | contig 22280 bp, 14 predicted proteins | sample 1015_Q2_SP10_20__FD_132429 | JGI IMG/M metagenome (GOLD analysis project Ga0187780, IMG submission 132429) | Tropical peat soil microbial communities from peatlands in Department of Meta, Colombia - 1015_Q2_SP10_20_MG | ecosystem: Environmental > Terrestrial > Soil > Wetlands > Peat | place... | reverse complement strand
TTGCTCGGGGAATTATCGGGAGTTTCGGGCGCAAGTTAATGAACCGTTCCTCAACAGCATAAATCCCGGCAGACTCAAAGGAGGGACACCGCAATGCGCGTGCACAGCAACCTCTTTTTGGCGATGGCGGCTTCGATACTCGTGCTGGCCCTGGCAGGCTCCGTTGGGGCGCAGATTAACACCGTGAATCTGTCGGGAACGGTGAAAGACCCGCAAGACCTGGCTGTGCAGGGCGCGAAAGTAACGGTGAAGAGTCTGGCGACCTCCGCCGCGCGCACGGACACGAGCGACGCGAACGGCCGGTACGAATTTGTCGGGTTGCCGCCGGGAGCATACTCGCTCACCGTGGAAGCGCAGGGCTTCGCCACGCTGACGGTCCCTTCGCTCACTCTGACGCTGGGTGTGGCTGCCGAGTACAACCCGCAGTTGCGCCTGAAGACGGCGCAGGAAGCCGTCACTGTCTCAGCCGCGCCAGAGCTGGTGGAAACGCACAAGACGGATGTCTCGACGACGATCACGGAATCGAAAATTGATAATCTGCCCATTAATGGGCGCAACTACATCAATTTCACCCTGCTCAATTCCCAGGCGGCCCGCGACGACACGCCCTCGATTGGCGCGGCTCCTACGAGCGGACTGAACTTCGGCGGGCAGCGCGCGCGGTCGAATGAAGTGTCCGTGGACGGCACCGACGCCGTGGACAACTCCGTGAACGGCGTGCGCGCCACTGTTTCTCAGGAGGCGGTGCAGGAATTTCAGGTCATCACCAGCAACTATATGCCGGAGTACGGCCGGGCCATGGGCGGCGTGGTCAACATCGTCACGAAGTCCGGGACCAATCAAGTTCACGGCGATGTTTTTGGATTCTTGCGCGACAGTGCCTTCCAGTCCCGCAACCCATTTTCAGTGAAAGCCAACTGCAATCCGCTTACCCTGACCTGTGGCATAACCCCGGTAAAGCAATCCTACACGCGCGCTCAGGGCGGCGCGACGATCGGGGGACCCATCCAGAAGGACAGGACCTTCTATTTCTTCAGCTACGAAATCACCCGGCGCCAGGAAACCGGCTTCACGAATATCGGCGCAAACAACTTCGGCCTGGTCGCAGTTCCGGGCGCGAGCGTTTGTTCTGCGACGCCCTTGTTGCTGTCTGGCCCCGTCACCAACCCGGCCTCGCAAGCCGCTTTCTACCCAGCCGCGATCGCCGGCGCAGGCGGTTGCGCCAAAGCGCCGCTAGGCCTCATCCAAGCAGCCGCGCTCAGCGGCGGAGCATCAGCTGTCGCGCTTTTTGGCAACACAGGGCTTTTGCCCCCGGCGCTTAATGTATTCCCCGAGGATCAGGCCTTGCTGGGCATAAACGCCCCTTTGCCCTCGACGTTTCAGGGGCTGGTGTCCGTGATTGGGAACTATCCGACGTCGGATGAGAGCAGCATCTATTCTCTTCGCCTGGACCATATCTGGAACACGAAGAACACCACTTTTCTTCGCGGCATGGTTTCGCCCGACACGAATACGGGCATTCAGGTGAACGCCCAGAACCAAACCTTTGGACAAAATGCGGGCAACCGCACTTCGAATCAACAGAGCCGGGACCTGGCCATCATCGCCCAGCACACCACGCTGCTGCGCGACAACCTCTTCAATGAGGCGCGCTTTCAGTTCTCCCGCCGCGGATTGCATTACGGATACTCGACGCTGTTCGGCGGAAACTTTCCGGCGGACAACATTGCCGGCGCAGCCTTCCTAGGACGCGAGCCTTTCTCCACGGAAGACCGAATCGAGCGCCGGTTCCAGTGGACCGACAACCTCACTTGGACGAGGGGCTCTCACGCGCTCAAATTCGGAGTGGACACGAATTTGGTCCAGTTGCGATCAGGAGCAGTCCAGGTGCTTGAGCTGAACTACGGCGGCGTCTTTGATTTCGGTTCGCTTTCCGCGGGTTCGCTTTCGCCCGCTTTCGCAAATCTCCCGGGTTTTTCGGCCGTGCAAGCGTACGGCTTGGGCATTCCCACGGTGTACTTCCAGGGAGTCGGCCAGTCGCACCGGCTGTTCGACAATAAGACGATAGGCGTTTTCGTGCAGGATAGCTGGAAGATCAATAACCATCTGACGCTGAACTATGGCGCGAGATACGACATCGAGTGGCTGCCCGTCTTCACGCCCGGCACCGCGATCAATGCCGCGGCCGAGAAGGCGTTCGGCGTCGTCGAGGGCATCCCTACCGACTCTAACAACATTGCTCCCCGCATCGGGCTGGCCTGGGATCCGTGGGGCAACGGCAAGACGGTGATTCGCGCCGGTTACGGCTTCTTCTATGACCACCCGGCCCTCGGGCTCGTCTTCCTCGCCACCGCCGAAGACGGCTCGCTCTCGGCCCTGCTGGAAGCGCCGGGCGGGGCGCCATCGAATGCCGATCTCAACAATGTCGGCAATGCAGCCGCATTGAACGCGTCCTCAATTTTCCAAGGGATTCTGTCGAGTTCCAGTCCGAACAAAGTCAATCCGCTCGTTCCTCCCATCACGAGTTGCAGCGGCACTTCCGCGCAACCGACGATGTGCTTTGGCGCCGCGGGGGCTGCTGTTGGGGGAGGGCCACAGATTTTCGGCTCGATGTTCCCCAATTCGCTTTTCAATCAGCAGCGTTTCCTGACGGTCCAGGGATATGCCCCGGGCGGGGGTTACCCGGTGCCGCTACTGCCGTTCACGATCCCGGTCCGCAGCAATTTTCAATATGCGCTGGCGCAGCAGGCCAACCTGACTATCGAGCGGGAAATCACGAAGGATTGGAAGGTGAGCTTCGGATACAACTACACGCACGGCACCCACCTCGACCACGCGGTCAACATCAACGTCACGCGGCCAGAACTGTTGATGGCCAACGACAGCAACGCCGTTCAAGCGGGGCTCGTTTCGATTGCGGCGAACCCGGTAGGCATTTCGGTGCCCGGGGCTCCCGGCTGCAATCCTACGCCCGGAGGAGGCAGCATATTTGTTTCTGCTGCTGGAGTGTTTGGGACTGGATTTGCTAGCAATAACTGCTCGGGTGCGCCTGTCAGTAACGGCAGCGCCACTTTTCTCCCTGGCGGAACTATTGTGACCCCAGCTATCTTCAACTTTTTCCGCCCGTCTGGTCCCAATCCCTCGTTTGCCGGCCTGTTCGCGGGTGGTTACAGCAATGGCACTCCCGCCAGCATGGTCGGATTGGCTGCCCTGTTGGGCCTACCCACGGGCTTTGCCGGCGTTCAAGTTCCCTGGAGCGATGTGGAACCGCAGAGCTCGAATGGAAACTCAATCTACAACGCATTTACGCTTACGGTCACCAAGCGCTTCACCCAGGGCATCGAGCTACTTTCGAGCTGGACGTACTCGCATTCCATTGACGACTCGACAGACCTCTCCACACTTATCGCCCCGCAAGACAACAGCTTTCCTCAGCTCGACCGCGGCAACTCCGATTTCGACCAGCGCCACCGCTGGATCACCAGCGCGGTCTTGCAAAGTCCGCACAGCATGAGCGACTCTTCGTTTTGGAGCAAGTTCTTCTCGGACTTCACGGTCGCTCCGATCATCGAAGTCGCCTCCGGGCGGCCCTATAACCTGCTGATCGGCTACGATACGAATCTGGATTTCAACTCTGCCACAGGCCGGCCGTCGTTCGTGAAGCTAAACGGCGCGGCTCCGCCGCCGGGTTCCACCACCTCACCTTTCATTCCGGGATATGCGTTTACAGATCCGAGCCGCTGCATTGACGCCACCGGAAAGCCTTTCTCCTTTACACCGAATACCTATCTCCCCTTCTTTGGCTGCACCGGAAACCTCGGCCGAAACGCGTTTGCGCGGCCGGGCTTTTTCGAGATGGACCTGCGAATCGCGAGGAAGATCGCCATCAACGAACGCTGGGGCGTGGAAGTGATCGCCGACGGTTTCAACATGCTGAACCGCTTCAATCCGAGCGATGTTAACCCGGTGTGCGACCCGACAGCGTCGTTCCCGAGCGCCGCGGTGTCCACGTGCGCCGGCGGACAGCCGACGGCGGCTTATGACCCGCGCACCTTCCAGTTTGCGCTGAAGGTCACCTTCTAGGAGGCGCCAAGAAACACGGGCCGCCGGCGTCGCTAAAGGGGCCGGCGCGGGCGAGCTTTTTTCGGCCGCAACAGCAGCATGGACTTTGCTGCAAAAAGCGGTCATTAGGCAACGTCTGGGGGCGTGCGACGTGGCTTACGAGGCGGTTCTCAGTGGGAGTGGGCGCTGGCGGACAACAGGGGGTCGCCGACGGGAACCGGCTCAGAGGCGAAGAATGACCGCATCGTCGTCAAGGAGAACGCTCCGACGATCAGGGCCAAGGCAGCCAGATCCCAGATTGTGGGCCGCGGATTCTGTCTCGAAAAGGAAGGCATGATCCCGAGATACAGGTCCGTCGTCCGGCCCAGCAGAAGGATTGTCGAGGCCATGACCAGAGTCCGGGGATTCGCTTTGTTGACGCGAGGCAGGAGCAGCAGAAACGGAATGCCCCAGTTGAGGAACAGATTCAGCACCACCAGCCATCCCCAGCCAAAATTCGTCCGCCGCACAAAATAAGTAGTTTCTTCCGTGAGATTGGCGTACCAGATCAGCATGAACTGGCTGAACCAGATGTAGGTCCAGAAGGTGGCGAAGGCCACCATCAGCCGGCCCAAATCGAGGAATTGCGCGTCGCCCACATCGTGGCGCAGGGGCCCGGCGCTGCGCAGCGCCAGGGTCACGAGCGCGATGGTCGCCAGGCCGGAAAGAAACATTCCCGCAAAGTGATAAATGCCGTAAATCGTGCTGGCCCAATCCGGCTGCAGGGTCATCACCCAGTCCGTGGACGCCAGCCAGAAGGTCACGCCGAACACCACCATGAACGCCGCCGAAAGGCGGGTGTTCTTCTTGCTGAGCTCGATTCCGCCTTCGCGGTCCTGACGGCGCGAATTTTTCCGGATCGCCCGCGAAAACCCCAGCCACACCGTGAGATACACGAACGCGCGAGCGAGGAAGAACGGATAAGAAAGCCAGGCATTCTTGAAACCGGTCCAGGCCTCCGCATTCGTTACGGGATGGCCATACCAGGGATACATCGAGGGCCGGGCAATCAGGAGAACCAGGATTCCGATTCCCCCGATGGGGATGGCGGAAGACATGGCCTCACCGACGCGCCGCAGCGGAATGCTCCACAAGGCTCCTGTCGTATATTGCAAGGCCACAAAGAATATTCCCGCGAGGCCCAGGCACACCAACGCGTAGCTCGCCAGCAGCAAGTCGGGCCAGGCGCGGCCGGGCGCCTTCCACAACCCGGCGAGAAGAACCAGGCCTCCAGCAACGGCGAGAACCCGCATCCAGTTGAGAAAGGACGTCAGCCGCTCCGGAACGGGATGAGCGCTCATGGCTGTCCTCCCGCCTCGCCCGCAGTCTCTTTCTGCTGAAGCGAGCGCACGTAAGCAATTACATTCCAGCGGTCCTGGCGCGAGATCTGGCCCGCATAGCTGGGCATGATTCCCTTTCCGTAGGTCAGGAAGTGAAAAATCTGGCCGTCCTTAATTTTCCGGACGTCATCGCCATACAGCGAAGGCGGCGCCGGAAAGCCTCGTTGCGTCACCGGGCCATCGCCTTTGGCGGTGGCGCCGTGGCACGGCCGGCAAAAGTTGGAGAAGACCACGGAGCCGCGGGCCACGGCGTTCGCGTCATTGGGGCCGACGGGGTTCTTCAGAGTCTCGCCCGCGCGTTCGGCGTCATCGGGCGTGGCGGCAAAATGCAAGGGCGGAAAACCGCGCGGGATGGTCCCTGCCACGGGCGTCTGCATGGTCATGCCATTCGGGAAGTCGGGGTTGGCGGAGTAGGCATTGTAACGCGGCGTGCGCACCATCTCGGGGAGGAACTCGCGGTTCGGCTGCGTAGGCTGGGGACGGATGGCCCAGTTCAGCCCCACACTGGCCAAGAACGCAAGCAGCAGAATGACATTAAGAACTCGCAGGGACATTAAATCTCCTCGACCTGCTCCCGAAATTCCACCACGCCGTACCCTTCGAACAGCCTCCGCATGCGTGCCGCATCAAACCGCGATTCGGCGTCCTGAACCACGAGGACGAACCTATCGTCTGTAGTGTTCGGGAAATGCACCTTGGGGCGCTTGCCCGGCCGCAGCCGCGCCAGCACGAGGAAAGCGAACATGGTCGTCAAACCCGCGACGAGCACCATCATCTCGAACGTGACGGGCACAAAGGCCGGCAAAGAGTTCCAGGGCTTTCCGCCGATGTTCAACGGCCAACTGATCCCGGTGGCCCAGTATTCGAAATAGAGCTTCAGTCCGGCCGTGGAGATGGCCGCAAAGAAACAAATCCAGGGAAGACGCGAGGGACGCAGGCCCATGGCCTCATCGAGGCCGTGCACCGCATAGGGAGTAAAAACATCCACGATTTTCAGGCCCGCCTCGCGCGCCGCGCGCGTCAATTGAAGCAGGTTCGCTTCGTCATCCAGTACGCCAATGGCCACCCGCCGGCTCATGCCTCACCTCCCCGATGCGCTCCCGTCAGGCTTGTCTCGGCCCCTTCGCCGGGCTCCAGCGAAGCCCCAGACGGGGCGCGGGGTCTCTTCTTCTCCCGGCCTATATGCAGCACGCCTTTCACTTCCGCCATGGCCACGACGGGCAAGAACCGGCAGAAGATCAGAAACAAGGTGAAAAACAGCCCGAAGCTGCCGATCAAGATGCCGACTTCGATAGGCGTGGGGCGATAGCTGGCCCAGCTGGAGGGCAGATAATCGCGATGCAGCGAGGAAACGATGATGACGAACCGCTCAAACCACATCCCCAGATTGACCAAGACGGAAATGACAAACACACTCCACAGGTTCTGGCGCACCTTCCGGAACCAGAGCAACTGCGGAACGAGCACGTTGCAACTCACCATGATGCCGTAGGCCCAGCCGAAGGGGCCGAAGGCGCGGTTGAGAAACACAAACTCCTCGAAGGGATTGGTGGAATACAAAGCGGTGAAAAATTCCGTGGCATAAGCGATGCCCACGATGCCGCTGGTCAGAATGAGCAGCTTGCACATGACGTCCACATGGCGGATGGTGATGTAGTTTTCTAGGTGCATGGTCTTGCGCGCCACCAACAACAGCGTCAATACCATGGCCATGCCCGAGAAAATAGCTCCGGCGACAAAGTAGGGCGGGAAAATCGTGGCATGCCAGCCGGGCATGACGCTGGTGGCAAAATCCCAGCTCACGATGGTGTGCACGGAGAGAACCAAAGGCGTGGCCAGGCCGGCCAGCATCAGGTAGACCGACTCATAGCGGTGCCAGGTGCGGAAAGAACCATTCCAGCCGAGGCTGAGGACAGACGCCAGCCCCCGCCGGATGCCCCCGCGCAAATAGTCCCGAATGGTCGCTAGGTCCGGGATCAACCCCAGGTACCAGAAAACCAGCGAAATGGTGAAATAGGTGGAGACGGCGTAGCAGTCCCAAATCAGCGGCGAGCGGAAGTTCGGCCAAATAGAACCTCGCGTGTTGGGATAGGGCAAAAGCCAATAGGCCATCCACGGCCGCCCGGTATGAATAATGGGAAAGATGCCCGCGCACATCACCGCGAAAATGGTCATGGCCTCCGCCGCGCGATTCACAGAGGTGCGCCAGCGCTGCCGCAACAAAAACAGAATGGCGGAGATGAGCGTGCCCGCGTGGCCGATGCCGATCCAGAAAACGAAGTTGGTGATATCGAAGGCCCAGCCTACCGTGCGATTCTCGCCCCACGTGCCGATTCCCGTGGCGATCTCATAGGTCAATGAGACGGCGCCGATCATCAGGCACGCAAAGGCCACAAAGAACCCGGCCCACCACAGGGGCGTCGCCCGCCCTTCCAGGGCGTGGCAAATGTCCCGCGTCACGTCGCCCGGCTTGCGATCGCCGGTGATCAAAGGCGTCTGCAAGGGTGCGGCCAGGTCAGCCATTTTCGTGGGCCTCTTTCGAGACAGCGCCTTCCGCATCGCGATTGCGCACCGCCGCGAGATAGTGAATCGAGGGGCGGAAGTTGAATTCCTCGAGCACCCCGAATCTCCGCTGGTCGCGGGACATCTGCGACACGCGGCTATGCGGGTCGTTGAGGTCTCCGAACACGATGGCGCGGGCGGGGCAGGACTGCTGGCAGGCGGTCTGAATCTGGCCGTCGGCGATGGGCTGGCCGCGCCTGCGCGCTTCAATGCGCGCGGCTGCAATCCGCTGCACGCAGAAGGTGCACTTCTCCATGACACCGCGGGAACGGACGGTCACATCGGGATTGAGAACCAGATTTCTCAGGTGGTCCTCGTGGTTATAGTTGAACCAGTTGAAGCGCCGAACTTTGTAGGGACAATTGTTGGCGCAGTAGCGCGTGCCGACGCAGCGGTTGTAGGTCTGCTGGTTCAGCCCCTCGCCGCTGTGCGTCGTGGCGACGACGGGACAAACGGTTTCGCAGGGGGCGTTGTCGCACTGCTGGCAAAGCATGGGCTCGAGCGCTACATCCACGTCGTCCGCGCCGGAGTAATACCGGTCAATGCGAATCCAGTGCATCTCCCGGTGGCGGCGGACCTCGTCCTTGCCGACAACGGGGATATTGTTCTCCGCCTGGCAGGCCACCACGCAACTCGAACAGCCCGTGCAAGCGGTCAGATCAATGGCCAGGCCCCAACGATGGCCGGGGTAGGGATGATCCGACGGCCACAAGCCGTTAGTGTTGGGCGGTCCGGGAAAAGGATTACTTGACTGGGCGAGCAGCGCGGGCAGTGTGATCTCTTGGACGACTTCGCGGTGCTTCCCGGCCATCAGAGGAATATTCTCCGGAATGGCCAGGGTGTGGTGGTCTTGAGTGGAAGCCAGAGCTTGCTGCTTTTCCGTCTTGGTCAAGCGCACGCTCTGGCGCATATATTGGAGGTTCCCATTGGCAAACACCAGGAGGGGAGCGGCATTCTTGCCGATCCTGCCGTCGTCATCCACGTCGGGTTTTTCGAACACCCACTGCGGGCCCACTTTGGCGAAGCGTTCTGTCTCTTTCCTGCCGTAACCCAGCGCGACCGCCACTACCTCGTCGTGCTGTCCCGGCTGGATGAACGCAGGCAATTCGATGGCCTGCGCCGCGCCCCCGCTGGCGTCTGTTTCCAGGCGCACTACGTCGCCAAGCGCCAGCGCGAGCCGCTGCGCCGTGGCGGGAGACACGCAGGCGTAATTGTCCCAGGTGACTTTGCTGATGGGATCGGGCAACTCCTGCAGCCACGGATTGCCGGCATGACGGCCGTCGCGCATAGCTACCTTGGCATAGAGAACGAGCGTCAACGCGCCTGCTTGTTCCGGCGCCTTGGGCAAAGCCTGGAGCGCCGCGGTCCGAACTCGCGGTGGCTTTTGCGGCGGAACATCCCAGGCGACAAATCCGGCTTCGACGGCGCGATCCCAGAAAGCCTGAAAATCCGCACTGCCCTTGAAGTGCGGGAAAACGCTCTCGCGCCAGTAGTCGCGCACCATATCGTAGGCCGCGCGTGTCTCGCCACTCCAGCGGGCCAGGCTTTCCAACGCCGCGCGCGTCGTCCCGATGGGCGCAATGGCGGGCTGGAACAAGCTCATCACGCCGAGCACCGGCTCCGCGTCTCCCCAGGACTCGAGGGCGTGATGGTCGGGACATACAAAACGCGCGAGCTCGGAGGTCTCGTCGAGCTGCATCGCCAGGCTGACCACCAGCGGAACTTTCTTGATCCAGTCGGCGAGCGCTGAACCCACGGGAAGGTCGTAAACGGGATTCACGCCGTGCAGGAAGAGAGCGGCTACTTTTCCGTCCTTAAGTTCATCCAGGAGCGCCTGCAAATCGCGATCATTGCCCGACCGCTGCTGCGAGGGACGCTCCCACTCGATCGTCGCGCCGTAATTCCCCAGCAGGTCGTTCATGTAATTCACGACCATCTGCACGCGCGCGTCCTGCGAACCGCAAACGATCAAGCTGTGCCCGCGAGCCTGCCATAGGCGCTGCGCCAGGTCGTCCAGCAGAGCGTCGGAGGGATTGGCGGCAGCGCTGGCCGCGAGAGGAGACGCCGTGCCGGCGAGTTTCGCCACGCGCGCGGCCAACCGCACAGCGGTTTCATCGAGCTCCTGCGGCGATACGCGGATGCGCCGGTCGGCCTTGGCGCCAGTGACCGACAGCCGCGACTCAACCTGCGCGTGATACGACATCTTCAACGGCTGAGTATCGAGGCGGCGCCCCGAGGCGTAGGCGCGGGTGAATTCTACCGGAGAAATCCAAGCACCCAGAAAATCGGCATCCAATCCGACAATCACATCGGCCTTGTCGAACCGGTAGTGCGGCAATAGGCGCTCGCCGTGCGTTTCCTTGTGGGCGTCGGCGATGGCCGAGCTGGAGAGCGCGTCATAAACGACGTGACGGGCGTCGTGGAAAGTGCCCAGGAACTTCGCGATTTCTGCGTTGAGCGTGGGGCTTGAAATCGTCCCGGAGAGAAATCGCACTGCGCCGCGCGAGTTGCCAATCTCCGCCAATTGGCTGCTAATCTGCCGATCCGCTTCCTCCCAGGAAGCCGCCGCCCCGTTGATGCGCGGCTCCTTCAGCCGCAGAGAATCGTAAAGTTCCAACAGAGAGCCCTGGCCCACCGCGCAGAGCCCCCCGCCTGACAGGGGGTGTTCGGGATTGCCCTCCAGTTTGACAGGCCGGCCCTCGCGATTCTTGGTCAGCATCCCGCAAGCGGCCGGGCACGCTCCGCAGGTCGTAGCGTAGAAGTAGGCCAACCCGGGAACGATGTCCTCGGGCTGAATCAAATAGGGAATGGCTTTTTCGACGGGCGCATGCGCGCAACCGGCCCCCGCAGCAGCAACTGCGGCTGTGAAGCCCGCGGCCTTCAAAAAAGAGCGCCGGCTGAGCTGCTCGGCGGGGCGGTCCAGAGGCTCGGGAAACTCGTTCGTGGAAATTTGCACCAGCCCGGCGGCACCTGGTCCTTGCTCCCAGCTTTTCCAGTAGGTTGGCGTCTTCTCCGTAGACATTCCTAGTCCTCTAATAGTGACAGGTCGAGCAGTCCACCGAAGGATGCACGGGCTTCTTGGCGACTCCCGACCTCGGCGCGGTCCGGTGGCAATTGACGCACCATCCCATGGTGATGGCCGGAACCTCGCGCACGCGGTCCATCGTTTCCACCGGCCCGTGGCAATATTGGCAAGCCACTCCCACGTTGACGTGCGCGCTGTGGTTGAAGTTCACAAAGTCCGGCAGCCGGTAGACTCGCGTCCAAGCGATGGGCTGCGGAGTCTTCTGCGGATCCGGCTGGCGCTGATCGTCCAACGCCAAGGCGGCGTAAATCTTCCGGATCTCCGGCGACACCACCGGCTGCGTCTCCCGGTTTTCCTTAGTCGCCAGCGCGTCTTCGGCCTGGATCGCGCCCAGCCGCGCCGCCACGAACCGATGGCAGTTCATGCAGGTGCTGACAGGCGGGATTCCCGCGTGCCGGCTCACCTCCGCGGCCGAATGGCAGTAGATGCAAGCGATCTGCATCTCGCCCGCGTGCAAGCGGTGAGAAAACGCAATGGGTTGCACCGGCTCATAGTCCTTTTGAATGCCGGGTATATGCCATGTACCCGCCTGCATGACCAATACGCCCAGGCTCAACACTAGCCCGACAATCAGCACGACGGTGACGACTCGCTCATTCATGCCGCGATTCTCTCCCGCATCCCACTTCCCTCGGCTACGCCTGGACGATGCCCGGTCCATCCGCTACCCGGTCGAACCAGCTCGCGTACAGATCACATACTGTGAAAGACCCCGACCCCCCTACCTAAACCACGCCACTTACCGTCTGTGCCCAGCGCCGCACAGCACCCGCCCACAGGCTGCGCCTACGATAACCGGACATGGCAGAATGTCATAAGCCGAAGAAAGCGGCAGTTCACACCGCTTCCTTCGAGGCACGTACCCACTGAACCGCCTGCGACCGCCTCCACAAGTACGGATTGGGAGCGATCAGAACGTGCACGAGCCGCGTGAAGGGCGCCACAACAATGAGGACATATGCTAACACGACATGCATACGAACCAGAACGGGCATCAACGCCACATAACCCAGGGCGGGCTTGAACCGCACCAGCGACCACAGATACGGCGCGATGGCCGCGGCAAACCACGACGAGCCCCAGGGATAAAAAACCGCCACGCATACGCCACAGGCGATTTGCACCAGCAACAGCATCATCACCACCCAATCAAAACCGTTCGCGACCTCCCGACCCTTCGAGACGCCCGCCCCGCTGAAGATAGCTCCCACCAGCGCTACCAGCGCCAGCAAACCGAAAATGAGCGCGGTGATTTCCAGAATATACAGGCGCGCTGGCCGACTGTTCCAGGCCAAAATCTGTTGCGGAACCAAAAACGCCACGAAATGCCCCACCAGCACGGTGATAAGGCTGTAACGGAAAGGCGCCGACGCCCAGGAGTGTTTGTGGTTCTCGGGAAACTGCGCAGAGAAGCTCGCCCACGAATCCCGGATGAGGCGATATCGCAGGATGATCCCTAAAAGGAAGATGAATGCCGCCAGGTACGGCAGGGCGATGAAGCAAAGCTCATTGGCAAAACCATTTGCCATCTACGTCTCCTATGACAGCAGCACGTGCCGTTTCGCCACCCGCGCAGAAACCCGGCAAAAGCGTTTCGGTTGCGCGGCTTTCACAACGTGTGTACCGCGAATGATTGCTTTCCCTCTGCGACGTTCTTGGATTTCATTGCGCGTCTCGCTGCGCTTCGCCTGCCTGAGTATCGCCCGCACTCCGGACTTGTCCTGCCCAGGCCGATCCCATGACCAACAGAACGACCAAAGTCCCGAAGACCCCGATCACAAGAAAATCGGCCAGCGAACCCGCGTCGGCAGGCTCCGACCGCTTGGACGCATCCTCAATCAAGGCCAGCAACGGCAAAATCTCTTCGGTCTGCAAGGGATGTGCGGCAAACACCGATCGCATTGTGGACGTGCCAGGCGCCGACAGCGACGCCCCTACTGCCTTCCGGGTCCCGAGCCGCTCGTAAACCCGCGTCAAATCCGGCCCCAGGCGACCTCCGCCCAAACCCGTAAGCGTTCCCAGCGTGTGACAGGCAATGCAAGGCGGTCCCTTCTTGCTCAGCCTCCGCGTGCCCAGGAAAAGTTCCGTACCCAAAGCCACATCCGCCGCAGTAAACGGCGCGTTCGTAATCGCCGGGCCACCGACGACCTCCGCCCCGGCAGCTGGCGCGGCCTCAGGTGCGGCCGCCACCGCAGTCGGAGCCCCCGCTGCGGGTGCTGGTGCGGCCTCAGGAGCGGCCGCCGGCGCAGGCGCCGCCGACTCGGACTCGATGTAATCAATCAGACCCTTGGCCATGGCCGGCGTAACTCCGGGAAGCGTGGGCATGGTGATACCGTTCGCTTCCTTCCGCAATCGCAGCGCATAGGCGTCGCCACTATCCATCTTCGCCTGCGGGTTTTGAATGAACTTCTCCAGCCACGCACGATCCTTCTGCTTGGTCACATTCTTCAAATCGGGGCCCACCAGCCGGCCTCGCCCGATGGTGTGGCAGACCACGCAGTTCTGCTTGAAAAAATCCTTAGCCTGTTGTGCGGAAAGGCCCGGCGCCAGGACCGCCCCTAACAGTGCAGGCATGAACAAAAACTTCCTCACAACCGTTTCCTTTCTTGGTTTCTGCGGCTTTCGGCAAGACTCTTTTGCGCGCTCAGGGAGGGGACAGTGGCGTGACCCGCTTGCGCGTCCGTCCGGCTCAGCAAATCCGCCAGTGTTCTGTTTTGCAGAATGTCTTCGATCGCACTACGTAAAGGTACCCACCTTCCGCGCAACGCGCAAGCGTTTTCCTTGGCGCAGAATTCGTGGGCCAAGACATGCGAGTGGAGCCAATCGTCAAATGGCCGTATCAATTGCGCTGGCCGGCGTCTTCGGAAATCGGGGTTGCGTTCCCGTCGGGACAAATTTTTCCAGCGTGCCACTCGCTACGGTTTCAATAAAGGAAGGTCCTTCGATCTTGGCGGCTCAGGCAGGCTCTTCAGAAAGGCGTAGATATCCGCAAGGTCCTGGTCCGACGCGACTTTCGCCGTATAGGGGGGCATCGTGCCGCCGGGGTGGCGGACATACTGAAGGAAAATTGCAAACGGCAGCGCGTCCGGGCCCAAGCGCGGCCCGGTTCCTCCGTGTGCCGCGCGCCCGTGGCATTCATAGCAGCCGTAGTTGACGTACAGCTTCTTGCCCGTTTCCGTGTTCCCAACTGGCGCAGTTTCGCCGCTCGACGATTTCCCTGCGGTCTGCGCTCTGACGCCTGTTGGCCGACAGAGTATTCCGGCAATCATTCCCAGGAACAGCAGCAACAGCGCCCTGGCAGCGATACGAGACCCCGCCCGCCTTGTACCGCTTGCGTCAGAGAACTCCCTCGAACACCGCAAAAGCATCTTCGCCACCTGCCTGCTCCCTCAGCGCGGTTGCGTGAGCACGTCCACCAGCGCCGGTTCGCCCCGCTTCACCACTTCAATCGCTCTCCGGATGGCCGGCCCGAGGTCTTTCGGATCGCTGATGGGGCCTTCGCCATGTACGCCCATGCTTTGCGCCAGCTTCGAATAATCAATGGCCGGATCTTCCAGCAGGGAGCCGATTCTGGCACGCGTGATGCCGCGATTGTGCTGACTGGCCATGATCTGCACCTGCATGAGTTCCTGATGGTAGGCGCGGTTATTGTGCATGACGATCAGGATCGGAATCCGATGATGCGCGGCAGTCCAGAGCACTCCCGGGGCGAACATCATGTCCCCATCATTCTGGATGCTGACCGTCAGACGACCGTGCTTGCGATTCGCCAGCGCCGCACCAATGGAGGCCGGCGCTCCGTAGCCCACTCCATATCCGCCCTCGCCTCCTATATATTGATAATGCTTGTCGAAGTTCCACAGCCGCAGCGGCCACCGGCTGACGAACAGGCAAGGCGATACCAGCGACCAATCCTCATCCTTGATTTGCGCCCAGAGCTCCATCGAAAGCCGCGCCGTGCTGACCGGGCTCGCGTCCCACCCGGAGGCCGCCGCCTCGCGCGCCGCCGCCATAGCGTCGTCATGCGCCCTCGCCAGTTTGGACCCACGATCCTGGAACAGGCGCCGGCGATCATCGGTAACGCGCCGCTTGACCTCTTCAATCAGCGACGGCAGGGTCGCTTCGGCATCCCCGGCAATCGCCAAATCAACGGGCTGATATCTCTGCAGTTCCTGATAGTTGTCCTTCATGTAGAGATCGTTGGCCGTGATGCTGATGAGCTTGGCGCCCGGTTTCGTAGCCGGCTCGATCTGGTGATAAATCTGGCCGCGCACGGAATGGACCGTGCTCCAGAAATCGGTCAGTTCCAGCCCCACGATGACGTCGGCGCTTGAGATCGCCGACCGCGCCGCTTCGGTCTGATTTAAGCCGTGCCGCGTGGGGAAATTCATGCGGTTGTTGCGGTCAATCACGGCGGCTTGCAGCGTCTCGGCCAGCTCGATCATCTGCGCCAGACCTGCCGGAGTGCGCGCCACACGGTCCACCACCAGCAACGGATTCTCCGCGGCAACCAGCAGCCGCGCCGCCTCCGCCACCGCCGCCGGATCGCCCGCCGGCGGCGAATCCAGACTCAGCCGCGGAACCGCCAGCGGCTCTCCGTCAGGAACCGGCCGCTCCTGCAACTCGTGGTCCGCCACGACCGCCACCGGCAACGTCGGCGGAGTCATGGCAATCTTGTAGGCCCGCACCAGCGACTCCGCGAAATGAGTCAGGGAAACCGGCTGGTCGTCCCACTTCACGAAATCGCGAATGGTGGCCGCGGGATCCTGCGCGCTGTGCACCCAGTCCACCATGCCGAACCGCGCTGCCGCGTCGGAAAAATTTCCGAGCATCAACATCAGCGGCGCGCGGTCGCAATACGCGTCGTAGACGGCCATAGCCGCATGCTGCAATCCCACCGTCCCGTGCACGCAAGCCAGTAGTGGCTTCCCTTCAATCTTGGCGTAGCCGTGGGCCATCGCGACCGCCGACTCTTCATGGCAGCAGGTAATGAACTCCGGACTCTGGTTCCCCCCGTAATTGATGAGCGATTCGTGCAGGCTCCGGAACGTGTTGCCCGGATTGGCGCACATGTATTCGAAGCCGAGCGACTTGATGACGTCCACCATGAAGTCCGAGCCGGGACGCTCGACGGTCAAAATATCAACGCTCGAGGAAACCGCAGCCTCGACAATCTTCGAAGCAGGAACCGACGGCGCCGTCGCGTTGCGGCTTTCCGCGAATCGCTGCGCCTGCGCCGCTGCCGCCGCACGTCCGGCGAGAGGGCTCGCCACCAGCGCGGCAGCGCCCACGGTCGCCTTCTTGAGAAATTGCCGCCGGTCCGCCGACGCCTTCTTCGATTTTTTCATGGTCATCTATCCAGCGAGGACGCGAGCGCAGTGGTCCTCGCCCGGCCCGCAGTATACGCCGAACACAACGAAGCGCAAACAGCCGGACCGCTGCCAAACGAGAACATTGGTCCGGCTGCCGCGAATCAGAAGATCAGCTTCAAGGCAAATTGAATCTGCCGCGAAGTGGTGGCGGCGGCGGTGATCAGACCCGCCGTGGCACTGGTATACGCAGCGTTATCGGGCAGGGCGCCCCGCGAGCCGGCGAAGACCGCATTTGCCGGCTGCCCCAAATTCGTTCGGTTGAGAATGTTGAAGAACTCCGCCCGAAATTCAGAGTTCAATTTTTCCGTGATCTTCGTCTGCTTGATCACGGAGAAATCCAGGTCCAGCAGCCCTGGTCCCGGCAGCGAATCTCTCCCAACATTACCGAGCGTATCCAAGGGCTGCAGGGTGTAGCATTCCGGATTGAACCAGGCGACGTTTCGCTGCGCAACATTTATCACATCCAAAATTTGATAGGGATGGCACCCAGCGGCGCCCGAATAATCCGGACGATCCCCGGTCAGTCCGCCCGTATTCGCCTGCTGCGGGGTGAGCCCGTTCAGCACGTTGACGGGAAAACCGGTGGCCGCACCCAAGATTTCGCTCAACTGCCAGCCTGAAACAAGCCTGTTCTCCCGGAAGGGCAGGGAGTACACGGCGTTGACCCGCAACGCGTGGGTGATATTGAAAGTGCACGGGCCTCGATCGTAGCGCTGATTATATACGTCGGTTATTTCGAAAGAGGATTGTTCGACGCCGGAGCTGGCTGAACCGTCGTCAATGCACCTTGAATACGTATAGGAGACCTGGCCCTGCAGATTCTTTCCCATTTGACGCGCCAGGCTGGCTACCAGGCCGTTATAGGTCGAATGGCTGGTGGGAGCCGTATCGTCCAAACCGAGAAAGTTGGGATTCGGCACAGGGCCCGTGAAGGTGCAGGATGGGCTGGTGCAGTTGCTGGGGCCGCCGACTATGGTGGGGCTGTTGTAGTTTCGCTGGCTAAACAGGTGGACACCTTGCGAACCGACATAGCCGAGCGAGGAACCATACTGCGTCCGAGGTCTCGCTGAATGGTCAAGTTGTACTGCATCACGTAAGGTGACATATTCGCCCGGTAGTCAATTCCGTACACCGTGCCGAAGGGCGGATTCAGGCACGCCGAACCCGGAGGCCCGCAAGCTGCGGGATGCGGGAAGAGCAAGAAAGAAGTGGGAGGAGTGACCACCACGGTTTGGGACGGGGGATCCTGCGAGTAGGCGTTGAGGTAGGTGCGAGCGTAGATTGGCTCGTGGAAGATGCCGAATCCAGCCCGGACTGAGGTTTTATGGTCGCTGAACGGGTCCCAAGCAATGCCAATCCGGGGATCGAAATTGAGCGCGTTCGGATTCGCCTGAAGAACGTGATGGACGGCCGTAAAACCGGTCGAAGAGAGAGGATCCAGTAGGGCATTGCACGGTTGGGCGAATGCGGCCATGCAGACCGGATCCGTCTCAAAGTCATACCGCAGGCCGAGGTTGATGGTCAGGTTAGGTCTCACCTTCCAATCATCCTGGATGTAGGGCAAGTACTCGATTGCGCGGGAATAACGCGTCCTGCTAAAACCAGGATGCGGTAGGGTCTCACCCTGGAACTGGACCGGAGTACCCGCCAGAAAACCCGGGAGGCTGGCGAATATAAAGAATCCGCCTTCGCGTCCCACCGCGATGTTGTCTTGAATTCTGACTACGGATATCCCCACCTTGAGGCTGTGGGCCCCCTGGGTCCAAAAGAAGTCATCTCCGCCAGTGAACTTGTTCTCAATCAGATGGAACCGGGCTGTAGTGCCCGGGCCGATGTTGGACGTGCCGCCGCCAATAGAAATGTTTCCGTCCTCGCGGTCCCCGGGATTGTAACCCGTGGCTCCCAAGTAATACTGCAGCGGATCTGTGGCTGGACTGGTCAAGAACTGTTGATCCTGGCGTTCATTGGTTCGCGAGAAGCTGAAGCGAACCTCGTTGATCTGCGTGGCGGAAATCAGGTGCTTTTCCTCAATGGTGAAAAACTGATCGCCCCCCTGGTCCACGACGGGCCAATCGGGCAGATTGGAAAACGGCACGGGCAACTTTTGGTAGGCGGTATCGGAAATATATCGCCCCAACACGGAGTCTTTGGATCCGAGCGTGTAATCCATGCGCCCGAGAACGTAATTCTCGCTGACCGGCTGGCTCGCAATTGAAGTGAAAAGCGCATTGCCGCTCGGATAGCCTTTGAAGGGACCTGCGCCCACGGTCTGCTCGATGGCGCCAGCCAGCGGGACTGGATACAGATTCAGGTACGGCCCAATCACTGCGGCGTTGACGGGCACAGGCAGTCGCGAACCGCTGCTGCAAGTGGCGGGCGTCTGCCCCGCCACAGTATTGCACGGGACCGAGCCCGTGCGAGACAGGGCATCCGGAACGAATTGGTTCCCGGTCACCCCCAAGGTTGATCGAAGACCCTCGTAGTTCACGAAAAAGAAGGCCTTGTCTTTCTTGACCGGCCCGCCCACACTGCCTCCGAACTGGTTTCTGCGGAAGGGCGGAATCTTCGGTCCATCAAAGAAATTGCGCGCATCGAGCGCGCTGTTCCGCAGGAATTCGTAGGCGGAGCCGTGAAAAGTATTGGCGCCCGACCTGCTCACGGCATTCATGGCAGCACCAGTTCCTCCGAACTGGGCGCTATAAGTGTTGGTTAGCACCTGAAATTCCTGAATGGCCTCTACGCCCAGTGAATTGCCGGTGATATTCGAACCGGTACCCTTGTCCCAATAGCCCTGGAGATCCTGGTTATCCAGCAGGAACACTTGTCCGACAGGCCTCGACCCCGCAACCGAGTAGGTGTTCCCGGGACCGTAGAAGCCTGAAGACAGTCCGCCCCCGCCGCCGCCCGTGATAAACGCCTGTGTTATCGCCTGAACACCGGGGGCGAGGGACAGCAGTTGCTCGAAATTCCGGCCATTGAGGGGCAATTGGCTCATCTGCTGCGGGCTCACCAGCGAGGACACGGCAGCGGTCTCCGTCTCCACGCGGGAAACCTCGCTCTCCACACTGACCGTCTGCGTGATTTGTCCTACAGGCAACGAGAAATCCACCACCAGATGGGACCCGACCGTGAGTGTAATGCCCTTGTGGACGACGGTCTGAAAGCCCGTCATGGAGGCTTGCACTTCGTACTCGCCGACCGGCAGGTTGGGAATCTCGTATCGTCCCAGGGAGTTGGTCGCCGTGGACTGCGTGAGATTGGTGGCGACGTTCCGGGCTTCCACCTTGGAGCTGACGAGCGCTCCACCCGAAGGGTCCGTCGCGGTGCCCGAGATCGTCGCGGTTTCCACTTGCGCTTCTACCCGTGCGACCCCAGCAACCATCAAAAGGCATGAAACTGCCAACAAGCAAACACACCCGTGCGCAACTCTGTTCGCGATGCGATTAAACATGAGTGCCTCCCACCCCATTCCCATCCGCAGATGGGCCTTTGGCCTTCCCCAGGGACGCAGTTATTACAACTTGTTCTTTCCTGTCAAGTAGAAAAAAGGGGAAACACCCTCGAATGAGCGGTTCTCATAGATTAAGAAAAACTTCCAAAGCGGGATGCAGGCGAGGCACTTATCGTCCCGGGCGATAAACATGACTATTTCTGTTGCGCCATGGCGGGTGAGTGGACGTCATTTCGGAGGTGGCGGACGTGTCGGAGACATCTGTTGGGGCACGATGGTGTTTTGCGAAGGCGGGGATGGCTTGTCGGGCCGGGGAAATTCGAAAATGCCCCAGAGATCGGAGGCGATGAGAATACGGTTGGGCTCTACGAGGATGGAGGTCGGCTTCATTGACGCACCGTTCGGGGTGGCCAGATACCAGGTATCGAGGCGGTTGCCGTTGCTATCGAAGTGCACGAGGGTGTCGCTGATTGCAGCCCAGGCCTCCTGAGTTTCAGGGTCCACGCCGACGGCAGTGATGATCAGTTTCTCCGGAGCGCGCCTTGAGGGATCGTCGAGGGCGATGCGCACGGTGGCGGTAGCGCTATATGTTTCCATACCCGGATGGTGGCCAAAGCCTTCGACACCGGTCCTGCGGGCGAATTCCGGCCTCGGTCCCTCCCCGCCGCCCCCTCCGAACATTCCACGCATTCCCTCGTGAAAGCCTCCGCCGAATCCCCCGAACACTCCCGGCATCACCAGCCCGCCGCTCCAGGCCTGCCTGAACATGTCCAGATCGTTCGCCGAGAAAAGAGAAGAATCGTCGCTCAGTGAGTCCGAGGAGTTGTCGGCGTCGAAGGCAAGGACGTCTCCGGGCAGCGCGGACTGGTCCGCATTTGCAGCAGATGCTCCTGTAGATTGCCCGCGCAGGCCACGACGGGCGCCGGCGGCCATCGAAAGACTAGGGAGGGAATGCAAATCAGTCCACGCCGTGACCGTTGTAGGTCCACCAAGGCCGGAAATCTTGTAGCCGAGATCTACTTCGCGGCCCGTGCGCCCGGCGAGGGGACCAAAAGTTGCCGCCGGAATGACGGCATCGTATGCGGAATAGCCGAAGCGGTCGAACCGCTGCAGCGTGGGATCGGGGAGCGAGGTGAAGGCGAAGTAGATGTTGCCTTTGGAGTCGCCGGTAATTCGGCCTCGATCCGTCACCGGTTGCGCGGCGGGCCGGGCGCCGGGTTGGTCCGCAGGATCACCGAAGGCGCGGATGGTGGCGCCGCTCTCATCCATGATTTGCACCAGGCGCTTGGATTGCAATTGAGTGACGGCAAATTGGCCGCCCGAAAGGGCTACCACGGACGTGGGAGCTGTGACGGGAACAGTCGCGACCGGCGAGCCATCGGGGGCAAAGATTTTTATGGCATTGGCGCCGCGATCTGCAACGAAGAGACGGCCTTGGGAATCGAGGTCAATCGAAACGGCATAGCGGATTGTGGCGCCACGCGAATTGGCGTTAGGAATCTGGCCGATCAGTTGGCCCGTTGCGCTGTACACGAGAATCGCCTTGGCTGGTTCGGCCAGGATGTAGTAACGGCCGGAAGAGTCCCTCGTGAGCGCCTCGACACCAGGACCAACGGCGGGAAACACGCGAGCCTGAGCGCGAAGTATGTCATGGAGGCCCTGCGCGAAGATGGAGGGCCCAGCGAAGGCCTGGCACACCATGCCAACGAGCACGATGCTGATTCCTAGCTCCTTGCGGCCTAACATGGCGCTGCCTCACCCTTTGCCCAGAAAAAGCTTCCCTAGGTGTTTCCGCCAGGCCCCGCTGAAAGTTCCCGGTCAGGTGGAGGAAGGTAGACGTCAAAAGTGACGTAATTGGCGGGCAAGTACAAAGACTTGCCTAGGCGAAGGGACTAAGCGCGAGTAACCGACGTAACTCGTTGAAAGTACGCGACGGGGATCCCGTTCTCTTCGAGACTGAACCGAAGGGCTCGCAGAAGCTCGGGCTTCTGGGAGAAGGCTGCCCGGTCGCTCCTTGAGCATTGAATATTTGCAGGGGGACGGCGTTGGCAGACTGACGCCGGACTCGACTAGGAAATCCGGAGAGGTTCTTCGACGGAGGACGCCGTCGGCTGGGGCATGGTCGCGAAAATCAGCGCGGCGATAGCGAGCAGAGCCACGAGGCCGATGAGCTCAAAGGCCGCAGTGTAGCTCCCGTAGGCATCGAATAGCTTTCCGCCAACGGCGCTCGAGGGCGCGGCGATCACCGAGCTGATCAGCGCCATCATTCCACTCAGCTGCGGATAGGCCGACGGGCCGTAAAAGTGGCCGATCGCCGTGTAGACAGCGATGAAGGTCCATCCGAAACCCAGCCCGAACAATATGGCCGC
>Ga0187780_10000890_pt1 | contig 22302 bp, 17 predicted proteins | sample 1015_Q2_SP10_20__FD_132429 | JGI IMG/M metagenome (GOLD analysis project Ga0187780, IMG submission 132429) | Tropical peat soil microbial communities from peatlands in Department of Meta, Colombia - 1015_Q2_SP10_20_MG | ecosystem: Environmental > Terrestrial > Soil > Wetlands > Peat | place... | reverse complement strand
GGTTCGTCAAGTACCCGAGCGGCCACGAGGTAAGCCGAAACAAACATGGCGTTCCAGGAAACGTACATCGTCCTGTCGATGAATGGTGCGGGACGAAGGGCGCGGGCCTTGCGCAGCTTTTCGTAGCCATCGAACCAAGCTTCCCCAACGTCATGTAAACTGAGTTCGAGGATTTTGGCGATTTCGTGGAATGAGCGTGCCTCCCAGAGCACATTCTTTGCCGGATTGTGGTGCATCTCTCCGCGCGGTTCGATGTCGTAATAAAGCTCAAGTACCCGTGCTTCTTTTTGCGTTAGGGCTGCCCGCACCTCCTCAACGGTCCAAGTGAAATAGTCTCCGTCGTCATCCAGTGAAAAGTCCGCATCCTGGCTGGCGTAAAAACCTCCATTTTCCTGGTCTGACAGGACAATATTCACCCACTCGACGATGCTTTGTGCTATTGCCATGAAAGAACGTCTGGGATTCGAGTCTGATGAGTCGCCGCCGTCTGACCGTAATTGACACGCGTGGAGGTAGTTCTTCAGCAACTCGGAATTGTCGTAGGACATTTTTTCGAAGTGGGGGACGAGCCAGCGTTCGTCGACGGAATAGCGATGAAAGCCGCCGGCCAACTGGTCGTAGACGCCGCCGCGCGCCATTTTCTCGAGCGTCGTCTCGACGATGGAGAGGAGTTGCTTGTCCCTGGTCTGCTGATAGCGCTCAAGGAGAAGATCAATCGCGGACGCGTGGGGAAATTTCGGTGCGCGGCCGAAGCCGCCGTTTTTGCTGTCGAAAAGCTGAGTGATGGATTGGACTTGCGCGTCAACGATGCCGAGATCGAATTCGGCGCGCGCGCCGGAGAAGAGCTCGGCCTGGGCAACGGCGTCGGAGAGCGAATGGGCCGCGCGCTCAAGTTCGGCGCGCCGGTTGTGATAGGAATCCGCCACGGCCAGGAGCACGCGGCGGAAACCGGGCCGGCCCATCTGATCTTCCGGCGGGAAATAGGTGCCACCGAAGAAAGGTTTTCCATCGGGGAGGAGAAATCCAGTGAGCGGCCAGCCGCCTTGTCCCGAAATGGCGCTGATGGCGGATTGATAGCGGGAGTCAACGTCGGGGCGCTCGTCGCGATCGACCTTCACGGCGACAAAATATTCGTTAATGATTTTGGCGATTTCGACGTTCTCATAGCTTTCGCGGTCGATGACGTGGCACCAGTGGCACCAGACCGCGCCGATGTCGAGGAGAATGGGCTTGTCTTCGGCTTTAGCGCGAGCGAAGGCTGAGTCGCCCCATTCGTGCCAATCGATAGGCTGGTGCGCGGCGGAACGGAGATAGGGGCTGGCAGAATCTTTCAAGCGGTTGAGTGGACGGTCAGCCAAGGGTGCTCACAATTTACATCTGCGAATATTGCTCGGTTGAGATCCTTCGCTACGCTCAGGATGACAGAAAAAAGGAGCCGGGCTCAAGCCCGGCCTCTACAAGAACGATACTTGATTTCAAGGGACAGAACTACTGGACTTTGTCGCCGGGGCCGACGTCGCGGGGGTCGAGCGGCTTGCGTCCGGCAAAGCCTTCGTCCTGGCGGTGATAGAAACGGATGCGGTCCTCGCCGAGTTTCCAACACAGATAAACATCCTGGTTGTCGATGACCGCAGGAAAATCGAGTAGGCCGACGTCCAGGTCTTTGACGATGCAGCCGGTTTCGAGAATACGGTTGAGATTGGATTTGAGGGCTGCGGCGAGCTGGTTATGCTCCAGGCGGAGCTTGGCGACCTTTTCGTAAGGCACGAGGATTCCGCCCATCATCATGATGCGTGCGGAGACGGCAGCGAGATCATTCTCCAAGGTGGCGATCTTTTTGCGGCAATCAATGGCTTCGATCAGAAAAGGCTCGAGATCCCTGCGAACGCGCTCCGCTTCGGTCAGCGTGAAAATGCGCTGCGGAGGGTCGGGAGTTTCGTCCTGCTCGGGGTCGTCGTCTTCGTCGGCCATGGGGTCCATTTCAACGCGGGCTTTGCCACGCAAGAGGGGACAAAACAAAGTCTCGTCTAATGGGATGCTGTTTGCAAGCGGGAAGAAATCGGACTTTGCTTGAATGAACCGGGCACAAACTGAAGTTTGTGCTACTAGCTAACGCAAAGAAAGCATGCGGTCGAGGGCCAGCCGCGCGTAGTAGCGCGTGCGCTCGTCAACGGTGATCTGATTGACGACATTGCCCGAACCGAGGTTCTCGAGCGCCCAGAGAAGGTGTTGCGGGGTGATGCGGAACATGGTGGTGCAGACGCAGACGTTGGGATCAAGCGAGATGACTTTGCGATCGCTAAGCGTTTTGCTGAGCCGGTTGACGAGATGGATCTCGGTGCCGACGGCCCACTCCGTGCCAACGGGTGAGGACTCAATCGCTTTGATGATGCCTTCGGTCGAGCCAATCTGGTCGGCGGCCTGAGCAACCTCAAAGCGGCATTCGGGATGGACGATGACGCGAATGCCGGGGTTCTCGCGGCGGACTCGTGCCACCTGTTCCGCTGTGAATCGCTGGTGAACGGAGCAGTAGCCCTTCCAAAGAACGACGCGGGCGGCGCGAACCGCGTCTGGGGTGTTCCCGCCAAGCTCCTGGTAGGGATCCCAGACGATCATTTGGTCAAGCGGAATGCCCATGCGATAGGCGGTGTTGCGGCCGAGATGCTCGTCGGGAAGGAACAGGATCTTTTCCCCGTTTTCAAAAGCCCACTTCATCACGGCGGCTGCGTTAGAACTGGTGCAAATAGAGCCGCGGTTTTCGCCGGTGAAGGCCTTAATGGCGGCGGTGGAGTTCATGTAGGTGACGGGGACGATTTTGGCGGGGTTGACGTGCGCGGAGAGTTCGCTCCAGCAGGCTTCCACCTGGCCAATGTCGGCCATATCGGCCATCGAGCATCCTGCGTTCAGGTCGGGAAGGATGACAATCTGGTGCTCGCGGCGAAGAATGTCGGCGCTTTCGGCCATGAAATGGACGCCGCAGAAAACGATATAACGGGCGTGGGCTTCCGAGGCCTGGAAAGAGAGTTTGAGGGAGTCACCGCGAAAATCAGCGAATTTGACGACCTCGTCGCGCTGGTAATGGTGGCCAAGGATGACGACGTCTTCGCCAAGCCGGGCTTTGGCGGCGGCGATGCGGTCGTCGAGCGTGTTGTCGGGAATAAGGAGGTAGGAGTCAAAATTGCACCCGACGCCAGCCTCGATTTCCGGCGCGCGGAGAGAGGCCGGTTGGTCACTGCCGACGAAGGGGCTGGTTTCCGAAATGGAAATGAGTTGGCTCATGGTGGACGTCGCTATAGGTCTGCGATGACGGTGTAGCGTTCCCTGGTACCGTCTGGAAGCCTTATTTTCTCACATTTAGTTAGATTTTCCACTACCCCCCGATAAAGACCATGGTACGGGAGGGCGGCACAAAACCAGGCTCGTTGATGCGGTGGCCCTCTTCCTTGTCGTTGACGACAGACTGAACGTAGGTGACGAGATCGTCGTCGGAAGCGCCATCGCGCAGGAGAAAGCGAAGGTCATGGTCGTCCTTGCTGAACAAGCAGGTGCGGAGCTTGCCGTCGGCGGTCAGGCGAATACGTGAACAGTGGCCGCAGAAGGGCTGCGTGACCGAGGCGATGAGGCCGATTTCACCCGGCGCGCCGTCGGCGAAGCGATATTTGCGCGCAGTTTCGCTACGTTCGTGCGGAATCTGCACCAGCGACCAGCGAGAATGGATGCGTTCGTAGACCTCGGCAGCAGGAACGACTAAATCGTGGGACCAGTGGCGGTCGGCGTCGAGCGGCATGAATTCGATGAACCGCATGATGACGCCGCGCTCGCGGGAAAATTGTGCGAAGGCTTCGATTTCGTCGTCATTGGTGCCGCGGACGAGGACGGCGTTCACTTTAGCCGGCGCAAGGCGCGAATTTTGCACGGCGTCGATGCCGTCCATGACGGTCGAGAAGGACTTGGTGCGAGTGATGCGCTCGAATTTGTCCGGTTTGAGCGAATCGAGGCTGATGTTGATGCGGCATAATCCGGCGGCCATGAGGCGCTCGCAGCGCTCCGCGAGCAGATGGCCGTTGGTGGTCATTGAAAGATCGGGGACGCCGAGGGCATGGAGGCGGGCGATATAGTTTTCGACGCCGTCGCGGACGAGCGGTTCGCCGCCGGTAACACGGATTTTGCGGATTCCGAGGCCGAGGAAAATTCTCGCGAGGCGGTCAAGTTCAGGCCAGGAAAGGATTTCGTCGTGGTCGCGATAGTTTTCCGGATCGGCGGAACGGCAGTAGAAGCAGCGGAAGTTGCAACGGTCCGTGACCGAGATGCGGAGATCAGTGATCTGGCGGCCGAAGCTGTCGTGAAGGGTCATGGACTGACCTGAATTCGATGCTACTCAAGCACGGGCGGGCGCATAGAAACCCAAAACAAAACCGCCCGAATCCAGCGTTGGAATCGGGCGCGCCAGAAATCTGCACATTTCCGGCGAACAAGCTCCTTTCCAAGCGCGGGAGGCGCAGGCGTTTCCACCCGTACCCTCAGTCCCGGAGATGTCCGGGACATCGCCCCTGCGCCATAGGTTGTTTCTCCCGTAGGCAGCAGGGGTCGGAGTTACTGAGACAGTCTACCCCTCGGGCTTGTCGAACGCAATCGCGAGAGCCAACTGCAAGGCCCGAGCAGCACGGCAGACTATGATAGAGTTTGGGCCACGCCATGCGGATCTTCGTTTTAGGGGCCGGAGCGACCGGCTCCCTTCTCGCGCAATTGTTGGAGCGGCAAGGACATACGGTCTGGTGCGGCGACCGCGACCCGGAGCGTGCGCGGCGCTTCCTCGGCAAGCGCAGCACGATACCCGTGATGGAAGTGAATGCGCGGAATTTGCGCGGGATCGTCAAGGCGGCGAAGGGTTGCCAGTTGATCGTCAACGCTTCGGCTTCAGTTTTCAACGAAATTGTGCTGCGGGCCGCGCTGCGCTTGCGGGCGCACTATTTGGATCTCAGCTCTCATCTGACGAGGAACCCGTTCAAGGCCGAGCAGTTCCGTTACGAAAAAAAGTTCATTGAGAAAAACCGCGTGGCGGTAATTAACGCAGGCGCAGCGCCTGGGCTGACCAATCTTCTCGTCAAGCGTGCCGCAGAAGCACTCGACCAAGTGGAGTGCGTACAGATTAGGCTTTACGAAAGCAGCGAGAGCGAGGACCCCATCTCGCAATGGTCTCCGGAGGTTTCGTTCGACGAAGCCGTGTCGCATCCGCGGATTTACCGGGCCGGGAAATTCCACTTGGGCAAACGTTTCTCAGAAATCGAGAAGTTTCGATTCGCGGACCCCATCGGAACAGCCAACGTGGTGCTGGCGGCCCAGGATGAGGTGGCAACGCTGCCGTATTTCATTCCCATGCGCGACCTGGATGTGAAAATTGGCGGGAATGAAATTGACAGGCTGCGGCGCTGGCACAAGCAGGGGAAACTATCCAAGTCCCGTGGGATGGCCAAGCAGCGCTTCCCGCAAACCTTCTCGCCGAGAAGAATCGCAAAACTGATTCGTCAGGGGATTTTGCAAAACGCGAGATTCGCAACAGCAGTGCTGGTAAAGGGAGTGAAGCACAGCAAGAAGGAGGATCAGCATCTATTGCTTCGCAGCGATTGCACATTTCCGACGCTCTACCAGATTCGACAGCAGGGACGCTTTACCACACCAGTGGCTTATGCAACGGCGCACGTGGCGGCCCTGTTCATCAAATTCTTCCCGCGGGAACTAGCTGGCGTGTTCGCTCCGGAAACGCTTCCTGGAGAAGTCCGCCGCGCCATCATCGCCAAGCTTCGCAGCAACAATTTCCGAATCACGCACAAAACGAGCGTTTTGAAGCACGAAGGCGAGGACGAAGAAGAGATTTAGTTTTCGAGAAGGAGTTGCGAGCAAAAGTGAATCAGCAGCAGCGGTTGGGACGAGAGTAGCGACGGTTGAGCTGCTCGACGTAAAACTCTGACGGACTCAGCCTGCGGATGGAACCTGAGCAACCGCCCTTCGAACGCAAATAGCTCTCGTAAGCCGCATCGCCGCACCATTCGCGAAGGCCTCGCCAAAAGCGCCGTACAAAACGTTTTGTGCGTTTGGCAGCTTTGCGCATCAATCGTCTCCGATGGCACTGCCAACGGCGGCATCGTGGGTGGAGCCCGAAAAGTCTGCGGCCCAACGGGTCCGGACGTACGGGGACTCCCGCAACACAGCTTCCCGCCGCTTGCTGAGAATTGCATACCACTGCACCAACGCTTCGAGAAGGAGCAGCAAAATCATCAGAGCAAGGATCGATGTAACGAAGGCATCGAGACGCAGATTGAACATCAGACGATGCATCTCCGCGACCTTCGCCGCGCTTACTGTGCCGCTGGCAATCTGCGCCGCGAGGTCGTTTGCGCCGGAGAGAAATCCGATACGCGGGTTCGGGCTAAGAATTTTTTGGTAGCTCGCCGTCATGGTAACAGTCACCAGCCAAGCCATCGGCACCAGCGTGACCCAAATCCACCGCAGCCGTTTCATCTTCAGGAGAATGGTGGTGGCGACCACAAGCGCCACCGCCGCGAGCAACTGATTGGAAATGCCAAAAAGAGGCCACAAGGAATTGATTCCTCCCAGGGGATCGATCACGCCTTGGTAGAGGAAATAGCCCCAAGAGCCAACGATAATCGCGCTGCAAAACAAGACCGCGGGCAACCAGTTGGTGCGCGCGAGCGGCTTCCAGATGCGCCCACTCAACTCATGGATCATGAAGCGGCCGACGCGCGTACCGGCATCCAGAACCGTGAGCACAAAAAGCGCTTCAAACATGATGGCGAAGTGATACCAAATGGCGAGGAGGCGCCCGCCGCCGATGGTGCTCGAGAAAATCTGCGCCATGCCTACGGCGAGCGATGGCGCCCCGCCTGTACGATTCAGCAGCGTTTGTTCGCCGACCGCGTGCGCCAGTTGCGTCATTGCCTGCGCGTCGAGGTGGTAGCCCCAGCCGCTGATGGTGGCCGCGGCGGCTTCCGCCGTACGGCCCACGATGCCCGCCGGGCTGTTGATGGCGAAATAGACGCCGGGAGTCATGGCACATGCCGCAACCATGGCCATGACTCCGACGAACGATTCCAGCATCATTGCGCCGTAGCCGATAAACCGCGCGTGGCTCTCGCGCACGATCATCTTCGGCGTAGTCCCCGAGGAAATCAGTGAGTGAAAGCCGCTGATGGCGCCACACGCGATGGTGATGAAGCAGAACGGGAAAATCTTTCCGGCAAAAACAGGGCCGGTTCCGTCAATGAAACGAGTGAGCGGCGGCATCAACACTTCCGGCCGCACGAACAAAATGCCGGCGGCTAGTGAAAAGATGGCTCCGGCCTTGATAAACGCAATCAGATAATCGCGCGGCGCGAGCAACAACCAGACTGGCAACGCCGAAGCGATATAACCATAGACAATCAGGGCCAACGCCAGCGACACACCGCTCAGCGTAAACACGTGCGACCAGGACGGAGATTCTGCTACCCATCGCCCGGCAACGACCGCAAATAGCACAAAGCCGAGGCCGATGATCGAAGCCTCCACGACCTTGCCTGGTCGCAAGAACCGGAGGTACACGCCCAGCATCAGCGCAATCGGAAGCGTCATGGAGATTGTGAAGGTGGCCCAAGGCGAGGCTTTCAGCGCGTTTACCACGACCAGCGCGATGACACCGAGGAGAATGATGATGATGGCGAGCACGGCGAGTTGGGCGATAACCCCGCCGCGTTCACTGACTTCCTCGCGCGCCATCTGTCCCAGCGATTTTCCGTCGCGGCGAATCGAGCAAAAGAGAATCACAAAATCCTGGACGCAGCCGCCAAGCGCCGCGCCGGCGATCATCCACAGCGTGCCCGGCAAATATCCGAATTGCGCAGCCAGGGTGGGCCCGACAAGCGGACCAGGCCCCGCAATGGCGGCAAAATGGTGCCCGAAGAGCACCCATTTGTTCGTGGGCACAAAGTCGCGGCCATCATCGTGGCGCTCGGCGGGCGTGGCGCGCGTATCGTCAAGCGCCAGAACCTTTGCCGCAACAAAGGCGGAATAAACGCGAAACGCAACGAGATAGCAACAAACGGCCGCGACGACAAACCACATGGCGTTGAGCGGTCTTTCACCACGGTAAATGGCAATGGCCCCCAATGCGCCGGCGCCAAGCAACGCAACGACAACCCAAACGACGATGGACAAGATGCGTTTCATGTTTTGGGACCTGGGTTCTCGCTGAACGTACATCTCATAGGGACGAAAATCCTTCCGCAAAAAATAAAAGTCCGAACAGATGGGGCGTGCGGCATCCTATTCGAGAGTTGTTGCAGCGTCAATTGTCCGATTGCAGCAGCAAGGCGGTTCAGCGAGCAAATTCTCTTGATTCGCGCGCAAACGCGGATAGAATGCGCGGCACAACTCGAATTTCAGGTTAGGAGCACTTCATGCGCCGCAATTCCGCTTTCAGGACCTTTTGTTTTTTGCTCGCCGCGATTCCCGTGATTGTTCCGTCGCGCCTGCTGGCCCAGCAAAAGAAAGAAGAACTGCCGCATCCGAAGACGCTCGAAGAATTGCAAAAGGCCATGAAAGACGTGGTGGAAAAGAACCACGTGACGGGTGCAGGCGTGGCGCTGGTCTCAAACGGCGAACTGCTGTGGTGCGGGGGAATCGGCAAAGCTGACGTGGCCGCGAATCACGACATTGCTTGCGACACCGAATTCCGCGTTGGCTCGGTTAGCAAGAGCTTTGTGGCTCTCGCGCTTCTGAAGCTCCAGGAGGAAGGAAAGATCAACCTTTACGCGCGCTTGCAGGACGTAGCTCCGGAAATTCCCATGAAGAACCAATGGGAAAGCAGCAATCCCGTGCGGGTGGTGAACTTGCTTGAGCACACTGCGGGCTTCGACGACATGACATTCAGCGAAGTGTACAATCGGAGCGACCGCCCGGATTTTCCATTACTCGAAGTTTTCAAGCGCTTCCCCGGGCCGCAGGACGTACGCTGGCCGCCCAGCACGCGATTTTCTTACTCCAATCCGGGTTACGGAATCGCAGGCTACCTGATCGAGAAAGTCTCCGGCCAGCCGTTCGATGCATACATCCAGCAAAACATCCTAACGCCGCTGGGAATCGCTGCTGGCGACTTCCGATTGACCGACGCGAACCGCGCCAAGCTCGCGCAAGGTTACGGAGGCAATCCGCCGAAAGCCATTCCCTACAAGGAAATTTATCTGCGCCCTGCTGGCGATATGAAAGCGTCGCCCGCCGAATTGGCGAAGCTCGTGCAATTTTTCTTGCGCCGCGGCAAAGCGGGTGACCTGCAATTAGTGAAGCCGGAAACCATCGCGCGCATGGAGTATCCCGAAACTACTTCTTCTGCAAAAAATGGCCTGCGGCTCGGCTACGGCCTGGCGAATTACACGGAAGACGTGGGCGGCGTTATCACCCATGGACACGACGGCGGAATCGACGGCTTCATTTCGAGCTATCGCTACATGCCGGAGCAAAACTGGGGCTACGTGGTCCTGCTCAACAGTACCGTTTCCGGAAAAGCGCTCAGCGATATGAACGCGTTGGCCATCGATTTTCTATCCAAGGATTTCCCGAAGCCGCAGCAGCCAGTCGTTTCGCTGTCGGCTGGTGAGCTTCAGCAGTTTGCGGGCTTTTACGCGCCGCGCGCCCCGCGGGATCAGTTGCTCGCTTTCGCGCAAGACTTGACGGGTGGAACGTGGATTCGCGCCACTGACGGCAAGCTGCATCGCTCCGGCATGTTCGGCAAAGGCGATGATTTGCTACCCGTGGGCAAGAATCTTTTTCGCGGCGAAAAAGAACCGGAGGCCAGCGCTGTATTCTTCCCGGATCAGAGCGGAAGAATGGCCTATGTCGGCGTCGGGATCGACGGCGAACCGTACGGCGAGCGGATCAGTCCGCTCTGGCCGTATGCGAGGCTGATAATTCTAATCGCCAGTTGCGTCTTGATGGCAAGCGCGCTGCTGTTTGCGCTGATCTGGGGCTTGCGATGGCTTTTCGGCAGATTAAAGGGGGTGCAGCATCTACGCGTGCGCGTCGTGCCGGTTCTGGCGGTCCTCAGTTTGCTTTGTGTTGTATTTGGCTTCACGAAAGCCACCGACGATATCGGCGTGATGAATTTCTGGGCCGTCGTTGTTTTTGCCGGGACCATTCTGTTCGCGGTGTTGTCACTGCTGGGCCTCGCCCTCGCAGTAAACGTACCGAAAGCGGAGATTCGCAAAGGCGTGCGCATTCATTCGCTGCTCGTCGCGATGGCCTGCTGCGTTGCGACGCTGTTTTTCTCCGCCTGGCACCTGATCGGCCTGCGGCTCTGGGCCCCGTGAAGGCGTGCCCACCTTTACGTGCGTTCAGGCGAGTCGATTAACGAGATAGCTGCGCGTGATTTTGTCGAGCGAAGCGGTGCCCGCCTGGCGCATGATGGTGCGCAATTCGCGCCGGTAAATTTCTAGAACAGCCTCAACTCCCGCCTGGCCAAACGCCGCAAGTCCCCAGGAATGCGGCCTCCCAAAGCCGACCGCCGTTGCGCCCAGCGCCAGCGCTTTGAAAATGTCCGTGCCGCGCCGCACCCCTCCATCCACGATCACAGGCACTTTGCCGCCAACCGCTTCGGCTACTTCCGGAAGGCTCTCAATCGTCGGCCGAAGAGTCTCTTCCGCGCGCCCGCCATGATTCGAAACGACCAGGCCATCCACGCCATGCTCGAGCGCAAGCTGCGCATCTTCGCGCGTGACAATTCCTTTAATCAGCAACTTCACAGTGACCGTATCGCGCAGCCTCTTCACAAAATCCCAACTCATTTCGCCGGGATACATGTGGCTCACTTTGGATACATCCAGCCCGGCGAACATCGGCTTGCGCGAAACGTATTGTGCAAAACCACCCGAAGCCGACGCGTTCGCTCCCGGCTTTCCCCGGCCAAAGGGAGAATACTCGTTGGGGTGACATGCCGGGCATTCCCGCTTGTCCACGCGCTGCGCGCGATACATGGTTTCGCGGTTGCTGCCATCTTGCAAATCAACCGTGAGCACAATCGCTTGCGCGCCTGCCCTTTCCGCGCGCTTGATAATCGCCTGCCCAACCTCCCAAACATCTGTCGGATAGAGCTGCTGCCACACGGGTTTGCCGCTGGCAGCCAGCGCGTCTTCGATGGAAGCGGTAGCGACGGTCGACAACATCATGAGGTGGCCTTTGGTTCCGGCCGCTTTGGCGACGCCCAGTTCGCCATCGGGATGAAAGGCCTTTTGCGCGCTCACCGGCGAAAGCACGATGGGCGTTTTCCAACTTGTCCCAAAAATCGTGCGCGACATGTCGATGTCTCCGACGTTCACGACGCGCCGCGCGCGAATTTGAATGCGCGAGTACCCTTCGTGATTTGCCCGCAGCGTTGCGTCGTCGTCGACTCCCGTCGCGAGATAGCCCCAGTGCGCAGGAGGGACCACCTTTTTCGCCACAGCCTCAAAGTCCATTACATCGAGCGCCTGGTCTGCTGAAGTAATCACGTCGCCGCTTTGCTGAAAATTTTCGAGCCAGCCACGAAATCCCTTCTCCGTCACTTCTCCCGCCGCCAAAAGATTCGTGAGTGAATTTGACAGCAAGTGGGAACTCACCAGCACCGGGCTGGCCGCCAGCATTCTCAAGAATTTCCTCCGCGTCTTGGCTAAATCGGCGTAAGCGTCCATTGCTTCTCTCCTGTGGATCATTTCTTGTAGGGGCGCAGCATGCTGCGCCCCTATCGTCAGTGCTTTGGCCCCAAAAATCTAATCCGGCAGCGACGTAAACCGGAGCAGAGGGTAAAGCTCCTTGAAAATCTTCGTCACGTCGCGCACAAAGGAATTCCCCGTGGCCGCTGCCGGGGTCATCTTCTGCCGCACGATCCAAGCTAGAATTCTTTTCCAGTCTTCAGCCGCTACCGGCCAACCGGAATGCTTCGTCCATTCGCCTTTTTCCATGGTGTACCAGTAGCTTTCGTAGCGGCGAGTGAGGCGTTTCTTCTGCTTGGCGACCCACTTCGGATCGGCTTGGACCCTTGGTTCGCCAATTGTCGCAAGAATCGAGTCTCTACGCTTCCCGCCGGTATAAATCCGAAAACCCGCCGTGACCGTGTCCGTCGAAAGTCCCACGTAAAGCTGCCCTGTCTCTCCGCCCCCTGGCGCGGGCGCGGAAAACTTTAAGTACATCTGCGTTTTGTATGGTGTCTTGTCTTTGGCGAAGCGAATATCACGATTGATTCGCGAGAAATTCGTTCCCGTGCGCCCCGAAACATCGAAGCGCGAATCCAGTTCCAGCACCGCCTGCGAAAGTTCTTCCAGCAAGCGCCGAAAGGGCTGCACGATGGACGCCTTGTAGCGCTCGCGATTGGCTTCCATCCAGGGTGTTCGATTATTGCGGCCCAGTTCCTTGAAGAATTGAAACGTTTCGCACGTGAACACCGGTTTTGCGGGAGCCATGGAACCCTCAGCCCATGCGGTCGAGACCTTTTCCGCGCCCCTCAGCCTACACGATTCCCGGCAAGGGTCAACTTCAGCTAAGCTAGCTGCAGGTATCGATAGGAATAGAGCTTCCTAGTACAAACTCGAGAGCCCCATGACGCAGATCTTGTTTTTTGCTTTGAAAGACGACCTTCTCGCTCTGTTCGAAATAATCGAAAACAAGGGGCCCCTCTTCTACATGAGATCAGATAAAAAATATCTGACTCCGAAATTCGATGTATACGGCCGAGGCTCGGAGATTCCAAACCTTGGGATAGCAACATGTGAGTCAGCAATTGCATGTGATACATACCTTGTGTACGAGTCTGGTGCGTCTATCCAAGCAAGAGTCATCGGCGAGGCATCGAAAACCCCTTCCTATCTAATCGATCAGCTCGTCAACCCGGACACCATTACGTTCAGCTTCGGGGGCATATGGAAGGGTGAGACTGTTCTCTACGGACGGGTGGCAACGGTGTCAGCCTCTTTTTCTAAATCGGCCAAACATCTCATGAGCCGATTCCAAAGCGCAATTAGAAAACAATTTACCAAAATACACGCTTGCTACGTTGGACCGAACGCTCTTGAGCTGTTAAAGGCTGGTAATAGATTCACAATCGCCGAGCAATCTCCTCGAGAGTTTGATCTCACTCTTCCCTGAATTGCCTCACGTAGGAGGGACCAAAGCCAGATTGGCACTTGCCCCGATGTGCTGGCGCTAGCTAGTCTGAACAGATGGAAAACTTCACTCCCACCGAAAGAACAAAAGTCCGCCGAAAGCCCGAGCGCGGCAGCTACGACCGCGAACTCATCTACCGCATCCTCGATGAAGCATTCGTCTGCCACATCGCGTTCATCGCGGATGGCTTGCCCTTCGTCGTGCCCACAAACTACGTGCGCGTCGGCGATAAACTTTACCTTCACGGCTCGACGGCCAGCCGGCTGATGAAAACGCTTTCGAGCGGCGCGCCCTTTTGTCTCAGCGTGACGCTGCTCGACGGCATCGTTTGCGCTCCCTCTGCCCCGGGCCATTCCGTGAACTACCGCTCTGTTGTGGTGATGGGCAAGGCGGAAACTGTCGAAGGAGAAGACGCCAAGCGCGCGGCGATGCGCGATTTCGTCGAGTACGTCATTCGCGGCCGCTGGGCTACCGTGCGCCCGCCGACCGAGCAGGAACTCAAAGGCACGATGGTTCTTGCTGTGCCGCTCGTCGAAGCCTCCGCCAAAGTGCGCACCGGCTTCGCCGTGGACGCCGAGGAAAATTACTCCTCGCCCGCCTGGACCGGCGTCATTCCCATGAAGTGGATGTCACAAACTCCGGTTCCCGATCCCCGCGGAAATCCCAAAATCTCCGCGCCGGAGAACATCCAGCACTATTCCCGGCCGCAATGATCCAGACTTCTGAGCGATGATTATTGTTCCATATGCGCTGAAGCGATCATAAACCGTTCGCTAGCGCTCAGAACCTGAATTGGTAATTCAATGCTTGGGGAATGGTACGTTGCAGGCCGAGTTGACGATCTGGTCGAAAAGGGAGGCATTTTCAAGTTTGGCTCTGTAGCGCGCACCTTCTAAACCTGAAATGGCGATAAGAGTGTGTCGCCAAACCTCTCCGGTTTGAAGCTTCCCTAAGCTGTCGGCACCTATCTGCCCTCCATCGGTGTTGACCACATCTCTTTTTTGAGTGCTGACGGATTTGCTCAAGAGCTCTTCCTCAGGATTTGGGCTGAAAGCGTAGGGGCCAAACCACAGTTCCAGATATCCCTCTCCATCCTTGGGCTTGATGACGTAGCGAACGTAGTCCACGTCCCACTTGCCTCCCAATATCTTGACCTCACGTGTGGGAACATCAAACTGAAGACCAAATTTCCCACCAATGCGGCGCTGATTAGGAACCGGCTGGCCACAGGTTGGCACAACCATAGGCCTCGGCGGCTTTTCGGCCTTGACTTGAGTCGCAGAGGATTCGGCACTCTGAGGCTGAACAAAGCTAGCTAAGAAAAGAACGATAATGGAGAAAATGTCCACCACACCTCAGTGGCAGGCACAACCACCGCCGCAGCAGCCGCCGCCTCCACCGGAAAAACCTCCCGAGGACTTGGGGGAAGCGCCGTTGCTCGAACCGTTCGCCGCGCTAAAGACGGAAAGCTGAATCGTATTTCGCTTGCCCGCGCACTTCGGGCAGGAGATTTCCTGCGTCTTGTTGAAGACAATCTTTTCAAAGCGCGTCTGGCAATCTTCGCAAATATATTCGTAAATCGGCATAACACAATTATAAGGCCTGGTCCTCAGTAATTGAAGCCCATGAGCATGCACAAGAACGTGAGCAGAGGCATTGTCAGACACCATAGGCAAAGAGGCAATCGCAGCTTCCCTCTCCCCACCAAGACCGCAAGGCAGACAAAGGCCCACGCACATACGCTAATCCAATTGAGGATTGCCCAATGCATGGGTGAGCGCCCCGTAAAGGATTGCTCGTCCCAACGCCAGCGGCTCATCAGGTATCCGGAAATCAGAAGGAGGCACAGTGTTGCTGGTGGAAGGGCGAGTGCGAGGACTCTTCCTCTCCAATCATCCACCGGAGGTTGGCCCCTAGTGCGTCTCCAGGCTAGCCAAGCGTAGACCAGACAGCTCGCGGGAATACCCATGAAGAAGCCAACGAGCAAGACCGTTCGAAGCTCAATCAAGCTGCCCTCTAAGCAAACAGCCTCCGGAAAAGCGGAGGCTGTTTGAATCCGCAAAGCTCGCAGGCCGTACTTCTTTAGTCGCCGGCGACGGCTTCGGCGGCCTTTTCGTCGGCCTTGGGCGCAACGACGTTGCCGTTCCCGTTTGAGTGGCCGTTGCCATTGCCGTTTCCATTGGCTGGAGCAATCGAAACCGGCTGACCGGCGTTGGCGAAGTTCGCGGGTACAGCCTTGGCGATGTCCGTGAGCGAACCAATCTGCACGACGGTCGGCTGGGGCTTCTTCAGCACTAGCTCTTCATAAATCGCGCGAACCTTGGCTGCTTCCTCCCACGCCTTCTTGCGACGCATGCGGTCCTCTTCGGCCGCGGTGACCGGAATGTCGTGCTCGATGTGACGAACGCGCGCGGCATCGGCAGCGTCGATCTTGAGCGAGTGCTCGTAGCTCTCGAGGCTGACGTTTTTGCCTTTCGCGTAGATTTCGTGCTTGCCGTGCGTCTTGTACCACTCCGCGACGGTCGCGTTCTTGTGCATATTCTCAATGATCTGCCGCCATCCCACACCGGTGTTGTACGCGCAGAAGGAAATCTCGCCTTGCTGCGTGGCGTACGGAATGATGCACATTTCGGTGCGGCGGAAGTCGTAGTTGAACAAATCCTGGAACCACATCCCCGCAATGAACAGGAAGTTCCACGGATCGCTCTGGCGGCGCTTCATAGCGTCTTCGTACGTGCGCTCTGGCGAAGTGCGGCCATATTTCGTCGTCGACCGCTTCGTCAGTGCCCAGGTCTTGTCGAACTTCTTGAAGAGGTCGTACAGCTTCAGCCCCTTTGGCCCGCGGAACGGGTGATAGTTCTTGAGCAGCGCCATGGCCATCATGAAGTTGGAGAAGCCCTTGCCGCGCGCGGCATCGGTGATCGCCGTGACGTCCTTGGTGAGCTGCTCGGCGTCCAAAAAGCGCGGCACCGGCGCCCACTCCTTGGTTTCTTTGTTGATCATCAACGCCGTGCCCACGCCGCAGTTCGGGTGGCATCCGCAGGAGAGCGAGCCCCACTGCGATTCCGTGCCCTTGACCATATCTGCGAAGCCGGCAAAGGTGCTGATGAACGAAATCGGGAACCAGTCGCGCGTCGGTTCGACTTTTCCTACTTGCTTGCTCACGTCTGTCGCCAGGTGCGAAAGCGTATAGCGTTGGCGCAGACGGCGTTCCGGCGTGATGTCTTCGTCGCGCCCAGTGAAGGAAACCGGCTGAAAGCTCACGAACGCAATTTTCTTGGGATTTTCCATCGCGAACTTCACGATCGTACCGACCTGGTCGTTGTTCACATTGTTGACGATGGTCACCACGAGCACGATTTCGATGCCCGCTTCGTGCATATTCTCGATGGCGCGCAGCTTCACGTCGAAGAGGTTGCCAATCTGGCGGTGGCTGTTGGCGTCGTTGCCGATGCCGTCAAACTGCAGGTAGGCATAGCGCATGCCCGCCTCGAACGCCTTCTTGCAGTACTCCTTGCTCTTGGCGAACTCGATTCCGTTGGTGGCGGCCTGCACGCTGTTGTAACCGACTTTGCGCGCGTAGGCGACTGCATCCAAAAAGTACGGGCTCATGGTCGGCTCGCCACCGGAGAATTGCACGGACATCTGGCGGCGCGGCTTGATCTTCTGCGCGTTGTCGAGGATTTCCGTAATTTCATCCCAGCTCAACTCATGAACGTAGCCAACCTGGTTGGCGTCCATGAAGCAGGGATCGCACATCATGTTGCAGCGGTTGGTCAGGTCCACCGTCAGAACGGCGCCGCGGCCATAGCGCACGGTCGAAGAACCGTGCTTGTGAAGATCTTCATCGTTGTGCGCGGGAATATCGCGGCCTGGGAACTGCTTTTCAATCCATTCGAGGAACTTCGCGTCCACGGCCATCAAATCCTCGTAGTGGCCGTGCAGCGGGCAGTCTTTCACCATCCAGACCTGCCCATCGCGCTCGATAATCTGGGCCTTAATTTCGCCGACCTTTTCGTGCATCAGGTCGCGCCAGTCTTTCTTACCGGCAATGATCGCTTCACGCGCTTCTTTCACGCAGGCGGGGCAAAGCGAATCGGTCTGTCGTGGCCAGCCGAGTGTAGGCTTGGTCTTTTCCCACGATTTCAGCAGCGGCTTGTCCGACCATTTCGGGGTCACGGACGGATTCGGATTGCGTTTGTTGAAGAACTGGATGGTGTTGAACGTAATTCCGGCCGCCTTGCACACCACCCAATCGAGCGCCCGGAAAATCTGCGTTCCCACTTGATTCGGCATAAACTTCCACCCTCACTTTCAAAAGTTAGCGAGTACTTGGCCCTTGAGTTTGTGAGCCCACTCAATCGTTGGAGCCGAGCCAAACGACTGCCCCCGGGCTCAGTTATGAGTGCCCAAAAAAAGTACCACGAAGTGCAGGTACGTCCAATAAGTCTTTGGACTGCTATAGTTTGAGCGTTAACCAGGGGGGAAGCTAGCGCCTTGCGGCGAACGGTCAAAATCCGGGGTCGAACGGCATTGGGGGGTAGCCAGCGGCCATTTTGGGTCCCCCAAGAGGGGGTTACTCCTAGTGCGAACGGGCTGCAAGTTTTCTCTTGTCCCGGCAGCTTCTTGCACAGCTTGGGACGAAGGGGTTACCTAATCATTGAGAATGGGCCGCAGGACGGCGATCGCAAAATGTGCGAAATTGGAAGCCCCTTCATCCAATTGCAGCCATCGCACCACGCAGTGATCGGCAAGATACTTTCCTACACGGGCCTCCGGTATGCCGAGATGCTCTGCGAGCCGGGGTTTGATCGACTCGCTCCCTTTCCGGCTTCCGCCACGCATCAAGTGGCCAATCGCGATCCGCAAAGTCTGGCAGGCTTCGACAAAGTAGTAGCTCGTCATGTCGGAATCAGTCAGAACAAGGACCCCGGGACCCGCGGGCGCGTGATCCGCCTCACTCAGCTTCGCGGGCGAGCAAGCCAGCAGTCTGCGAAACTGCATCTCCAGTAGCGAAATCCGCGAAGAAAGCCCCGGGTCGCCATAGCGGCCTCGAGCACTCGCCCCGCCAAGCTCTCCCGCTGGCTCCACCGGAATGATCGGGATTGCACGGCTGTGGATCGTGCGCGGAGGAAGTGGCTCTCCCGGTTCCCGAACTTCGGCCTGGGCAATTTCTTTCTGCGCAGTGGCAGCCTCCGTGCGCTGCGCCTCTGGCATCACCGGTGCCGTACCCTTTCGCCGGTTACGTCCTCCACGCCGTCCGCGCCGCCGGCGTCTTTTCCCGGTGCTCGGCGGGACGCTCGTCGCGGCTTCTGTCGCTTGTTGCAGTTCGCTGCTGACCGCCACAGCGGATTCCAAAGCCTCAGGACTTTGCTCAGCCGGCAACACCTGCAACGGCACTGCTGGCGGGGGCGCCTCAGGCTCCTCAGCACGCGACGTAGATACTTCCGACGGAATCTCCACTGTTGTGCCGCCCAGACGCTCGGCAGCTTCTCGCGCTTTGGTCTTCCAATCGGCGCGACGAAATCTCTGCGCGGCTTCCGAATAATATTTCGCAGCATCGGCCGTCTGCCCGGCGCTCTCAAAGAACTTCGCCAGCTCAAACGCCACCATTGCGTCACGCGTCTTCTCAAAAAGGTTCGTGAGCTGCCCTTGCGGGTCCTTACTGGTGCGCGCGCGGCGAATGCGGGCAGTAATCTGTTTCCAGTCAGCCATATCTTGGCTGCATTGTATCAGCGGAGGGCCGCCGCAGCCAGCGCTCGACCCTTCTGGCAGGGCGTGAATTTTTTCGACAAACGCCCGTTTCTTGATTGACGGCGTACTTCGGACTCAGTATGCTCTCACTGGCCCTCTTGGAGGCGTTGATGGCGCGCTTGCGCGTACACGATTCCTACGCAATCACGCGAAGTACTTGTTCACTCCTGCTTTCCTTCACACTTCTTGCTTCCCCGCTGTGGGCGACTCCTTCCGCTTCTTTCGGCACTGTGGTTTTTGCGGACCGCGCGTATGTTGGTTCCGCAGCGGCAACGGTGGGAGCTACGGTGTTCAGCGGCGACCGCTTAAGCACCGAATCCTCGGGCAGTGTTCAGGTGCGCGCTGGCGCGGCCCGTTTCCTGCTTTCCAGTCACAGCAGCGCCACGCTAGTGCGAGACGAATCCAATCCCTCGGCAACGCTGCTCGGCGGCTCGGCCACGTTCTCGACCGCGAATTCGAAAGCCTTCGCCGTCCATTTTGCTTCCGCAGAGATTCGGCCGACAAACGATCAGCCCACCATTGGCAACATTACTATATTGGGCGCCAAGGAACTCGTCGTGAAGTGCACCCGCGGGTCTCTGACCATCGCGGTTGACGATGATGTGCGTGAAATTCCCGAAGGCACCGGTTACCGCATCGTTCTCGATCCCAGTCCCGAACCGCAAGGTCCGCGCGGCGCTGGCGCCCCCGGCATGCAGGGTCCGCCGATTAAAGCCGCCAAGAGCAAGTTCATTTGGTACGCTATCGCGTTTACGGCTGTCGTTACTTATTTCGCGGTGAGTGAAGCTCTGGAAAGCGCCGAACGCCCGTAAGGCTTCCGCGCGTGTTCTGTATTCCTGCCTAATGCGCAATCAGGGTTGATTGGCTGGCTACGCATTGCCAGCTTCCGCTTTGCTTGACCCAACGTTCTTCTGCTGGTGGCGAAGGGCCTACCTCTCGATGACTTTCTTTATACGCTCAAATGCCCAGTCAATTTCCTCGCGCCGGATGATCAGCGGGGGCGCGATGCGGATGACTCGCTCGTGCGTTTCTTTACAGAGGAGACCTTCTTCCTTCAATGCTTCACAGTAAGGCCGTGCCGCCGTATGCATTTCGATGCCGATCCAGAGTCCCTTGCCGCGCACTTCCTTCAAGCCGGGACCGCGCAGGGTGCGCAACAAGCGAAGAAAATAGGCGCCAAGTTCAGCGGAGCGTTCTGTCAGCTTTTCCTCGACCAGCACGCGCAAAGCAGCGCGGGCGACCGCACAGGCCAACGGGTTCCCGCCAAACGTGCTGCCGTGGTCGCCCGGCCTGTACACTGCCAATATTTCTCGCGAAGCAAGCACGGCAGAAACGGGGTAGAAACCACCTCCCAGGGCCTTCCCGACAATCAGGATGTCCGGACGAATTCCGTCGTGCATGTACGCGAACAATTTGCCAGTACGCCCCAAACCCGATTGAATTTCGTCGGTCATCAGGAGCACACGGTTGCTGCGGCAAATTTCGGAAGCTTCCTTCAGGTAGCCGGAAGGCGGAATGAGGATGCCGGCCTCGCCCTGAATGGGCTCCACAAGAAACGCGCAGGTGTTCGGCGTGATTGCTTCGCTCAACGCATGCGCGTCGCCGAACGGCACAACTTTGAATCCCGGTGTGAATGGCCCGAAACCTTCGCGGTACTGCGCTTCCGTAGAAAATCCGACAATCGTCACCGTCCGCCCGTGAAAATTGTTCGCGCAAACGATAATCTCCGCTCCGCCTTCGGGAATTCCTTTTACTTTGTAGCCCCATTTGCGGGCAGTTTTAATCGCCGTCTCGACAGCTTCCGCCCCCGTGTTCATCGGCAGGACCATGTCGAAACCGGTGAGCTCATGCAAGTCCTGATAGAGGAGGGGAAGCTGGTCATTTCGAAACGCCCGCGAGGTCAGCGTGACTTTGCTCGCCTGTTCCACTAACGCTTGAAGAATCCGTGGATGACAGTGGCCCTGATTCAAAGCAGAATACGCAGCCAGGCAATCCAAATAACGTTTTCCTTCGGTGTCATAAACCCATACGCCTTCGGCTCGTTCAATGACCACGTCCAGCGGGCGGTAGTTGTGCGCGCCGTACTCGTTTTCCAGCTCAATGAAATTTTGCGCCGTCAATTTTTCCTCGTTCAGGATTTCAGTCAGCATGGCTCACATCCCTCTGTCTGGTTTCGGTCCTATCGTGTCAACTTCACCTTCGCTCCCCGGCGTGTTCAAGGTCGCCGCTCATGCTACGCGGGGCGATCCCGACGGCGGGGAGGACATGGGTGCCGGCGGGGCCTTCCACCGCCGCGGAGAGCTCGTCGACCGAAGCGATGACTGCCTCCTTGCCGCCTCCGAGCAAGAACTTCAGCACGGATTCAACTTTGGGCCCCATGCTTCCCGGCGGGAAATGCCCTGCACGCGCATATTTTTCCAGCTGATCCGAATCAATTTGGCGAAGAGCCCTCTGCGAAGGCTTTTTATAGTCCAGGTAAACGTAGTCGGTATCAGTGCCAATGACGAACAACTCGCAGCCCAACTTGGATGCCAGCAGGCTCGACGCTAGATCCTTATCAATCACTGCCTCCACACCAATCAGGTTGCCGTTGACCCACGCGACAGGAATCCCTCCCCCGCCGCACGCAATCACCAACGCTCCGCGGTTCACCAGGTGCTGGATCGCTTCCAGTTCCATGATTTCCATTGGGTGAGGTGACGGCACCACGCGGCGATACCCGCGCTCCGCGTCCATCACGATGGTCCAGCCGAACTGGCGCCGGCGTTCTTCCGCTTCCGCATGGCTGTAAAAGCGCCCGACAGGCTTACTTGGATTTTTCATAGCTGGATCGTCGACGGAGACGACGCACTGCGTCACCACCGTGACGACTGGCACATGAAACCCGGCCCTCTTCAATTCACTGTGAAGTGCGAGTTGAAGCAAATAGCCCATCTCGCCCTGCGTGGACGCGTCACACACATCCAGCGGATGCCCCGGCACCACCCCAGTCGCCCTTTCTGAAAGCAACAGTTCCGCTCCCACCTGAGGACCGTTTCCATGGGTGAGGACGATGCGGTAGCCGCGGCGCAGCAGGTGCACGATCTGCGCAGCCACATGGCGGGCGTTGGCAAGCTGTTCGCTGATGGTTCCCTTTTCGCCGGCATGAATCAGCGAATTCCCACCGATGGCAAGAACCATGGTTTTCATGACCGCATCCTAATAGGCAACAACCAGCTCGGGAGTCTGCGCCGGCCGCATCGCTTCAAGTGGTACGCTCTTCAGCAGTTCGACCAGGAGGGCCTTCTGCACGTGCAGGCGATTTTCCGCTTGCTGGAACACCACGGAATGACCTGAATCAATCACATCGGCGGTTACCTCTTCGCC
>Ga0187780_10000889_pt1 | contig 22317 bp, 26 predicted proteins | sample 1015_Q2_SP10_20__FD_132429 | JGI IMG/M metagenome (GOLD analysis project Ga0187780, IMG submission 132429) | Tropical peat soil microbial communities from peatlands in Department of Meta, Colombia - 1015_Q2_SP10_20_MG | ecosystem: Environmental > Terrestrial > Soil > Wetlands > Peat | place... | reverse complement strand
TGTTGGACTAGGAGTTTCGGGTCAACAAGTACGTTGGGGTCGATGGCATACGCTGTCTACGAAGCGTTGCGCAGCACTTACCGAATTGTTACTCCCAAAGATTGGGTAACGTGATCGGTCAGATAATCCCTAGAACCCTTCCGACTTTCTCGAAAGCATTCAGAGCGTAGTCTAAATCCTGACTAGAATGACCTGCATTCATGATCGTTCGGATTCTTGCTTTCTCTCGAGCTACCATCGGGTAGATTATAGGTAACGCGAAGACCTTCTCTTCGAACAGCATTTCGCTCATTCTTCTCGCCTTAGAACTGTCTCCGACCATAACTGGAGTAATGGGCGTTTGACTCGAACCAGTGTCGAAGCCCAATTTCTTCAGCCCTTCCTTGAAGTAGCGGGTGTTATTCCACAGGTTTCTCAAATGTTCCGGTTCCTTCTGAACAACTTGTAGGCTCGCCCTGCATGAGGCTACGACACTTGCTGGGTGTGACGCGCTCAGCAACCATGTGCGGGATTTGTTCAATGCATAATTGACCAGATCGCGTGAACCCGCGACATATCCACCCACCACGCCAAACGCCTTCGAGAATGTGCCCATCTCCACGTCGACACGTCCTTCAATATTGAAGTGAGACGTAATGCCTCGTCCGAATTCACCCAACACGCCGTCGCCGTGTGCATCGTCGATGTACGTCATTGCCCCGTGCTCTTCGGCTAACTCCACGATCTGGGGCGCAGGTGCAATGTCCCCGTCCATACTGAACACTCCGTCCGTAATGATGAGAATGTGTTTGTAATTCTTTTTCTCTGCCTCATTGAGGACGCGGCTTAGGTCATCCGGATTCCTGTGTTTGTAGACCGCGCGATCGGCCCGGGATAGCCTTACGCCGTCAATAATGCTCCCGTGGTTAAGTTCATCACTGATGATGAGGTCCCCGTCACCCGCTAACTGAGGAATCAGACCGGCATTAGCAGCAAAACCAGTCGAGTACGCTAATGAAGCCTCGGTCCTCTTATACTCTGCAAGGGCGGTCTCCAACTCGACGTGGGCAGACATCGTCCCCGCAATTGCACGCACTGAACCGGATCCAGCTCCGAACTTTTCAATGGCATCAATTGATGCTTTCTTAACTAGCGGATGATTGGTTAGATTCAGGTAGTTATTTGAACAGAGTACTAGTACTCTCTTATCTGCGATAACTGCCCACGGTCCACTATTAGATGCGAGTGTGCGGATCCTCCAGTCTAGGTCCTCGGACACCAGCCGATTATATTCTTCACGAAGGAAACTCCGTGGATACCGTTTGACTGAGTTTGTCGACAAAAAGCATTCAGAACAAAACAGCCGACGGGACGGATAAGAGGTTTACCTGGGCCAGCAAGACATAAAGAGCGTCGGCTCGTAAAGCAACGTGAATTTGCTTGAAAGCATTTGCCAAGCTACGGCCAGAACCGGGCCTAACTCTCGTTGACGCGGAGCGACCTAAACCTGGCCCATGGGATGTTGTAGTGAGAGTGAAGGCTGTGTCTGTTTGTGGAACTGACTATCACATTTATCGATGGGACGAGTGGGCACGAGAACATATCAAGCCGCCGCGTATAATTGGACATGAATTCGCGGGGGAGATTATCGAGACCGGCAGCGAGGCTGACGCCAGCCTCAAGGGAAGTTTGATCGCAGCAGAAAGCCACATCGGCTGTGGCGCTTGCTATCAGTGCAGAACCGGGAATTCTCATATTTGTGAGAGATTGGCGATAGTTGGAGTTGATGTCGATGGCGCGTTTGCAGAGTACGCACGCATTCCTGCTCAGAATGCATGGCCAATTCCAAAAGAAGTTGCGATTGAAACGGCGTCGATTCTGGAACCACTGGGCAACGCAGTCCACGTCGTGTACGCTACCCAGTCGTCAGGAAATCATGTCGCTGTCTTCGGATGCGGTCCAGTAGGACTATCTGCAATTGCTCTGGCAAACCTCTCTGGCGCGCTTACGATTACTGCCATCGACATCAACGATTTCAGACTGAAGATAGCGGAGCAAATGGGCGCATCGAAGATCATCAACTCGAGTACAACTGATCCTGTGGAGGAGATACACAGAGACACTGAAGGACATGGCGCTGGAGTAGTCCTTGAAATGTCTGGCAATGACCACGCCATAAGGCAAGCATTTAGAGCAGTGAGAAACGGTGGTACAGTAATTCTCTTCGGTATACCCTCAAGGGAAGTCCTATTGAACATAGCAGATGATGTTATCTTCAAAGAAACCCACGTGTTAGGTATCGTCGGGCGCGAAATGTTCAGAACATGGTATCGTCTGGAAAGTCTTTTGAAAACCAGGAAACTCGATCTCAGCCCTCTGATAACGCATAGAATGAAGCTTGAAAAACTCGAAGATGCCATGAATCTCATCGGCACAGGAAACTGCGGCAAAATCGTTCTCACACCCTAACACTACCTTTATTTTCAGCACTTTTGACCTGAGGGCTTCGCAAGCTCTCATGAGCTATTGCAGGAAACGCAATTGACGACACGACAACGAAAAGTGCGACATCAAAGAGGCTCACGCACCCACGGTTGGGGTACGTCTGGTCAACATCGCGGAAGTGGAATGAGAGGTGGCTTTGGTCGAGCAGGTAGATACAGGCACAAACGATCGCGCCTGATCCGCACTAAAGAGTTTTCCGATATGAGGTATGCTGGAAAGAAAGGTTTCATCTCGGTAGCTCAGAAAAAACAGCCAGAAAGCGCAATAAATCTGATTCAACTCACAGGACTCCTAGCTGTGCTCAGTCGAGAGAATAGACTCAAGACGGAGAACAACGTCGCCATCATTGACCTTCAAGAGCTCGGCTATGCGAAACTTCTCGGATCCGGTTCCATATCTCAGGCCGTGCGTGTGAAAGTCGGAAGATGTTCGGAAAGCGCTCTACGAAAGCTTAAGGAAGCCGGTGGAGACGCGATGACCGAAAAAACTAGTGAAAATTGATGGTCCGATTCATCGAACTCTTCAAACCCATTGCACGATTCTTCCCGGACATCAAGCCGCCTGATAGGAAAGTAGCATTCAACGAGAAGATATTCTGGACCGTTATCGCGCTAATAGTCTACTTTGTAATGTCCCAAGTACCGCTCTACGGCGTCTCAACCGCTGGACTCAACGATCCGCTGGGAGCCCTTAGAGTCATTTTCGCATCAAATAGGGGCACATTAATGGAACTCGGAATCGGACCGATCGTCACTGCTGGACTAATACTGCAAGTACTGGCAGGCTCCAAGATGATCAACCTGGACATGAGTAATCCAGAAGACCGGTCGCTCTTCACTAGCGCAAGCAAAATCCTATCAGTAGTCATGACCGTCTTCGAGGCTCTGGCCTACATCCTTGGAGGCACTTACGGGACGCTCCCCGGTACCACTGAAGTCATAATACTCCTCCAGCTCGTCGGAGCTGGTCTCATTGTCCTTCTGCTTGACGAGATGCTCCAGAAAGGATGGGGACTAGGCAGCGGCATTAGTCTATTCATCGCTGCTGGCGTAGCTTCATCCATATGGTGGGATTCAGTTGCTCCAATGGGCCCAATGGCAGATGGACACTACCTCGGAGCGGTGATTGCTTTCGGCCAAAGCCTCGTGGGAAGACAGGATATTAAGGCAATGTTCGTTCGAGCGCAGGGATTGCCCGACATGGTCGCCTTCCTCACCACAATAGGAGTCTTTCTGATCATAATCTACTTCAACGGAATGCGCGTTGAAATTCCTGTATCCTACGCTCGCTACCGAGGCTTCAAAGGCAAGTTTCCTCTGAAACTTTTCTACGTTTCAAACATCCCAGTTATATTCGCTGCAGCACTCTTCGGTAACATCTACTTCATCAGTCAACTCATTTGGCAAAAATACAATAACACTAACAGCAACTTCTGGCTCAACTTAATCGGCAAATTCGTTATACAAGGACAACAATACCAACCATCAGGTGGCCTAGTCTATTATGTGGTCCCTCCACGGAGTCTAGCCCTTGCAGCGGCGGACCCAATGCGAGCCGTCGTCTACACCATCCTCCTCATAATTGGATGCGTATTCTTCGCAGTTACTTGGGTAGAAGTCGGCGGAATGGATTCAGCTGCCGTGGCTAGGCAACTCCTCGACTCTGGAATGCAAATTGAGGGGTTCAGACGATCAGAGATACCCATCAAGCAAATGCTTGAGCGATACATTCCAACAGTTACAATTCTGGGTGCACTCTTAATCGGCTTGATCGCAGCCACCGCTGATTTTCTGGGAGCATTCGGGTCAGGCACCGGCATCCTGCTGACAGTTGGTATAATTGAACAATACTACCAGATACTCGTACAAGAGAGAATAACTGAGCTCTATCCTGCAGCCAGGGGCTTCCTCGGTGAATAGTGAACGCAATATGCGAATGAGGATGGTTGTTTCTGTATTGCTGATCGTGGCCATTTCCTCTGTCCTCATCTCTCTTTCGCAAGGGGTGGTTTTCGCCCAATCCTCGATTGGAACACCATACCAGGTCTCAAACTCCACGGCCACTACAGTAACCTCATCGACCTCTAATCAGACAGCGGGATGGTTTGGGTGGACAAGTCCTATAGTCGCATATGTGAAAATCGCTTTGCGAGCTTACCGTCAGCCTCCACAGTCAACTCTCTTCGTTGTGGGTCTCGCTCTTCTTCTGGGACTCACATCTTCTACAACTGCGAAACTCCTTGTAGATTATGATATGATTAGACAGACGACCAGGGAATATCAAGCCTGGACCAAAGCAGTAAACGCTGCAAAGAAGGCGAATGATAATCAGACACTGTCTAAACTTATGAAGAAACAGCAGGCCATGGTGAAGCTTCAATCCAGAGCAAGCATGGAGCAATTCAAAGTCACGGCGGTAACCTTCGTGCCTTTTCTCCTCCTATGGTATCTTTTCAACGCCGTCTTCTCCGGACTTGTGGTAGCAGTGTCGCCGTGGCCTCTTCCAATTGCAGGCATAAATCTTAACTTCTTCTCGTGGTACTTCCTGAGCTCTCTCTCAGTGAACTTTCCAATGATGCGGTTATTCGGAATAGGAATGGGTGAAAACTGAATGCCTCGTCACGGTTTGCGAAGTGGGAGCAAGAGAGCCAGGCGCCTAGTATTACCGGGGGGCAGGAAGACTATCCACTACTCTCGTCGTGCCTATAGTCACGGAAGATGTGCCTCGTGCGGAGAGCCACTTCGCGGAGTCGCATCACAACGCCAAGCGCCAAAATCAAGTAAGAGACCATCACGGCCGTACGGAGGCATGCTCTGTCACAGCTGCCTCCGAATGGGTATTCTCCAAGCCACCCGAATAGGCTGAAACTCAACTCACCGGTAAATCCGGCAATTCACATTTTGGATTTCGCGTCTCACGAAACCTTAGCTGATAATCAACGATATGGATGTCATCGACGTTCCTCTACCTTAGGTCAACTACAGTTCAGAATCTCTCGTACCCGAGAAGGTGAATCGAATTAAGTACAAGGTACGCAAGTACACGCCAATAGGTCCAGTTCATGGCGAATTCCCAGTCAGCCGACAGAAAGAGAGGGACAAAGAATGGCTTGGTGATAACCGTAAGCGGTCCGCACGGAACCGGCAAATCAACTTATGCAAGAGCCCTCGCCGAACATCTGCAACTGAGATATGTCTCCGCCGGTGAACTCTTCAGAGAGCTTGCCAAAGAAAGGGCAATGTCCCTCGCATCATTTAGCCAATATGCAGCAGATAACTCAGAGGTTGACAAAATTATAGACGAGAGAACTGTCGAAGAAGCAAAGAAGGGAAATGTCGTGATCGACGCACAACTCGCCGCATGGATGATTAAAGACTTGGCAGACGTTAGATTGCTTTTAACCGCTTCAGACCCTGTCAGATTCAACAGGATAGCACAGCGTGATCACGTTTCATTAGAGTTCGCCAAGAATGAGACCATCGCTCGTGAAGAGATTCAGAGAAGACGATACCAAAAGTACTATGAGATTGATGTTGCAGATCTGAGCATTTACGATTTGAAAATAGATACTGGCCTTCACTCGATCGAGGCGACGAGAACGCATATCCTAGATGCCGTACAAAACATCTTGCGAAGCAAAGGAATATTCAGATCAGACTAAGACAGTCGGTGTCGAGGCATCTCAATTTTTCAAAGATTGCTGACAAAAGGGTCCAAGCTATACTTATCTAGATCACATTTCCCTAATCCGGTCGCTCGTGGAGTGAGAGGAAATGGCAGGTATCGAAGTGGGCAGAATATGTGTCAAACTACTCGGAAGAGAGGCTGGCAAGAAGTGCGTGATCGTTGATGTCATCGACAAGAACTTCGCACTGATAACTGGACCTAAGACTGTTACCGGAGTGAGACGTAGGCGTACTAATCTAACCCACCTGGAGTCAACCCCGGAAAGTGTCGACCTGAAGAAAGGGGCGACCGATGACGAAGTTGAGAAAGCCCTGAGCAAAGCTAAGAAGACCAAGTTCATGAAGGAAACCGCACTTCAACCCAAAACCGCTGCCTAAATCCTCAGGCGAATCTGATCGTTCAGTCACGTCTCCTTAATAGGGTCCAAAACAAAGCAAGCTGCAGAGAGGTGAGTCTTTGCAGACAAGTCAAGCCGTCGGCGATCGGCAGTTTATGACAAAGGTTGCAGAAAGCCCCGATCAGCGTTATGGTTGCGAGCCAGGAAGCAGATCCATTTCAAATCATATCAAGTACGGAATAATCAACATCGATAAACCTGCCGGGCCTTCAAGTCACGAAGTAGTCGCTTGGATTAAGCGCATCATGAGATTATCCCATGCCGGCCATGGCGGTACCCTAGAGACCTCATAGTCGGGGGAATCCCAAAGTAACCGGCATACTTCCAGTCGCGCTAGAGGAAGCCACGAAAATCGTCCAAGCCTTCCTGTACTCAGGCAAGGAGTACGTTTGTCTTATGCAAGTTCACGCTGACGTTCCAAACAGTACGGTAGTACGGGTTATGAAAGAATTCACAGGTGAGATATATCAAAAACCACCCTTGAGAGCCTCTGTAAAACGAGCGCCAAGAAAACGGTACATATACCAACTAGATATCCTTGAACTCGACGGACGTGTGGTCCTTTTCAAATGCTCATGCCAGGCAGGTACATACATCCGCAAACTATGCTCCGACGTCGGCGAGGTCTTAGGATGTGGCGCACACATGCGAGAGCTTCGGAGAACCCGAGCAGGGCCTTTTACCGAGCAAACTGGACTCACGACATTGCACGACTTGAGCGCAGCGCAGGAAGAATTCGAGCGAGGAAACGAGCTTCCAATACGCCAGATAATCAGGCCGATGGAATTAGCGCTGCAACCTCTCCCCCAAATCATCGTGCGTGATTCTGCCGTCGACTCCATATGCCACGGTGCCACACTAGCAGTCCCAGGCATAGCGAAGGTGGAGACATCTATTGAAAAGGGCAAGCCAGTCGCGCTCTTCACATCAAAGGGGGAGGCCATCGCGATAGGAAGGGTGCTTCTTTCCGCGAAAGATATAGTCGATCAGGACAAGGGTTTAGCAGTGAGCCCTGAACGTGTACTAATGGAACGAGGCACCTACCCAGCTCTATGGAAGTAGAATCGAATCCTTAAATCGGTCTGAGAATTCAGAAAAGAAATGTGCCGGGGTTCCCTAGCCTGGTAAGGGGCAGATTCTCCCTGAAGCCCACGCCTGGAATCTTCATACCGTAAGCCTGTGGTCGAAAGGCCTCGAGGGTTCAAATCCCTCTCCCGGCGCCATCATTAATCTGGACTCGACATTTGACTTCAGGTAAGGTTTAATACACGTCAATTCGCTTTCCCGCTCGCACTTGGAGCAACCGGCATGTCCAGAGAATTCAGGCACGTTCTTCGAGTATCAGGAACGAACATTGATGGTACGAAGAACGTCGTGTATGGGTTAACCAAAATTATCGGGGTTGGTCCGAGCTACGCGGCTGCGATCGTGAAGGCTTCAGAGTTGAAACCGAACCTACGAGTCGGTGAGCTGTCTGAAGCTGAGATCCAGAAACTCGAAGACGTTATGCATGATCCTGCGAAATTCGGACTGCCCGCAAGACTCTACAACCGAAGAAAATCGTTGGATGACGGTCGAGACATTCATCTAATCGGACCGGACGCCACGTTGAGTGTCAAGAACGATATAGACTTCATGACTGACATCAGAACTTGGAAAGGTGTCAGGCATTCTCTTGGACTCAAAGTGCGCGGGCAAAGGACCAGGACGACTGGCCGAAAGGGTAGAGCGGTTGGAGTAGCGAAGAAGATCGTCATGGAAGCTGCAAGAGCTGCGGCGGCAGAGAAAGAGAAGGAGGAGAAGAAATAATGGGAGACCCCAAACGTCAGCGAAAAAGTTACGAGACGCCCAGGCACCCGTGGCGAAGTGACCAGCTTGATGTTGAACTGCGTTTGGTCGGTGAGTACGGGCTACGGAACAAGCGAGAGTTGTGGCGATACAAGACTATGCTATCCGAGGTTCGAGGGATAGCGCGATCACTCCTCGGAACAACTGAATCTGAACGCGTTAAGATAGAACGTGATTACCTGACTAAACTTAGCAAGATCGGGGTCCTATCCGAGTCCGCATCTATTGATGAGGTTCTCGACCTTGATATCCGTGACTTATTGGAGCGACGATTGCAGACGATGGTTTTCAGACGGGGGCTTGCAAAGACGGTCTACCAGGCACGCCAACTCGTCTCACACGGGCATATATATGTCGCTGGCAGAATCGTCTCTGTCCCAGGTTATATCGTTAGTAGAAGTGAGGAACAGAAGATCAAGTATTTCACTCACAGTCCGCTAGCGAAAAATGATCACCCGTTGCGCAAGGTTCTAGCTGCGACTGCAGCGGGACAAGATGTCGCGGCGTCATAATCACATTCGCCGTCTCTGAAGAACTACGCCTAAAATCACGGCGATGATTGTCAGAACAAGAGCAAGAACGACCATAACCCCAGCGAGTGGTCCTGACCCCAGGACTATTGGAATGGGGCCGATCAAAATTACGGTTCCCACGCTCCCAACACTCCCGCCGCTCAATATGGGAGCAAGTGACATTAACAGAATACCAACGAAGATGATAGCGAAAGCCAAGAGGAAGAGGCCAGCTGGGGGAACCGGCGCACGTCGTACCGTCGAGGAGACTTGATTGCAACCGCTACACCACCATCGATTCGTGTCGAAGCATTCGTGACAGACTGTTCGGCCACAATTATGGCAGACGAATGACGCGTCACGCGTTCCACACACGGCACAGAATGTCATTTCATCTCAACCAGTACGGGAGAACCATGAGTAACGCGATCATACAGACGGAAGCTATGACGAGCAAGACTAGCATTTTGACTGATTGATTATCCGTGCCGAAAATGATTGGGATAGGTCCAATTAACAGGATTCCTCCACCTCTAACTTGACGCTCACCTCTCTTTCCCGACGCAATCATCAGAATGATCGCCGCGAATGCCACCAGCAATCCTGCAACAGTGAGTCCGAATCCAATTTCGAAAATCAAATTCGCCAAATTACTTCATGAACTGATAAAGTACGGATGAACATTAATCCTTCTCGAGATTTCGAAATGGTCAGCTCCTCTCATCAAGTTTCCCCGCCGTAATAGTTTATAAGCCCCGCAGAGGCTACTCGAAAAAGCTCGTTGGCAAGAAGTGGAAATATCGTGGACTCGGACCTGGAAATCAGCATCGTGGAGAGCGAATAGCTTATCGAGTGAGGTCCGTGGGGTTGGATATCAAGTTAATTGAAGATAAGGAGAGTTACCTTCGCTTCCTGCTAACAGGTACAGATCATGCTTATGCGAATGCACTTCGAAGAGCCATGATGGCTGAAGTGCCAACAATGGCTATCGAAGACGTAATCGTACTCGAGAACACCTCGGTGTTGTACGATGAGGTGATCGCGCACCGGCTCGGACTAATTCCAATCAAAACAGATCTTGACGCTTACGTACTGCCCGAGGACTGTGATTGCAAGAGTGAGCTGGGATGCAGCAAATGTAGGGCCTCATTCACGCTCGAAGCGGAAGCCAAAGATGAGCCACTCATGGTATACTCATCTGACCTCAAACCAGAAAGCGATGTGACGCCAGTTAGCGGGAATATTCCGATTGTCAAACTGGGACCAACGCAGAAATTACGTCTGGAAGTGTATGCACGCCTCGGTCGCGGAATCGAGCATGCAAAATGGCAACCCGTTTCGGCATGTGCGTACAAATATCTTCCAAAGGTCACCCTCAATCCTGACAATCTCGCCAACCCAGATGAGGTTATACGAATCTGCCCAACGGACGTCTACACATCTAACTCGGAGAACAAAATTATGGTTCGCGACGAGATGGCGTGCACGCTTTGCATGGATTGTGTCGAGAAAGCTGTCCCAATAGACAGCAAGAAATCCTTCCCCGTGAAAGTGGAAGGCGACGAGCACTCGTTCATATTCTACGTGGAATCGACGGGAGCCTTACCGACCAAGCGAGTAGTAACAGAGGCGACGAGAGTTCTCGACCGGAAGGCATCAAGTTTGGATGAAATCATAAGCAAAGGCCTAGAACAGGTGTGAAGAATTGAAGAGGAGAATTAGCAACACAGAGCTATCTAACGTGATCCAGTTTCTAAAGATTAAGGGACGAGAAAACAAGGCACCGATATGGTCAATAGCTGCAGATCAGCTCTCTCGACCACGAAGAGCACGAGCAGTTCTCAACTTGAAACACCTGTCGCGGTCAACCAAGCCTGATTCACTAGTATTTGTAGCGGGAAAACTACTCGGATCGGGCGCCATCAACCACCGCGTAGTCATCGGTGCCTTTGAATACTCTATGTCAGCTCGCGAAAAGGTGGAACGCGCAGGCGGCCAGTGTATGTCATTAAGAGATTTCGTTGCACGATACCCAAAGGGATCCAACGTAACCATCATGAGGTGAGTTCTATGCCAAAGGAAGTAATTCTGGACGCGAAGAATCAAATCCTGGGGAGATTTGCAAGTTACGTCGCAAAGCAAGCGATCGGAGGGAACAAGGTAATTGTACTCAACGCAGAGAAGGCCGTGATCTCCGGCAGAAGAAGCAGCATAGTAGAGAAAGCTAAGCGTAGACTGGAAACAAGAACATTGGGTACTCAATCCCATGCGCCAGTTCACCAACGGCGACCCGATCTCTACTTCAGAAGAGTAGTAAGGGGGATGCTTCCGTGGGATAAACCCAAGGGACGCGCAGCCTTTCATCGAGTGTGGATTTTCATGGGAATTCCACAAGAGTATGCGGGCAAAGATGCTTCCCGAGTTCCGCACGCAGATGCATCTAGATTGGGGTGCCCTTACGTAACCTTGGAAGATCTAGCGACGGAGATTGGAGGATGAATATGTTGAGCGATCAAACCAGTGTGAAACCGGAAAAGACAGAGAAACCAGAAAAGCCAGAGAAAATCGAGAAAAAACGCATAATTCTTGTAAGCGGGAAGAGGAAGACTGCAATCGCGCGCGCAATCGTGAAGAACGGATCAGGCAAGACATTCATCAACGGAATACCGCTTCTGACCTACACTCCTGAAGTATCTCGTACTAAGATCTCCGAAGCACTAGTCCTTTCAGGTGAGAGATTCAAGGCTCTTGATTTCAACGTACGCGTTAGCGGAGGCGGGGTCATGGGCCAGGCTGAAGCCGCGAGAATGGCAATCGCTAAAGGCCTCGTAGCATGGACTCGGAGTTCAGAACTGAAAAGGACTATGACGAATTACGACCGTACTATGCTAGCGGGAGATCCACGACGTAAAGAGCCGAAGAAATTCGGCGGACCAGGAGCACGGCGAAGAGAACAGAAATCTTACCGGTGATAGATTATGATTATTCCAGTTCGTTGCTTCACATGCGGAAAACTGGTAGCTGACCGGTGGGAAGAATTCTCGCGCCGTGTCAAAGCTGGCGAACGTCCTAAGAAAGTGCTAGATGATATCGGGATGACTAGATACTGTTGCAGACGAATGTTCATATCTCAGGTAGATGTCGTGGACGATCTCTTGCGATACGCCCAGGTCACAGCGAAGAGGCGCGCGCAATTCGAGTAGACTCAGTGTGATCACGCATGTCTGATATTGTCGAAGATAAAGAAGGAATGCCGAAATCAGAAGATCTTCTTCTGCCACTTGAAGAATTACTCGCAGCGGGTTTGCACATTGGAACAAGAATCAAGACAGGCGATATGGAGCCATACATATATCGAGTGAGGCCCGACGGGTTATTCATATTGAACATCGGCAAGACCGATGAGAAGATTCGTCTAGCAGCTCGGTTCATTGCCAGATTTGAGCCAGAACGAACATTGATCGTTTCATCCAGATTATACGGCAAAACACCAGTGGAGAAATTCTGTGAACTCACAAGAACGGTGCCCATCGTAGGCAGGTTCATGCCAGGGCTTATATCGAATCCGCTTCAACCTTACCACGCCGACCCCCAAGTCGTAATGGTTACTGACCCAAGAGCAGACTGGCAATCCATTAAGGAAGCGTCAAGCGCAGGAGTGCCGGTGATAGCTCTATGCGATACTGATAATGTATTCAGCGGAGTTGACCTTGCAATAGCCGTCAACAACAAGGGGCGCCGCGCTCTCGCAATGGTGTACTGGCTACTCGCCCGTCAAGTGCTGAGAGAACGAGGCGAACTTCCACAAGACGGTACATTGACCGCTACCGTGGACGATTTCGAAACCAAGTTGGCCGCCATCGCTCCGAGAGCGGGCGGAGAACTTTGAAGATAAGAAAACCGCATGTCGCCAACGCCTTCTACGAAGGAGACAAAACCCGATTACACGATCAGATAGAACACTGCTTTACCCACAAACTGGGCCCAGGCCATGTACCTGATGTGGCTGAAGGTTCGAAGAAGATCCTCGGGATCGTCGTCCCGCACGCTGGGTACATGTACTCAGGCCCTGTAGCCGCTCATAGTTATGCGCAACTCGCCTCAGATGGGGTTCCGGATTCAATAATAATACTCGGTCCAAATCACACCGGACTCGGGAGCGGTGTCTCAACGATGACTAAAGGCGCGTGGGAGACACCGCTAGGAGTCGTATCAATAGACCATGTCCTGGCAGAGCACATCCATACCTCTAGCACTATTATCGATGAGGATGAAGCAGCTCACCTCTCCGAACATTCGATCGAAGTGCAACTGCCTTTCCTCCAATATCTATACGGAGACCAAGTCAAATTTATCCCAATTTGCATGATGATGCAAGACCTGCAGACCTGTCAAGAAATTGCGAAGAGCATTGCGGAACAGTCGCGAGGACAACACGTTGTGGTAGTTGCTTCTAGCGACTTCACTCACTACGAACCCGGCCAGATTGCAGCACAGAAGGATAAAGCCGCTATTAGCACAATCATCGAACTCGACAGCCCGAAACTTAACGAAATCGGTGAGGCTGGCCAAGTCACAATGTGTGGATATGGACCAATTACAGTTCTGATGGAGTTAGCAAAAATCGAAAGAAGCGCAAAAGCGAGGCTGTTAGCGTACCATACAAGCGGCGACATCACAAATGATTCTAGCTCAGTAGTCGGATATGCTGCAATCCTATTCACGCGAGAATAGGAGTAGATCAGCTTCCTGAAATTCCCAAGACTTATATGTACAATCAGAAACCGAAGTAGTTTTGATTACTGAAAATTATTGATGTGAATTGTCTTGGGGAAGTCAACTGCATGCGCCCACACCATCCAAGGACTCCTCAAGTATCACGGATTGAAGAACAAGAAATTGAGACTGCCATACCATGACAGCATTTCCGTGTGCGCTAAGGCATTGACCACCACCGCTACAGTCGATTTCGACCATCGATACTCTGAGGATCTTATCGAGATCAACGGGACCACTGCCAAAGCGAACGAAGCGAGACGAGTTCTGGCCGTCATAGAACCATTACGAAAACTAGCCAAAAATAGAGACCGCTTCAGATTGACGAGCGCAAATAACCTGAGAGAAGTTAAAGGCGTCGGTTATTCAGCCGCCGCCTTCGCGTCCATTGCACTTGCAGCGAGTACGGCTCTCAATCTGAAGATTGAACTGAGTCGCCTAAGCGAAATCGCGCGACTCGGATCAGGTTCTGCGAGCCGAAGTCTTGTCGGCGGCTTCGCTATTTGGTACGCCAACAAGAACGGAAGATCATTCGCACGGCAACTGGACGACGGAACACGTGTCAAACTGGCCATGGGAATCGTGCCTTTGGCATCTGACGTGAAGACGGAGCATGCACACGAAGAGTCAGTCAGTTCACCCTTCTTCACTGCTAGAGTGAAGGAAGTGAAGGCCGAGCTACCTAAGATGATCAGGGCGATCAGGAAAGGCGACGTGCGCGAAGTATCTCAAATAGCGGAGAACGATTCCCTCAGTCTTCACGCCGTTACAACAACCGGAAGGAGCGGATTAGTATTGGTTTCACCGGAAACGATTACTGTCATTAGACGCGTCAAAACCCTGCGTGAAGGTCAGGGTATTCCTGTATGGTATTCGCTCGATACTGGACCATCCGTGTTCCTTAACACTCAACCCGAGTATTTGGATACCGTTTGTGAGGATATACAAAATAACACGAATCTCCAGGTAATCAAAAGTGAGGTGGGGGGCTCTGCAAGCACAATTGATCAGCACCTCTTCTAGCTCACATCTATCGGTTCGATTTTTCTAGTAGCCTAGGGGAAAACAACAGAGTGTAGGACCTTGGGAACGGGCGTCGGTTTCGGAAAAGTCATCCTGTTCAATGAGCATTTCGTCGTATATGGCCTCCCAGCAATCGTCTCAGCAATTGGAAGAAACACCACGGCGCTCGTGGAGAGAGAGAACGGAATAGGAACTGGGATCGATGACCATCGAGCAGAGACACCCGGATACAAGGCTGAAAAGTTTCGAGAACAAAAAGAATCACTTGAACAGATGATCAAATTTATGAAAGTTGATGTGGAACACAACCACTTCAAGATCACTTTAGCCGGCGACCTGATAGCCGCGAGCGGTGTGGGTGCCAGCGCAGCCTCTTGTGCTGCCATCGCACGAGCATTTTCAGACGAGTTGGGTTTGAAGTATACCGATGAGCAAGTGAACCAAGCAGCCTTCGAAGGCGAGAAGGGTTACCATGGCACCCCTTCAGGGATCGATAACACAGCAGCAACGTACGGGGGCCTCATCTGGTATAAACGTGAGGGAACATCACAAATGATGGATCGAATGAAACTTCGAAATCCCGTGGAGATTGTCATGGGTAACACGGGTATCGTCGCCGACACCAAGGTCGTGGTTGCTGGAGTCAAAGAACGCAAAGAGAAGGCAGCCGACAAGTATGCTCAGATCTTCAAGGCCGCAACTGAACTCGTTCAAGAAGCAAGGAAACAACTTACAGATATGGACTTACCGAAACTTGGAGTATCCATGAATAAGAATCATGAGCTTCTACAGCAAATTGGTGTCTCTAGTGATGAATTGGATGCTCTGGTAGGCGTCGCACGTGACAACGGAGCATTAGGGGCGAAGATGACAGGAACAGGTCGAGGCGGCTACATCGTAGCTTTAACCCCCGGTAGAGAGCTACAGGAACGCGTCGCCCTGGAAATCGAGAGGAAGGGTTTTCAAGCACTGCGCACCACGATCTGAGCTTAGGTTCAACCTAGCTTCTCCGGTGAAATGGCAGTGGAGTTAGCGAAGTTTGTAAAGGTTCTAGACGAAAAAAGACTTCTCACGAGGATTAGCAGACCCGTAGACCCGAAGTATGAAATCTCGACTTTGATGCGGATGCTAGACGGACGTGTCCTTCTCTTCGACCAAGTTAAAGGATTCACAACACCGATCATAGCAAATGTTTGCTCCACACGGGATCTGGTCGCTATCGGACTCGGCACAAGCAGAGACCAACTTATCGGTAAACTCTCTGACGCTATTGACCATCCGAAGAAGACGAAAGTTGAGGATGCTAAAGGATACGAAGACCTAGGCACTGATCTCAGCCTGCTTCCAATACTAACGCATTACCCGAAGGACGGGGGACCGTACATCTCGTCAGGAATAGTCGCGTGCTATGACAAAGAGTACGGGACAAATCTCTCTTACCACCGGGCGCAGTTACTTGAGAAAGATATGCTCGTCTTGCGAATACTTGAACGACACTTCGACGCCTACATTAATCGGGGATTGAAGGAATTTGCTTTCTGCATCTCTTCTCCAATCCAAGTTTTAGTGAGCGCCGCGATTTCAGTAAACATCGGGATCAGTGAGATCGAAATCGCGAATGCGTTAGAAGAAACACCTCTCTTGAACCTAAACGGGCATCTAGTTCCTCCCTCAGACATCGTGGTGATAGCTGAACTGACTGGAGAATTACATGAGGAAGGCCCATTTCTCGATTTAACTGAAACCTTCGACATTGTCAGAAAACAGCGGGTTGCCAGGGTCAAGAGAATTTACATGCGCCGCGGAGCGATGTACCATGCGTTACTGCCAGGTGGGCTCGAACATAAAGTGCTGATGGGCATGCCGAGGGAGCCAACGATCTACAGAGAGGTTGCTAAGGTCTGCGAGGTCAAAGATGTTCTAGTAACACCAGGTGGATGTTCATGGCTTCACGGAGTCGTTAGCATACATAAGAAAAATCCGGAAGATGGTCGAAGAGCAATAGAAGCCGCATTCAAGGGTCATAAATCCATGAAACATGTTTTCATTGTGGATGACGACATCAACATCCACGACCCGAACGAAATCGAATGGGCTATGGCAACACGCTTTCAAGCCGATAAGAACATGGTCACAAAGCGAGAAAAGGGATCATCACTTGATCCTTCTTCGGATATGGACACGCAAATGACATGTAAAGTTGGATTCGATCTCACAATCCCAGAAGGTGGAAAGAAGGAGTTCAAGAAACCCGAGCTCCCAATGGAGCTCAACCTCAACAACTACTTGACGCGGACATAGAGGCATAGTTCGATGTATCTGACAGCCAATGAGGAACGAATTCTCTCAGGGGAGAACGGCGAAGTGTTAGAACGAATGTTCCGACTCTTGGTGAGCCTCGGAGAGATCTACGGAGCCGATAAGATGATCCCTGTTGCCTCAGCCCAAGTGGCGGGTGTTTCCTACAAGTCTATAGGCCTTCCCGGCGTCGAGTTCCTCGAAGACTATGCCAACAAGGGTGCAATCGCGAAGATTGTAACGTTTCTCAACCCCGCTGGAATGGACATCGAAGATTGGAGGGAGATGAACATACCAGCAAACTTCGCTGAAAACCAGCTCCGCATCATGAACGCCTTCAAAAAGATGGGTATAGTTGTGAGTGCAACTTGTACTCCTTACTTGGCGGGAAATCTCCCGAGATTCGGAGAACATATTGCGTGGTCTGAATCATCAGCGATCTCTTTCTCCAACTCCGTGATTGGCGCCAGAACAAACCGAGAAGGAGGTCCCTCTGCACTCGCTGCCTCGCTGTGCGGAGTTACTCCCAACTATGGTCTTCACCTCGAAGAAAATCGGAAACCCAATGTAGTAATAGATGTCACCGCCAAGCTTGAGGACAACGCAGATTTCGGAGCGCTTGGTTATGTCGTCGGTAAGAAGGTCAAGAACAAGATCCCATACTTTACAGGAATCAAAGACGCAGATACTGATCATTTGAAGGCCTTGGGCGCGTCAATGGCCGCATCAGGGGCCGTCGCGCTCTACCACATCGAAAATCTGACTCCTGAGGCTCGCTCTATGGAGACCGAAGGATTAGAGAAACTAACAATAGATGACAAGGATCTTCAGGAAACCTTTTCCACGCTCTCCACTGGCAAAGAGCCAGACATTGTAATCCTGGGCTGCCCCCACTCCTCGTTGAAAGAGATCATGACGATTTCGCGCAAGCTGGAAGGTAAGAAGTTGAAGAAGCCGTTGTGGGTTTGCACCTCGAGAATGGTGAAGGAAGCGGCGAATCGGATGGGGTTCACCCAAACCATTGAGGCGGCAGGAGGTAAGTTGGTTGCAGATACATGCATGGTAGTTTCGCCAATCGAAGATATGGGATACAAGACGACTGCAGTTAACTCCGGCAAAGCAGCGAACTACCTGCCAGGATTCTGTAAGCAGAACGTTGTGTTCACCAAATTGGACATCCTACTCGAGAGAGTAACCTAGCTGCGAGGTGACATTTGATTGGAAGTTCTGAGAGGGAGAAAAATAAGTCCGGGCAAAGTTGAAGGAGAGTGCTTAGTATCGAAGGAGCCCATAGGATTCTACGGCGGGATCGACGCAAAGACTGGACTATTCATAGAGAAAGGTCACGAACTCGAGGGCAAATCTGTTAAAGGCAAAATCCTGGTATTTCCTTGCGGCAAAGGATCCACTGTAGGATCCTATGTCATCTACGGCCTCGCAAAGAACAATCAAGCGCCTTTGGCGATCGTGAATAGAGAGACTGAAACGATTGTGGCAACTGGCGTCATCTTAGCCGGAGTTCCATGTGTCGATCATATTCCTGTGGAAAAAATCTCCTCAGGCGATCATTTGATAGTTGATGCTACTTCCGGAACCGTTTCTATCGTCCGGTCGAGCTCCTGACCGACAGACGAAAGACGTCGGGAGCCGCTCGTTCATATAGTTGAACGAGTGATGCCATCACCAGGGACGTAATCCGATGCCCGATACCCTCACTGCCAAACGGAAACTAAGCCATATCCAAACAACTCTCCACCAGAATGTGCAATCGCACGTGCCAACAGGATTTGACGACGTACGACTGGTCCACAAAGCCCTACCTGAAATTGACCGAGACGAAATCGATCTTTCAACAGACATGTTCGGTCACACGATGAACGCGCCCCTGATAATAGAATCGATGACGGGAGGTACCCCTATGGCAGCCAAGATCAATCGCACCTTGGCAAAAGTGGCACAGAAGCTTGGAATTGGTATGGGAGTTGGCAGCCAACGCGCCGGCATCGAAGACCAGAAACTCGCATACACCTATCGCATCGCACGGGATACAGCACCATCGATCCCATTATTCGCCAACCTAGGGTGTCCACAGCTTTCGCGAGAAGACGCTGTAGAGAGAGCGAAAAAAGCCGTGGATATGATAGATGCTAACGGTCTCTTCATTCATTTGAATGCGTTGCAGGAGTCTGTCCAGTATGAAGGAGAAACGGATTTCAGCAAAATGATACAGAGAATCGGAAACATAGTACAAGCACTCTCAGTTCCCGTACTGATTAAAGAAACTGGAGCCGGAATCTCTTCAGAGACCGCATATGACGCAGAAAAAGTAGGAGTAAAGGGGGTCAACGTTTCAGGTCTAGGTGGGACCAGTTGGGCTGCCGTTGAGTATTACAGAGCAAAAGAGACGCATCATCCAGTCCAGATCGAATTAGGAAAGACCTTCTGGGACTGGGGCACACCAACAGCGGCCAGCATCGTAGAAGTGTCCGCGACTACACATCTCAAAGTGTTTGCGTCAGGCGGCATCAGGAATGGTCTTCATATTGCGAAAGCGCTTGCACTCGGAGCACACTATGGTGGATTAGCCATACCAATGTTGAAATCAGCGGCTGCAGGCGAGAAAGCAGCCATAGCGAGACTTGCAGTAGTTGTAGAGGAATTACGTAATGCTCTATTTCTTACAGGTTCCCGAAAAGTAGAGGAATTACGTAACACTCCGGTGGTAATCACCGGCAACACATACCTCTGGCTCTCCCAAAGAGGCTTTGACCCGGCTCGGTATGCCCTAAGAAGGAAGTCTTAATCCATAAAGCAACATTAGCAAGGCACGGATGCGAAATGGTCAAGAGCTCAGAATTCTCAGGATTCTACAAGCTTTCAGTCTCTGACCGTGTGAAATTCGTCAAGGAGTTCGCGGGCTTGACGAATGACGATGAAGCATCGTTACGCCAAACTGGATCGTTAAGTCTTGACGTGGCTAACCGAATGATTGAGAACGTGATTGGAGTTCTCCCCATTCCAATGGGAATAGCCACCAACTTTCTGATCAACGGTCGGGATCGTTTGGTTCCTATGGCTATCGAAGAGCCTTCCGTAGTTGCAGCCGCAAGTAACGCCGCGCGAATGGCGAGATCAAAGGGCGGGTTCAGCACGAGTTCTACTGAACCCGTTATGATTGGACAAATTCAAATTGTAGGCGTTCCTGACCCGCACCATGCTCGATTTGAAATCCTCAAACAGAAAGACAAGCTAATCAAACATGCGAACGAACAGGATCCCGTTCTAGTGTCGCTCGGAGGCGGCGCACGTGATTTACAAGTTCGCGTCGTCGACTCCGCGATCGGTAAGATGGTGATCGGGGAGTTGCTGGTTGATTGCAGAGACGCTATGGGAGCAAACGCGGTTAACACAATGGCGGAAGCTGTCGCTCCAATGATAGAACAGGTAACCGGCGGGAACGCTCTTCTCAGGATAATTTCAAACCTTGCCGTGAAGAGACTCGCACGAGCAAAAGCCGTTTTCGGGAATGAACAGTTGGGGGGAGAGGAAGTAGTGGACCGGATTCTAAGTGCTTACGCATTCGCTGTCGCTGATCCGTTCAGATGTGCCACGCATAACAAAGGTATCATGAATGGGGTAAGCGCGGTCGTTTTGGCCACGGGCAATGACACTCGCGCAATTGAAGCTGGAGCTCATTCATACGCTGCTAGGTCAGGGCAATACACCTCCCTAACTTCCTGGGAGAAAACGAATGAAGGTGATCTCGTCGGAACGTTAGAGATGCCAATGGCTGTAGGGATTGTTGGAGGCGCAACAGCCTCTAATCCTTTAGCAAAGCTTGCGGTGAAGATACTTGAAGTCAAAACTGCTAGAGAGCTCGCAGAAACGATCTGCGCAGTTGGACTGGCGCAGAACCTAGCCGCACTGAGGGCTCTTGCATCTGAAGGAATTCAGCGAGGACATATGACCTTGCATGCCCGAAACATTGCGATTGGAGTAGGAGCGACAGGGAATTTAATCGATCGTATTAGTTTGCAAATGGTCAACGAACGCAAGATACGCGTTGACAGAGCAAAGGAACTGTTGGAACAGTATTCAAAGCCCTAGGGAGCTGCGCTCGGCGCCTCGATCTCAGCTATGGATGATTCCATACGGCGGATTCTGGGGATTGCATCCTTTTCCATCCAGTCAGAGATAGTATCGTATACTTTGCGGTAGTACTTCTTAGTAGAGTGTCTAACGATTCCCAACCGCTCCATTCGCCGAATATATCGCCATTTCATACTGCGCGAAATCTTGTCACCCATCAATCGGTCAATGTCAACTTTCTTGAAGACTCGCGGGAGATGAGCGAAAGTGCCTACTATCTCCTTCGGGAAGGATGTTATCAGCTCCTTGGATAGTTTCCTTTTGCCGCGCGACTCCATCCTCAACCGATTGTTAATTCTCATCCGCATCTACCTACGGCTAGTTTTGATATGATAAAAACGTTTTGAGCTCGGTCAGACAGTGCAAATCAGACTGTTCCCACTACAAAAGCTAAAAGCCCAAAAGTCATCCATACCAGAACGTACTTCTTGTTCCTCTTAGCATTACGCTGGGTCGGATTTGTCACGATCGAGTACGATGTTAACAGGAATCCAATGTCGCAAATAATGACAAGTGGCACGTAGTAAAGCGAGACCATCCGCAAAGCTACGGGCAGCACGCTCAATACAACGGCAATTAGGAAGAACAACGCTCCCTGCTTCGCAGCACACTCATTTCCTTTTACGACAGCAATCGAACGAACTCCTTTGACTTTGTCGCCGGCAACGTCCACGATGCCCTTGACGATTTCACGTCCGAGACTCGAAAGGAACGCAAGCAGCGAAAATACTAGCAGTGGCCAACTAGCATTTCCAACTACAAAACCTCCGTAAACGAACGGGATAGCAACATTCGCGCTCACCATACTGTTGCCAACAATTCCCTCCTTCTTGAATCGACTGTTGTACGCAATCGTCAGGACCATACTGAAGATGGCTACCACTGTAGTCAGAATACCAGTTGCAACTGCACTTAGCAGTCCAATTGAAACTAGTGCAACCGCGAACGAAAGAGCCTGCGAAGGTCCGATGAGATTGCTAGGTATTGGCCTTCCCGGTTCGTTTATCGCATCAATTTCGCGATCAAAATAATCGTTAAGAATCATCGCCGCCCCAAGAAGCATGAAACCGGTCAGAAATCCAAAGAATGCGGCATCGGCTGGCACAAGCTGACTAGCAATCACCTCTCCAACGATTACTGCGA